>Ga0265340_10001123_pt1 | contig 15296 bp, 12 predicted proteins | sample 4CB225metaG_FD_202082 | JGI IMG/M metagenome (GOLD analysis project Ga0265340, IMG submission 202082) | Rhizosphere microbial communities from Carex aquatilis grown in University of Washington, Seatle, WA, United States - 4-CB2-25 metaG | ecosystem: Host-associated > Plants > Roots >...
TAGATCTTTCGGCATACTTGAGGATTTGGTCCAGCCCGTTCACTGCTTAAGAGCGCCCGCCACCAAGAGCGCCGATCCGACCCGCCCGGCCCTCAACTTTTGGGGGTGACGGTGCGCGCCAGCGTTCTCACCAGACGGGCACCCAAGGGCTACATCACCCCGGACGGGACCGCCAGCATCCAGCGAACCTGACACTCTCACACGACGGGGCGGCCCCGCCCGGGGTGATGTCGGATTGCATCTGCCCGTCCGCCGAGAGCGCCACCGAACCGGAACCTTGCGACGTGAGGGGCAACCCCCGACCCCCACCGCCCGAAATGTCCCCCAAAAAATGGCAAAAAAATAAATATGCATCCGCCAGATCATTGCTGGTAGTGCTCGACGAACAGGCCGTACATGGTGACGTTGTTGCCGTTCACGATCAGGCCGTTGGCCGCCGTGTTCGAATCCCAGCCGACGCCGTAGGTGTGGTCCGCCCGCCACAACCACATGTGGTCACCGATCACGTTGTTGCTGTTGACGACCAGGCTCTGGGTGGCCTTGCCGACAGCCGCGCCACCGATCCGGAAGAACACGTCGCTGAGCGTTGTCGGGTCGGCCGAGTGATCGACGCTGGAGCCGGTGGGCCCGACCGTCATCAGCACGGACGAGTTGGTGGTTCCGGCGTCGATCAGCAGTCCGGCGACCTTCACCCCGTCGACATCGGCGACCGACATCACCGAGACGCCGTTGTCCGGGATCAGGGTGGCCAGGCCGAGGCCCAGCACCACGGTGTCCTTGCGGGTCACCTTGATCGTGTCATTGAGGTGAAAAACCCCGGGGGTGAACAGCAGGTTCTTGCCATCCGCGAGCGCGGCGTTGATGGTGGCGGCGCTGTCGCCGGGCTTGGCGATGTAGAAGTCGGAGATCGGAAGCGAGCTTCCGGCCGCCGATCCGGACGCCCAGCTGGTGCCGGAGGTGTTCGTTCGCACGGCCGGAACGAATACCTGGTAATTACCGGCCGAGTCGACGTACAGGAACGGCTTTTCCCGCACCACGGGCGTCTGACCGACCACGGTGTTCGGAGGGCTTGGGAAGGTCTGCGACGGCGCGCCGCTGACCCCCGCGAAAACCATGTTCCAGTTCGACCCGCTCCAACTGCCGAGCTGGTCGTTGCGGGAGATCCACTGCTGCTGGCTGCCGGAGTTCACGTTGCCGTCAACCTTGGAGTCGGCCAGGAAGCCACCGCTGGCCCAGCCACCGTCATCGAGGGCCATGTTGCCCTTGACATGGATCCGGCGGAACGGTGCCGCCTGGGAGACGGCCCAGCGGTCGGTGCCCCCGGTCGGCGTGACCGCCAGGTTCTCGGCGTCCCGCCAGAAGTTCTGGGTTGCGTTCTGCGAGCCGTCCGGCCACCAGTCGGCCTCGGCGTGGACGGCACCGTTGATGTTGACGTCGTCCGGCGACAGCCCGAGTCCGGCCACCTGGGTGTAGAACCCGACATTGGCGTCGACGCTGTAGCTACCGGGCTTGAACAGCAGGGCGTAGCGGTCGGACCCGAACTGGTTGGTCTCCTGCTTGGAGAACACGGTGTTCAACGTGCTCTGGATGCTTGAGGCCGACATCGACGGATCGAAAATCTTGACGTTCGGGCCGAAGTCCGGGGTGCTGCCGCTCGGCGGGGTGGTCGGGGTATCGGTGGGAGGGGTGGTGGTCGGGGTGCCGAAGGAGAAGGACTGGGCGCCGGTGCCGTTGCAGGTGTACTGGCCGAACTGGACGCTGTCGGCGGTGGAGGCGGCCGGCATGTCCAGGCATTTGCCGCTGTTCAGATTGACGAAGTGGTAGTAGCCGTTGCCTTCGGAGACGGGCTGCCACTGCTGGTTCTTGCCGCTGCTGTAGGACCAGAGCTGAATGAGGGCATTGTCGGCGGTGGAGACGTCGGTGACGTCCCAGGCGCGGGCTGCGTCGATCTTGTTGTTGACCCGGTAGTAGCCGTTGCTGGTGGCCACGAATTGCCATTGCTGGGCAGCAGTGCCATTGCAGGTGTACTGCTGCACGGCGGTGCCGTCGGTGGCGGCGGCGGCGCGGGCGTCGACGCATTTGCCGCTGGTCTTGTTGATGACCGTGGTCCAGTCGGTCGGCGGAGTGTCCGCGGCCTGAGCCCCGGGGGCCAGGACGACGGCGCTTCCCAGCGCGGCCAGCATGCCGGTGGCCAACCCGAACGCCAGGGTGCGGCGGACCGGCCGGGATCGTTGCCGCCCCGATCGGGGGTCAGTGGTGCGGGGTCGTGCGGTCATAGCTTTCTCGTTTCCGTCGCTGGATCGCAGCGACACCTTTCACAGGCCGTCGGCGCACGCGCGAACCGGGCCCGCCGAATCTGCGGGGCGGGAGCAGTGGGCCGTGAGATCGGTCAGGGTGCCCGGAGTCTCCTGGTAGGTGCCCTAGGAAGACCTTTGATGAGGATCATTTACAAGACTTAATTTAAGTATATATACAACTTCTCGCGCAAGTGCTACCGGATCACCGGTTCGATCATCGTGGTGGCCATTGCCGTGCTCGGTCCGCTCACCGTTCTCCCGGCGCTGCCGGCCGAACTCGGCCGGCACAGGTCAAGACCCAGCTGGCCCAGCTCGAGGACGGTCTGGCCGGTAACCGGCTGTTCGCCTTGTCCGGCGACGACCGACCGCCGCCCGCCTCGACTACGAGCATCATCTCGCCGAACGGATGCCCTGGGGCGTCCTGACTGCCCCAACCGGCGGTCCAGGCGCAAACTGGGGGTGCCGTCCCGGACCGTGACGGCACCCCCGGCCTCGATGACCGCCAGGAGCGATCGGGCCCATTCGGTGTTTCAGCTGGAGATGGTGTAGCTGTCGCCGTAGGTCTTCCAGGTCAGCGGCGGGTTCAGGTCGAGGTTGCCGGCATTGAGGAAGACCCGCTGTTCGGTGTCGACCCGGCTGGTGTCGTCGTGGGCGGCCTCGGTCAGCATGGCCGCCTTGCGGGCGTCGAGGTAGGCGTTCAGGTAGGTGGTTTCGTCGCCGCCCTGGGCCGGGGTCTTGGCCTTCTTCATCGCCGTCGCCCGGATCCCACCGAAGCTGACCCCGTCGTCACCGGGACCGTGCATCACCATGGCGTCGTAGTAGGCGAACTGGCCCAGCGCCCGCAGGCCGTCGGCCTTGGCCTGCTGGACTGCGGGGTTGAAGTAGACCCGGTCGCGCTCCTCGTTCTGGGCGGCCTGGAACACGGTGTCCGTAGCGGCGGTCTTCCAGGCGGCGACGAACGCCGACCCGAGGCCGGCGTGGGAGTCGGTGCCGTTCACGGCGCGCAGGGCGGGCAGGTAGGTCGCCAGCGGGTTACCGGGTTCCTGGGTGGTGTAGTACTCGACCAGGGCCAGCATGTCGGAGGTGCCGGAGCAGAAGCCGATGATTCCACCGGTGTAGCCACGGCCGTCACCGATGTCCTCGATGTAGGCGTACTGGGCCTTCCAGTCCAGGGAGGAGTTCTCGGCGCTGGACACCAACTGCATGGCGATGTCCTTCTTGTGGGCATCGTCCAGGCCGGTCCCCGTTGACGGCGTGGTGGTCGGGGGTGGAGTCGGGGTCGTGGTGGTGGTGCCGAAGGAGAAGGACTGGGCGCCGGTGCCGTTGCAGGTGTACTGGCCGAACTGGACGCTGTCGGCGGTGGAGGCGGCCGGCATGTCCAGGCATTTGCCGCTGTTGAGATTGACGAAGTGGTAGTAACCGTTGCCTTCGGAGACGGCTTTCCATTGCTGGTTGGCCCCGCCGCCGTAGGCCCACAGGTGGACCAGGGCGTTGTCCGCGGTGGAGACGTCGGCGACGTCCCAGACCCGGGTGGCGTCGATCTTGTTATTCACCCGGACGTTTCCGTTACTGGTGGCCACCAGTTGCCATTGCTGGGCGGTGGTGCTGTTGCAGGTGTATTGCTGCACGGCGGTGCCGTCGGTGGCGGCGGCGGCGCGGGCGTCGACGCATTTCCCGCTGGTCTTGTTGATGACCGTGGTCCAGCCGGTCGGCGGAGTGTCCGCGGCCTGGGCCCCGGGGGCCACGGTGACGGCCGTACCCAACGCGGCCAGCAGGCCGGCGGCCAGGCTGAAGGCCAGAGTTCGGGTCGCTGGGCGCGAGCCTGCTCCGGCAGGGAGATGGGATCTGGTCATGACTTCCTCGGTTTCGGTCGGGCAATGTCAGGGTGCCCAGAGTCTCCAGGTACGTTCCTTAGGAGGGGATCCGGGTGACATCATTTCTACGACTTAATTTAAGGCAAATTTCTAATCGAAGCAACGCTTCCAGCGGAGTCATCGGGACCCAGCGGTTCATGGAACTTGCTTTGCGGTTCAGCTCCGGATCGCGATGACGCCGCGCTTTCCGACCGCGCCCCGCAACCCGACACAGCCGACGCACCCGATGCAGTCAACGCAGTCGACGCAGGCCACGCAGCCCAGGCACCGCCGGCAATTGAGGCAGGCCAGGGTGGCGGCGCAGCGGTCGATCCCGATCCCCAGAATGGTCAGCAGGCTGCCGAATACGGCCGCGCTGCCGGCCGTGGCCGCGCTGCCTACGACCGCGACGCTGCCGGCCGTGGCCGCGCTGCCCAGGACCGCGACGCTGCCGGCGACGGCGGCGCTGCCGCTGACGGCAATGCTGTTGGTGACACCGGCGCTGCCGGCGACCGCGATGCTGCCGACGACCGCGACGCTGCCGGCGACAGCCGCGCTGTCGGCGACCGCGACGCTGCTCGCGACCGCGGTGCTCCTGGCGACGGTCGTGCTGCCGGCGACCGCGACGTTGCCGGTGGTGGTCATGATCCGCTGTTTCCGCATCCTCTGAGCTTCCCGGATGACCGCTGCACGTGGCCAGGGGGTACCCGGCACTACTGCGGCGGAGTGCCTTGCCGGGCTACCGCTAAGGCTCCCTCCGGAGCTGGCGATAGACAGGCGTGAGTGAGGACCTGCTGGACAGTCTGCGGACGGCGGTAGAAGCTGCCCCCGACGACCTTGCGCTGCGGATGCATCTGGCCCGGATGCTGTCCGAAGCCGGCGAGAGCGCCGAGGCGATCCGTCATGCCGCCGCCGTCCTGCAGCGAGATCCTGGCCATGACGGCGCGCTGGAGCTGATTTCCCGCCGTGCGGCCCCGGATGCCATTTTCGCCCCGCCGGACCTGATCGCCCCCCGGGCGGATCGGGTTCCAGCGGTGCCGTCCGGCGCTCCCACCGCCGGCGGGGCGGCCGGGGTGAGCGATGACGAGGTGCTGCGCCGGCTCGATTCCGAGTTCGCCGGCGTCGTCCCACCGATGTTCCTGGAGTCCGACTATCGGGACGACGACTACGACGATGTCGATTTTGGTTCCGAGACGGTCGTCGGTTTCGCGCCGGAACACACCAATCTGACTCTCGCCGATGTGGCCGGGATGGACGAGGTGAAGGCGCGGCTGGAGGCCGCGGTGCTGGCTCCGATCCGCAATCCCGAGCTGGTCCAGTTGTACGGCAAGTCGCTGCGCGGTGGGCTGCTGCTGTACGGGCCGCCCGGCTGTGGCAAGACGTTCATCGCCCGGGCGCTGGCCGGCGAGCTCGATGCTCGGTTGCTGTCCATCTCGCTGGCCGACGTCCTGGGCATGTACACCGGGCAGAGCGAGCGCAACCTCCGGGCGATCTTCGAGGTCGCCCGGCACAACGCCCCCTGCGTGATCTTCCTGGACGAGATCGACGCCCTCGGGCAGAAACGCACCCAAATGCGCAGCAGCGCCTCCCGCGGCACCGTGAACCAGTTACTGACCGAGATGGATGGGCTGGATTGCGACAATGAGGGGGTCTACGTCCTGGGGGCCACGAACCATCCCTGGGACGTCGATGTCGCGCTCCGCCGCCCAGGCCGCTTCGACCGGATGGTGCTGGTCCTGCCGCCGGACGAAAAGGCCCGCGATGCGGTGCTGCGTTTCTGCCTGCGCGATCGTCCCATCGCCGCCGTCGATACTCGGGCCCTGGCCCGTCTGACCAGCGGATATTCGGGCGCCGATCTGGCCTTCGTGTGTGAGAGCGCGGCCGAGCGGGCGCTGCTGGACTCGGTTCGCACCGGCCGGCCGCGGATGATCGAGATGTACGACCTGGAAGCCGCGGTGAAGGACAGCCACCCGTCGATCGGGGCGTGGTTACAGACAGCTCGCAATGTCGCCGAATTCGCCAATGCCGACGGCAGCTACGACGATCTGCTGGCCTACCTGCGCTCGCGCAAGCTGGCATGACGACCCTGCCGCTGACCGGCGCAACGGGCGCCGCCCTCGATCGGCTTGAGCAGCTCTGCGACCTGGAACGCTGGGCCGAGGCGCTGGAGCTGTCACGTCCACTGGTGGATGCGGCCCCGGAGGACGACACGCTCTGGTGCGTGCTGGCCCGGTGTTACCTGGGCCTGGCCCAGCCCGGGCCGGCCCTGGAAGCGGCCCGCAGAGCGGTCGCGCTGACGCCCGATCACGAGTGGCCCCACCGGCTCGTCAGCTATGCGGCCACCGTGCTCGGCCGGCATGACCTGGCCGTGCAGGCGGCCCGCGAGTCGGTGCGCCTGGAACCGGAGCTGTGGCAGACCCACGCCCGGCTGGCCGGGGCCGCCGGACAGCATCCAGACGGTTCGCAGGAAGCCGCCGCGGCGTCTCGCCGGGCGCTGACCTTGGCTCCCTATGAGCCGGAGGTCCAGTTGGTGCACGGAGCCGTCGCGGCGAAGCAGGGACGGCGTCAGGAAGCCGAGCGCGCTTACCGGGCCGCTCTCGAGCTTGACCCGCAGAATGCCACCGCTCACCATCTATTGGCGACGCTGAAGTTGCGACGGCGCACGGGCCCTTCGGGTCTGGCCCGCGCGGCAACGGGTTTTGCCACCGCGCTCGGCACCGACCCCACGGCTCAGATCAGCCGAACCGGCCTGGAACTGACCCTCCGGCTGTTCCTGACCCGGGCGGCCTACTTCCTGTTCGCCACCGGTTATCTCGGGCTGCTGTTCGCCGGCCGCCCGGAGCCGGCCGCCCGGCTCGTGCCGGTCCTGCTGATGGCGCTGCCGTTGCTCTTCATCGCCGGGTTCGTCCGGGCTCTGGGGCCACCGCTGCGCCGGTATCTCGGCCGTTTGCTGCGCCGGGGTGGTATTGCCGTCGCCGTCCTGCTCGGAGCCAGTTCGGTTGCGCTGGTGCTGGCCGCCGCGGTAGCGCCGCAGCCGATCCGCCTGGCCCTGGCCATCCTGGCCGCGGTCACCGCGTTCGCGGCCCGGCTCGGGCTGTACCTGCGCATCCGTCGGTTGGGTCGAGTCTCGGGATAATTCGGTGTAATCCGGGGTAAATAGGTAAATAGCTTCCGGCTTTGGGTAAGTGATCGTGGGATGATCGCTTTCATGAGCCTTCCCACCGCGCTGCACGGGTCGTCCGGGCCGGAACTGCCTCCCTGGGAACGCCGGTTCCGAGCCGGCCGGGTCGGCCTGCCGGACTGGGCGCAGGACGCGCCGCAGCGCTGTGCCGTGGTCGCCACCGCCGGTGGGGTGCTGGAGATGCATAGCTGGGAACGCGGTTCCGGGACGCTTTCGCAGCTCACCGCCCGCCGGGAGGGCACCGCCCACGGTGCCATCGACCCGGCCGGCGAATGGATCTGGTGGTTCGACGACGAGGCCGGCAACGAGCACGGCCGCTGGCGCCGTCAGCCGTTCGGGGCCGTCACCGGTGAACGGATCGAGATCGCCACCAACCTGCCCCCGGCCTACTCCTGCGGCCTGGCCCTGGGCCGGGCCGGTCTGGCCGTCATCGGTCAAACCGACGACGGGTACGGTACCCGGCTGCACGTGATCGCCCCCGGCACGGCCGATCGGCTGATCTACGAGCACGTCGAGGACGCCGGGGTGGGTGGCCTGAGCGAGGACGACACCTTGCTGGCGATCGCGCACAGTGAGCACGGCGACTCCCGGCACACCGCCCTGCGGGTGGTCCGGGTGGACGACGGCCGCCCCGTGGCCGACTTGTGGGACGGTCCCGGCAAGGGCCTCGATCCTCTCGGTTTCTCGCCGGTGCCCGGCGATCAGCGGATGCTGGTGCTGCACGAGCGCCGGGGCCGGGGCGAACTGCTGATCTGGGACGTGGTCACCGGTGAGCAGACCGAGCTGCAGTTCGACCTGCCGGGCGAGATCTCCGACGCGCAGTGGTACCGGGACGGCCGGTCCGTCCTGATCGCGGTCGATCATGAGGCCCGGACCAGGTTGTACGCGGTGATACCGGAGACGGCGGCGATCACTCCGGTGGGACCGGCCGATGGCACGGTGCTGGGTGCCAGCACCCGTCCGGACGGGGAGGTCTGGGTGCTGTGGTCGTCCGCGGCGCTGCCCCCCGCCGTCCGTACTCTGGCCGGTGACCTGGTGCTGAGTGCGCCCGGGGAATCGGCGCCGCCGTCGGTGCCGGTCGAGGACATCTGGGTGCCGGGTCCGGGGGGCCGGATCCATGCCCTGCTGCGCCGGCCGCCGGCGCCGGCCGGTCCGCTCCCACTGATCATCGACGTGCACGGTGGCCCGACCGCGCACGACGGAGACTGGTTCCGGGCCTACCCGAGCGCCTGGGTCGACCACGGTTTCGCCGTTCTCCAGGTGAACTACCGGGGGTCCACCGGGTACGGGTCAAGCTGGCGAGATGCCCTGGAACAGCGGGTCGGGCACATCGAACTCGAAGACATCGTCGCCGTTCGCGATCACCTGGTGTCGATCGGGGTGGCCGATCCGGACCGGGTGGTGCTGGCCGGAGCGTCCTGGGGCGGTTATCTCACCCTGCTCGGCCTCGGCCTGTACCCGGACCGGTGGGCGGTCGGCGTGGCCGGTGTTCCGGTGGCCGATTACGTGGCCGCTTATGAGGACGAGATGGAAGCACTCAAAGCCTTTGACCGCTCGCTCTTCGGAGGCTCGCCCACCGAGGTGCCGGAGAAGTACCGTGATTCCAACCCGATCACCTATATCGACGCCGTCCGGGTTCCGGTGCTGATTCTGGCCGGCGAAAATGATCCGCGCTGTCCGATCCGGCAGATCGAGAAATACGTCGAAGTACTGGCCAAGCGGGATATCCAGCACGAGGTATATCGGTATGACGCCGGGCACGGTTCATTGGTGGACGACGAGCGGGTCCGCCAGATCCGGGCCGAGATCGACTTCGTTACCCGGCACCTACCGCACTGACCGAGCGGCGGCACTGATCGACCGATGCTACTGACCGGGCGGTCAATTGAGGTTGCCTCGGGCTCCGGGTAGACAATCGGAGCCCGAGGCGTTGGTGTTCTTACACCCCCCAGCGGTTTAGGCTTCTGGGCACGAGGCCCCGTTTCGACGGGGCCTCCGTTTTTTTGCGAGAAGCTCTTACCAAGTCTCAGGGCGCACGATCGCTCCGCGCTTGTCCCGTGCCTCGTCTCGTGATCGGGTTGTGGGTGCCGACATCCACCCTTCCCCGGGTAGGCCGTAGTACAGAAAGTCCCCGGGTGGCCCTGAACTTCGCCGGCGATGGTCAGGGCAGCGACATCGTGGTGCTTTCCGGAACGGCGGTCGTCGGTCCGGAAACTCCGGCCGCCGACGCCGTCCCCGAATACCTGGCCAAGTACGCCGAGCGCATCCCCGGGATCGACCTGACGCCGGAAAGCTTCGCCCGGCAATACTCGATCCCGGTCACGATCACGCTGTCGCGGCTACGCGGCTTCTGAACCGCGCCGCCGCGGGTCGTGAGCCGGCCGTCACCGCTTCCGACCTGGTTTTCTGAGTTCGGCGGCCACCAGTTCGGCGATCTGGGCGGTGTTCAGGGCCGCGCCCTTGCGCAGATTGTCGCCACAGACGAACAGTTCCAGGGTGTTCGGGAAATCGAGGGCCTGGCGCAACCGGCCGACGAAAGTGGGATCGGTGCCCACCGAGTCGGCCGGGGTCGGGAACTCCAGGATCTCCGGGTCGTCGACCACAACCACGCTCGGCGCCTCGATCAGGGCCTGGCGGGCGTCGTCCACCGAAATCGGTTCCTGGAAGGTGGCGTGCACGGCCAGCGAATGCGTGGTGATCACCGGAACCCGGACGCAGGTGGCCGAAACCTTGAGCTCGGGGATGCCGAGGATCTTGCGTGATTCGTTCCTGACCTTCAGCTCCTCGCTGGTCCAGCCGCCGTCCCGGGCCGAGCCGGCCCAGGGGACGACGTTCAGAGCCAGCGGAGCCGGGAAGGGGGACGGCCCGTCACCCAGCTTGTGAGTGATGGCCCGCCGGACATCGCCGGGTTGCTGGCCCAGCGTGCGGTCGCCGGCGACCACTTCCAGCTCGTCGTACAGCCGGTCGATCCCGGCCTGACCGGCGCCGGAAGCCGCCTGGTAGGAGGAGACCACCAGTTCGGTGAGGCCCCAGCGGCTGTGCAGCGCGCCGAGGGCGTCCATCATCGTCAGCGTGGTGCAGTTGGGGTTCGAGATGATCCCGCGCGGCCGATTGCGAATCTGGGCCGGATTCACCTCCGGGACGACCAGCGGGACGTCGGGGTCGGTCCGGAAGGCACCCGAGTTGTCCACCACGACCGCGCCGTGCTCGACCGCGATCGGTGCCCATTCGGCCGAGATCTCGTCCGGGACGTCGAACATGGCCACGTCCACGCCGTCGAACGCCTCCGGCGTCAGGGCGACGACGGCGACCTGCTGGCCCCGGACGCTGAGGAGCTTGCCGGCCGAACGGGCCGAGGCGATCAGGCGGATCTCACCCCAGACATCGGCCCGCTGCGACAGAATGCTGAGCATTACCGTACCGACCGCGCCAGTGGCGCCGACAACGGCCAGGGTCGGCTTGCGGTTCGATCCGCTCATCGTCCGGTACCTCCATAAACAACGGCCTCACCAGCGGTGCTGTCCAGGCCGAAAGCGGTGTGAATAGCGCGGACGGCGTCGTTGAGCCGGTCCGCTCGGGTCACGACCGAGAGTCTGATCTCGGAGGTGCTGATCATCTCGATGTTGATTCCGGCGTCGGCCAGGGCGGCGAAACAGCGCGCGGTGACCCCCGGGTGGCTACGCATGCCGGCGCCGATCAGTGAGACCTTGCCGATCTGGTCGTCATAGAGCACCGAGTCGAAACCGACCTGCGGCCGGGCCCGGGTGAGAGCGGCCATCGCCTTCGGCCCGTCGGCCTTGGGCAGGGTGAACGAGATGTCCGTCATCCCGGTCGCGGCCACCGAGCTGTTCTGCACGATCATGTCCAGGTTGATCTCGGCGGCGGCGACGATCTCGAAGATCTCGGCGGCCTTGCCCGGCTTGTCCGGCACCCCGACCACGGTGATCTTGGCTTCGCTCCGGTCGTGCGCCACGCCGGAGATGATCGGCTGCTCCACCGCTGCTGCTCCTTCTTTGGTCAGTTCCAGATCAGAACGAACGTCGGTAACCCAGGTGCCCTGGCGGTGACTGAACGACGAACGCACATGGACGGGCACATTGAACCGCCGGGCATATTCGACGCAGCGCAGGTGCAGCACCTTGGCCCCCGAGGCGGCCATCTCCAGCATCTCCTCGCTGGTGATCCGGCTGATCTGGCGGGCGGTCGGGACGATCCGGGGGTCGGCGGTGAAAATGCCGTCGACATCGGTGTAGATCTCGCAGACGTCCGCGTCAAGGGCCGCGGCCAGGGCGACGGCGGTGGTGTCCGAACCGCCCCGGCCCAAGGTGGTGATGTCTTTCGTGTTCTGGCTGACGCCCTGGAAGCCTGCGACGATGGTGACGTGGCCCTGATCCAGCGCGGCCCGGATCCGGCCCGGGGTGACGTCGATGATCCGGGCCCGGCCGTGGGCCGAGTCGGTGATCACTCCGGCCTGGCTGCCGGTGAACGAGCGGGCGCCCTGCCCCAGCCCCTCGATGGCCATGGCCAGCACGGCCATCGAGATCCGCTCCCCGGCGGTCAGCAGCATGTCGAGCTCGCGGGCCGGCGGCAGCGGCGAGACCTGCTCGGCCAGGGCAATCAGGTCATCGGTGGTGTCACCCATCGCCGAGACGACGACGCAGACCTCGTGACCGGCCTTACGGGTGTCGACGATCCGGCGGGCCACCCGCTTGACGCTCTCGGCATCGGCGACCGACGAGCCGCCGTACTTCTGCACGACCAGGCTCACCGACTGCTCCCTGCCACCATCAGATCACGCTTCCGGACCGGATCAGTGTACCCAGCCGCCAGAACCGCCCACTGAATTCCAGTCGGCGAGACGGGGAACCTCACCCGGATCGCCGGGCCCGGGAATCAGGACGTCCGATAGCTGATCGGAGCGGGGTTCCTCGCGCTCACGATGCGGCGGTTGCGGACGCCGGTCGATCGGCTGCCCCAGGGTACCCGGGTGGCCTGAGCTGAGACGAACGCGCCGGGTTATTCGGTGTTGAGGGCCTCGAACTCGGCGTCGGCGACGGTCTCGGCGTCGACGTCGAGACGCAGATGCCCGAGCATCGACTGCAGCACCCGCAGGGCGCTGGTCGCCCGCACACCCCAGGTCGACAGGTAGGAGAACTGCCACCACCAGAGGGCCTCGTCGACCCGGCCGTCGCGGTAGTGCCGCAGGCCGTGGGCCAGGTCGGCGGCCACGTCGGCCAGGTCGTCGGAGAGGATGCCGCGGATCAGTTCACCGGAGGTGAGCGGATCGACGATGTCGGCGTACTCGTCCAGCCCTTCCAGCAGATTGGCCAGCCCGGTGCGGACCGGATCGATGTCGGGGTCCGGCCCGGCATCCGGTTCGAATCGCTCACTGGGGACGACGTCGGTGATCGCGCCGAGCCGGGCGCCGGCCAGCAGGATCTGCGAGGTGGCCAGCAGCAGGACCGGGATCGCGGTGTCGGGTGACGACCCGGCGGCGACCTCCGTGACGGCGTCCAGGTAGGTCTGCGCGTCGGTCGCCGATTCCTCGGCGAGGCGATGCAGCTCCATCGCCTCGTCGGCCCGGTCGCCGGTGAGGTCGATGGACGTGCGGCGGGAAGCGTCCGGCCTGGTGATCCCGGCCGGTGGTGCCCCGGGGCCCGGCGAGCCGCTGGACCTGCCGTCGAGTCCGTTGCTGTTGATCGAACTGTTGCCGTTGATCGAATCAGACATCCAGCAATCTCCTCCCCTCGAAAGCCCTACCCAACGTCAGCTCATCGGCGTACTCGAGGTCTCCCCCGACGGGGAGTCCTGACGCGAGCCGGGTGACCCTCAGCCCCATCGGCTTCAGCAGCCGGGCCAGATAGGTTGCGGTGGCCTCGCCCTCCAGGTTCGGATCGGTGGCGAGGATGATTTCGGTGACCTCGGTCGAGGCCAGCCGGGTGACCAGCTCTTTCACCCGTAGGTCGTCGGGCCCGACGCCCTCGATGGGGCTGATCGCGCCGCCGAGGATGTGGTAACGGCCGCGGAACTCGCGGGTCTTCTCGATCGCCACGACGTCCTTCGGTTCCTCGACGACGCAGAGCACCGTCGGATCGCGACGCGGGTCGCGGCAGATCCGGCAGAGCTCGTCGGCCGAGACGTTCCCACAGGTCACACAGAACCTGACCTTGTCGATCACTTCGGTGAGCGCGGAAACCAGCCGACGGACGTCGATCGGATCCGTCTGCAGGACATGGAACGCAATCCGTTGAGCACTCTTCGGACCGACCCCGGGCAACCGCCCGAGCTCGTCGATCAGATCCTGAACCACACCCTCGTACACGCCATGAGCCTACGTGCTGTTGGGGGTTGCGTCCCCCACGCCGCGCGTCGTCCTTGGCCAGGCGCCCACGATGACGGGGGAATGTTACGAATTGCGGTACTGGGCCAGCACGGCGTCGGTGAGGGCGGGCCAGGCTTGTTTGGCCCAATCGCCGAAATCGTGGTCGGTCAGGCAGACGCAGGCCAGACCGGCCTCCGGATCCACCCAGAGAAAGGTCCCGGCGGCCCCGAAGTGGCCGAAGGCGGCGCGGGAAATCACCGATCCGGCCCAGTGCCCGGGCCGTCCGAAGTTCCGCTCGAAACCCAGTCCCCAGTCCAGCGGGTTGAACCGACCCAGGCCGGGCAGGATGCCGGGCAGCCCCGGGAAATGCACGGAGACCGCCGAATCCAGGGTCGGCTGGGCCAGCAGAACCGGGGAGAGCAGTTCCTGAGCGAAGGCGGTCAGGTCGCGGACCGTGCTCGAAGCCGCGAAGGCGGCCGATCCGGCCAAAGTGGTGGCCGTCAGGTTGAGTGGGTCCAGCACTCCTTCCTGCAGGTAACGGCCGAACTCGATCTGGGTGACCGAGGAGAGATGGGAGGCCAGTTCCTCGAACCCGCGGTTGGAGTAGATCCGTTTGCTCCCGGGCCGGGTGATCGCCGGAGCATCGCTCTCGAACGTATACCCGCTGGTGTGGGCGAGCAGGTGCCGGACCGTCGAGCCGGGCGGCCCGGCCGGCTCGTCCAGGTCGAGGGCCTCCTCCTGGAGACCGACCAGAGCGGCGTAGGCGGTCAGCAGTTTGGTCACCGAGGCCAGGGGGAATCGCCGGGCCGGATCACCGAAGGATTCGACCACCCCAGCCGGGCCGACCACTGCGGCCGCGGCGTTCGGCACGTCCCATTTCTCCCGCCAGCCGGCGATGCCGTCCAGGGCCGGGGTCGCGCTCAAGAGTTGTTCTCCTCGATCACGAGGCCACCGAGTACTTCCTCGATGACCTGGGCGCCAACGATGAGCGGCCGGTCGAAGTCCGGGCCGCCGGTCGCCGGCTCGGCGTCGGCAAATTCCGCCGGTCGGGCCGGCGGGGTGGTGGCGCCCAGAGGGGAACCCGGGGTGTGCGGGCCGGCGGTGGGCGGACCCGAAGCTTGAGGGCCGGGGGTGTGCGGGCCGGGGGTTGGCAGCCCGGGGGTGGGTCGGCCGAAGGAGTGGGGGCCGGGATTGTGCTGGCTGGAGGGGTGAGAAGCCGCAGCCGGGGATGCGACCGGTGGTGTACTCGGCCGTCCGAAGGTGGTCGCGGTGGGCGCCGGCGGCGTCGTGGCCGGAGGCGGGAACGACGGAACACCGCGCCGGCTTGACCAGCCGTCGTCCGGGGGCGCCTCGTCGTCCCAAACCGGTTCTTCCAGCGGTGGCGGGATGTCGTCGTAAGGGGAGGACGGTATGTCCGGGCCGCTGGGACGCCGACCGGTCGGCGTCCGGGGGCTCGGGCCCGGGGCCGGCGGAGAGGGCGGAACCTGACGTTGCGGGGTGGGCCAGGCGGCGGGAGCGGTCCGGGACGGCTGGGTCCGGGGGGCCGACTGGGTCCGAGGAGCCGGCTGGGTCTGAGAGGTCGACGGGGCCTGCGGGGTCGGTTGGGTCCGGGGGGTCGACTGGTTCTGGGGGGCCTGCGGGGT
>Ga0265340_10001128_pt1 | contig 15269 bp, 33 predicted proteins | sample 4CB225metaG_FD_202082 | JGI IMG/M metagenome (GOLD analysis project Ga0265340, IMG submission 202082) | Rhizosphere microbial communities from Carex aquatilis grown in University of Washington, Seatle, WA, United States - 4-CB2-25 metaG | ecosystem: Host-associated > Plants > Roots >...
CCGAACCCCGGCTTCCCCATCGGCGCCGGCGAGAGCTCGAGCCCAAGCCCGGAGGCTTCGAGGTTGTCGAGTAGTACCGTCATGCGCAGGCCTCCGCGACGGGTCGCGTGCCGGCGATTGCGCGAGCCGTCGTCGTCGTCGGGATCCCGCCGAGACACCACGCGCAAACGCGCTCGCCCGGCGAGCGCGACGCGTCGCGGGCGTCGACGCCACGACGAATCGTGCCGTCCGACGCCACCTCTACCGTCCCTCTCCGTCGTCGAGCAGTCGCGCAAGAGGTAGATCCGCTTCCCGCTCCGACACCGAATCAGCCGTTTTGCAGGAGTTGTCTCCGCTGTGACCGCACGAGCGGCGATCACTCGCGCCGAGCTCAGGGTGTCTCCTGGGTGCGAAGGTTGGTCCCTCGCTACGCTCGGGCCCTATCAAGAAGAGCGCGAGCCGCTTCTTCTGCCAATCCCTTTCGGCGGCGGCGGCGTCGGCGGCGGCGTAGGCGGCGTCGGCGGCGTCGGCGGCGGCGTAGGCGGCGTAGGCGGCGTAGGCGGCGTCGGCGGCGCGGGCGGCGGCGTAGGCGGCGTAGGCGGCGCGGGCGGCGCTGGCGGCGTCGGCGGCGGCGTCGGCGGCGGCGTAGGCGGCGCGGGCGGCGGCGTAGGCGGCGCTGGCGGCGCGGGCGGCGGCGGCGGCGGCGTAGGCGGCGCGGGCGGCGGCGTAGGCGGCGTAGGCGGCGGCGTAGGCGGCGCTGGCGGCGTCGGCGGCGGCGTAGGCGGCGCTGGCGGCGCGGGCGGCGGCAATCGCCTTCCTCGGGCGATCCTCGCCCGGGAAGCGTTCCTCGAAGATCGGCAGGACGCGCTCCGCGACGTCCGCCGCGAACGTCGCCCAGATCGCACGACACCACGGCGTCTTCGCGAGCAGTCGCGCACGCCGTACGACCACCTTGTCGTCGTCGATGACGAGCTCCGCGGGGTCGACTTCGACGGTGTAGATCTCCGGGCCGAGCCAGTGGATCAGATCGTCGGGTCGGCAGACGTGCAGGCCGTTCTCGCAGGGCTGGATCTTGCCCTCGACTTCGAGCCACTCGCCGGGGCCGGCCTCGGTCGGTAGCGGCCACGTGCCTGTTCCGCCGTGGAACGGCTTGCCGTTCGGGGCGAGCACCTTGTAGTAGACGGCTTCAACGGTTTCCATCGGGCTGTCCTTTCGGAGGCTTGAAGGGACTTGCTTCAGAGGGTCGTGCCAATGCCTGCGCACGCGCACGAGCAGCAGCGTCGACGGCCGTTGCCGCTTCGACGTCGCGTCGGAGCGCCGCGTCCGCGGGGTCCTCGCCGGCGTTGAGCTCGTCGATCGCTTTCGCGCACGGTTCGCAGACCACGCCGTGCCGGTTCGTCTCGGGGAGCCGGCGCGTGGTCCAGGGCTCGGTGTCGAGCTTGATCGGCTTCTTACAGCCCCACCGTTCACACCGGAAGACGCTCACGCGGCCTTGACGCTCCACGGTCTGTCTTCACGGTCGGCCTCGTCGAGCCACCCGAGAGCTTGCGCGGCCGGCCCGCGTCGGGGGTCGTCAACGGGGACGAGGATCGCCTGCGCACGCTCCATCTGGCGGCGCATGACGCGGAGGTCGTAGAGCAGCTTGTGCCGGACGGCGGCCGCCCCTCCACCGCTGTCGGGGTCGTCGGGGTCGTGCTCGGCTTCGACGTCTTGGAGCCGCCGGAAGATCTCCCGGGCGGCGTCCATCACGCGGCCGAGCTCACCGGTCACGCGGTCGGCGTCGGCTTCGAGGCAGTCGACGGTCGGCGCGTGCTCGTGGCGGATCGTGATCGGGTGGAGGCTGCTCACGGTTCACCGCGCGGGAAGTCGCATGAGAGCGGGCCGTGCACGCGACGGAGATACGCGTCGTAGTCCTCGTCTCCGTCGTCGAAGCATCCGAGGTCGCCATCGTCGACGCCGGCGGGACGATTCCCGAAGCCGACGTAGCCGCAGCGGCGCCGGCGGCGCCGGCGGGCGGCGGTGTGGCGGTGGTGCTCGGCGACGGCGATCCACGCGAGCACGAGGAAGCCGTCGATGAGCAGCCAGACGACGACGGCGACGCCGATCCACTCTTTCCAGGTGAGGTGCCGGAGCATCTAGCTCACCGCCCCGAGAAGCATCCGGCGGACGCCTTCGGCTTGCTCGCGGCCGCCGTCGCAGGCGGCGACGAGGCGGGCGTCGAGCGCGGGCCGTTCGCGGTAGCGGGGGACTTCGAGCGTCATGCCGTTGTCGCGGACTCGGCCGAGTAGTTCTCCGTTGAGGTCTACATCGCCGGTCGAGCTTGTGACACGACCGGCAGGTGCGTTACTGTGCATTTCAGGGTCCTTTGATCCGGCCTGCCGCGTTCGTCCCGGTCAAGGATGCGCGGCAGGCTTTTTACGTTATTTGCAGGGCTTCTCCCCTTCTCCCCTCGCTCTTGTGCTTCGTCGCTGAGAGTTATGTCAAGCTGGCTTTCGTTGTCTTGGCGGACGACACACGGCGGTGCTTTGTGACATCGCCGTTTCTTACTGACACCTCCCCGCGCAAGAGCGCGGCGACGGCCTTCGATCGCTTCCCGTTGTAGAGGCGCGCGATCTCGTCGAGCGTCGGCACGAGTTCGTCGGCGATCGAGATCGTCATCCGTGTGCAGTGAACGGCCGCCATCGCGGAACACAGTATGAACCGGATCGGACGGATGCGCTAGCGATCGAGCTCTGTGATCCGTCGACGGCTATCCCGGAGCGCACCGGCCACACCGACGGCGACGCCGGCGAACGCGGCGCCGAGCGCGGCGGCGACGCCGATCAGCCCGAGGACCGCGCCGACGGTGTGGATCTTCTCGGGGACGGCCATGTTCACGGCGATGCAGGCGAGCGCGGCGAGGCTTGCCCCTCCCCACGCCCCTGCGAGTACGGCGATAGTGACGCGCACGCCGCCGAGTCTTTCACGCTCGGCGGCGTGCGCGCGGGCGGTCAGGCCGCGGCCCCGTTCTTGGCGAGGCCGCGCGAGACGCTGTAGATCGACGTCGAGACGGTCGCGGCGATTGCCGCCCACCGTTCGGGGAGCACGTTCGCGAGCGAGGCGGCGAACGCGGCGACGTCGACGGCGACGGTCAGCCAGAACTCGGTTGTCCGGACGCCGGGCTTGACGGTGCCGGCGGTCGTTGCCGGGTAGCCCTGTACGGGTGTGGTCATGTGGTCACCTCCCCCTCGGTGTAGATCCACCAGCGGCCGCCGGCGGCGAGGTTGCGCCGGAGCACGTAGCGGGTGGTCCTCGGCTTGCTCGGGACCGGCGCGCCGGGGATGCGGGCGAAGACGAGTTGACCGCGCGGGATTCGGCGCGTGCGCCGGTAGACGCCGTCACCGTCGGCCTGTGAGCCGGCGACCCCACTGGAGGTGTTGCCTTCGACGGTGCTCAGGAGCCAGCCCCACGGCCCGAGCGAGAGCACGCGCTCGACGATGAAGACGTGGTCGGCCCAGTGGTCGCCGGTGTAGTCCCACGAGCCGACGTCACCGCGGAGGGGCCGGGTGACGACGTCGCCGTTGGCTGCGCCCCACGCTTGGAAGTTGCCGACGCTTGCCCCTCCCCCGAGCACGAGCCCGACGCGGAGATAGCACCAATGGACGAACGCCATGCACCACGCCGCCGGCACCTCGATCCCGCAGGAGCGGAGGAACGCGGCGACCATCGGGCCGCGGTTGTTGCCGCCGATCTCGTGCACGCCGGCGGCCGCTTCCGCGAGCGCGACTTCGAGGGCGCGCTCGCGGAAGGTCGGGTTGGCGGCCATTACCGGCGCCGCCTCTTGCGGGTCGTGCTCTTCTTGCGCGGCTTGGCGGTGCCCTTCACGAAGCGGCCCCGCTTGTCGCGCTTGACGCGTGTCCGTGCCATCGGTCCTCCCTTCAGCTGGTGGGCGTGGTCGGTGTCTCGGGCCCGCTTCCGGTCCACGGCGGCGTCTCCGGGGCGTCTGTCGCCTCCGGGGCGGCTTCCGGCACGTCGGCGGGCGCGGGTGCGGGCGGTTCCTGGGCGGTCTGAGCCGGTTCGGGCGCCGGCGGCGTGCGCTGCATCGCCTTCGCGGCCAGCAGGGACTCCACCTCGGCACGGAGCTCGTCGAGCGTCGGCCGCCTGTCGAGCTCGGCCTGGAGCTCGGCAACCTTCGCCTCGAGCTCGGCCGCTGTCTTCGCCGGATCCTCCGGGTCCGGCTCGGGATCGCTCGTCGACGTGCCGGCGACGGAGGGCGCTGCGGCTTCGGCCTGCCCGGCGAGTGTGCCGTCGGGTGCGTGGACGAAGAACGCGGCGCAGTCGTCGCAGCGGGTGATCGTGTCGCCTTGGACGGGCTCGACGCCGAAGTAGTCGGGCCGGTAGCCGTCGGCTGCGCCGTAGTCGAGGGTGACGGTGAAGAAGACGTTGCCGGTGCATCCGCAGGCGGGGCACTCCGTGAGCTCGACGGGCTCGGACTTGACGGGCGGCGCTTGGCTGAGCGTGTTCATGGGTTCCTCCTATGCCTTGACGATCAGGTTGACGGTGAGGGTCAGCGGGACGTTGTTGTGCGGGTTGCCGCCTCCGGTGTCGTTGGTCTGCTCGGTGTTCGTGACCGTGTCGCGGACGTTGATCAGGTACGCGTTGGGCGCGGTCGTGGCGATGTCGAGCACCTGACGATTTAGCGTGTGGTGGTGGGGCGCGAGCTCGTCGACGGTGAGGGTGTGTGCGTCTTCGCCGAGTTGGTCCCAGAGCACATGCGTGCCGTCGGGCCCGCGGGTGAACACCCCGGCCTGTGGCATCGCGAAGGTGGTGATGCCGTCGCCGCCCCACCGGTTGCCGACGAGTTGCGCGAGTGCGGGCCAGTCGGCGATGTTCTCGATCTCGTAGCCCTGGCCGGGCTTGAGCATGTACCAGCCCGCGGGCGCGGCCGCGCCGAGCCAGGGGAAGGGGCCGATGCCGGTCGGGAACGCGAGCGCGCCGACGTTGTCGAGCGTTTCGGCGGGGAGCGAGCTCACGCGACCCCCGCGGCGTCGTAGTCGCAGCTCGCGGCCTTGCCCGCGGTCCAGTTCGAGAGGCGGAAGCCGGCGGCGCCCCCCTTGTAGATCAGCGCGAGCCCGGTGAAGCCGCGGTGAAGGCCGGCGATCACGCGTTGCCGGTCATCCCACCCGCCGCTGGGTTGCATGATCTCTACGGCGACGTCGAAGCCGAACGCGGTCACGTCGAGCCGGTCGAGCCCGTCCGCGTAGAACGTCGTCGTATGGTCGGCGTGGTCGGGGAGCGGCCCGATGCTTCCGGTCGCGAGCAGACTCACCGGAAGTGCGCCCCACTGATGACGATGGCGATGTTTAGGAGCACGGCGACGAGGACGGAGATCGCGACGCTCTTCAAGCGCGACTCCATCGCGGCCAGCTTGGCGTAGATCCCCGTCTCGGGATCGAGCAGCCTGTCGACGTCGCGCTCGACGTTTTGGAGCCGCCGCTCGCGCTCTGGCTGCGTTGACCATTCCCGCGCGTCGACAGCCATCTCAGAGCGGACCCGCGATCACGGTCCATGCGCCGTTGGCGCGGACGCTGAAGTACGTCTTGCCGGCGGTCGTGTCTCGGTGCACCGCGAACATGCCGTTGCCCGGTACGACCGCGAAGTCTGCGTCGATGACGGTCGTCTTACCAGGGCCCGAGAGGTACTTCCCGGTGACGCCGTCGCCGGCGGCGAACTGTTCAGTAAGGTTCCAGCGTTTGCCAGCGACGTCCCGGGCCAGGTGCACGTCGAAGCTGCCGTCTCCGGGTCCGATGTCGAGCTCGCCGCCGGCGAGTAGTTGCCAGCGCCGGCCACCTTCGCCGCCGATGTTCGCGCTGTAAGCCTTCTGCCCGATCACACCAACGAGCACGTTGTATTCGCCGAAGAACCGTAAGAGCCCCGCTCCGGCCCGCGTTAGTTTGGTGTCTGTGGCCGCGTTCCCGGGCCCCCACTCAACTTGACCATCCGCGCGTATGGCGAAGCGATCATTTGAGTCACCGTTGGTGCGCACCCGGTGGGTGTAGGCACCCCCGAAGAGGCCGATGAGGTATTGCGTCCCGCTTGCGTCGTTGTCGGCAAGCCGCACCGTTCGCTCGCCGTTGTCGGTGAAGATGAAGCTTCCGACGTCTCCCCGTGTGGGCCAGCCGTTTCCGAGGAAGACCACGTCGGTCGTGGGGAAGTTGGCGGTGCCGGCTCTTACCGTGACGGTCAGCGTTGCGGTGTTGACCACCTCGCAGCGGTTGAACGCGACGTGGATGTTCTGCCCTACGAGATCGAAGGCGGACGGCACCTCGATCGTGCGATTCGCGATGAACTGGCAGTTATCGCAGCCAAGCGCACCGGCGGCGTCAACACCGGGTGCCTCGATCTTGAACGCGGTTCCGAGGCTCGAGTTGACGGTGTTGTCGATTACCGTCGTCCCGTCAGGATGCGAGCCGCCGACGACACGGGTGGAAGGTGAGATCAGGACGGCGACATCACCGGCGTGGGGCAGGTTCTCGAAGACGTTGCCCGCAATCGTGGTGTACATCGCATCGCCCTGCGTTGCCCCTCCGAGCACCCGAACGCTGAAGACCTTGAGCGCGTTGAATGAGCAATCGCGGACCTTGCCCCATTCGGTCCCTTCGAGCACAACACCACCGAGGCACGCGGCCTGGTTGTTGAAGCCGTTGAAGGTCAGGCCCTCGATCGTCACTTTTTCGGTGCGCTGCGAGCCGTCGTAGCTTTTGACGTACACGTCCGCAGTTCCGGCGAGTTGCCAGAGTTGCGAGGCCCCCATCCCCGCGCCAAGCAAGGTGATGTGGCTCCTATAGATGAGCGCGGCAGAGAGCAGGTAGATCCCGGGGGGGATGAAGACGCGGCCGCCGCCGGCATTTACAGCCGTGTCGATGGCCGCCTGGATTGCCTTCGTGTCGTCGGTCGCACCGTCGCCGACGGCGCCATAGTCCCGGGCGTTGATGAAGGGCTCTTCAGGCGCGCGGGAGAGCACGTTCTAGAACTCCGTCACGCGTGCGTGTCCCGCCGCTGCCGTCCAGATCCCCGAGAGCGCACCGCGATAGCCGTCGGGCGTCTCGTAGTAGTCGTTGGCGTTGAGCTTGACGCTCCAGTCGACCGTTGAGGCTCCGGAACCGAGCTTCAGATAGAGCACGGCGGACGAGTCGTTGTAGACCGTCGCGCCGCGGCGGTAGCCGTTCGGTGCGAGTAGCGTCACCGTTTCCGTGTCGGCCTCGACGGGGTCGACGTTGCCGTTGGCGCGGGCGGCGACGTCGCCGGAGCGTCGTAGGTCGTAGCCGGTCGCCGCGACGGCGATCGCGATCAGCTCGTCGAGCTTGGTGTGGAAGAGCAGGTCGAAGCCTTCGGCGTGCGCCGGCGGGATCGCTTCGAGGGGGTACGTCTCGAGTTCCATTCAGACGGGCACCGGGACCGGGGCGGCTTTCGGGGTCGGCATCCCGAGCCCCTTCATGCCGGTAAGCAGGAGGCCGCCAGCGACACCGACGAGCAGCACGTAGGCGAGCACGAGTTTTCCCTTGTCGGTCAGCCACGACTCGATATCGCTCAGCCAGCCGGTCACGCTCGGCGGGTTGTTGGTCGTCGAGGTCTGTCCGCCCGTTTCCGGGTTCGAGTTGGTCTGTGACGTGGATGGGTCGAGCAGGCCGCCGGAGGTCGACGGCGCCTCGTAGGCGTAGACGGCGGCGAAGCTGTTTGACCCCCACTTCTTGAGCGCGGTGAGGAAGTCGTTGAGCTTGCTCTGCGACTCGGCGGTGTAGTGGTAGGGGTCACCGCTCTGGAGCGCCGAGAAGATCGCCGAGAAGTTCGGCATCTTGAGGAAGGCCGCGGTGGCGGCCGCGCCCTGCGCGGTGGTGGCGTAGTACTGGACGCCGGCGCTGTTGAGGGTCTTGTAGCCGACGGTCTCCGGGTCGGCCGCGTAGGCGGTCGTGTTGAGCGGGTTGTTGGCAGCAGCCGAGCCCTCGTAGGCGTGCCAGTTTGCGAGGTAGGTGACGTTTGCCGAGGTCACCGGCAACCCGGCGGCCTTCAGCACGTCCTGCTCCCAGCCGGGCCAGTAGTTCGGGTACTTCGCGGTGCTCACATCTGCACCCCGGCGTAGTGCACGTTCGAGCCGGGCGTCGTCTTCGCCTGCACCGCGATCTCCTTTTTCGGGACGGCCGGCGTCGGCGTCGTCGTCGCGAGCGGCGTCGAATGCTTTGTGTCAGTTGACGAGCCGGAGCCCGAGCCGGATCCGGAGCCGGAGCCCGCCGCGGGGACGTTGACGACGATGTTGATCGGCGGCTGCGTTGTGGTCTGTGTCGTCCCGTTGACGGGGAGCGCGGCCGCGAGCGCGGCGACGTTCGCGGTCAGCTGCGCGACTTGGTCCGAGATGACGGCTTCGCCGCTGGCGAGCTGGTCGTTAGTCGTCGTGTCCGTTGAGCTCGTGTCGGTCGAGCTTGTGTCCCCGGTGGCGGTGGTGTCGGTCGTCCCGGCGGTGTCGGTCGTGGTCGTGCTCGAGCTGCTGCGTCGGAGGTAGACCACGACGACGATCGCGGCGACGGCCGCGGCCATGAGCAGCTTCTTGCGTTCGGCCGTCATCTAGATCTTGCCGGCCTTCTTGAGCAGGTAGTAGCCGGCGACGAGCGCGGCCAGGATGATCAGGTTCTTCTTCGTCATCATGCGGAGTCACCTCCTCGGGCGGAGTCGAGCAACGTCTTCAGCGTCAGCCGTGGCTCGCTGTAGGGGTCCTGGAGACGTTCGCTGAGGCGGACGCCGGCGACCATCGCAGCACCGGCGAGCACGGCGAGCGCGAGCTCCTGGAGCACACGCTCCATTCAGACCGTCCCCGGCCCGGCGATCGTCGGGGAGAGCCCGAGCTGCTTGCGGACCTGGTCGGTTTGCAGGAGCAACCGCGACGCGGCGAGCGTCGTCGACGGTGCGACCTCGGGTGCCGGCAGGGAGAGCGCGCCGCCGAAGAACCGCCGGCGCGGGTTGTTCACCGTCCGCTCGCGCATCTGCGCGTCGAGTCGGCCGCCGACGAGCGCGTTCAGGTCCTGAATCTCTGCGATCCGCAACCCGGCTCAGACCTTTAGATCCTTGATGACGGTGTCAGCCCCCGCCGTCAGCGAACCGACGTCGGTCTTGAAGCCGGTCGCCTTGTCGAGGATCGCGATCAGAACCAGGAGCGCGAACACCTGGCCCCACCACGTCTTTGCAAATCCGAGAACTCCCACGGTGCCTCCCTATGTGTTGCTGACGATCGGGACCGGCGCGATCACCCGATGCGCGATCCCGGTAGCTGCAGTGACGGCCGACGAGACGCCGGCGGTGCCCTGCTTCGAGAGCACGTCCTCGATCAGGAGCACGCCGATCACGGAGCCGACGAAGAAGATCAGGAACTCGCCGAGCGTCGAGACGTTGGGGCCGCCGGCGCGCTCGTAGCGGCGTGCAGCGCGGCGCGTTGTCTGCCGTGTCGTCTTCGCCGCCTTGCGCGTGCGGCGGATCCCAGACTCGGTGAGTGCGGCCGCCGCCCGACGACGCGACGGAGGGACGTCGCCGTCGTCATCGGGCGGGGCCTGGTCGCCACTCGGGGTGGCTTCGTGCGGGCGCGGGTCGCCGGCGTCCTCGTAGCGGCGCGCCCAATCGTTTGCGGCCTTCGCCCGGGCGCGGAGCTCGCGCACCTTCGCGCGCGCTTCCTCGGGCGCGTCGCCGCTGTCGAGGTCGCGCGCCATCCGTGTCCACTGCCGCGCGGCCGCACGGGCCTTGCCCGGCTCGGTGTAGGTCACGTCGCGACCGTTGACGTCGAGCGTCAGCGGTTCCACGTTATGCCGCCTGGGAGAGCTTGTGAGCGAGGCCGCCGAAGAACGTCATCGAGACGAGCCAGACGGCGACGAGTAGCACGAGCACCGCGGCGGGCGTGCTCACGTGATCCCCCAGATCGGCGAGGACGATGCCTTGCCGGTGAACTTGGCGCGGAGCCACTGTGTGCCGGTTCCCTTCAAGACGTTGACCGCCCAAGCGGCGGCGAGCAGGAAGAGCAGGAAGGAGGCAAGGCTCGTCACTTCAGAGCGACCCGGATCGACGACTCGAGGTGGATGTAGCCGAGCGCGAAGACGCCGAAGACGGCCAGCCAGAAGATCGGGGAGCGGCGCCAGTCAGTGAACGAAGAGACGGTGCCTCGTTGCCCGGTCGGGAGCTCACCGGTCTGCTTGGTGTAGGTCGGTGCGTTCGGCGAGATGGCGTCCGAGGCGGCGAGCGATTCGCCGGTGATGCCGAAGTAATCCTCGATCGTGTACACGACGGCCCCGGGGGCACCGGCCCTAGCCGGTGACCATCGCTTCCTGAACGGTGTGGATCTTCGCGCCGGCGTTGAGGCCGTAGCCGGCCGTGATCGTGTTCAGCATCTCGGGCTGCGAGACGGCGGCCATGTTGACGACGTCGCGGGCGGCGACCGACGAGACGTAGTCGTCGACGACGTAGGCCGGCGCGGTGATGCCGGCGGGCATGTCGGCGGCCGGGAGCAGGCTCTGCGCGTAGTCGGCTTCGTTGAGGAAGCGGAGCATCCACGCCGGCTCGTAGTCGTAGGGGATCTCCTTCGAGTTGAAGCGGAACGCGTGCTCGGTGACGGCGTCGGTCAGCCAGTCGACGTTGCCGAAGTTCGGGGGCGCGTTGTCGATCCGCTGCAACGTGCGGAGCAGGATCCCGCCCGTCTTGGTGAGCGGATTCGCGTTGAGCCCGGTCGCGACGAGGTTGTCGTCGCGGGTGAAGAGCCCGTGCATCTGGCGGAGGTCCGGGATGACCAGGGTCTTCTGTCCCTTGACGGTCGTTTCGGGGATCTCGTACGCCGACGCGAGGACGTAGAAGCTGCCGGTGATCGTCGGTGCGTGCGCGCTGAAGAGGTCGGCGCTCGCGGCCGCGGTCAGGCGCAGTGAGAGGACGTTGTCGTCGGTCTGCGCGAGGACGGCGCCGATTAGCGAGACCTCGTCGAGCGCGAGCGGGATCTCCCAGTGGAGCCGCAGCGGGACGGTCGTGCCGGAGGCCGGCAGGGTGAAGACGCTTGCGTCGGCGAGCGAGCGGCCGCGGCGGACGCGGGCGAGCGCGCGGAGGTCGATCCCGTCGACGTCGATCAGCTGCGAGAGTCCGTTCGCGCTGACGCGGGCCTCACTGATGAAGCGCCAGGGGAAGCCGGAGGTGGCGGTCGGGGCGCCGACGCCGTCGCCGGCCATCGTGCCCTCGAAGAAGACGTGGAGGGAGCCGACGATGCCGTACTTGTCGATCAGCTGCGACACCTTCGCGCCGAAGCCCGGCCACGCGAGCGGCTGGTACGGCTTGCGGAAGCGGGTCGTCAGCTGCGCGAAGAGTTGCGCGTCGATCGTGTACGGCGACTGAGGAAGGTTCCGCTCGTAGGTGACGACGTCGCCGAGCATGGGCTAGATGCCGGCCTTCCCAAGCAGCGAGGAGAGGCCGGTGATGCCGAAGCGGCCGGCCAGCCACAGGAGGAACGCGAAGCCGATCGCGGCCTTGGCGCTGGTGACGAGAATGTCGACGAAGAGGCGGACGAGCTCCATGACGCCGGGAGCCTGCACCCGGCCGTCCCGGGCTCGGGAGATTCGGGACGAACCCGCCCCTACGGCATGAGTACGTGCCGGGCGGTGATCGCGCGGCGCTTCTCGTCGAGCGGTCCGAACGTGGCGACGGCGCCGCCGAAGCGGTGGTAGAGGAAGCCGTAGTCGGGGAGCCCTTCGAGCACGGCGACGAGCTCTCGCACCGTCACGTTCAGCCGGCGCGCCAGGAGGGCGATGTCGTCGAGGTCGCTCATCTTGAAGACGAAGCCGTGCTCAGATTGGTTGATGATCGCCTTCTCGACATCAACCGGGCGCAGCGTCGCGGTCGCGTGCGTGAGGTCCTTCTTCCGGCCCTGCTTCAACGCGAGCCGGAGGTGCAACGGCGAGCGGTTCGCCGTCGTCGGCCCCTCCCCCTCGTCGAGCCACACGAAGAGCTTGTGGCCGGCGCGCGCGCGCTTCCAGATCTCCGCATACAGCGCCTCGTACTCGTCCTGGTCGAGCCGCGACGGCGCGTAGCGAATCGTGCGCACGCTCCAGTCGATGGCGGCCGGTTCCCGGGCGAGGCAGGCCCCCTCTTCGAGCGCCGTCGGGCCGAGCTCGTAGTCGTCATTGACGTCGACGAGCAACCGCTGCCCCGGATACGTCGCGAAGTAGTAGCCGAGCAAACCGCTCTTACCGGAGCCCGTCATCCCGACGGCGAAGGCACGGTCGCCGGCGGCGATCATGCTGCCTCGGGCGCCTCGTCGTGCTCACGGCCGTCGCCGAGGTAGCCGTCCGGCGGCACTTCCTCGCGGCTTGCCACTTCGCCGTACTGGTCGAGCGTGAACGGCGGGAGGTCGTCGCCGCGGACGCGGTGAAGCAGCGCAAGCAGCTGGTCGATGAAGACGTCTGCTTCGGCATCGGTCTTCGGGACGATCCACTCGAACACGTCGAGGCCGAAGCCGGCGCCGACTTGCACGAGCTCGACGAGGCCGCTCATCTCGTCTGAGGTGTCCTCGATCGCACTTGCACGGAGCTCGTCGCGGAGCGCGTTCATCTTTTCGCGGGTGGTGGCCATCAGGTCGCCTTTCGGGTCGCGGGTTTCTTCACGAGGTTGAGCAGCGCGCCGTAGATCGCGTTTGCGCGCTCTTCGGCAGCGCTCGCGCGAGCCTCGGCGGCGGCAACCCGTTCGCCGAGTCGTTGCTCGACGTCTCGGATCTGCCGCTCGAGTTCTTCGCCACGGCCACGCGTCACGTAGCGGCCCTTAGTCCTCGCCACCGTCGCCGCCGAAGACTTCGCGGCGTTCCTCCTTGGCGGCGAGCACGACGCGGCCGCGCTCGCGCATGTTGCGCTTCGCGTAGCTGACGAACGCGGCGCCGAGCTCGGCCTCGTCGACGACACCGGCGAGCTTCTTCACCGGCTCGTAGCGAGCGAGGATCCGGGAGAGCGGCGTCGCGATCTCTTCGGCCTCTTCGGCGGTCGCACGCCACAAGGCCGCACCGCCGTCGAGCTCGGTTGCCGGGTCGAAGGTGTGGAGCGCGAAGCCAACCGCGCGCACGAGCGAGGCGGCCCGCTCAGGCGTCCACTCGACGAGATCGGCGGTCGCCGGCGGTGTCGTCTCGACGAGCGCGACCGACGGGTCCGCTTCGACGTCGAGGTCCGGCTCGCCGGCGGCGAACGGGTGCCCCTCGATCTCGGGGAAGTCGACGACGCTCACTCGGCCTTGACCCCGAGCACGTCACCGAGGAAGCGCACGACCCCGGAGGGCTGCGCCGGCGGCTCGTCGAGCTCGGGCTCGAGCTCCGGCTCCGGTGTCGTCTCCACGGTCAGCGCGGGTTCCGTCTCGACCACCGCAGGAGCCGGGCTCAGAACCTCGCCGAAGCGGCCCGGGACGATCTTCGGGCCAGTCGCCGGAGCCTCGCTCAAGCCCGGCTCGGGAGCCTCGCTCGCCGGCGCCGGCGGAGCCTCGCTCGGGCCGGGCTCGCTGTCGAGCTCGGCGAGCCTCGCTCGCAGCGTCGCGGAGCGTCGCTCGGCGCCGATCGCGAGCCCTTCGAGCTGGCGGCGCCGCTTGGCCGGATCCGTGGAGAGCCCCATCAGCCACGAGCCTCGCTCCGAGCCCGGCTCAGGGGGGAGATTCGCCGCGAAACGACACCCGAGCGTCTTGCACGATTCACAAGCGGAAGCGTACCGTGCTACTCGGGTGGCAAGCCCTCGCGGCGGCGGCGTTGCTTCTCCAGCCGGGCCAGCTGCGCGGGCATCGTCTGAGCCCGCCTGCGGGCCGCTCCGGCCGCGGCGGCGGCGGCGGCGTGGAGCTCGGCGTCGAGCTCGGCCCCGCGGGCCGTGTCGGCCTCCTGCAGCACGACGGCGAGCCGCGAGAGCTTCAGCCCGTCCGAGAGGTCGCGCCGGAGCCGGCGCAGCTGCCCGGCGGGGTAGTGGCGGAAGCGGCCGTAGCGGGCCTCCTTGGCCTCGCTGACGGCCCGCTCGATCATCGCGAGCCCGGCGGCCCATAGCACCTCGGGCGCGTCGGAGGCGTCCTCCAGAAACGCGAGCAGACCTTGTGCGACGAAGTCGTCCATCGGCCCCTCCCCCGCCCGAGCCACCATGCTCTACGCCGCGAGCGGTGTTGTCGATCCCTCGATCGAGCGGGTCGCAAGGAACGCCAGCCGCGTGAGCTCGGCGAAGAGCGGTTGATTGGGGACGTACTCGTGCCGACGCTCGTCGTAGATGGCGCGCAGGTAGTTGCCGCAGCGGTGTGGTTGCCGGCCGCGCTCGTCGCGGGTGAGGTTGACGCCGTTCTTCCGGTCGATTGCGCGCGCCCAGACGAGCGCGTCCTCGTCGGCACCGGCGGGTCCGGCGCGCATCGGGTAGACGCGGCGGAACGCGAGCGCGCCGATCACGGCCTCTTCGAGGTTGCCCCACGCGGGGTATTCGCTGATGTAGCCGCTCGCGAGCGCCCACAGGTGACTTGCGCGGCGAAGGGTGCGCATCGTGACGCCGGTCCCGAGCTTGATCCCGTAGCGCTCACGCCAGGAGCACATGCGCGGCGACGGCGACACCGACGAGAGGACCGGCGTCTCCCAGAGCAGCGACTTCGGCAAGCGCGGGTCGGCGATGTTCTCACGGATCGAGCTCTTCTTGCCGGTGCGGCCGGCCAAGTAGTTCGCGAGGTAGCGCGCGGCCTCTTTGCCCTCGATCGCCTGGAGCTTCGGTTGCACGCGGCCGAAGCCGTAATCGGCGGCGCGCTCGGCGAGATTGCGGCGGAACACCTCGGCGACATGACGCTCGTACGGCGTCCCGAACGGGACCACGAGGTGCAGGTGCGGCACGCCGCGCTTCTGCGGCTCCCACACCCGCTCGGTGATCCACGCGCGCTCGCCCGTCTCGCGCTTCGTCGCCAGCTGCGCGGCCTGCCGGAGCTTTTGCCAGCGCCACCCGAGCGTTTCGCACCACTCGCGCAACGGGGCTTGCTGAACGCGGCACCCACGGCGGCCGGAGTGAACGTGCGCGCGGCCGCCGGCGTGACGACGCACACACCATTCCTCGTCCCACGGCAACACGTCGGCACCGGGCCCGGTGATCGCGATCGTCGCGACCTTCCGATCGAGCGACGAGAGGTTGCACCCGATCTTCGTCTGCTGGCGCCGCGCCCACTTCGGGCCGCAGACCGGACACCCGCGCGCGCCGCACGCCTGCTTCCACAGCGTCGCCCTCGGACACCGACCACCGAACCCCGGCTTCCCCATCGGC
>Ga0265340_10001129_pt1 | contig 15258 bp, 14 predicted proteins | sample 4CB225metaG_FD_202082 | JGI IMG/M metagenome (GOLD analysis project Ga0265340, IMG submission 202082) | Rhizosphere microbial communities from Carex aquatilis grown in University of Washington, Seatle, WA, United States - 4-CB2-25 metaG | ecosystem: Host-associated > Plants > Roots >...
ACGGCCGGCTTGGCCGACGATTTCGGTTCGGGCTTCTTGTCCGATTTGACGTCCTTGGTCGCTTGCTTTGTCGCGTCCTTGGCCTCGGCTTTTGGCTCCGCCGCGGCATCGGGCTTCTTTGCCGCGACCCGGTTCTTCTTGCCGCGATGCGGCGTGGCCTGCGTGTCGGAATCCGCGGCGACGGCCGCGACCAGGGCGGCGCCGGTCCGGGTCGGGCCGGTGTAGACGACGATCGGCTCGGAGGCCGCGGGCGCCCCCGCCAGCAGTTCCGACGGCTTCAGGATCGGAGGCTGCAGCCCGGCGGCAAAGAAGGTCAAGCTTTCGCCGCCGGTGCCGGTCGTGGCGCCGCTGCTGACGACCGTGTCGTCCTCGTCGCTGGCGGGCTTGTGGCGCTTGCCGCTGCACATCTCGTCGCGCAGGTTCGGCGGCGAGGCGTCGATCGGCGCCAGATTGTCGACCGTGCCGAGCGAGGGGCGCAGCCACGACAGCGTATTGTTGGAAAAGCCGCGCTCGAGCATCTGGGCGGCGCGCACCGCGCGCATCTGCCCGGACGATGCCCCCAGCACCACCGCGATCAGCCGCTTGCCGTTGCGGGTGGCGGACGCCACCAGGTTGTAACCGGATGCGCAGATGAAACCGGTCTTGAAACCGTCGGCGCCGGGATAGCGTCCGATCAGCTTGTTGAAGTTTTGCGTGACCTTGCGGCCGAAGCGGATCGAGGGAATGTGGACGAAATATTCGTATTCCGGCAGGTCGCGAATGATCGCGCGGGCGAGAATCGCAAGGTCGCGCGCCGAGGTGATCTGGCCGTCGGCGGGCAGGCCGTTCGGATTGACGTAGCTCGTTTGCGTCATCCCGAGCTTTTGCGCGTTCTCGTTCATCAGCGCCGAAAAGCCGTCGATCGAACCGCCGACGCCCTCGGCCAGCACCACGGCCATGTCGTTGGCCGATTTCACCAGCATCATCTTCAGCGCATTGTCGACCGTGACCTGCGTGCCCGGACGGAAGCCCATCTTCGAAGGCGACTGGGAAGCCGCGACCGGCGACACCGTCACCAGCGTATCGAGCGTCAGGCGCCCTTCCTTGACCGCCTTCAGCGTTGTGTAGGCCGTCATCAGCTTGGTCACCGATGCCGGATACCAGGGATAGGTGGCGTTATCGGCCTCCAGCACCTTGCCGGTATCGGCCTCGATGAGCAGATGGGCTTCGGCATGCGCGAGCCGCGGGGCGGCGACGCCGAGCGCTGCAACGACTATGATCCAGTTCAACGATGACTTGCGAAGCAGCGGGCGAAGAAAATGCACAATCCGATTCCGGTCCTTTGAGACCCGCCTTCGCAAAGGAGGTCTGACATGTAACGTTCGGGTTTCAAGCGTGTCCGGCGCCGTCGGCTACGGCGGCTGCAAACCTATACCGGCTTGCCGATCCAGAACAGAGGCTCGCCGATTAAATCGTGGACGAAATAGGCCGAATTTCGGCGATATCTAAATCTTGACGGCGGCACTGCCGGTGTCGCGCGTCTGCACGCTGGCGCGCACGTTTTCTTGAACCATGAATTGCGCTCTGGCGAGTTCCGCGAAACGGCCGCCTTTCGCCACCAGTTCATCGAACGTTCCGCTTTCGATCACGCGCCCGCCGTCGAACACCAGGATTCGCGTGGCATTGCGGATGGTCGAGAGCCGGTGCGCGATCACGAACGTGGTGCGTCCCTTCATCACTTCGTCGAGAGCGGCGTTGACCTTGGCCTCGGTGACCGCGTCGAGCGCGCTGGTTGCTTCGTCGAGGATCAGGATGGGCGGATCCTTCAACAGCGCGCGCGCGATCGACAGGCGCTGCCGCTCGCCGCCCGACAACATGCGGCCGCGCTCGCCGGCATTGGTCTCGAATCCCTGGTCGCTGCGCTCGATGAATTCCAGCGCCTGGGCGCGGGCAGCCGCGATCCGCATCTCCTCCTCGGTGGCGTCCGGCTTGCCGACGCGCAGATTGTCGGCGATCGTCCGGTTGAACAGCAGCGCTTCCTGAAATACCACGCCGATATTTCGCCGCAGCGCCGTCAGCGTCAGGCCGCGGACGTCCATGCCGTCGATCTTGATGAAGCCCGACTGCGGATCGAACGCGCGATGCAATAGCGCGATCGCCGTCGATTTGCCGGCGCCGGTCGGGCCGACCAGTGCGATGGTCTGGCCGGGCAGCGCGGTGAAGGAGAGGTCTTCGACCGCGGGCCGCTTGCCGTCATATGAAAACGACACGTCGTTGAATTCGACGAGGCCGGAGAGCCTGCCGGTATCGATCGCGTCGGGCCGGTCGCGCACGGCCGGCACCGCATCCAGCACGTTGAAGAATTCCTGCAGGCGCGGCGCCTCCATGAACACGTTGTTGATGAAGGAGACCACCTGCTCGAGCTTCTGGATCAGCATGGTGGCGAAAGAGACGAACATCACGATCTCGCCGACCGTGGTCAGCCCCTGCGCATGCAGCGCGATGCCGATGGTGAAGATCGCCAGCACCGTGATCGTGGTCGATGCCCGCGTGATGACGGTTACCAGCGCCCACCACGACAACACCGGCATCTGCACCGCCAGCAGCTTGTCGGCGACGAAGCGCAAGCCCTGTACCTCGGCATCGATGCGCACGAAACTCTGCACCAGCGCGACATTGCCGAGCGCGTCGGAAGCGCGCGCCGACAGGTCGCTGTAATGTGCCTCGACCTCGTTCTGCATGCCGTAGGTCTTGCGCACCACCAGCGTGGTGAGCACCGTGAACACCACGCATAGCAGGAACAACAGGATTGCCAGCCGCCAGTTGATGTAAAGCGCCAGCGGCAGCAGCACCACCAGCGACATGATGGCGGCGAAATGTTCGCGGAAGAATCCCAGCCACAACCGCCACAGCGCGTCGGTGCCGTTCAGCATCACCTTCATCAGGCGGCCGGAATGGGTGCCGGTGTGGAAGGTCAGCGGTAGTTGCATGATGTGCTCGAAATAATTCGTCAGCACGGCCTGGCGCTGGCGGTGCGCCAGCCGGTCGGCATGCAGCGCCACCCAGGCGCTGCTCGCGATGGTGAACAGGCCGAACGCCGCCCACGCCGCCAGCAGCGGCCAGGCCGACGACGTGCTGGCGGGATCGGCGGAGGGCTTGCCGGAGAGGACATCGACGATGCGGCCGAACAGCACCGGCTCGGCGAATTGCGCGCCGGCGAACAGCAGGTTGGCGCCGGCGAGGATCCAGCCCAGCCGTGCCTCTTTGCCGAGCAGTTCGAGGACGCGCGTGTAAAGCCGAAACAGGGACATGCCGGGAGGACTCGAAAAGAAGCTGCCGGCGGATCACCGTCAGAGGTTCCATTCTAAGCAGGGATTGCCCGGCAGGATACAGGGCAGGCGGCGTTTTGCTCAATTGATGAGGCGGCCGTCCAGCGGTGGCAGGAAGTTGTCGTCGAAAATATCGGCCGCGGACGGCCTTTTGCCGAATTTGAAATCCTCGCCGACCTCGGCGATCGAGCGGTCGAGCCGGGCGGGGTCGACCCCGCCGATACCGTAACGCCTGACCTCGGCGGTGAGGATGTTGTCGGCGATCAGGGTTTGCAGCCGTTCGAGTTCGAGATCGCGCGATCCGCCGTCCATCCGGCTGATGACCTCATCGACCGCGCGCTCGGGCTGTTTGATGGCAAGATGGGTCCCGGCAATCAGGGCGCGCACGAAGCCTTTCACTGCCTCGGGACTCCTGGCCGCAAACGCCGGATTGACGATGACGGCAAAACCGTAGGCCTCGCAGCCATAATCGGCAAATCGAAGCACCGCGAGGTCGTCGGCCGGCACGCCGCGATCCCTCAGGTTGACCGCCGACAGGTATGAGAACCCGGTGACGGCATCGATCTGTCCGGCCGACAGCATCGGCTCGCGCACGGAGGCGCCGATCCTGCTCTGCTTCACGTTCGCGCCTTTGATCCCGTTTCGCCGCGCCAAAGCCGGCCACAGCCGGATCGACAGATCGCCTTCGGCGACGCCGAGCGTCTTGCCCTCGATATCGGAGAGCGCGTGGATGCCCCGGTTTTTGCGCGCGACGATGGCATAGGGCGACTGGTTGAACAGCACGAACACCGCCTTGACTTGCGGCGCATCGGATTTGCCGCGAAAGCGGATCAGTTCGTTGATGTCGGCCAGCGCGAAATCGGCCGCGCCGGAGGCGACGCGCGCAATCGCGTCCGCCGAGCCGCCGGCGATGTCGGTGGTGACTGCGAGCCCCTCGGAGTTGAACAGCCCACTGGCCGAGGCCAGCAGCACCGGCGAAGCCCCCGCATCGATCGGACGATCGAAGGCAAACCGGATCGGGATCGGTTGCCGGGGTTCGGCCTGCGTCCGGGCACCGAAGCAGGCAAGAGCCAGAAGGCCCGTCAGCAAAGCCGAAATGCAGCGGAAAGCAGTTGGACGCACGCGCATTGGACTACTTCGAATTCGGGGCGCCAGCGCACCCGGTTTCCATGACCGCATCATGACGGCGGCGCGCGGCTTTCGAACATGCTGCCGTATCAAATGTGAACGGTTGATGAGCGCCACGATTCCGCCACCGATCGTTCAGCCCGGGTTCGGTTTCGGGAACCTAACTTGGGTTCGCTGGTTGGCTACAGACGGCCTGAAGGGCCGAGCCTTTCATGGAGGATTTCGAGATGTTTGCGCGAAAAGCAGTGTTTTCTTCGTTCGGACGCGCCGCGGTGATGGCGACCGTCGCGGCGATGGCGCTGACGGTTGTGGAGCCTTCGCTGGCTCGTGCCGGCTCGGCGCCGGCGGGCGAGGGGTTGTCGGCTGCGACTGCGGCCGGCGGGGCTACCGATATCAGCGCCCGGCGCAGGGGCGGTGGTGGTGGCGGTGCTGCCGCGGCAGCTGCCTTTGCCGGCATCGTCGGCACGGGCCTGGCGATCGCGGCCACCCAAAACCGGCGCGCCTATTATGACGATTATGCGTATGACCGCGGCCCTGCCTATTACGGCGGCGGCCCGGCCTACTATGGCGGCGGTCCGGGCTATTACGGTCCCGGCTATGGCGGCTATGGCTATGGCCACAGCAGTTCTCAATTTGGTGGCCAACCCACCGGCAATTGGTAACGTCGGCCCGTTTGGCGGGTGTCCGGGAGCCAAGTGGTACCAAATTTGCTCCGGTTAATTGTCCCGCCGGCTGCGCCTCTGCGCGGCCGGCGGATTTCTTCATAGCGCGATGTGGCCGTTAACACGCTGGCTACCGGTTTGGATTAGCTTGAGGAAATGAGTGATTCGCTCGAACGGCTCTATCAGGCGGTGCTCGCGGCCAAGGATCTCGATCCGGCAATCTCGCGAACCGCCCGGCTGTTCCAGCGCGGTCCGTCCAAGATGGCCAAGAAACTGGCCGAGGAAGCCATCGAGGTCGTGATCGACGCCGTCAACGGCAATTCCGAAGCGGTGGTCCGCGAGAGCGCCGACCTGCTCTACAATCTCACGGTGCTGTGGGCGTCGGCGGGTGTGCGGCCGGAAGACGTCTGGCGCGAAATGGCGCGGCGCGAGCACCTGCTCGGCATCGCCGAGAAGTTGCCGAAATCGACCGTGAAAATGCCCAAGGCTTCGCCAGAACGGATCGCGCGGCGACCAATTGTCGCGCTCGAAGGCCGCACGCTGCGCAAGCGTCACTGAGGTTCAACAAATTCGGCAAATTCCCGCCATGGACAAATCCGTCCCATGGTGGTTCATCGCGCCATGCTGAGACGGATCTACGACTGGTGTATCGACGCTGCCCACAAGCCCTATGCGCTCTGGATCATGGGCGCGGTGGCGTTTGCGGAAAGCTCGTTCTTTCCGGTGCCCCCGGATGTGATGCTGATCCCGATGTCGCTGGCGCGGCCGCAGCGGGCCTGGCTTTACGCCATGATCTGCACGGCGGCGTCGGTGGTCGGCGGCATGCTCGGCTACGCGATCGGCGCGCTGCTCTACGATTCCCTCGGACATTGGCTGATCCAGTTCTATGGTCTTGGCGGCAAGGTTGAATCCTTCCGCGCCTCCTACGCCGAATGGGGTGCCTGGATCATCATCCTCAAGGGCCTGACGCCGATCCCCTACAAGCTCGTGACTATCACGTCGGGTTTTGCCGGCTACAACATCTGGCTGTTCGTGGTGTGCTCGATCATCGCCCGCGGCGGGCGCTTCTTCGTGGTCGCGATCCTGCTCAACCGTTACGGTGAGTGGATCCGGGTCAGGATCGAGAAGCATCTCGGGTTGTGGGTGGCGCTCGGCGCGGCCGTCCTCGTGCTCGGCTTTGTCGTCGCCATTCGAATGCTCTGAAGGCCGCCCTGAAAGGCTTTGCCCCTTCGCGGCTTCAGGCTAGGCTCGACGTCATGGTGGCTCGGCCCGACAACCTCATCGCGCAGGCGACGACGCCGGTAGCAACGACGCTGGCGATCGCGATGGCAGCGCTGCTGATGAGCGCAGGCCCGGTCTGGGCGCAAGCCACGGCGCCAGCACTCGGCGTTCAGGAGCCGGCCGAGCAGGCCGTGCCCCCGCAAGCCGCACCGGTATCCCCCGCGCCGCCGGGCGAAGAAAACCCGGGCCTGATCCACGAAATCGGCAAGCTGATGGACAAGCTGCCGTCGCTGAAAAGTCCGCAGCAGACCATCGAGGACTTGAATACGCGCGCCAAGGATGCGGCGCAGGGCGCTTCCGACACCCTGTCGCGGCTGGCCAAGCCGGCGTCGATGGTGTCCGGGCGCGCGATCTGTCCGGCGGCGGCAAACGGCTCGCCGGACTGCAAGCTCGGCGCCGACAAGCTCTGCCAGTCCAAAGGCTACAAAGAGGGCAAGAGCCTCAACACCGATTCCGCCGAAGCCTGTTCGGCCAAAGTGCTGATCCCGGGCCGGGCCCGGAAACCGGGTGACTGCCGGACCGACAATTACGTCACCAGTGCGCTGTGCCAGTAGTGCCGCGCCCGGATGGCCCACGGCTTTCGGCCGTGGCCTGGCGCGGTTGCCTTGTTGGTATGATGTCTGGCATCCTTAGCGTCATGGCGCAATACGCCCCGCCTTTGCCTGGATAAGCCATCCCGGAAACACCAAGATAAGGATTTTACGAATGTCCATGCCTGCCTTGTTCAAGGGCCGTCTGTCGATTCCCGTGATCGGTGCGCCGCTGTTCATCATATCCGTGCCTGATCTGGTGATCGCGCAGTGCAAGGCGGGCGTCGTCGGATCGTTTCCGGCCCTGAACGCGCGCCCCATGGCGCTGCTCGACGAGTGGCTGGTGCGGATCAAGGAAGAACTCGCGGCCTACGACAAGGCGCACCCCGAGCGGCCGTCGGCGCCGTTCGCCGTCAATCAGATCGTGCATCGCTCGAACAACCGGCTCGATCAGGATCTCGCGCTTTGCGAGAAGCACAAGGTGCCGATGATCATCACCTCGCTGGGTGCGCGCGAAGAACTCAATCAGGCCGCGCATCGCTGGGGCGGCATCGTCTTTCACGACGTCATCAACCAGAAATTCGCGCACAAGGCGGTCGAGAAGGGCGCCGACGGCCTGATCCTGGTATCGGCCGGCGCCGGCGGCCATGCCGGGACGCTGTCGCCGTTCGCCTTCGTGGCGGAGACCAGGCAATGGTTCGACGGGCCGATCGCGCTGTCGGGCGCCATCGGCAACGGCCGTGCCATCCGCGCGGCGCGGATGCTGGGCGCCGACTTCGCCTATATCGGTTCCGCCTTCATTGCCACCGCGGAGGCCAATGCGGTGGAGGGCTACAAGCAGATGATCACCAGTTCGGCCGCGGAAGACATCGTCTATTCCAACCTGTTCACCGGTGTGCACGGCAATTACCTGAAGCCGTCGATCGTGGCGGCGGGCATGGATCCCGACAACCTGCCGCAGTCGGATCCGTCGCAGATGAGTTTCGGCACCGACACCTCGGGCGAGCGCGCCAAGCCGAAGGCCTGGAAGGAGATCTGGGGCAGCGGCCAGGGCGTCGGCAGCGTCGGCAAGGTCGTGCCGGCCGCCGAACTGATCGCGCGCTTCAAGAAGGAATATGACGAGGCGGTCGATCCGCCGCTGTGAGGCGAAAGCTATCGGGCGCAGGCCTTGCCGGTTCGCCGAGAAAAACGCGTCAAACAAAATAAGGAGCCCCGGTTCTGATTCATCAGAACCGGGGCTCCGGCAATTGCGCCCGAAGCTTGAGGCTCAAAGGCTTATTCGAGTTCGATCGGCTGGTACTTTCCGGTTTCGTCGAGCGCGGTTCCCCAGATCTTGTGCGAGGCCTGGTGTTCCGAGCGGCCGAAATTGAGGGAAGTTCCGAGGCCCAGATCGATGTTGCGCATGGCCTCGAGGTTGTCGATCAGCCGCTCGGTATCGAACTGCGAGCCTGCACGCTTGAGGCCCTGGACCAATACGTTGGCGGCAACATAGCCCTCGAGCGAGACGTAGTCCGGCGCCTCGCCGGGAAAATACTTGGCAAGCGCGTTCTTGTATTCGAGCACCGCGCTCGAATAGCCGGAGACCGCCGGCACCACCTGGGTCACGATGACGCCGGTGGCGAAGCGCGGCCCCAATAGTCCCAGTTCCTCGGCAAGCGAGGTGCTGCCCACGAACGAGACGTTGGTGTAGATCATGCCGGGATAGGCGTCGCGCGTCCTCTCGATGAACTTCGCGGCGGCCCGATAGGCGGCCACCATGACCACGGCCTTGATCGGCGGCTTCTGGGTCTTCAGCTGATTGACCGCCTCGTCCACGTCCACGGTGTTTCGCTTGTAGTTGAGCCGGACGATCGCGCCGTCGTTGGCGCCCATCGAGCGAAACGCCTTGGCGACACCGGCGTAGCCCGCATCCCCATAGGCATCCTGCTGCGCGAAGACCGCGATCTGTCGCAGCGGTATCCGGCGGATCTTCACCAAATAGCGCACCACGGAATCGGTTTCCTCGGCATAGCTCGCCCGATAGTTGAATACGTAACGATCGGGAGGATCGTTGCGCAGGATGTTGGCGCCGGTGAAGGCGCCGAAGAACAGGCTGCGCCGTTCGAGCGCGTAGGGCACGGCGACCGCCGCGGTGGGCGTTCCGACATTTCCGATGAAACCGAATACCTGGTCCTTCTCGTAAAGCTGCTTCATGGCGTCGAGCGTCCGGGTCGGCTCATAGCCGTCGTCGGCCGCGATCAGCCGGAGCTGCCGGCCGTCGACGCCGCCCGCATCGTTGATGCGGTTGAAGGCGGTGTCGATCCCGAGCTTCATCTGGCGGCCAAGCTCCTTGGCCGGTCCCGAGAACGGTCCGGCGATGCCAAACCGGATTTCGCGATCGGTGACGCCGCGCACTGCCGGGCCCGTCGGAACCGGTGCGATCGATGTCGCCGCAACCGCGGCGGACGGCCCGATGACGCCCGCCAGCGACGGCCCGGACGACGCGGGTCCGGCGATCGAGCGTTCGAGATCGGCAAGCTGGCGCTCGGCCAGCCGGCAATCCATCTTTCCGCCGGTCACGGCATTGCGGCCGTCGGCGACGCTGCGATTGAGCTGCTGGGTAAGGTCGTCGCGCTCGGCCTCGTTGGACGAGGCCTCCTTGATGACGGCGGTGAACTTGTCGACGATGGCCTGAATACGAGGCCGTGCGATGTCGGTGCAGGCGAGTGCTGAACCGACGATCGGTCCGACGCGGCCGGCCAGATCGCGAACGACGTCGGCGTTGCCACCAGGTGCCGCGCTCGCCGCGCTTGCAAGCAGGGCGCCAAACAAAACGGCTATCCAACGAGGGGTCATCGCAAGCTCCCCACCAAGGTCAGCAAGGACTCTTGATCAGGCATCTTCGTTTCTCCCTCGTTTGATTGTTCGTTTGCACTATTGCTTGGTTTCGGTTGAGTTCGGCTTCTGGCGCCATTGCATGAACTGCTGAAGCAGCTGCCCCGACTGCTCGCGCGTCGCGGGCTGGTTGCCCTGGGCCGACGCGAGGATCGGTTGGAACTCGGCGATCGCGGGCTTCGATCCGTCGTCGCGCGCGCTCGGCTGGAACAAGGCGGACTTGATCGATTTCACGATTCCGGAAGACCCGCCGCTGTCGGGCAGCCGGGACGCAGGCACCATGATGACAAAGAACAGCGCCACGATCGCGGAGACGCCGACGGCGGCAGCGAAGCGGCCGGCGACCGTAATCAGCGCGGTCCCCCGATCCATTTCTTCCGCCAGCCCGGGCGGTTCCTGAATCACTTCGGGGTCGAGCGGGTGCCACAGCGCGCTGGATACCGCGTTCTCGAGCTGGACATTGAGCGAAGCGGCCGGACGGGAGTTCGGGCTCTTGACGGGCTCGGACGATGTCTCGCTTGAAGGGGCCAATCGTACCTCCGGTCTTGCACGCAACCAGCGCGGCGCATAGTAGGCAGGCTCGTTTGGATTCAGGTGCTCTTGTTCACTCAGGCTACTCATACGCAACTCCTCATGACGCGGTATTGCGGTCACCGGCCGGCGCCGCAGTTACTGACCTGTTGACGTTTCTTGTGGTTGGACGACTTGAAGCGGCGAGGAGCGTCGGCTGGAGTGTACGAAATCCGGCTGTACGAGATTCAAATGCTGATGAGAGAATTTGAATCAAAGATTCCGACGCGGAATCCGCATCGCATATCGTATACTCGGGCCCGCGAATGGGATCGCGATGCCTTACCGTCCCCACCTCTTCCATTGCCCTGTCCCCTGGCAACTTTCCGTTCGCGTACGAACGGATGGAATCCCCTCAGCCCCAGCCGAGCCGAAGAAATAACCAAGATTTGATGGTACCGCGCCAAGACATTATTAAGCCCGAAACTCGACAGAATTGAGGTTTAGTTTTGTTAACCAACAGTTTTGGTTAATCCCGCCACAGACTCGACACAGCAACTTCATGGTTTGCGGCGCCCCGGCGCCGGGAACGCAAAGATGATTTCGCCTCGACGCGGCCGTCGTTAATCAACTGTTAACCAAGACCGCCGATCCTTAACCATTCGATAAGGATAAGAAGGCGAGTCGACGACCATGCACGCTGTCAGGGAGCCAACGCCTCAACTGGTTCGCATGCGCGGCCGCTCCTACGTTGCGTTCGTCTTCTCTCCCGTCGTTCCGATCGTGGGCTGGCTCGAGGAGGTCGACGCTACGCTGGCGCGCTCGCCCGGCTTCTTTGTCGGCAAGCCGGTCGTGCTCGATCTGTCCGCCGTGGAGCTCAGCCAATCCGCCATCGTGCACCTGCTCGGAAGCCTCGAGCAGCGCAGTATCCGCGTGCTCGGCATCGAGGGGGTGGACGCCGATCGTCTCACCACCAGCATGCCGCCGCTGCTGACCGGCGGGCGTCCGACCGTGCTGATCCAGAATGAGCCGAAAAAGCCCGAAGCCAAACCCGAAGCCAAGCCGAAACCGAGCTCACTGCTGCTCGAAAGCCCGGTGCGCTCCGGTCAGTCGATCGTGTTCACCGAAGGCGACGTGACCGTGCTCGGTTCGGTCGGTTCCGGCGCGGAGATCGTCGCCGGCGGCTCCATCCATATCTACGGCGCGCTGCGCGGCCGCGCGATGGCGGGCGTCAACGGCAATTCGGCCGCGCGGATCTACTGCCAGAAGATCGAGGCCGAGCTTCTGGCCATCGACGGCTACTACCAGACCGCTGAAGACATCGACGCCAGTTTGCGCAATCGGCCGGCGCAAGCCTGGCTCGAAGGCGACATCATGAGAATCACAGCGCTGAATTAATCGGCAAGGAGGCAAGAATGGCCAAAGTCTTGGTCGTAACATCCGGCAAGGGCGGCGTCGGAAAGACGACCTCCACGGCAGCTCTCGGCGCGGCGCTCGCGCAGATGGGAGGAAAGGTGGTGGTCGTCGACTTCGACGTCGGCCTGCGCAATCTCGACCTCGTCATGGGGGCGGAACGACGGGTCGTGTTCGACCTCATCAATGTTGTGCAGGGCGTTGCAAAACTCTCGCAGGCGCTTATTCGCGACAAGCGTCTGGAGAATTTGTGGCTGCTGCCGGCGTCGCAGACCCGTGACAAGGATGCGCTGACGGACGAGGGTGTCGGCAGCATCATCGCCGACCTGCGGACCAAGTTCGACTGGATTCTCTGCGACAGCCCCGCCGGCATCGAGCGCGGCGCGACGCTCGCCATGCGCTATGCCGACGAAGCCGTCGTCGTCACCAATCCCGAGGTCTCCTCGGTGCGCGATTCCGACCGCATCATCGGCATGCTCGATTCCAAGACCGTCCGGGCCGAGAAGGGCGAGCGGGTGGAGAAGCACGTGCTGATCACCCGCTACGATTCGGGCCGCGCCTCGCGCGGGGAGATGCTCAGCATCGACGATATTCTGGAAATCCTCGCGACCCCGCTGCTCGGCATCATCCCCGAGAGCCAGGACGTGCTGCTGGCCTCGAATGTCGGCTCTCCGGTGACCCTGAACAATGCCGCCAGCGCGCCGGCCCGCGCCTATGTCGACGCCGCGCGTCGCCTGATGGGCGAAACCGTGCCCATGGTGGTGCCGGTCGAACGCAGGGGCTTGATGAACCGGTTGCTGGGACGGAGGGCCGCATGAAGGGTCTGCTGCGGCTTTTCAGCGGCCGTACTGCTTCCGCGCCTGTCGCCCGGGAACGGCTGCAGATTCTGCTGGCGCATGAGCGCGGCCTGCGCGGTCAGCCCGACCTGTTGGGCGTGCTGCGGGCGGAGATCCTCGCCGCGGTCTCGCGGCACATCACGCTCGATCCGGACAAGGTCATCGTCAGGATGGACCGCGGCCAGCACGTATCGACGCTCGAGGTCGATATCGAAGTGCCCAACGGATTCGAACGATCGCTCGCCGCCACCGGCTGACAACCAGACGGAATCGGTCCGACGCCTCCTGCTGTGGTCCTGGACGGAAGCAGCACCGCTTGCGCGCCGCGCCGCATCCTTGTAGCGCTGGCCGCGAAAAGCGGATCGGATTTCATGCAAGCCATTTATCGCGTCGACGGCAATCGTGTCGTCACGAGCCCCAATGCCGCCGGCCCATGGGACGGCAGCATGCAGCACGGCTCGGCGCCGGCGGCTTTGGTCACCTGGGCCGCCGAAGCGATCCCCACCCGCGAGCCGATGCAAATCGCGCGCGTCACCATCGATCTGATGCGCCCGGTTCCGCTGGCGCCGCTGACGCTCCGGAGCGAAGTGCTGCGGGAAGGCCGCAAGATCCAGCTCTGCGCGGTCCGGCTGCTCGCCGGCGATACGCTGGTGGTCGGCGCGACCATCCTCAAGATCAGGGCGCAGCAACTGACGCTGCCGTCCGGCATCGCCGATCGGCCGCTCGAACTTCCCGGACCGGATCAGTCGCAACCCGAGCCCGCCGACTTCTCTTCCAGTCCGTTCGTGACGGGCATTTCGCTGCGTGCGGCCCGCGGCCGCTTCGGCGTGCCCGGTCCGGGCGCGATCTGGTACCGGGTCGACCGGCCGCTGGTTGAAGGGTTTTCGGTTTCGCAGGCCATGCGCGCCGTGGTCGCCGCGGATTTCTGCAACGGGACTTCAGCCGCGCTGGATTTCCGGGAATGGACCTTTCTCAACGCCGATCTCACCGTCAGCCTGGCGCGCCAGCCGGTGGGCGAGTGGATTCTGCTCGATGGCGAATCCCTGATCGGTCCCGATGGCGCGGGCCTCGCCACGGCGCGGCTGGCGGACCAGCGCGGCTATTTCGGCCGCGCCGTGCAAAGCCTCGTCATCGAGAAGCGGTAGCCGCCCGCAAACACCGGGCGTTGCGGCGCGGCATTTCGCTAGGTGGCCTGACTTCTTTCCGCCAATAGCTCCATTTTCCGGGAACCGGTTGGCGCCAAACGGAGTTTGCTCCCTGTTGAGGGGTCGCATGAACTCGGTTGAACCGATCGCCACCAAGGCGAAATCTGGAATTTGGGGGCTCGACAATATCTTGTCGGGCGGGTTTTCGCGCGGCCATGTCTTCCTGGTCGAAGGCGCGCCGGGGACCGGCAAGACCACGGTGGCGCTGCAGTTCCTGATGGAAGGCGCCAAGGCCGGGGAAAAATGTCTCTACATCACCTTGTCGGAGACCGAGCGCGAGCTGCGCGACAGTCTCCGTTGAAGGGAGCGGCGGGCCGGTCGCGAAAAAGTGCCAACTGCTTCGCGCGCAAGCGCAATCTAGCAGCCGGGCTGCGACAAAACAACCCGCCGTGCAAATCGATTCTGATTTTCGGAAATGCTGTCAAGCCCGAAAATAAAAAATATTTCGCTTTCGCCGCCGTGCAAATCACCGGCATGACTCCGCGCGTCTCACCCGACAAGAGGGGCGTTGCGCACGTCACGAACGCGCGGTGGGATGCGGTGGACGCGAAGCCTTGCGAACGACGAGCGCAGGCGGCGCGGACGGTGAAGCCGTGTGGTCCTGACGCCCCGACGCTGGCGTCAAGTTCGCGAGAAGCAAAACTTCTCGCGGGCGATGGTGGCAAGAAAGCCCGGTCACCAGGGAGAGCGCGGAGTAAGCCGTAACCCATCGCGCAGGGAAAGCCGGATTGCCTCCGCTGAACCTGTATGCTCGTGTGCGTTTTCTGTTTTCCATTGCACACGAGACCGCGGGTGCAGCGCGCACCCGGCTTTCCCTGCGCCCTCCTTATTTCCGAGGGCCACGGTGTTCGCAAAGCCCGGGCGCACCGCGCCGCGGCAATGCGGATGCACGTCCGCTCTGATGGCTTTCGGCTCTTCTCGCGCGGCCTTCGGTCGTGTCACTATTGCGGCAACTCCAGCACAACGGATTGAAGGCGGGGAACGACAAGCATCATGGCACCGCAACGCACGACCTCGAGTTCTCCCGACCCGCTGGCCCGTTTCCGCGACCGCCTCGGCCTGCCGCTGATCGCGGCGCCGATGTTTCTGGTGTCGGGCGTCGATCTCGTGGTGGCGGCCTGCCGCAACGGCGTGATCGGGGCGTTTCCGACGGTGAATTGCCGCAGCTCCGAACAGCTCGATGGCTGGCTCGGCGAGATCGAAGCACGGTTGCAGCGGCATTCGGAAAACAGTGAAAAACCTGCCGCGCCGATTTGCCCGAACCTGATCGTGCATCGTTCCAACGCGCGGCTGGAAGCGGATCTGCACGTGCTGCTGCGCCACAAACCCGAGATCGTCATCGCCTCGGTCGGCTCGCCGGCGCCTGTGCTGGCGCCGCTGCACGATGCGGGCGCGCTGGTGTTCGCCGACGTCGCCAGCATCCGCCATGCCGAGCGCGCGGTCGCGGCCGGCGCCGACGGATTGGTGCTGCTGACCGCCGGCGCCGGCGGGCAGACCGGCTGGCTCAATCC
>Ga0265340_10001130_pt1 | contig 15247 bp, 15 predicted proteins | sample 4CB225metaG_FD_202082 | JGI IMG/M metagenome (GOLD analysis project Ga0265340, IMG submission 202082) | Rhizosphere microbial communities from Carex aquatilis grown in University of Washington, Seatle, WA, United States - 4-CB2-25 metaG | ecosystem: Host-associated > Plants > Roots >...
TCTGCCCCAGCGGCGTTCCGTAGCGCTCCGACTGCATCAGCGCCAGGCAGACCGACTTGACGCCCTCGAGCCCGGTGCGCTTCGCCAGGTTTTCATAAGCCACCTTGCGGTCCTGCAGGTAGGACAGTTCGGCGGTGGTCAGCGTGAATTCCTCCGACAGCGCGATCGACTGGCCTACGATCTCGGTCGAGACCTTGCGGAACGCGACTTCGATCGACATGCCGGATTCGATGCAGATCAGGAGCAGATCGAGCGCGTCGGGAAAGGCCCGCCTGATCGAGAGCTGGCGCTTGCTGATCGCGTTCTTCAGGAACAGCATCGGTGACTGCAAGCCGAGATAGGCGGTCGCGATGCACATGCCGACCTTGATCGGCATCGAGTACGTCATATGCGAAATCAGGAACACATACACGATCGACGACAGGAACAGGACGATCGGGGTCACCAGCCGGAAAAACAGGAAGGTGATGTAGGGCGCCTGGCCGCGATAGCCGGCCATGGTTAGCTTTTCGCGCGCGGCCTCCTGCGCCAGCCATTTTCCGAGGTTGAAGTCCTCCACTACCTTGGAAACCAGCTGCTTTGGAGTCTGGCGCAGGGTCACCTTCTCGCTCTTGTTGAGGCGCTCGCGTTCCCGCTGCCGGATCCGCTCGCGTTCATTGGCGACCGCCTTCATGCGCTTTTGCAGGCCTTCGCCCGCGAACAGCGGCATGATCAGCGTGTAGGCCGTCGCGCTCACGGCGATGGCGGCGAGCACCATCGCCATGAAGTGCGCGTCGTGGATCTTGTCGACCAGAAACTGAATCATGCTACACCGTCAGAAGTCGAAGTTGATCATTTTCTTCATTACGAAGATGCCGATGGACATCCAGACCCCGCAGGCGACCAGCATCAATTGGCCGGTCGGATGGGTCCACAGCAGCGAGATGTAATCCGGGGTCGAGAGGTAGACCAGCAGCATGACGATCGGCGGCAGCGAGCCGATGATCCCCGCCGACGCCTTGGCTTCCATCGACATCGCCTGGATCTTCTCGGCCATCTTCTTGCGGTCGCGCAGCACCTTGGAGAGGTTGCCGAGCGCTTCGGAAAGGTTGCCGCCGGATTTCTGCTGGATCGCGATGACGATTCCGAAGAAGTTCGCCTCCGGCACCGGCATCCGTTCGAACAGGCGCGCGCAGGCTTCGCCGAGCGGCATGCCGATCGCCTGGGTTTCGATGATGGCGAGGAACTCGCCCTTGAGCGGCTCCGGCGCGTCGGCGGCGACGACCTTGATCGATTCGAACAGCGGCAGGCCCGCCTTGATGCCGCGAACGATCACGTCGACGGCGTCCGGCAGTGCCTTGAGGAAGTTCTTTTCCCGCCGCTTCTTCAGGAAGCTCAAAGCCCAGCGCGGCAGGCCGAACCCGCCGGCGAAGGCGAGGCCCGTGGCGGCAAGCAGCCCGCCGCCGCCTACCAAGGCGACCACAAAGCAGATCGCGGCAAGAACGCCCGAGACGATCATGAATTTCTGGGTCGACCAATCGAGTCCCGCCCGCATCAGTCGGGTCGACAGCGCCACCTTGCTTTCTTTGAGCCGCCGCGCCTCAAGGTCCTTCAGCGACGATTCGACCTGCTCGCGGCGCGAACGCTGGGTCTTGTCGACGCCGCGCGCGGCGACCGGCTCCGACTTCGCCACCGACGCCCGCCGGCTCTCGGCCTTTCTCTCCCCCGTCAGCAGCGGATAGATGAATACCCAGGCAACGCCGCCGATTGCGGTGGCGGCGAGGAAGGCCAGTGCGAGCGCTTGAATCTTCATGGAACGCTCCCTATGGCTCTGATTTGACTTCGGCGGCGTCGAGTGCAGCGGCCAACCGCTTTTCTTCGCCGTAGTACCGGGCGCGATCCCAGAACCGCGGCCGTCCGATGCCGGTCGAGCGATGCCGGCCGATCAGATTGCCATTGGCGTCCTCACCGACGAGGTCGTAGAGGAACAGGTCCTGGGTGATGATTGTATCGCCTTCCATGCCCATCACCTCGGTGATGTGGGTGATGCGGCGTGAGCCGTCGCGCAGGCGGGCGGCCTGGATGATGACGTCGATCGAGGCGCAGATCATCTCGCGGATGGTTCGCGACGGCAGCGAAAATCCGCCCATCGTGATCATCGATTCGCAGCGCGACAGGGCTTCGCGGGGGTTGTTGGCGTGCAGCGTGCCCATCGAGCCGTCGTGACCGGTGTTCATGGCCTGCAGCAGGTCGAATGCCTCGGGTCCGCGGACTTCGCCGACGATGATGCGCTCGGGACGCATACGCAGGCAGTTGCGGACCAGTTCGCGCATGGTGATCTGGCCCTCGCCCTCGATGTTGGGCGGACGGGTTTCCAGCCGCACCACGTGCGGCTGCTGCAGCTGAAGCTCGGCAGCGTCTTCGCAGGTAATGATACGCTCTTCGTCGTCGATATAGTTGGTCATGCAGTTCAGGAGCGTCGTCTTGCCGGAGCCGGTGCCGCCGGAAATCAGCACGTTGGCCCGGCAACGCCCGATGATCTGCAGGATCTCCGCGCCTTCCGGCGAGATCGCGCCGAACTTGACCAGCTGATCCAGCGTCAGCTTGTCCTTCTTGAATTTGCGGATCGTGAGCGCGGGGCCGTCGAGGGCCAGCGGCGGAACGATGGCGTTGACGCGGGAACCGTCGGCGAGGCGCGCGTCGCAGATCGGCGATGATTCATCGACGCGCCGGCCGACCTGGCTGACGATGCGCTGACAGATGTTGAGCAATTGCTGATTGTCGCGGAAGCGGATGCCGGTGCGCTGGATGCGGCCGGCAACTTCGATGAAGACGGTGCCCGCGCCATTGACCATGATGTCGGAGATGTCGTCGCGCGACAGCAGCGGTTCCAGCGGACCGTATCCGAGCACGTCGTTGCAAATGTCGTCGAGCAGTTCTTCCTGCTCGGCGATCGACATCACGATGTTCTTGATCGCGATGATCTCGTTGACGATGTCGCGGATTTCCTCGCGCGCCGACTCGCCGTCGAGCTTGGCGAGCTGGGCGAGGTCGATCGCCTCGATCAGGGCGCCGAAGATGGTCGCCTTGACCTGGTAATAATTATCCGAGCGCCGGTTTTCGACGACGGGCGCGGCCGGCTTGGCCGGCGACAGCGGCGGGGACGAAACGGTCGGCGGGGGCGGCGCGCTGCGCGGAACAGCCGGCGCCGCGCTGGGAGGCTCCAGCGCGCCGGCGCCGGGCTTGACCGCCCGGGATTCGATATCAGGTCCGCTACGCTTACCAAACACGACTGTACTCCACGCGGGTGGCTTACTTTGCCCGCAGCTTCTCGATCAGGGGTGACAGGAACGAACCCTTCGGCTTTTTGGTCTCGCCGCGGCCGGTCAGCCGCTGCGCGATCTGCAGGAACATCTCGGTAGTGCGGTGAGTGGCGGAGATTTCCGCGATCATCTGGCCGTTGTTGGCCGCCGAGCCGAACAATTGCGGCTCGAACGGGATGGTAGCGATCGGGTCGCTCTCGATGGCCTTGGCGAACTCGCTCGAATTGATCTCCGGCCGCTTCGGCACGCCGACCTGGTTGAGGCAGTAGAGCGGCATGCGGTCGTTGGGCCGCGACGCCTTCAACAGGTCAAAGATATTCTTGGTGTTGCGCAGATTGGCGAGGTCGGGCGCCGCGACGATCAGAATATCGTCGGCGCTCACCAGAGCGCGCTTGGCCCAGCCCGACCATTGGTGGGGAACGTCGAGCACGATGCACGGCATGGTGGTGCGAAGCGTGTCGAAGATCGAGTCGAACGCGTCGGCGCCGAAATCGTAGACCCTATCCAGCGTCGCCGGCGCGGCCAGCAGGCTGAGATGGTCGGTGCATTTCGACAGCAGACGGTCGATGAAGGCGGTATCGACCCGGTCGGGCGAGAACACCGCATCCGCGATGCCTTGCGCCGGATCCTGGTTGTAGTCGAGGCCGGCGGTGCCGAAGGCGAGGTCGAGATCGGCGACGACGGAATCCAGCGCGAGATCGCGCGCGATCGCCCAGGCCACGTTGTGCGCGATGGTGGAGGCGCCGACACCGCCCTTGGCGCCGACGATGGCGATGATCCGGCCGACGGCCTTGGCCTCCGGCGCCGAGAACAGCCCGCAGATCGAGCGCACCACATCCAGCGCGTTGACCGGCGCAAGCACGTAGTCGCTGACGCCGCGACGTACCAGTTCGCGGTAGAGCGTGACGTCGTTGATGCGGCCGATCACGATGACGCGGGTCCCGGCATCGCACACGGTGGCGAGATGGTCGAGCCCGGTCAGGATATCGGTGCGGCCCTCGGTCTCCAGGATGATCACGTTCGGCGTCGGCGCGGTGCGATAGGCCTCGATGGCGGCAGCCATGCCGCCCATCTGGATCTTGAGATGCGCCTTGCCGAGCCGGCGGTCTTCGCCGGCCGACTGTACGGCAGCGGCGGTTTCAACCGTCTCGCAGAAAGCCTGCACGGAGACACGCGGCGCAGGCGCAATATGATCCTCCGCCGGAGGCGTGCCCTCCAGCTGCTCTTCGGAATTCTGGCGTGCGTAGCTGATCATTTGCCTGTATCGCTGAGTTTGGCCTTGTCGGCCTCGGGATAACTGGTCGCGGTCGTCGTGCCCTTGCGATACTTCTCGAACGCTTCGGCGCGCCGCATCGTGTAGGCCGGCGTTTCGGACCGCGGCTGCACGAGATCCGCGGGATTGTCGACCATCGCCGCCATGTTGCGCTGATAGGCGCAGCCGAAATTGTAGTACTGCTTGTTCTCGAGATAGCTCTTGTTCTTGATCGAGGGGCCGAGATCCTCCGGCCAGATGCCGCAGGGACCGGCAACCGCCGAGATTTTCGGATAGTTCAGTCGGATCGCCGCCAGCTGGCGCGGATCGGCGGGATGATAATGGCGCACGAGAAGTCCGCGCGGCGGCACGCCGGCGGCTGCGAGCAGGGACTGGATTTCCCGCACCGCGTCTGCGGCCGCGCGGGCGTTGGGCGTGTCGACCGGCACGTCGGCATTGATCGCGCCGGTGCCTTCGTGGAGCCAGGTTTGCGCCAGTCCCATCACATCGGCGCGCTGTTCGGCGGAGAGACCGCCACGGGCATGACCGACGAAGATCACCACCGACTGGTCGGCCTCCTGAACGGCGATCGGATGGCGCTGGCGATAATCGTCGGGAACGCTCGCCGTCACCGCCTCATCGGTATGCGTGCATGCTCCCAGCGCCACGGCCAGACCGACGAGCGCTCCGGCTATGCGCAGGGCTCGATTGCGTTCGAGGGGTATTTGGGCTGTCATCGTATGATCCTCGTCCCGCCTCAGTCGGTGATAAAGCCGTAGGTGCCGCGATAATTCCGCGCCGGTTCGACGCGCCCCGGAACGCCGTAGATGCGATTGATGCTGCCGAGCAGATCGGCCTGCGGATCGGATGCCGCCGCAAACCCGTCATCCGGGCGCGACAGATCCTTCTGGGCCACGGCGCGGACGATGAAGGGCGTGACGATGACCATCAGTTCGGTCTGATTGTTGACGAAATCCCGGCTGCGGAACAGCGACCCGAGAATCGGCAGTGTCGACAGCCCGGGCAATCCGTTGACCGCCTGCTTGGTCTGGTCCGCGATCAGGCCGGCCATCGCCATCGCGCCGCCGGACGGGATTTCCAGCGTGGTTTCCGCACGACGGGTCTTGATCGAGGGGATCGTCGTTCCGCCTTGACCGCCGCTCAGGGAGTTTTCGGTGGATACTTCCGACACTTCGGTCATCACCCGCAGGCTGATCCGTCCCTCGGTCAGCACCACCGGCGTGAAGTTGAGCGAGATGCCGAATTTCTTGAAACTGACCGTCTGGACGCAATTTCCGATCGCGCCGCTCGTCGTCGTCTGGCAGGTCACGCCGGTCGGGATTGGAAATTCGCCGCCGGAGATGAATGTAGCGGATTCGCCGGAGATGGCGGTCAGATTGGGTTCGGCGAGCGTCCGCACGACACCGGCCTTTTCCATCGCGCGCAGCGTTGCCTGGACCGACGGCGTCGAGCCAAACGACGTGGTAAGGGCGTTGCTGGAAACGAGCGGCGCACTGTTCGCCGTGAACGGGTTGGCGTTGTTGAACGTTACGGCCGTCGTGCCGTAATTCATGCTGGCGCTGAGGTCGATGCCCATCTGCTTGACGATCGAGCGCTGGACCTCGGCTACCGTAACCTTCAGCATCACCTGGTCGCGGCCGCGAACCGTGATCGAATTGACGACCTTGTCGACGCCGCCGACCAGCCGCGCCGCCAGTTCGCCCGCCTGCTGCGCATCGACCGGGCTGGCTGCCGAGCCGGTCAGGATCACGCCGTCGCCGAGGCCGTCGATCTGGATATCGGCATTGGGCAGCGTCTGCTTCAACGCGGCGCGCACGCCATTGAGGTCGCGCTTGACCGCGATGTCGTAGGCGGCGATCTGCTGGCCCGCGGCATCGAAGAACACGATGTTGGTCTGGCCGACCGCGGCGCCGATGATGTAGGCGCGCTGCGCCGAGCGGACGACGGCGTTGGCGATCTTGGGATCGGCTACCAGCACATCCTTGATATCGCGCGGCAGGTCGATCACGATCGATTTGCCGATGCCGAGCGAGAGGAAGCGCGCATTCAGCTGGCCATCGGCGGCCACGGGGGCCGGCGCGCGAGTGTCAGCAGCCAGCACGGGCGTCAGCGCCGGATTGAGCGTGAGTGCCGCGACCGCCGAGAACGACAGGGCGCGGACCAGGAAGGTCCGCATCGCCGGCTGAATTGCCCCGCATTTCATATCGAGCGTCCTTTCGGTCACTTCTGTGTCGTCGTCGAGCTCGAGACGCCGTAGCGAACCACATTGATGGTCTCGCCACGCTTCGTACCCTGCTCGTCGGTTCTGTTTTCAACCATGTGGAGATCGGCGATGCTGCGCAGCGCCAACTGCAGCGTGCCGCTCTGGCGCGCGCGGGCGAGCGTCTCGGCCTGCTCGGGCTTCAGCTCCAGCGTGACGGTCTTGCCGACCACCGCGTTCTGGCCGTCTTTTTCCTTCGGCGCCTGGTCGATCGCGAGAACGCGGATATTCGACAGGATGATCTCCGAGTTGATGACCTCGGGCGAGCCCGGCAGCGATGCATTCTTCTCGCGCTTGGAAAGGATGACGTCGACGCGGTCGTTGGGCAGGATGAAGCCGCCAGCGCCGGTTTCCGGCGTGATTTCGGTCGAGATGGCGCGCATGCCGGTGGGCAGGATGGCGGCCATGAAGCCGGAGCCGTTGGCCTTGACGAGTTTCAGCTCGCGGATCGGTTCGCCTGCGATGAAGGGGGCGCGCGCGATCGAGCCGGCGACCTGGGTGGTCGCGTCGGGACGTTCGTTGCGGCGGATGAAGGTGGTGCTGGCCGACGCCGCCGGCCAGGTCTGCCAGATCATGTCTTCGGGCGTGACGGTCTGGCCGAGGCCGATATCGGCCTTGGCGACGAGAACGTCGACGGTCTGCAGCTGTGCCTGCGGCGCCGCCGGCTGCGGCTTGTCGTCCGACCCGCTCGCAAGATACGCGGCGATGCCGCCGGCACCGACAGCGATGCTCAGGACGACAATGCGTGCCCTATTCATTACGCTTCACTTTCCACAAAACGCGCGCGGCGCTTCCGCCGCCGTGATGGGAGTTGACCAGCTATTCGTCAAAGCATGGTTAATGAGGCGTATCTAAATCAACTTAACGCCGGGTTTATCCGGCGCGGTCAGCCGATCGCGAAGCGAGCGAGGTCGACTGCCTTGATCCATTCGGTCTCCGGGTAGACCGTCAGCGCGCCGATCGCGAGCGCGATGCCGTAGGGAATGCCGCTTTCCTTGGCGTGCAGCTTGATGAGCCAGGGCTGCCCGGCGAGCGGATAGGGCAGCGGCCATTGCCGGAACTGCAGCAGCAGCAGCGTCAGGGCGCCGCCGAACAGCGAGGCATAGACCAGATAGTTCAACAGATGGGCAAAGCCGAACCAGAGCGCCGCGGCAGCAGCCACCTTGGCATCGCCGCCGCCCATCCAGCCCATGGCGAAGCAGCCGAAACCCACGGCGAGCACGGCCGCGCCGGCGCCGGCATGGATCAGGATGTCGTAAGGCGCCATGCCGCTCAGCAGCGCGAGCAGCAAAAAGCCGGCCGCCAGCACCAGCGAAACCCGGTTCGAAATCGTCATGGTCAAAAGGTCGCTCGCGGCGGCGAACGCCATCAGAGCGGGAAACAGCAGAAGGCGCGCGATGTCGAGGATCATGGGTTTATCGGACCCGTATGGCTGGCGCGAGGTCGAAGCGTCGCCGAAGCCTAGCGGCGAGAAATGAACAATCGGGAAACGGCCGCGGGCGTCGCTCGATTGGAAGCATCACCAGATACTGGCGATCCGGATGACGAGGACGACGACCGCCAGCGCCAGCGCGAGGCAGACGAGCTCCGTCGGCGTCTCTTCCCGGTGACCGGCCGCCAGCGCGTTTCGCCTGCCCGCGGCCGCTTCTGGTTCACGCATCGTTACGCCACTCAACATACAGCGGAAACAACAAGGCCCCGGACTGCCCAGGGCCTTTGAAACCATGGCGTTACGCTACGGTCGGGGGCTTGCAGTGCAGTTAATTCGATCGCGCAAAACATGGCCGCATCGGCCAGTTGTCGAGCAGAGTAAATTTCCGATTAAGGGATTGATTGCAATGCAGTGCGGGCTTCTCCCGCCTTTGATCAGAGATGGACCGGCCCGATTCACCGCTCCTTAAGCGCTAGGCGCTACCCCTTAAGTCCCTGATCAGAAGAGGCCACGATGTCGAATTTACCGCTCGAAGTCGTCGAGATGCTCGGCGGGACGATCATCAAGGTGGTGCCGATTACGATCGTGCTGGCGCTGGTGTTCTCGGTGGCGACCCATTTCTGGGCCTGCAACCCCGGCGTACCCTGGTGGCGCAAGCGCGAACTGGTCACCGACCTCTGCTACTGGTTCCTGGTGCCGTTGTTCGCGCGGGTATTGCGGATCGGGCTACTGGTGCTCGGCGCCAGCGTGGTCTTCAATATTCATGACGCCGACGCGCTGATCGCCTTTTACGACAATGGCCACGGGCCCTTGTCCGAATTGCCGCTCTGGTTCCAGGCATTGCTGTTCCTGGTGGCGTCGGACTTCATGCTGTACTGGCTGCACCGGCTGTTTCACGGCGGCGGGTTCTGGAAATACCACGCGATCCACCATTCCTCCGAGGAGCTCGACTGGATTTCGGCGGCGCGTTTCCACCCGGTGAACCTGTTCCTCGGCACCATCATGGTCGACGTCATCCTGCTGATGGCCGGGATCTCGCCGAACATCATGCTCTGGGTCGGGCCGTTCACGACCTTCCATTCGGCTTTCGTTCACGCCAACCTCAGCTGGACGCTCGGCCCGTTCAAATACGTGCTGGCAACGCCGGTGTTCCACCGCTGGCATCACACCGCGCTGGAAGAGGGCGGCAACACCAACTTCGCCGGGACTTTTCCGCTCTGGGATCTCATGTTCGGCACCTTCCGGATGCCGGAAAACAAGCTGCCCGAGGTTTACGGCAAGGACGAACCGGCGATTCCGCACGAGATCGCCGGGCAGCTGGTCTATCCGTTCCGGCAAACGTAGGTCTGTAAGCTTTGTTCCGCACCGTTTGCGGAACGTTCACACATTGACGGCTAAATTGTCCCTGTCGGGCGCCGGTCCGCTGCGTATCGCTTTAGCCGGCTAGTCAACGTCCCGGGGTAGAGTATGTCGTTTAGTTTCCTGCGTAGGCGCGCGTCGTTCGGATTTCGATCGCTTGCGATCGGGATGCTGCTGTGGCCGGCTGCCGTGATGGCGGAGCCCACTGCTGATGCCATCGCGGTCAATGTCGATCAGGCCAAGCTCGTCAAGCTCCCCACCCGCGTCGCCACCATCGTGGTCGGAAACCCGCTGATTGCGGACGTAACCCTGCAGACCGGCGGAATTCTCGTGGTCACCGGCAAGGGCTACGGCGCTACCAATTTCATTGCCATGGATCGCGCCGGCGAGGTGCTGGTGGACCGCGTCATCCAGGTCGAAGGTCCCACCGACCAGGTGGTCACGATCTATCGCGGGGTCGACCGCGAGTCCTATAGCTGCATGCCGATGTGCCAGCGGCGGATTACGCTCGGTGACGGCGAGAGCTACTTCAAGGCGACGATGGATCAGGCCGGGAATCTCTCCAGCCAGGCCAGCGGCAGCGCCGCGGCGGCAGGCAAGACCAATTAGAACCGGACCGGTTCTGATTGAATCAGAATCGGGCTCCCCGCATCGCGAACAGAAGGGCCGCCTCGCCGCGGTCTTTTTTGCGTTTCGTCGCGTCTGCTCCCGGGCTTGCCCGCCGCAACCTCGCGCCGGATGACCGGACGGCCACAAGGGCGACGCACCGCACCCGCCGCTTGGCGCCGGCCGTTCAGGATACGGTTAACACGGCGTTAGCGGAAGCGGTTCCGCTGCCGCGGCCGGCTGAAACAATTCAACATCACGTTCGGGTAATCCTTGCGCCAGCCCGCCGCTGCTCGGCTGCAAGGATTCCTCAATGTCGCGCCGGTTCCGCCGCAGCCAGCGGGGCTCGACCGCCGTCGAATTTGCGCTGGTCGCGCCGGTGTTCATCGCCCTGCTGTTTGCGATCATCGAAACATCGATGGTGTTTTTTGCCGGCCAGATTCTCGAGTCGGGCATCCAGGAAAGCGGTCGGCAGCTCTATACGCATCAATTGCAGGACCGCGGATTGAGCGTGCCGGACCAGGAAACGGCGTTCAAGAACGATCTCTGCACCCGCGCTCAGCTGCTGATGAGCTGCCCCATCGATGTGGATGTAAAGTTCTATCCCGCGGGCGCGACGATTACGATCACCGACCCGGTCGACGGTTCCGGAAATTACGACAATAGCAATCTGACGTTTCAGCTGCCGCCACAGAACAGCTCGGCGACCGTGGTGGTCCGCGGGTTCTATCAATGGCCGCTGATCGTGACCGGCCCCCCGCGACTTCCAACGCCTATGTCCAGTGGAGCCAACCGCCGGGACCGGGGCAACGCGTGGTAGGCAGTGCGGTTGCCATTCCGTCGACGCTGATAGCGAAGGATGGAGCGGGCAACCCGGTCGCGGGCCAGTATCTGATCTTCAGTGAAACCGGTTATCTCTACGTGCCCACGGTCGGCTACGTGATGGCAAAGGCCGGGATCAATCTGAAGGACAATGCCTATACGCGGCCGCGCCAGACAAGCTGCGTCATTTATCCGACGCCGACTTCAGGCGTCTGGCCCGCCTGTCCGGACAAGCCTTACCCCTAAAATCACGCGAACGCCGTTCACGTCAAAAGGCCGCGCATGGAGCGCGGCCTTTTTATTTCTTATTTCGGACGAAAATTTCGCAGCCTAAGCTGTCGAAATTCGCTTAGCCGGCGGCGCGAAGATTGTCGGCCGAAGACTTGCCAGAGCGGCGATCCGCCACGATTTCGTAGGAGATCTTCTGGCCTTCACGCAACGTGCCAAGGCCGGCGCGTTCTACGGCGCTGATGTGCACGAACACGTCGTTGCCACCGTCGTCCGGTTGAATGAAGCCGAAGCCCTTGGTCGCGTTAAACCACTTCACGGTTCCCATGCTCACGGGATAGTCCCTTCTCAAGATAGATATACTAGAAGCCCGCTTTCGACAGGCTGGTGAGATCGAATTTTTGGAAGGGTCGTCAGCGTCTAAACCGGCTGTACCGGTGGATAGCTAATGTCGTCCGGCCGAAAATCGATAAGTCATATTATTCCAAAATAGCCTTCAAAACAATCCTGACGTGCACGATTTTTTGTTCGCGCCGGATTTGCAACCTGGAGGCTATTGCCCTGGCGTCGACACGATTTCGCCACGCGCGGTCTTGCATGCATTTCGAGCGAAGCCGGCCCCCCGACCAGGGATCGCGGGGGATACCGGTTCGCGGGAAGAAGACGCGTCAAAACAAAACAATAGAGCCCTGGCGCGGATGCAATCCGAACCAGGGTCCCGGCGCTTACCTGCGGCGGAACTGGCCGCGCGGCGGTGCACCACGCGGCGCGCCGCCGGTGCCCGGACGCTCGTCCTTGTGCCGGAAGATGAGCCGGCCTTTTTCCAGGTCATAGGGCGACATTTCGATCGTCACCCGATCGCCTGCCAGCGTCTTGATCCGGTTCTTCTTCATCTTGCCCGCGGTGTAGGCCACGATCTCGTGTCCAGCATCGAGCTGCACGCGGTAGCGTGCATCGGGGAGGATTTCGGTCACCAGTCCTTCGAACTGGATCAGCTCTTCCTTAGCCATGTTTATCTCCAGATCGATCGACGCTTAGCGCGGTCGTTGGGTGCGGTTGGGCTTGGTATTCGGACGGCTTTCGCGATGCAAAAAGGCGACGCCTTGCATCCCTTCGGCCTTGCCACCGCCGCCGTGCGGCGACGATGGACGGACCGGCTCATGCCGGCTGGCCTCGTGCCGGTTGGTTTGCGGAGCGCCATTATTACCACCAGGACGGCGGTTACGGCGAGGGCCTTTCGCGCCCGGCGCGGCTTCGTTGCTCCTGCCGGCGTGCACGCGCGGCCCGGATCGTGCCCCGCGATGTTGCGCCGGCGCCGGTGCCGCCTCGCGATGGCCCGGCGTGCGGCGGTCTTCTCTCGGCAGAGCGATGCGGATCAGCTTTTCGATGTCGCGCAGATAGCCCATTTCCTCGGCGCCCGCGATCAGCGAGATCGCGACGCCTTCGGCGCCGGCGCGCGCGGTGCGGCCGATGCGATGGACATAGGTTTCGGGAATGTTGGGCAGATCGAAATTCACCACATGGCTGATGCCGTCGACGTCGATGCCGCGGGCGGCGATATCGGTGGCGACCAAGGTGCGGATCTCGCCGGTGCGAAATGCCGCCAGCACGCGCTCGCGGTGGTTCTGCGACTTGTTGCCGTGGATGGCGTCGGCCGTGATGCCGGCCCGGGCGAGGCCCTTCACCACCTTGTCCGCGCCGTGCTTGGTGCGGGTAAAGACCAGCGCGCGGCCCACCGTCTCCTCCTTCAGGAGCTGCGCCAGCAGTGTGGGCTTGGCCGAATGATCGACCTGGATGATGCGCTGGGTGATGCGCTCGACGGTCGAGGCGACCGGCGTCACCGCCACCCGTGCGGGATCCCGCAGCATGGCCTCGGCGAGTTCGGCGATATCCTTCGGCATCGTCGCCGAGAAGAACAGCGTCTGCCGCTTGACCGGGAGCTTGGCGACGATCTTCCGGATGTCGTTGATGAAGCCCATGTCGAGCATGCGGTCGGCCTCGTCGAGCACCAGGAACTCGACCTGTCCGAGTTTCAGCCCGTTGCTCTGCACGAGATCGAGCAGCCGGCCGGGTGTGGCGACCAGGACTTCGACGCCCGGCATGATCGAGCGGACCTGGCGTCCCATCGGGACGCCGCCGATCGCCAGCGTCGAGGTCAGGCGCATGTGGCGGCCATAGGCGTTGAAGCTGTCGAGGATCTGCCCCGACAATTCACGCGTCGGCGAGAGCACCAGCACGCGGCAAGCCTTGGGCTGCGGCTTGATGCGATTTTCGAGGATGCGGTGCAGGATCGGAAGCGCAAAGGACGCGGTCTTGCCGGTGCCGGTCTGGGCGATACCGACGACGTCACGGCCGGTGAGCGCGATCGGAATGGTTTGAGCCTGGATAGGGGTGGGCGTGTGATAATTCTCTTCTTTGAGCGCACGCGAGATGGGATCGGCAAGGCCGAAATCCTGAAAGGAGGTCAAAAGGTGGGTTCTTTCCATTAAACAAGGCAGGCGCCCGGCTGTATTCGCCAGGAGCGCGCGAGGGTGTCAGAGACACCCGCGTGTTTGGGGCGTCGGTTTTGGTTAGCTGAAGGGGCAAGCCAGAAACCGTTGGACGGGCTCAGAACACGCGGCTCGCAATGACCCGGTGATTCCCTGGGTCGTATTAGTCATATGGAACACGAACGCGGCGCTTTCAAGGTCAATCGCGCCGCCAGACCGTGGCGCGGTTAAGAAAGCCTATGAAATCGCGCGTTTCAGGCCGATCTGATGCCTAGTTGCGCGCTGCGCTGCAAAAAGGGCAGTGCCGTAAATTTAGACAAGATGGCACATCTGCCTATAAAAAACCCAGTTTGCCCCTTGGGCATACATTTTTTTTGTTCAAAAATTAGGCAGATATCCTCGCCATTTTGGCATTATTCGACAAATTCCCGAGCATTACCAATTGGTTACCGCTGTTGCACACCGTGGCATGGTTCTTGCGATTCCATTAACGCAGGCGGCCGTGGGGCCGTTCGCAGCGTTTAACGCCTGCGTCAGGGAGATGACACCTCATGCTTACTAAATTTTCTCACGATATTGCGACGCCTTTGAACCGCCGTCGCTGGCTGGCGGCTACCGCCGGGCTCGTTTTGGGCTTGGCCGGCTTTACTTCAGCCAAGGCGGCCGACGACACCATCAAGGTTGGTGTCCTTCATTCCCTCTCCGGCACGATGGCCATCAGCGAAACCACGCTGAAGGACACGGTGCTGTTCATGATCGATGAGCAGAACAAGAAGGGCGGCGTGCTCGGCAAGAAGCTCGAGGCTGTCGTCGTCGACCCCGCGTCGAACTGGCCGCTGTTCGCGGAAAAGGCCCGTGAGTTGATCACCAAGGACAAGGTCGCGGTCGTGTTCGGCTGCTGGACCTCGGTGTCGCGCAAATCGGTGCTGCCGGTATTCAAGGAGCTGAACAGCATCCTGTTCTATCCGGTGCAGTATGAAGGCGAAGAGAGCGAGCGCAACGTGTTCTATACCGGTGCGGCGCCGAACCAGCAGGCGATCCCTGCCGTCGATTATCTGATGAAGGAAGAAAAGGTGAAGCGCTGGGTGCTGGCAGGCACCGACTACGTCTATCCGCGCACCACCAACAAGATTCTCGAAGCCTACTTGAAGTCGAAGGGCGTCAAGCAGGAAGACATCATGATCAACTACACACCGTTCGGTCACTCCGACTGGCAGACCATCGTCGCCGACATCAAGAAGTTCGGCTCCGCTGGCAAGAAGACCGCGGTGGTCTCGACCATCAACGGCGACGCCAACGTTCCCTTCTACAAGGAGCTCGGCAACCAGGGCATCAAGGCTACCGATATCCCGGTCGTCGCCTTCTCGGTCGGCGAAGAAGAACTCGCCGGCATCGACACCAAGCCGCTGCTCGGCCATCTCGCCGCCTGGAACTACTTCGAGTCGATCAAGACCCCGGCGAACGAGAAGTTCATCA
>Ga0265340_10001135_pt1 | contig 15213 bp, 14 predicted proteins | sample 4CB225metaG_FD_202082 | JGI IMG/M metagenome (GOLD analysis project Ga0265340, IMG submission 202082) | Rhizosphere microbial communities from Carex aquatilis grown in University of Washington, Seatle, WA, United States - 4-CB2-25 metaG | ecosystem: Host-associated > Plants > Roots >...
CCTGCAGAAGCCCTCCGTCGCGCAGCTTGCGCCACTCGGTGACCTGGGAGGAATACAGCCCTTCCCGGCGCAGATACGCCCCTCCCTGACCATCCAAGCACGCCGCGTCATACGCGCTCAGATGCTGAAGCTTCTGCGCCGGGGAAAACATCCGACGCCGCTTCGGGCCACCCGCACGGGGGTGAGATCCACTCATCCCCTCATCATCGACTACCGGTGCAAGAACAGATCTCGTCACAGTTGATCATCCTGAATCTCGCCCTGCCGGGAGTGGACTTGCTACGAGCTGCTGGCCTCAACTCACTCTGACACGCAGGGGACTCCGGCCGTATCCCGTTCATACCCGGTCGGGTGCTACTGCCCCCAGCGACCGCAATCAATGTCCCACGCTGACAGCCCAGTTCGTAGTCGCCGCCGCTGCCCCCCACGCCGTGTTGGCAGAGCGAGCCAGCACCACGAAATACGGGACACGCCGTGCCACAACGCCCCCAGGGCAGTGCGCTGCTCGGCGACGGCGTCCAGGAGATCGCCCGCTTCGAGGACAGTCCTGGGGCCAGTCCCCGCGAGACGGCTGCCAGCCATTTCGAGGGGGCATGCGGGCCCCACCAAACCGGCGCGCGGGGGGGCGACCGGCCGTTTTCGTTCCGGTTGTGAGTTCTCCTCTGAAGTGGCGAGCTGCGTGCCTCTGACCTGCGATCCGCCACATGTCCGTCACCCGAGGTCAGGGCGGGCGCTTCTCACTTGACCTGGCGGATTCCCGGGTGCCTCGGCGCCTGGGGCCTGAAAGGCCGGGCGGTGTCGTCGATCCGCCAGGTCAGATGAAAATCCGCCGCCACCTGTTCCGCCAGATGTCGCGACCATCCGCCCAGGTCACCCGGTGAGACTGCTCGCTTAGATGTCAGTGGATCGCTCATTGGGATGTCAGTGGGCTGGTCAGAGGGCCATTTGAGTTGGCCTTGTCAGCTAGTGATCTTGGGTTTGCGAGGTGGTGACGGAAGTGGTGGTTGCTGGTCGAGCGGCTGGGTCGGGAGGACGGCGGATCGTTCGGACTTTTCGGCGGTTGGATCTGGGGTGGCCTGTAGGTACTGGTAGACGGTTTGCCGGCTGATTCCGAGCTCTCGCGCGAGGGCGGCTTTGTTCTCTCCTGCGGCGACTCGGGCGCGCAGCTGTTCAGCCTGGGTCGGGGTGAGGGAGTGCTTGCGACCGCGGTAGGCGCCCCGGGCCTTGGCCAGGGTGATGCCTTCGCGTTGACGTTCGCGGATCAGTGCGCGTTCGAACTCGGCGAACGCGCCCATCACGGACAGCAGCAGGTTCGCCATCGGGGAGTCCTCGCCGGTGAAGGTCAGCTGCTCTTTGACGAACTCGACCCGTACCCCTTTGGCGGTCAGCGTGCGGACCAGGGCCCGCAGGTCATCGAGGTTGCGGGCCAGGCGGTCCATCGAGTGTGCGACGACGGTGTCACCGTCGCGGACGAAGTCCAGCAGCGCGGCCAGCTGCGGGCGGGCGACGTCCTTGCCCGAGGCGCGGTCGGTGAATCTCCGGTCTACCGCGATGCCCTCGAGTTGGCGGTCGATGGCCTGGTCGAGGGAGCTGACCCGGATGTAGCCGACGCGCTGACCGCTCACCGTGCCTCCCACCGTCGAAGTGTCAGGTTGAAGTCTATGACCTTCGTGAGCGGGTGTCTAACAATGCTGACCATGACCCTAACCAGACGCTCATGCTCAGTGAGGGCTTGACGTCTGGTTGGGGTACACCCCAACCAGACCATCTCCGGATCCATCACCCGTCCGTCGCGGTATGGCTGTCGATGTCCGAGGTCGTCTGCACAGATGTCTGTACTCCTCTGCACGCCGAATGTTCAGAGGAGTCTGCTGGTGTCGCTGCTTTGGGGTCCGAGTACGTTCAGGAGGGCCAAAGCTTCGGCGTCACGTGATCCTGGTGGTGCGGTGTAGAGCACCAGGTGCTGGTCGCGGTCGGTGAGCGTCAGGGAGTCGCAGTCGAGGGTGATTTCCCCCACGGCTGGGTGCTGGAAGGTTTTGGTGAGCATCGGTGCCGCCTGTACGTCGTGACGTTCCCAGAGGCGGTTGAAGTCGGGGCTGCCTTCGAGTAGCTCCTCGACGAGGCGTGTCATTGCGGGGTCCGAGGGGTAGCGGGTGAGTGTGGCCCGAAGTTCCATGACGACGCTGTGGCGGAAATCGGCGTCGTTGGAGATGCCGTACAGGGTCGCGCCTGGTCGCGCCGGCGCGAGGAATGCCTTGCGTGCGAGGTTGCGGTTGGTGGGGGTGAGGTGGGCGAAGTCCTCCATGAGGGCGGCCGCGAGGTCGTTCCACGCGAGCACCTCGAACGCCGCGGACATCACGAACCCGGCCGTCTGCGGAAGGCGTTCCAGGAGCGCAAGAATGCTCGGACGGACATCGCGCCGGTGCAGCCCGTTGCGAGCCGGTGCGGTGCCCGCGAGCAGATGAAGGTGATCGGACTCCGCGTCGGTCAGTCGCAGCGCGCCTACGATGCCGGCCAGGACCTCCGCCGAGGGACGTGGCGCTCGGCCCTGCTCGAGCCGGACGTAGTACTCGGTGGAAATGTGAGCAATCACCGCGATTTCCTCACGACGCAAACCGGGGGTCCTGCGCCGCGGACCGGAAGGGAGGCCGACATCTTCGGGCCGCAGCCGCTCACGTCGGCTGCGAAGAAACTTCCCGAGTTCCTGCCTGTCCATACCCTTGAGTGTGCCCCCTGATCCGCAGCGGATCGTAGTACCACTTGTGCCTGGATCGGGGGTCTGAGCTGCAACGACAGTGGGGACATGACAAACACCCACGACATCAGCTCGGTCGGCCTGCTCACCGGCAAGGTCATCTTCATCACCGGCGCCAGCCGCGGGATCGGTGCCGCCGCGGCCCGACTCTTCGCCTCCGAGGGCGCCGCCGTCGTGCTGGCCGCCCGCAACACCGAGGCCCTCGACCGCATCGTGGCCGAGATCCGCGACACCGCAGGTACCGCCGATGCCGTCGCCATGGACCTCACCGACTCCGCGAGCATCCGTGCCGCCGTCGACCGCGTTGGGGAACTGCACGGCCGCCTCGACGGCGCCTTCAACAACGGCGGAATCGTCCAGCAGCAGCCCGGCCCGCTCGACACCACGACCGACGAAGACATCGACCAGCAGTTCACGGTGAACTTCCGCGCGCACTGGACCGCGATGACCGCCGAAGCTGCGCTCATGCGTCGGGGCGGTGGCGGGGCCATCGTCAACACCTCAAGCATCGGCAGTCGCCGCGCGGTTCCTCCCCTTCCCGCGTACGGCGCCATGAAGCGCGCCTTGAACAGCCTCACCGAGACCGCCGCCGTGACCTGGGCTCCCGAAGGCATTCGGGTCAACGGCATCACCCCTGGCGGCACCGCCACGGAAATGATGACGGAGTGGGAGGCAGCGACCCCCGGCGTCATCGCGGCCACTGAGGCGGCCTCCCCGCTCGGACGGATGGCCGAGCCCCGCGAGGTCGCCGAGGCCGCCGCCTGGCTGCTCAGCGACCGGGCGTCCGCGGTGACCGGTGCCATCGTGCCCGTCGACGGCGGCTCCGGCGCCTGAACAGGATGGGGATCACCATGAGGTGATCGGCGCCGCCGAGTACGCCTGCTCAGTTCCGTTGGTCTGCACCGCCCGTGTCCTCATTCTTTGGGCCCGGTGGGGGGTGAAGATCCGGTCCAGGCGGAGCTGGGTGTGGGAGGGCTGGGCTTTCCACGAGGTGTGCGTGCAGGTGACCCATCCCTGCCAGGTGTCGTACAGGCTCGCGGCCTTCCACCGTTTCTGATCGGGCAGCGTGATCGCGCAGTGCGCGGCGGCCGGGCCGATCCGCTCGAGCGTGAACGGAGTCGAGGCGAACATCCGGTGCCGTGGTCTCTTGCTGGGGTCGAGTTCGGTGAAGTGGCGCAGCGCCTGCAGCAGCGGCCGGACGGCGGGCGGGACGACGAAGACGGCGGTGAGCGGGGTCTTGTCGCGCATCTTCTGGGTGCTCGGGAACAGGGTGGAGTAGTCGGGGAACCCGGTCAGGCGCAGGACGGTGTTGTCCGGCGACAGCGCCTCCCAGGGCAGGGTGTGCAAGAACAGGACCGACATCCTGGTCAGCAGGCTGATGGCGATCCCGGCCCCGATCGCGGGATGCGCGACCCCGGCCCGGATCCGCTCCAGAACGGCCGGGCTCAGGTCGGGGCCGTCGGTGTCCAGTCCCGGGCCCGTCAGCCGGCCCTCGGCCATCGGCTTCCACGCGGGAAACCTCAGGTCGAAACCGTGCGCCCGGAATCCGGACTGCGCCCCCCGCAGCTGGGCCACGGTGTGATTGCGGGAGGGGCTGTCTTGAACGAGTTCGGTCAGGAACAGCAGCACCTTCGCGATGTCAAGAACCGTTGCGCCAGTGTGTGTTTCCAGCCAGGTCATGGCTGCGGTCCGGCCCTCTTGGCACACCTCGTCGTCGGTCCCCAGGAACCCCGGCTCCAGCTCTGCGCGACTGCTGGCTGGCTCCCGGGCACGGCCCTGCCGGTCCGGCAGGGCCTGGCGAAGGTCGGTGATGATCTGGTGCTCGACACCCTCCAGGACGGCGGCCAGGGGCGCAGGGACGGCGTGGACGTGGCAGACGAGCAGCAGCCGGACGCCGGTGCGGCGGCAGACCTGCAGCAGCCAGTCCCAGCCGGCCGCTGAGAGCCGGTCGGCGCGCAGCACGACCAAGTCCTCAATCTCGTCGGTGAGCAGCCACGCCTGCACCGCCCGCCCAGCTGGATCGAGTCCGATCAGACGCTCGGCCGCTAGCCGACGCACCGACCGCCCCAACGCGGCGAGCACGTCATGAGCGGTCGCGGCCGGGCTGGACATCCCCGGCGTCGGATGCGCCACGATCAGGCCGCCGGCCGGGTCGTGGCGCTCCAGCAGGCCCACGCTCACCCGCACGTCGTCGCCCGGGTCCAGCAGCACCCGTACCGGCTCAGGCACTGGTGCCGCCGATCCGGCTGAACACCCACTGCAAGACCTCCCGGTCCGGGACGTCGCGCTCGAGCCGGGCCAGCGCGGTCACGACATGGGAGGTGATCTTCGACCAGGCCCGGAAGTTGCCGTGCCCGGCGTGCGCGTCCGTGTAGGCGATGTCCGCCGGGTCGGCGTCGGCCCAGACCGGGTGGTAGGCCGGGATGACGGCCAGCACCTGGTCACGGTCCAGACGCCGGAACTCCTGCCACACGTACACCCGGCTGGAGAGCATCGGCTCGCGCCGCAGCACCCGGTAGCAGTCCCCACCGCCGACGAACACGATCGCGATGTTGGTGCGCCGGTCGTCCCACAGGTGCCGCCACAGCTCGAAACACTCCCGCGACAGCCACTGCGCCTCGTCGCACACCAGCACCCGAAACCGTTCGGCCAGAGCGTCTTTGAGGAGGGTGTCGAACTCGATCGGCCTGCTCGGCGGACTGCCGCCCACACCGAGGGCCTCGAAGAGGACGTGGCGGATGTCGCGTGGGGTCGGGCGGGCCCGGAACTGCACCCGGCACACATCAGCCGGGACCAGCGCCCGCAGCGCGGCGTTGACCGACAGCGTCTTGCCCAGCCCGGCATCGCCGTGAACGCACATCATCGCCCGGGACAGGAAGTCCTTGCCCCGGTCGATCCGGACCTTGCCCGGTAGCCCACCGGGCGGACCGTACGGCTCCTCCAGCGCGATCGCCCACCGTAGGGCCGCCAGGATGCTTTCGCGGCTGGCCGGTCCCGGAGTCACCGCGACGCCGGCCACCGCGTTCGTGGCCGCGTCGACGAACCACGTCACCCACGGCTTCAGCAGCCGCCCCTCGACGTCGACCCACACCGGCGCCTCCACATGGTCGCCCTCCCACGCCTCGTTCCGATGTGTCGCCGGCCGGGACAAGAACACGTCGTGCTCACGCCGGGCGAGCTCACCAGCGCGCAGGCCCGCACGGTCCCCGCGCAGCACGTCCCGCTGGACGGCGCGCTGCAGCGTCTGCCGACTCGGCGCCTCAGGCCCACCGGCGGCCGCGGCCGCCACCAGCTCCCGATGCACCGCGGTGATGTTCCCGCGCCAGTACGCCAACCGCTCCCGCAGCTCGTCGCCCACCTCGAACCGCTCACGCACCGACTCCTTCCGGCCCGAGGCATGATCGCTCTCCTGGGCTTCTTCCAGCCACCGCCACACCGTCCGCAGCGAAACGCCCAGCCCAGCGGCGGCCAGCTGAGCCTCCGCAGCCGTCAGACGCCCCTCACCCCGGAGCACAAGCAGACGGCGCACCGCCGCGTCTCGCGGAACGCCGTCCTGAGTCCTTCGTCGCGTGCCCACCAGGCTCCACCTCCGGGTCGTGATCCCCGAAAACGTACCGATCCAGCGACCCAGTGACACGGCAGATGAGCAATCCAGTGACATCCAAGTGAGCACCCCAGTGCCAGGTCGTGAGCACTTCCGCTCCCCGCTAGTGACACAGCGACGAGCAGATCGACCTGCTCAGTGACATCCAGCTGAGCAGTCCCACCCGGCAACTCACACCGGTTGCAGCTCGGCCCGCAACCAGAAGCGCTATCAAAACGTAAACGTAAATAGTAAATTGACTTTTTACTCTTACGGTTGTAGGCTAATATCTCACCCGAATTCGACGAACAGGGGGGTCGATGGCCATGAGTGAGCAACCCGAGTCCTCAGACCAGCAGATGTGTCAGTACCCCGGATGTACCCGCTCGGCGCGTCCCAGCGAACCGGGCGGACGGAGGCCGCTGTACTGCGAGCAGCGAGATGAAGACGGTGGGCCGGTCCACATCCGCCAAAACGCCAAAGCCGAGCTCAAACGCCAGCAAGCCCGCGCCGCCGAACTGCTGCGCCGTGCCGGCCAGGACACGGTCACCCCGGACGAAGCTCAGAAAGTCATCCCGGTCGAGTGGGCCCGCATGTCCGCCGGCGCCCTCATGCAGGAACTACAGGCCGCCGCCGTCGCCCTACCCGCAACAGCCGAGAAGATCCTGGCTCACCTGGCCACCACATCCGACCCCACCGCAGCTGCCGCCCAGCTACAAGCCGCCGAATCCGCCGCCCGCGCCGAAGTCGCCACCGCGAAAGCCAAACAAGCCGCCGCCGAGCAAGCCGCCCAGACCGCCACCATGCAGGCATCTTCCGCGATGGCCGTGGCCGAATCCGCCGACGCCGCCGCCGAAGACGCCGAGGCCGCTCGCGCAGCCGCAGCCGCCGAAACGGTCCAAGCGGTCCAGACCGCCGCTCGCGCCGAGCAAGCCCTCCAGGACGAGCGGGACGCGCACCAGGCCACCCGCGACGAACTAGACGAGCAGAACAGCGTTACCAGCGCGCTGACGCTCCGCGCCGAGCAGGCCGAATCCGCCGCCGAACGGCTCGAACAGGACCTACGCACCGAGCAGGGCGCCCACACCCTCACCCGCACTGCCCTGGACACGGCCACCACCGACCTGGAGCATGTGCGCGCCGACGCCCAGACGGCGGCCGCCCGCGCCGACGAGAGGGAACGATCCCTGACAGCTCAGGCCATCCAGCTCACCACCCAACTTGACCAAGCCCGCGCCCAGATCGAGCAGCTGCATACCGACATCCGCACCGCCGACGCCACCGCCAGCCGCGAAGCCGCCCGCGCCGAACGAGCCGAAGCCGAAGGCACCCGCCTAGCCCAGGCCCTGCGCGACGAGCAGGACCTCCACACCGCCACCCGCAACGCCCTGGACACCATGCGTGACGAGCTATCTCAGCTGCGAGCCGACACCAACGCAGCCGCGGCCGTTGCGGCGACTCAACTGGAGAGCGCCCGCGCCGACATCGCCCGCACCCGTACCCAGCTGGACCAGTTCACCACTGACCTAGCCACCGCCCGTACTCAGGCCGAGACCGCCGCCCGCACGGCCGCCGAGCAGCTCGCCACCCAGATCCGCCAGGACAGCCAGACCACTGCTGACCTGCAGGCCGACCTGGCCACCGCCCGCGCCGACCTGGCCGCGGCCGATCGAGCCCGCCAGGCCGCCGAGGACAACGCCGCCGCCCGCATCGGCGACCTCCGTGAAGAGATCACAGCGCTACGCAGGCCCCAGCGGAAATAGAGGCCTCTCCCCGTGTCCCCCTCCGCACACATGCCCAGCCCACACCGCTGATCGAGTCGACCGGGACCCGATCAGCCAGCGCATACCCCCGGACCCGATTTGCCAGATTGAGGAGCAGCGCTCACATGCCTGACGACTCCCTGGCGCTCACGCGCCAATCCAAACGCCTCGCCTTCTGGGCCCGCATCGTGCTCGTCCCGGTGGCCGCCATCGGCGCTGTCCTGTCCTTCCGATCCCTGTACGAAGCCGCCACCCCCACCTTCGGGCCCGTACTGGCCGCCGGCTTCCCCCTCCTGGTCGACCTGCTCATCCTCGGTGCGTCCCTGCAATACGTCGCCGGAGCCAAGATCGGGCGCCCCATGGCCGGCTGGCGCCTCACCGCCCACGCCGGCGTCGCCGGGACCCTCGCCCTCAATGCCCTGGCAGCACCCCAGGCCGGAGACATCCCCTGGCACGTCACCGCCCCCGCCGTGTGGGCGATCCTGGTCGAACTGACCGCCAAGCAAGTCCTCGGAGAATGGCGCGCCACCCACGCCATCCGAGTCGACAAAATCTTCCTCTCCCTGTGGATCACCGCCCCCATCGAATCCATCCGCACCCGGCTGCTCATGTTCCGCACTGGCACCACCAACGCCCACCAGGCCCGCATCTCCGTCGGTGTCCACGCCGCCGCCCGCGAAGCCCTCCACCTCGCCCTCCCCGGCCGGTTCGCCCAACCCGGCCGCAGTGCCCGCCGCGTAAGGCGCGTCATCAACCGCCAACTACGCGCCGGAAGCCTGCCCCCCGCCGCGATCCTTCGCCCCCTCGGATGGACAGCAGACGGCGTCGTCCTCCGTGACACTCGCCCCGCCGCGATCCTGCACGGCATCCTGCACGGCGTCCTCTCTCCCAGCCAGCTCGAGCCCTCCCCCACTGAACCAGAAACGATCCTCATCCAGCGCACCATCGACCTCACGACCAGCCCAGCCACCGATTACACCGCGCCCAGTGTCAAAGGTGTCGAGCACACACCCCAGATCCTCCAGCCAGCTGAATACGCCTCCATTGAGCAACCGAGAGACCTGGTTCAAGAACTCACCACCCCAGTAGCGCAGCCGGGCCCTGAACACCGTGAAGAGCACCCGCAACCAGGAGTACCCGAGCCCAGCCAGCACATCCCCCCAGCCCCCGCTGAATTCACCGCCGCCGCACCCCTGAACGAGACCAGCAAGGCCGACCTCCAGCAGCAACGGCTCGTCTGCGTCTCCAAGATCATCCAGGAAGACGCCGGGATCACCGGCCCCGCACTTCAAGGCAAACTCGCCGAGAACGGCTGGCCGGTCAGTGCCCGCACCGCCACCCGAATCCTCGCCGACGCCCGACGCCAGCAAGCCGAAGAGCAACGACTAAGAGTCGTCCGTACCTAACTGCCCCATCCTCGCGCCATCCTCGCCACAACCTTCCGCCCGTGGCCGCCACAGCAATCACCGTGGCGGCCACGGGCGTATCCATGGCCGCCATCCGGCGGCCACCAGAGCACGAGCAATCAACGATGCCCGCCATCACCCAACCAGCGCAGACAGCATGACCGCCATCAAGAACACAACGTGAGTGATCTGGCAGCCAAGATCCAAGGCATCACACGACAGAATCCCCGGCCACCCAGATGGCGGCCACGTCGCCATCTGGGTGCCTGACGTCGACAGAACTGTGACCGCCGCGCTCCGCTCGCCCGTTCCTCCACCCTGGACGCTCATCGAATGCAAGCCATCACCAACCCCAGACATCACGGCCAAACCTCCCAGGCTCGCTCTCTCACAGATGTGACCTTCAGTCACCATCGGATGTCGCACGTCGCATGTCGCATGGTGCATGACGCTTGCTGCGTCCCCACTGGAGAGGTGTGACTGAGCACGATCAACCACAAGAAACCCGGGACCTTGTCGCATGTCGCAACGCGACAAGCGACATCACTCTCAGTCAGAGAGCGGGATATGGCACGCAGCTCCCGCGCCATGACGCAGCCGGGGGGGGCCACAAGGTCTGGCGTGCCCGCCCTAGCGAATCGGCCATGACCGTGGAAGCCGCCAAAGGTCCAGACCAGACGGTCATAGCCGGAGACTTCGGCGCCAGAATCCATGTCATCACCGTTGCGCCGGACATCCGACCGACTACGCCCACGAGCACCCCGGACCACCACATCCGCCATGGCCGAAGCATCGCCAGCCATGCCAAGTCCGAGGAGGCCGACCTCCCGGCGGATGACCGCCAGCACCCCGGCCACGCGATGATCCCCATCGGCCACGTCAGCGAACTGGTCATTTCCCCTCGGCCAGTGGCCCGCCACCAGGGCGCCACGTGGCCACGAGCCCCCCGCCGTCAATCGGCCACCCGACTCCCCCGGAGGCCCCCTGACGTCTCACTGAGACGCAGGCCCCCCGTCGCCCTCCGGTTTACCGCGGTAAACCAGCGGCCAAGACACCAATGAGGGCCTGGAGGGTTTCGGAAGCCAGACGACCCCGCAGGAGGTCGGCGATCTCCTGCGGGGTGGCTTCCTCGGAAAAGCTGATCCGGGCCGCCCGGGGAGTGCTGCGGGCGCCGGGCTCGGGGGAGGCCGTCTCAGATACGGGTTTGGATGCTGTTTCCGGGTCGGATCCGGTCGGGGCGGGGTTTACCACGGTAAACCGGCTGAGGATCTCCGCTTCTTTCGCGGCCTGGGCATCCCGTTGTCTCTGCTGCCAGGTAGGTAACTGTTCCTGGGGCGGCAGAGTGCCCAACTGGCGGGCCTCGCGGACAGGGATCTCCCCGGCCCGCAGAAGGTCCTGCATGTCAGGAGAAAGCTTCAACAGAGCGAGCCGCTGGCTGACCCACCCCTTGGACTTGCCCAGGATCTCCCCAGCCTCCAGACCTGAGCCGACTTCCTGGGCTAGCTGCTGAACCGCCCGAGCTTCTTCCAGAACATCGAAGTTCTTCCGGTCGATATTCTCCGCAACCGCAGCGGCGTAGAAGTCCGCCCGGGACTCAGCGAGATGATCCATGACGCTGATCGACAAGGTCGCCAAGCCGTAGTGCTCGGCGGCCGCCCGGCGCCGGGAGCCGGCCACCACGATGTACTCGACCGCCCCGACCGCCGTCTCATGCTCGGGATACACGTCCAGGAACGCCGCACGGGTAACTACCGCGCACGGCTGCAACTGCCCAATGGTCTTCATGGACGCCAGATCGCTGAGGTCCCCAAAATGCTCACGCGGATTGAGCGGGTTCAGCGCGACCGCAGCCACCTCAACCGTGATCGGTGAGACCGGTTTCGCGAAAACCGGTACCGGGGCGTCCAGGACCTGATCCTCCGCCAAAGCCGCGAGATTGATACGCCTACCCATCACAGCCCCCCGGCAGAGGCGGCGATAGCCGGAGCCGGTATGCCGGTACCGCCCAGACCCAGCTCCAAAGCGAGACGGAAGAAGTCTTCGCGGGCCTCCATCGCAACCCGGTTCTTCGGGTACTGCGTCACAACCAAACCATCGGCCGACGCCCGGGTATGCACCTTGTACCGGCGGACCACCACATTGGTCCGGGGCCACCCACGCGCGTCGATGAACTCCTTCGTCTGATCCAGATCAGCACGCCCATCACGCGGTTCCCACGCGTTCAACACCACCCGGTACACCAGCCCCCGGGGCTTGATGATCTGCTCAATGGTCCGGCTGGTGGGGTCGAACGCCAGTGGCTCCGGAGGCATCGGAACGATCACGTCGTCCGCGGACTCCAGAGCAGCCTGCAGCAGGTGCCCATTCTCCAAAGATCCCGGAGTATCGACGAACACATGCTTGTACTGCGCCAGTGTCTTCAACTTCGCCAGATCACGGGGATTCGTATCCGCCTGGACGAAGTCGAAGGGAAGCCCATCACCAACCCGGTCCGCCCACCAGACGGTAGACGCCTGAGGGTCGGTCGAGACCACCAGAACCGGGCTGTGATCCGGATCCCCGGACAGAACATCGTTAGTGACAGCGGCGAGGTTCACGGCGAGGGTGGTCTTACCGACCCCGCCCTTCTGATTCGCGATGACGTGAACAAGGGCCATTTCTCAGCTCCGTATGCTTCCCGGGACACCCCGGTACTTCGGATTGACCTGGCCATCGTAAGTGGGTCGCCCCGGTTTACCGCGGTAAACCGAAGACACGATTGAGTCCGTCGCCTGGTTTGCCGCCGTGAACCAAAGGACGACCCAGGCGATACACGACAGATCGCCCGCCAATGGCGCGACCGGCGGCCACCCGGTCACCCGCGCATGGCCGCCACAACGTCGTCATCTTGGCCGGGCATGGCCGCCACCGCGCTGCCATCATGACAACATTCCCCACCCCGGGCGTCACCTGGAGGTGCCCAGTTCGCATACAGGTCCCCCTCCGGGGCGAGAGGCCCACAACTACCGCCACGACGTCAACGCTGGTAACCACGCTCTTGGCTGCTGATGCATCCGCAGAACAACCAACCTTCAGCCATGTATCGGCCACGACAGAACCGCGCGCCATCGCTACCAAGGCCGCAGCGGCGGATCGGCCACGACCACGGAACTGGCCTCACGATGTCCGATCAGACGGACATGGGGGGAGGGGCACCCGGCCAACGACTCACCGCGCCCGCCGCCATGGTGAGTGTGAAGCCACGACCGCGGTGACCACGATGGCCGCCACCGCCACACGATGGCGGCCATCCTGGGGGAGTGGCCGAGTCGACAGCCGATGCCCCAGTGGGTCACTGCCCGGCCCAGGCCTACGGTGAGGACCGTGCCCGATGACAGGTGAGGATAGGCCGATTCTGGGGGTCAGACTTTCACCAATGTCAGGCGGGGGCGTCTGGTGTCGAGGCCCAAGAGGAGACGAACGCGGGTGATCGGCCAGACAAGTTCGTCGGCAAGCTGGGGGAGAGTGAGCAGTCCGTGTTCCTCGGCGACCTCGAAGGCTCGTCGCAAGAGGACAGGGGATTCCCCTGGATACAAAGCGATGGGTTCAGGCTGGATCGCGCCACTGGCACGTAGTTGCTCGTAGCGCTGGTAGGCGCGGCGGCTGCTGATGTCGCTGGTGAGCCCAAGTTCGCTCATACGCCGGATCAAGGACGCAATGCTGACACCCCACTTGTGGGCTACCGGATCTAGGGCGCTGAGATGCAGGCGGGTGGGCAGTTCCTCGGCGATCTCGGTGATAGGTGTCAGCAGTTCGGCGGCGAACGTATCGGCTTCCCGCTCCTGCTGTATGTCGCCAGGGGCGGCATCGTGATGGAGCAGCAGATGTCCCAGTTCATGTGCTGCTGTGAAGCGATGCCGATAGACGTCGTTGGCCCGGTCCGGCGTCGTAACCACGAGAGGGCGGGGAAGATGAGAGGTGGAGAACGCGTCGATCGTTGCGGTTGCATCGCCAGCGAACGGCACATGTGACACGACGATGCCGTGGTTCTCCAGATTTCTGATCAGGTGCGGAAACGGTCCCGGCGGAATCTGCCAAGCACATCGCAGGGAACGGGCGGCACCAACCGGGTCAGCCGGCAGGATTCCCGGGACCTGATCACCGCCGGTCGTCATCCCGGGTAGGTCTACGACCGGCAGCTCTATCCGCTTCTCCAAGGCGTAGGTCAGTTCCCAAAGCTGCTCGACAAAAGCGACAGCCTTGTCCCGCTGAGACGCGCTGGTACGTCGCAGGCTGCGGAAGTGCGCTGTTGCGGCGTTCAGCCGGGCGTACGGTCGGCCTAACACGAAGAACTCCGCCGGTACCTCAAGCAACTCAGCAAGCCTGAGCAGCAAGTACGGCCGAGGGGCCTGAATCCCCGCTTCCCACTGACCGACAGCCGAAGCGGAAACTTTCAACTCCCGGGCGACCTCAGCTTTGGACAACCCCTGCAGGAGCCGTGCCTGCGTGAGCCGGGATGAGGCGAACCCGCCGCGAACCTGCTGGATACCCGTGCTGATGGAGGCGCCCAAATCCAGTTCGTCCTGCGTGCTCTCATGATCGTGATCATGGGTGGTCATCGCCGCTCCTCCTGCTCGGTACCTGCGGCCCTGACCCTAGGCCCCGCTAGTGGCGTACTCACTCCCGGCAGAGCAGGGCAGCACCATCAACGTCACACCTCAGATGTCGGCTCGCGGCGGTTCTTCTCCGCGCGGGCGCAGCGGTGGCTCCTGCAGCGAGCCTTCGTCGAAGGCCCCGCCCCGCTGCGTATCTCGGGCCGACGACGACAGGCTTCGCCCATTCCCACCCACGGCTTCACGACGGATCTCCTGGCCCCGCGTCTGACGATTCGCCGGGATCCAGGCAAGCTCCTCGTAGAACAATCCAGCCTGATAGAACCGTCCAGCCTGAGCCTTCATGTGTAGTACCCCATCCTTGTCCAGCCGGCCCGTTCCCCACCCCACCTGGTGAAAGGCATAAGGGTTGCTCGCGAAGAGCGCCAGGACCACCAGCCGTCGGTTCCGGGCGATGTATTCAAGATCGCGGTGAATCTGGGCCAGCGATTCGGCTACCTGCCGTGCATCCTCAGACAAGCTGACCTCAGGCTCGTTCCACTCCAGAGCCAGCTTGTCGGCCGAGGCCTGAAACCTGCCATTGATGATCTTCTCCCGCGTCTCTGACAGGTACGCCAGGCGACAGCCATCCGGATCCCTGGCGGTACGGGCATAACGCAACGGATAGATAGGAACCTCGTTCACAGTGACCACGTCGTAGCCGGCACCGGGCAAGTGGATCCGGTCCAGATACTGGCCAGGAATCTGATCCGCGATGGCCTCCGGAAGTTTCTTGGCTGCCTTGCGACCCACGTTGCCGTACACATGCTCAGTGCCCACATCCGCGTCCACATGTGCTACTGCCAGGTCCTGATGCGCGCCATAGAGGAACTGCGGGATGAACTCCCGAAGCGGTGGACCCCACGGGCCGAACGTCTTCAAGGACCAGGCGATGCCCTCATTTGGGGTAGTCACGATGAACGCCTTCCGCTACATGATCGTCTCAATAATCCTCCACACCGCTTTAGGATGCAACGCAAACAGTACACTACCGAAAGTCACCGAGTCATCACTCTATGCCGAGCGGACCCGTCGTCGACCCGGCCCGCGGACAACGGTCAAGCGCTGACCCCGT
>Ga0265340_10001139_pt1 | contig 15197 bp, 15 predicted proteins | sample 4CB225metaG_FD_202082 | JGI IMG/M metagenome (GOLD analysis project Ga0265340, IMG submission 202082) | Rhizosphere microbial communities from Carex aquatilis grown in University of Washington, Seatle, WA, United States - 4-CB2-25 metaG | ecosystem: Host-associated > Plants > Roots >...
CGGCGGCCGATCTCGAAGAGCAGCGGCTCCTCGATCTGCAGTGCGCGGTTGCCGGTGAAGGTATGCTCGGGCGCAGCGTTTGCGGGCGCGGCGGGAGAGGTGGGGCGGCCTTCGGTCAGCATATTCGTTCCTATTCCTTCTCGGCCAAGATCACGAAGCCGCTGCTGAGCGGGTGCCTTTTCGACGGTATCCAGTTCCTTTTTTCAAAGACGATAACGGCGCCGAGCCAATCCTCAGGCGATCTTGGTCCATCAGGTTCTTGGTTTGGGTCTTTCGAAAGCAGGAATACCTCCGTCGCGCGCGTAAGTGTTGCGTCAGAGAAGAGGCCCCGTTCTCTCACTTCCTCCTCTGTTAATCTCGTTGCGGGGAATTCGACATTCTTGGTACGTTTCGAGTTAGCCGGAAAACGCACGATCGCGTCTGCCATCACAGCACCTCCTTCAGCGCCGCCACGTAGGCGGCGCGGTCGGCGTCAGTGTTGGTCTCGGTGGCGGCGACGACGATGAGATCGGCAAGTTCGGGATGCTCGGGTTCCAGCCGCGAGACCGGCAGGCCGCCAAGCACGCCCTTCGCCGCGAGCTTCTCGATGACGGCCGCAGCGTTGCCGGGCACACGAATGGTGAACTCGTTGAAAAGCGAGTCATTCAAGACGCTTACGCCGGGAACTTCAGACAATGATTCAGCAAGCGCCACCGCGCTGGCGTGGTTTGCCGCCGCGAGGCGCCTGAGCCCGAGTTCACCCAGCAGCGACATGTGAATGGTGAAGGCGAGCGAGCAGAGCCCGGAGTTGGTGCAGATGTTGGAGGTCGCCTTGTCGCGGCGGATATGCTGCTCGCGCGTGGAGAGCGTGAGCACGAAGCCGCGCTTGCCCTCGGCATCGACGGTCTCGCCGCAGAGGCGGCCGGGCATCTGGCGCACGAACTTCGTGCGGGTGGCGAACAGCCCGACGTAAGGCCCGCCGAAGGTGAGCGGATTGCCGATCGACTGGCCCTCACCCACCACGATGTCGGCGCCCTGCCCGCCCGGCGGCTCGATGGCGCCGAGCGACACCACCTCGGTGAAGACGGCGACGAGCAGCGCGCCGACGGCGTGGGCCTTGTCGGCGATCGGCGCGAGGTCGATGAGCTGGCCATAGAACGACGGCGACTGGACGACGACGCAGGCGGTGTCGTTGTCGATGGCCGCGAGGATATCCTCGGTGGCGCCGGGATCGGGCGGCAGAGCGGTCACGACGTCGCCAGCCATGCCAGTGACGGTCTCGATGACGCTGCGGTACTGCGGGTGGAGGCCGCCGGAGAGGACAGCCTTGCGCCGCTTGGTCAGGCGCTCGGCCATGAGCACGGCTTCGGCGGCGGCAGTCGAGCCGTCGTACATGGAGGCGTTGGCGACCTCCATGGCGGTGAGGTTGGCGACCTGGGTCTGGAACTCGAAGAGATACTGCAGCGTGCCCTGCGCGATCTCGGGCTGATACGGCGTGTAGGAGGTGAGGAACTCCGAGCGCTGGATGAGATGATCGACGCTCGCCGGCACGTGATGGCGATAGGCGCCGGCGCCGACGAAGAACGGCACCGAGCCGGCCGCGACGTTCTTCGCTGCCATGCGCGACAAAGTGCGCTCGACTTCGAGCTCGCTCGCGGCGCGCGGCAGATCGACCAGTCCGGCGAGCCGCTTGTCGGCGGGCACGTCGGCGAACAGGGCATCGATACCGGCGACGCCGATCTTGGCCAGCATGGCGGCGCGATCTTCGCCGGTCAGAGGCAGGTAACGCATCGAATTATGCTCCCCTCGAAACGCAAATGGGCCGCGCCCCGAGGGACGCAGCCCATGCGGACGCCGCACCAGCGGCGCCGGACTCCAGAACGGCTAGTGCATCGACCTCACGAAGGAATCGACTTCCCGCTCGGCCTGATCCTTCGCATATCCGTAACGCTGCTGGACGCGGCCGACGAGCTGCTTGCGATCGCCCTCGATCTGGTCGAGGTCGTCGTTGGTGAGCTTGCCCCACTGCTTCTGGACCTTGCCCTTCAGCTCGGTCCAGTTGCCCTGGATGATGTCGTTGTTCATCGAACAATCTCCGTGGTTCAGCGGACACGCCGCGCGCCGTGCACGACGTTTGCCGTACAGAGAACGTGGAATTCGATTGCGGGTTCCACACGGCCGTTTGTTGATCATTTGCGGTCAAGGCGGCCACATATGCGGCAGCCGTTTTCAGCGGCGACAGCGAATACGGAAGCATGATGGGCCGGACGTTCATATCTTCGTGACTCAGAGCGTGCGGAGGAATTCCTGATAGGCGTCGATGGTCATCAGCGCCTCGACCTCGGCGGGATTGGCGACCTTCAGTTTCAGAAACCAGCCCTCGCCTTCCGGGTCGGAATTGACGGCACCGGGCGCATCGGCGAGCGCGCCGTTGACCTCGACCACTTCACCGGCGACCGGCGCATAAATCTCGCTCGCGGCCTTGACCGATTCGACAACCGCCGCATCGCCGCCCTTCGCCAGCAGCTTGCCGACCTCGGGCAGCTCGACGAAGACGACGTCGCCCAACTGCTCCTGGGCATAATCGCTGATGCCGACGGTGGCGATATCGCCTTCGAGGCGGATCCATTCGTGTTCGCGGGTGTAGCGGATGGGCATCAGGGCGTCTCCGGATTGCAAAGATGTCTAGAGGAATTCCCCCCACCCGAAATCGCTTCGCGATTTCGACCTCCCCTCCAGGGGGTGGTTAGGAAGGAGAGCCACGCGCTCAAGGCGAGCCCTTGCGGAAATAGCGATGGGGGACGAACGGCAGGGCGGTGACCGTGGCGTCCTGCTGGCGGCCGCGGACGGCCACCTTGAGGCGCGTGCCGGCGGCCGAAAGCGCGGGCGGAACGAAGCCCATGGCGATGGGCCGATTCAGCGACGGCGAGAAGCCGCCACTGGTGATCCTGCCGACGGCGGCTCCTGAGGGACTGAGCACCTCGGCGCCATCGCGGGCGGGCGCGCCCTCGACAAGCAAGCCGACGCGGATTCGCTTCGGCTGGCCGGTCAGTTCGCCAAGGATGCGGTCGGCCCCCAGAAAATCGGCCGCCGCGCGGCGGCGCTTTGCCACGGCGAAAGCGAGGTTTGCTTCGATCGGCGAGACGGTCGGGTCAAGGTCGTGGCCGTAGAGCGGCAGGCCGGCCTCGAGACGCAGCGAATCGCGGGCGCCAAGGCCGATCGGCTTGACGCGGCCATCGGCGAGAAGTTTCTCCCATAGCCAGACCGTGCGGGCGGCCGGCACCAGAACCTCAAAGCCGTCCTCGCCGGTGTACCCCGAACGGGAGACGACGAGCGGAACGCTATCGACGGCGAAGCTGGCGTAGGTCATGAATCCGAGGTCGACGGCGGGCGGCATCAAATCGCGAGCGACAGCGGCCGCCTCCGGACCCTGCAGGGCGATGAGGCCGCGATCGTCCAGACGCATCAGGATGGCACGTACGCCGGAAGCCGCGGTGATGCGTGCGAAATCGGAGGCCTTGGTGTCGGCGTTGACGACGATGTAGAGCGAGCCGCCTGCCGCAGGATCGGCGGGGCGGCCAATCATCAGATCGTCAAGGATGCCGCCGGTCTCGTTCAGCAGGAGCGTATAGCGGAGCTGGCCGGGCCTCAGGCTGCGGATATCGCCGGAGACGAGCGGCTCGATGATCGCGGCGATGGCAACGTGATCAGCATCGGGATCACCGCTCGGCGCGGTGAGCCGAAGAAGCGAGGGACCCATGTGGGACACGTCGAACAGGCCGGCGTGCTCGCGCGTCCACTTATGCTCGGCGATGATACCGGCCGGATACTGCACCGGCATGGAATAGCCGGCGAACGGCACCATGCGGGCGCCCAGCGCGCGATGCACCGCGGCGAGCGGTGTTTCCAGCAAGGGTGGGGGCAGCGGCACGGGCGGCGATGGGTCGGCCAATGGCAATCCTCGGCAGTGACGGGTCCGCGATCCCGGGCAACCCTGCCCGACTCGCGCCCCCTCTGTCCGAGGACCTGAGAGATTTCCTGTGCTTTCTTGTCGCTCTGCCGGACGGAAAAGTGCTGCACACTTTTCCTGGCAACGCTCCAGTCTGGTCGCTCTGCCGAACGAAAAAGTGCTTCACACTTTTCCTGGCAGCGCTCCCGGCACAGTTACTCCTTCGGTGAGCGGGCAGCCCTGCGGCGCCTGCTGCTTTCCAGAGTGTCGACGACCGTCCGGTCTCTGTTGCCTGAGAGTTTCCGGGGCGGTTGCTCCTTCGGCGCCGGACCCTGCCCTTTTGACAGGCAGAACCCGGACTCTCCCGGCGGTCGTAGCGACCTGCTTCGTCGCAGGCCGGCCGGAACTCGACTCTGCTCCGGCGCCGTCAAGATAGTTGTGCGCCGCAACGAGTCAATCAGGTTCGCGCGGTGCTCCGCACCAGCCAGCCGAAAACGGCGCCGGCGAGCGCGCCCAGGCTCGATGCGACAAAGCCGATCACCTGCGGGTCGCGGCCGGGCGAGAAATGCTGCAACTCCTCCATCAAGGCGGAGAAAGCGGCCAGCGCGACAACCAGGAGCAGCCACGTCCGCCAGTGAACGCGGCGGAAAGCGAGCACCGCCACCGCCGCGGTGCCGGCATAAGCGATGAAATGCTCGACCGGGCCGGGCAGCGGTGTGCGCGCCTGCCACGAGCCGGGGATCAGAGACAACAGGACAATCAGGACGACGCAAAAGACGCCGAAGGCGCGCAGCCAGCGCGAACCGACGACATTGGTGAGGAATGTGGTCAAGGGCGAAGCCTGTCCTTCTGACGCTTTTTCACATGCGGCCGGTGACGCTTCGCCCAAGCGATAACCGCTGGCCGCTCTGTGCCACCGAGCCGGCAGGATTGCAACGCGGCGCGCCGAATGCTGGTAAACGCCCTCTCCGGTTCAACGGGCGGCAAACAAGAGATCCGACCGCAGCCAGAAGGGCGCGAAGCAAAGCGGTGTCGAGGATAACGGCAGGATCGCGGGATCGAGCGGAATGCCAAGGCTCCCTTCGACGAAAGCGCGGCGGGCGGCGATGCGCGCGGAGACATCCGGATGGCGCTGACGCAATTCTTCGCGAAGTGCGGCGTCGGCAAAGGTGACCGGGTCCTCGCAATTCAGCGCACGTCCGTTCGGCATGGGCACCGGAATGATGTCGACCTGAAAGGCCATGCCAGAGGCAATCTTCTCGCCGCTCTGTGGCCGGATGGGAGTATGCGTCCACTCACGGTAGCCGGTGAGGTGGCCCGGATTGAGCGCGGAGCGCAGACCGCCCCGCGCCAGTGTCTCGCTGACGCGGGCATGAATTTCGCCGCCGGTCGCGCCAATTCTGGCCACCGCGTACCAGGCGACAAGACCCGAGAAATACGATGCCGCGAGTTTCAGCAGGTCCGCGTCCTCGGTGACGAGCGCGCCAGCGCGGGCGGCAAGGCCGCCCCAGTAAGACACCGCCGTGCTGACGCCATCGCCGAGGCTGAGGCGCCGCGCACCGGGACTGGACAGACCGATGACCGGGGCGTCGGCCGAGGCAGACGCCAGCATGACATGGGCATTCATGGGCTCGCCGGCATAGCCCGCCCGGGCCGCGGCCTCGTAGCCCGTGTCGCCCACGCGCGCGCCGGTCTGGATGCGCCAGACGGCGGCGGAAGCGCGCGCGGCCGCCCATTCGAACGCGGCGATCTGGTCGGCATCAATCACCGACGCGATACCGGTCGTAGGGTGCATCAGGACAGGCGTCGCCTCGACCAGGCTCTCCTCGCCGGCGATGCGCTCGAGCACATCGACAACGAAGCCCGGAACGAAGAAAGACGGACGCGCGCCCGCCCATTCCTCGGGCTCGAGATACTTCCAGCCGACCAGACCGACGCTGTCGCCGGCTTTGATGCCGACTTCGCGCAGCACACTCTCCAGGCTGGGCTGGCGGGCGCGATCCTGTCCCATCAGGCTGAGCGTCTGGGCAAGCACGACCGCAACGCCCGGCAGGCGCGCGATGGCGGCGGCATAGTCCTGGTTCTCGTTGCCGGTGACGATGACCGCGCGTCCCGCTTTGCCGAGCAAAAGCAGTGCTTCCTCGAAGCGCGGCTCGAAATTGGTCAGGAAGGCGATGTTCGCGAAGTGCTCGCGATCGGCGTAGACGGCGAGCCAGTCGCAACCCGCGGCGGCCCAGGCGCGACGACAGCGGTCGGCGTAGGTCGCGGCGGGAATTTCAGGACGGGCGACGGGCAACCCGAAATCGGGCACGGCAAGACTGGTCAGCGCGAAAGTCATGGGAAGTCTCCGGACAGGGCGCCTGTTCTAGATCAATTCACGATTTTATCGAATCGCGAACTGATCTCGATTCCTTTGCTTTCCGCAATTCCGGACGGAAAAGTAGTGTCCACTTTTCCTGCAATTGCTCCAGCGCTTTTCCGATGTCGGCGCCTGCGCGGCGACGCCGAAATGTCGCCTGATCGGAGGCCAGCGCCGGAACGATCAAACGATTGCCATGAACATGGGGATGATGAGCCGGTAACCGGCGTGCGGGCGGGGTGGGCCAGCGGCAGGATCATTTTCATGCGGGAGATACGCATCACGTTGCGAGGCGACGATTTCCTCGCGGTATCCGAGAAACTGGTGGCGATGGGAGTGACGTTCCACGTCGAACCGGTCGGTGCCCCCGAGGCGGGAAGCAAGCCACAGCCCTCGCCCCGCGCCGGCCCTTCGCGAAAGAAGGCGGGGCGGCGGTCCGCTTCCGAGCGCGAACCGGCCGCTACAGGCGGCGCGGCAGAGGCGGCGGCGAGGCTGAGGGCAATGGCCGAACGCAACCGCGCCGCGGGCGCGCGGGAAAGCGACACCGCCGGCGACGGCAGCCGGCAGGCGAGCGACGACGAAACCTGAGCGGGCTCAGCCGCGGAGCAGATCTTCCACGGCGGCCAGTGTCGGAGCCGAGGCGGCGCCGCCACTGCCGGTGGTGGCGAGCGCGCCGCATGCCGCCGCGAAACGAACGGCGGCGGCGAACGGCTCGCCGCGCGCCAGCGCCACCGCGAGGCCGCCGTTGAAGCAGTCACCGGCGCCGACAGAATTTATCGCCGCGACCGGGAACGGCTGGACGAAGCCCTCCCCGGTCGCATCGCGGTAAAAGACGCCGCGCGCGCCCATCTTGACGACGGCGGCACGGGCTCCGCGGGCGACCAGCCTGCCGGCGGCATCGGCGGCCTGGATACGGGTGACCGGCTTGATGCCGACCAGCGCTTCGGTCTCGACCTCGTTGGGCGTGATCACGTCAGCCGCGTTAAATGCCGCGTCGGGCAGACCGCCCGGAGGCGCCGGCGCGGGATCGAGCACGACCAGACCGCCGGCGGCGCGCGTCGTCGCGGCTGCCGCGAACGCTGCCGCGAACGCTGCCGCAAGCGGAATCTCCAGCTGCAGGAGCAGGACCCGCGCTTCGTGAAGCAGCCCGGAAGCGTGCTCCACATCGCCGCGGTCGATGCTGAGGTTGGCGCCGCCAACAACGATGATGGAATTCTCGGCGCGATCGTCGACGGCAATCAGCGCGACACCGGTGGCGGCGGCCGGGTCGGTGACGAGATGCGTGGTATCGACGCCGAATTCCGTCAATCGCGCGCGGGCAAGATCACCAAACGAATCGGCGCCAACGCGGCCGATGAACAACGCGCGGGCGCCAAGGCGGGCAACGGCGGCGGCCTGATTGGCGCCTTTGCCGCCAAGCGACATCGAATAGCGGCTGCCGTGGACGGTTTCCCCGGCGCGCGGAAGGCGCGGACTGAACGCCGTGACGTCGATGTTGACGCTGCCGCAGATGGCTACGCTGACCGCCACGACACCTTCCCTGCCCAGGCCAGCCGGATCGTGGCCGCCGACGACGATAAGCAGACACGGCAGGCGATGGAAGTGGGCTGGTGGAGAGCCTCCCTTTGAGCGGCGAAGGGCCTCAGTCCTTGCGCGGTCCCCTGGTCAGGAAGCGCCCGAGCTCGTCGGGCGGAATCGGCCGGCTGAAGTGGAAGCCCTGCAATTCGTCGCAATTGTTCCGGCGAAGGAAGTCGATCTGCTCCTCGTTCTCGACGCCCTCGGCTACAACGCGCAGGTTGAGCTTCTTGCCCAGCGAAATGACCGCAGTTGCAACCGCGCGATCATCGACGCTGGTCGGCAGCTCCTTGATGAACGATTTGTCGATCTTGATGCGCGCGACCGGAAACGATTTCAGCGCCGCGAGGCTCGAATAGCCGGTGCCGAAGTCGTCGATGGCGAGCAGGACGCCAAGCCGACGGAGCTCCTCCATGGTCGCCACGGCCTGATGCATGTCACGCATGATCAGGCTCTCGGTGAGTTCGAGTTCAAGGTACCGCGGCTCGAGTCCGCTCTTCTTCAGCGCCGCGATCACGCGGGCGACGAAGGTCTTGTCGGCAAACTGCCGGGCGGAGACGTTTACCGAGACAACTACGACAGGCAGCCCGGCGTCCTGCCAGGCCTTGTTCTGGCGGCAGGCCTCATTCAGGACCCAGTCGCCGATCGGGACGATCATGCCGGTGGCTTCGGCGATCGGAATAAAGCGGTCAGGCACAATCATGCCGTGGACCGGGTGATTCCAGCGAATAAGCGCCTCGACGGCAAAAACCTTGCCGCTGAGAACATCGATCTGCGGCTGGTAATGCAGCACGAATTCGTGGCGCGCCGTGGCGCCGCGCAGGTCCTCCTGAAGGAGGAATTCTTCACGCACGCGGGTGTTCAGGTCCGGTTCGTAAAACTGGACGGTATCGCGGCCAAGCTCCTTGGCTCGATACATCGCGGCATCGGCGTTGGCGAGCAGCGCGTCGGGCTCGGTGCCGTCGCGGGGGAAGCTTGCTACGCCGATGCTGCTGGTAACCCGTATCGTCTGGCCGGCCAGAGTGAGCGGGGCGACAATCGCCTCCTGCAGCTTGCGAATCGTCGCCGCGACATTGTCGGTGCTTGGGGGCTGGTCGAAGAGGACGACCGCGAATTCGTCGCCGCCCATGCGCACGACGGTATCGATGGAACGCAGACACGATACCATGCGGTCGGCGATCGTCTTGAGGAGCTCGTCGCCGGCGTTGTGGCCGAGCATGTCGTTGATGATCTTGAAATTGTCGAGGTCGATGAAGGCGACCGTCGCCCAATGCCCGGCGCGCTTGGCGAAGCGGAGCGCCTGCTCAATCCGGTCGGGCAAGAGGGTGCGGTTCGGCAGACCGGTCAGCGCATCGTGGCTGGCCATAAAGCGGATGTGTTCCTCGGCGAGCTTGCGCTCGATGGCGATGCCGGCGATGTGGCAGGCGGCCTCGCAGATGCGTATTTCCGCCTCCCTGGGTGCACGCACCGTGTGTGAATAGAGTGTGAGCGCACCGAGAACCCGGCCCGAATGCGACGCGATCGGAAGCGCCCAGCAGGAGCGATAGCCGTGTCGACTGATAAGGTCGCGATGCTCGTCCCACTGGGGGTCGGCGACGATGTCGGACACGATGACGGCGCGGCGGCGATAAACGGCGGCGGCGCCGCCTATGGCGCGGCGACCGACGGGGCTCTCGTCCACCCCGCGCGCAAACGAGACAGTGACGTTGGGCGCAGCCGCGGTGCGCAGATGCTGACCGTCGGCATCGGCGAGAGCGAGGCTGCCGACGGCGCCGGGTATCTGGGTCTCAACCAGAGAAATCAGGCTGTCCAGCACGCCCTCGAGCGGAGCACCCAGCGCGATCTTCTCCAGGATGCGCGCCTGGCTCTCGCGCAGAAGGTCGGCGCGGCGCCGCTCGGAAATGTCGCGTGAAATCCCGGCGAGACCGACGATCTTGCCGTCGGAAGAGCGCAGCGGAACCTTGGTGGTGAGGATCCAGGTCTTCTCGTCGTCGGCGCCAAGGACGTACTCTTCCTTGTCGATCATCGGCTGACCCGAGGCGATGATGCGCCGTTCGTCGGCGTAGTACTCGGGCCCGGTTTCGGGCGGACAAAGCTCGAGGTCGGTCTTGCCCAGCAGTTCCCCGACCGACTGCTTGCCCATGCGCGTCGCGGTCGCCCTGTTGGCGATGACAAAGCGGCTTTCGGGATCCTTGACCCAGAGATTGTCGGGCACCCAATCAATCAATGCCTGCAGCGAGAGGCGCTCGTTGCCGAGCTCGCGCTGCATCTCGGTGACGTCTTCATGCGTCGAAATCCAGCCGCCGTCGGGAGAAGGACTGTGGCGAACCTGAATGACGCGACCGTCGGCAAGCGCGGCGCGCCAGACGCGCGAGCCAGCACCCGCGTTGATCGAATCGGTCATAGACAAATATTCGGCGCTGGACATCGCGGCTGTGCCGGCAGCGATGCGCTCCTCGATGACCTCCTGCAGGGAGATACCCGGGCGTATCCGATCGGCGGGAACGTGATAGACCGCGGCATAGCTGTTGTTGGAGAGCAGCAGGCGCTTTTCGCGGTCGAAGAAGCAGACGCCAGCGGTGATATTCTCCATGACGGCTTCGTAGCGACGAATCTGGGCGCGCAGATCGTCGATCGTCGCCTGTTGCTGCTGGATGAGGGCCTCGTGCGCCTCGCCAGCGGCGCGCGCGAGAGCGAGGAGTGCGGACTGATCCGCCGCTACCGCAGGCGATGCAGGCTTCTGCTTCGCACTCCGCTCATCCACGGAGAACCTCCCCACGCAGATCCCGTCCCCAACCTGACGTTGTCATATCTGACGTGGTTACTCTGCCTGTCTTAACGAATCGTAGTTTCCCTCCAGGGGTTTGCACAAAATAGCGGCAGTTCAACGGTCGGCGTCGCGAACGCCTGACCGATGGTCGCGACGATTCTAGTATTTCGACGGGACGAACATTTCGGGCGGGATGGGACCGCGAAGATAGTTCGGGTTGCGGACGCGGGCGGGCAGCGCCACCGGTTCGTGCGATACCTCGTCGTAGCGGAACTGCGTCAGCAAATGGCTTATGCAGTTCAGCCGGGCGCGCTTCTTGTCGACGGCCTCGACCACCCACCAGCGGGCCTCGGGAATGTGCGTGCGATCCAGCATCTCTTCCTTGGCCTTGGTGTAGGCTTCCCAGCGGCGACGCGACTCGACGTCCATCGGGCTGAGCTTCCACTGCTTCAGGGGATCGCGGATGCGCATGGTGAAGCGAAGCTGCTGCTCGTCATCGGTGATGGAGAACCAGTACTTCACCAGGACGATGCCGGAACGCACGAGCATGCGCTCGAATTCGGGAACGGAGCGAAAGAACTCCTCGACGTCATCTTCGGTGCAAAAGCCCATGACGCGCTCGACGCCGGCGCGGTTGTACCAGCTGCGGTCGAAGAGGACCATTTCGCCGCCGGCCGGCAGATGCGGAACGTACCGCTGGAAGTACCACTGGGAGCGCTCACGCTCGGTCGGCGCCGAGAGCGCGACGACACGGCAGCCACGCGGGTTGAGCCGCTGCGTGATGCGCTTGATCACGCCGCCTTTGCCGGCGGCATCGCGGCCCTCGAAAATTACAACCACCTTGAGGCCATTGGCCGAGACCCAGTCCTGCAGCTTCACCAGTTCGCCCTGGAGCCGCAGCAGCTCACGGAAATATACGGTGCGGTCGAGGGACTGATGCTCCTGCTGCGCGGAGGTCCCCTCCAGATCGGAAAGCCGCTCGTCGTCGAGCTCGAGCTCGAGCTCCTCCTCCAGATTCTCGAACATTTCATCAATCACCCTCGGCGAGAGGCGATCGGGCTTTTCGTTGGTCATTGCGCGTCCTCAGCCACCATCACGGTTGCGATCCCCCCATTCTGAAAGGCCGAGGCCGCAAGAATTATGACAGCCGATGCCCACGTTCGCGACCGTCGCGATCCGATGCCATCCTGACCGGACACGCTGGCGTTACAATCGCAACCCATGCTTGACTGGGGGGCATATCACAGGAGGGTGAGCCTATGATGAAACATCTGTCTGCCGCGCTTGCCGGCGCGGCGATGCTGGCGTCGGCGATCGGCGCGATATCGGCCCCGGCGGATGCTGCACCAACCTTCGGTATCTACTTCGGGCTGCCGGGCATTTACTCGGCGCCGCCGCCCAATCCGTCGTGCTGGCGCTGGAGCCATTTCCAGCAGCAGTGGGTGTGGACGTGCGTCGGACCACGCCCGAACTGGTGGTGGGATACCAGGCACCGTCGCTGGTACAAGCATCGCTGAGTGACAGCCCGATAGTGCGGCGGAGAGCCGGACGGATCGTCCGGCTTTCTTTGCTCAGCGCGTCACAGACGAGCGACGCGACATGACCAGCAGCACGATCAGCGTGGTTGCCGCAAGCACCATGGTGAGCGCAGCACCGTCGAAGATTGCGCCGCGGTCAGTCAGCGCAAAGATGCCGACCGGCATGGTCACCCAGCCCGGCGGATAGACCATCACGGTGGCTCCGAGCTCGCCCATCGACAGTGCAAAGCTCAGGCTGAATGCGGTGAGAAGATACGGCGCCACCAGCGGCAGCGTGACGTGACGCAGCCGGTACGCCGGGCGCGCGCCAAGGCTCTCCGCCACCTGCTCAAACTCGGGCGCCAGCCGCGAGAGGCCGGCGGAAATGTTGCCGTAGGTGAACGCCGAGATGAGCACGAAGTGCGCGATGATGACGATCGCCGTAGTGCCGTTGAGCAGCACCGGGGGGCGGCTGAAGGCAACCAACAGGCCAAGGCCGACCGTAACCGAGGGCACCGCGCTTGGAATGAAGAAGACGATGTTGAAGACGCTGCGCCACCCCGACGACAGCGCGCGCACCGCCAGCGCCGCCCAGGTGCCGAGGAAGAGCGCGACGCCACTCGCCAACAGGCCGGTGACGACGCTGGCACGGAGTTGTGCGGCGGAATCGCCGCTGAAGGCCTGCACGTAGTGCTTCAGGGTGAAGTCGCTGGGCAGCACGCTGTTCCAGTGGCCGGTGATGCTGGCCAGCGCGATCAGCACGATGGGCGCGCCATAAACGACGCCGATGAGCACGGCGGCAAAGCCCCATACCGCCCAGCGGCTGCCGCTAGACCAGACCAGCACGCTGGCCTCCATAGCGGGCGAGGACGACGCGGTAGAGCGAATAAAGGGCCAGCGACAGCGCAACATTGACCACCGCGATGACGCAAGCCGTGGTGTAGTCGAACTCCTGGATGGCCTTGTCGTAGATAAGCAGCGGCAGGGTTATTACGCCCTTGGCGCCGATGAACAGCACGATGCCGAACTCGTTCAGCGTGAGCAGCAGGCAAAGACTTCCGCCGGCCATCAGCGCCGGCACCGCGGCGGGCAGAATGACCTCGCGCACGATGCGCGCGGGCCTCGCACCGAGGCTGCTGGCGATCTCGATCTGCGTCGGGTCGAGCAGCGAAAAGGCGGCGAGCAGCGGCCGCATCACGAACGGGGTGTAGATCGTCATCTCGGCCAGAATGACGCCCCACGGCGAATAGAGAAAGTTGACCGGCGCCGTCTTGCTGCCGATGAGGGCCATCAGTCCTTCGTTGAGAATGCCGGCCGAGCCGTAAAGGAAGGTCAGCGCCAGCGCCGCCAGAAACGTCGGCAGCGCGATGTAAGTTTCGATCACGCGCGCGACCAGACGGCTGCCGGGAAACGGCGTGAAGGACAGGATGAGCGCGATGACGAGGCCAAGCACGATGCAGCCCGTGCTGGCCGCCACCGAAATTTCGATTGTATGGATCAGCGCGTTGGCGAAGGCGGTGGTGCTGAGCACATGCTCAAAGGCGGAAAGCGTGAAGCCGCCCGCCTCGCCGCTCAAGGCCTGCGCAACGATCAGGCTGAGCGGATAGAGAAACAGCGCCGCGATCACCAGGACCGGCGGAAACACAAAGAAGCCGGCCGGGAGCCCCGGCCTCGCCGGCGGGCGTGCAGCAGCGACCGCCGTCATGCGTCCGCCGACTGCGCGACCAGCACCGCCTCCTCGGGACTGAAGCGCACGTGCAGTTCGGCGCCGACCTCGGGCGGTTCGCCCGAAGGCGCACTCGACAGGCGCATCTGGGTGCCCTCCGCCTCCATGGTGATGCTGTAGCTGTCGCCCTGCCAGAGGATCGAGGTGACGGTTCCCTTGAGCACGTTCGGCACATCGGCATCCGCCTGCGCGAGATCGTGCGGGCGCACGCAGAGCAGGCACTCGTCGCCGACCGAAATGCCGACGCCCTGCCGCGCCGACAGCGGCATCCCGCCGAAGCGCACGTCGGCCAGCCCGCTCGACGCGTTGACCGCGCGCAGCGTCACCGGCAGCAAATTCGCCCGACCCAGGAACTCCGCCGCGAAGCGGTTGGGCGGCCGCTGATAGAGCTGGCGCGAGGGGCCGAAGGCGGCAAGCTTGCCGCCACGCATGATCGCGATGCGGTCGGCGAGCGTGAGCGCTTCCGACTGGTCGTGCGTGACGTAGAGAATGGTCAGCGTCGGCAGGTCGCGGTGCAGCCTTGCGATCTCGTCGACCATGTTGCGGCGGATTTGCGCGTCGAGCGCGGAAAGCGGCTCGTCCAGCAGCAGCACCCGCGGCCGTATGGCGAGCGCGCGGGCGATCGCCACGCGCTGCTGCTGGCCGCCGGAAAGCTCGCGCGGGTAGCGCCTGGTGTACTGGCTCATGCCGACGATTTGCAGGCACTCGGTCACGCGTCCGGCGATGAGGTCGCGCGCGGCGCCCTGGGCGCGCAGGCCAAACGCGACATTTTCGTCGACCCGCATGTGCGGAAACAGCGCGTAGTTCTGCACCACCATGCCAAGCCCGCGCTCGTAGGGCGGGAGGTCGGTGACGTCCTCGCCGCTGATCATCACGCGGCCGGCCGTCGGTCGGACAAACCCCGCGACCGCGCGGAGCGCCGTCGTCTTGCCCGAGCCGGAAGGACCGATCAGGGCGACGATCTCGCCGGGCTCGACCTCGAGGCTGAAGGAGTCGAGAACGACCGTGCCGCGATAGGCGACGGTGACGGCTTCGAAGGAGATGCTGTTGCCGGCTTCGGTGCCGGCGTAGGACGGCGCGGCGGTAACCGCCGCGCCGCCAATGTCGGAGATCGACGTCACCGGACCACTCAGGTTCCGGTGGCGGTGTGCCAGCGGTCGGCGTCGGCCGACAGGTCCTTCAGAACCTGCGCCCAGTCCGGCGTCCAGACTTCGACACCGTTCATGGCGTCATGGATCTGCATCGCCGCCTTGTCGGTCGGCTGCACGTCCATGCGGACCGGAACGCCGAGCGCTACCGAGCTCACCGTCGCCTGCGCATCC
>Ga0265340_10001140_pt1 | contig 15194 bp, 12 predicted proteins | sample 4CB225metaG_FD_202082 | JGI IMG/M metagenome (GOLD analysis project Ga0265340, IMG submission 202082) | Rhizosphere microbial communities from Carex aquatilis grown in University of Washington, Seatle, WA, United States - 4-CB2-25 metaG | ecosystem: Host-associated > Plants > Roots >...
CGCAGCTTCTTGTCGGCCAGCAGCCCGCGCAGCGACGCCACCGTCGCCAGACAATTGCGGTACACCGTGCGATTGCCCGAGCCCAGACCTGCGAGCATCAACAGTTGGCGCTCGATGAACGGCAGCAGCCAATCCCCGAGGTAGCGCCCGGCCTCGTGGATGTAGCCCTGGGCCCTGGCCTTCTCACGACCGCGCAGCTTGTCCCCGCCCACGGTGTCGAAGCCGCGGTTGCCAAGCATGCGGGTCGCCTGCTTGAGCGCCACGGCGTAGCTCGACGCCGGCAAGAAAAGATACGGCGTCATCTCGGTTCGATCGAGGATCGACCCGAAGATCTCGTGGTACAGCTCGTGTTGTGTGGCGTTGCTCTTCAAGACCGCGGTGGCGCGTATTTCCCACGCGACGGGAATTTCTGCAAGGCGGGCTGCGCGCTACGGCGGGGCGCCATCCGCGAGCCAACGGTCGAGCACCAGCTTGCCGTTCGGCCCCACACCGTCGCCCCAAAGTGCCGCTGGCGGCATTTTCCCGGAATCGACGGTTCTGATGATGTCTGAGGCTTCGAAAAAAGCGCCGCGAGGCCCGCCGACGACATCGTTATACACGTCCAAACGAAATCGCGAGGGCGCGCCACGGTTGGGAGGATCTCCGTGACAAAGCAAGCAGTGATCCGCTAGCACCTGCTTCACGTCGGGATCGAAAGTCGGATGCTCGGGAGCTTGCGCGATATCCGCCTTCCCGAAATTGCAACTCCCCGGCACTGCAAATAGCGCAAACAGAAGGGCGCCCCGGCCGCTTCGTCGCAACCTTGCTAGAAGATCCATGCTGCTCCCGCGATGGTCAGGCAGCCTAAAGTGGCATAGCCAATCGCCAGGTGGGTCTTCGCATCCGTCTGAAGGCCATCAGGATTGCCTGCGTCGGCCTTGCGGGCCGTGTAGAAACCCAAAGCGACCTGGGCCACCATGCCCACGGTCGCTGCTGCCGCGGCGATCCTGTGAACCAGCGACGAATCGAACCGCAGTGGCTTCTTGTATGGCGTGGGGGCGAGCAGCGCGTAGGTTCCGGCAATCGCGAATGATAACCCTGTCGAATAGCCCAGCAATCGATGCGGCCAGAGGTAGTTTCCAGTGCGGCCGCCTCCACTTCCGTAGACATCATTGTAATTGAGTTGGCCTATGATCGCAGTGGTCGCCATCAGCGCCCACGTGGCGATTCCCCAGATCTGGTGCTTTCGCAGTCGAAGGCGTCGGAGGTTCGCGCTGTCCGCAAGGCGCTGGACATCATCGGGCGACGCAGTCGGTTTTTTGTCGTCGGTGAACAGGTCGAAGTTTAGTGCCGGACTCTGTGGATTCTGCGCGGCAGGTGTCGGCGGGACGGCCCCGGTTTCAGGTAGGACAACCGCGTCCGCCCCCGGCTTGGGAGCATTCGCTTGCTCCTCTGCGAAGGCCGGCCGCGCAAGAGCGGCGCCGGCGAGCACGAGGGCAATGCCTACACGAAACGTTTGCGGGAACATCGGCCCGTAAGATGCGGGGCCGAGATGTACGATGCAAAGAAAAAGCAGTATCGCTATACCGAATTGGCTCCGTGCCGCCGAAACCAGTGGCAGAATCTGCAGTGGCTCCTCGCACCAGATACGAAGTGGGCGATGGTCGTGGTAAGAAGTGCCGAACGTGCTTGGGCTCATAATTCTCCGACGATCGTCAGCTGCGCTTGCAGGCCTGGCTTGCCTTGCGCCTTTGCTGGCCTACGGGCAGGCCGAGGAGGCCCCGCCCGAGTCGGCAGCGGAGCATACGTCGTCCGCAGTGGCAGAGTCGCCTGTCCCAACGCCGCCCGCGCAAGCGGCCGGCCCGGGGCAACCGGCGCCGCGGACGACCGAACAACGGCGGGGAATCTTGCTCATGCCCTACCTTGGCTTCAGCATACCCGTTGGCAATGGTTTGACTGGACAGTATTCCAGTCCGCGGTTCGGTGGCCTCCTCGGTTGGCAGGTTGGCGAGCGGGTCTCGGTAAATGGGGAGTGCGACGTGGATTACGGGGATGGATTTCTGGATCCCCGGGGGCACTTCATCGATCTGACCATCAGTCCGCTCGTCAGCTTTGGGAAGGGCCAGCTCCGTCTCGGTCCGAAGATCGGTTGGTTCACGGGCAAGGAATCGAAGGATGCCATGTCGCAGACCACGGATGGCCTTCTGTTCGGCTTCAACCTTGGCCTCTTCGTGCCGTACCGAGGTGTCATGATTGGAGGGCTGTTCACCGGCAGCTTCCGCATCTTCACTTCCGCCGATCCGTTTGCCGGCGCCCGCCACACCCTCGGTCTCGTGGGCGGCGTGCTGCTGTAGCCTCCAGCGCATTTTGCATTTCGACCGCGCCGCCGCTCGAATCTTTTGGCAGAGTAGACGAGGCAACCCATGCGGCGCTGGCGCTACGGACTTCTGGTCGTCCTCGGGCTTGCTCTGCTCGCGGCGGGGCGGCTGTGGCCGCGCCACCAGGCAGCTCTGCAGGAGGGGGCGTGGAACGACGCCCCGCCGCAAACGCATATCGGCGACGCCGCCACAGAAGGGCCGCAAGAGACGTCGCGCCTGTTTGTGCTGGCCATCAACGGCGGCGGCTCGCCCGCGCAGAACTTCAAGTCCCACCTTCTGCACCTGCAAGGGATAGTCGATCTTCTGCACAGCACAGGGGTGCCGGCCGACCACATCACCGTGCTTTCGGGCGACGGTTCAGATCCGACGCCGGACCTGATCGAACGAATGGCGGACCTGGGCCCCGAAGACTGGCGCCTCTACGGCACCGACATAGAAGACTACTTTTCCCACTTGGCGCTCTTGGGCAACTCCGCGGTCACGGGCGCCAACCTGTATCCGGCCACGCGAGGGGCGCTGTCGATTTGGGTGATGACCGTCGGGCAGCAGTTGCGCGCAGGCGATACCTTGCTTCTCTACGTCACCGACCACGGCACCCTGGGGACGGACCCCGACGGCAACCGCATCGTGCTTTGGGGACCGGACGCGACGCTCTCGGTGCGCGAGCTGCGCGAGATTCTCGAAACCCTCGACCCCGGCGTGCGCATCGTCGCCCTCATGTCCCAGTGCTTTTCCGGGGGCTTTTCCAAGTTGGCCAGCTTGGGCGGCTCGGGCGAGCCCACCGGCAGGTTCTGCGGCTTCTTCTCGACCACGTCGCAACAGAAGGCCTACGGCTGCTATCCCGAAACCCGCGACAATCCCAGGGCCGGCCATTCATTCGCCTTCTTGCAGGCGCTGCCTGCGGCGGCGGGAAGTCTTTCGGTCGCGCACGAGCTGGCGCAAGAATTCGACGACACGCCCGATGTTCCCGTGCGCACCTCGGATCTCTATCTGGAGGAAGCCTTGGTTGAGGCCGCCGGCAAGCACAAGCTCCGCTTGGCAACCTTCGTCGATGACCTTCTGCAGTCGGTCTGGGCCAACACGCCGGCGCTCAATCTGCAGGCACAGCGGTTGGACCGACTGAGCGACCGCTTTGGATTGCCGGTGATTCGCAGTCGGGCCGAGCTGGCCAGGGTGGCTGCGGCTATCCAAGAGGCACTGGCCGAGCTGGGGCCGCTCGCGGCGGCGCTGGGCAAGGGCTTGGCCGAAACCAACCAAGACCAGCTTCGCCGCTTCCTGGAAATCCGTCCGGACTTGAAGCCCGCCCTCGAGCCCGCGTCCCTCAAGGCCATGGACCTCGAGCGGCGCGTGCGGTTCGGGAAGTCGTTCCTCTACGACCTGGCCACCTTCTCGGGCGGGAGGGCGCCGCCGGTGAAGTTGGACCGGGACGCGATCACGCGCATGACCTTCCGCATGCGAGTTCGCATGGCAGCGATTGCGCGCATGCAGACCGTGCTCGATGCCATCGCCGGCGGGCGCTACCTTGCCGGCGCTCCTGCCCAGCGAGCGAGCATGCAAAAGTTGGTCGACTGCGAGTCGCTGGAATTGAAACTGCCCGGCACGACATGGGTGCCGCCCGGCCCGGCCCTTCCGCTCTTGAGTCAGGATCTCTTGCAATTGAAGGACATTGTCGCGCGTGATTCTTTGGGCAGTTTGGTGAAGCAACAGGCGGTCAGCGTGGGCAAGCAAGCTCCACAATTGCAGCTTATTCCCTATCGAGGCGACATTCCGCAAGCGGGCAAGCCATTGTTGCTTTTCTTTTGGGCCACCTGGTGCAAGGCCTGCAAGTACGCGGTTCCCTCGCTCTTGGCCTGGGCGCAAACCCAGAACGTGACTGTCTTGGCCATCACCGACGAGGACGCGTCCGCGCTGGACCAATTCTTCCTGTTTCGGCAACCGTTTCCGTCGCTGGTTGCCCGCGATCCTGAGCAGCGAACCATGGCTCACTTCGGCGTGCGCGCTCTGCCCAGCTTCGCCCTGCTGGACGGTCAGGGTAAGCTGACGGGCCCGGTGACCAATTCAGTGCGCGACCTGCCTGCGGAGATTGTGGAGTAGAGACTACAAGCAATAGAGGTTGACCGGCACGTCCATTCCACCTGAGGCCGCCAGCCGCGTGCCGTCCGGCGATACCGCGACGACGTAGGTTCGATCGCCCAATTGGTAGCGAAGCGAGCCGTCGGCCACCGCGTACACGCTGACCTTCGCCCCGCCCGTGATGACCGAGCTCCCGTCGCGGGTAAAGGCAAAGCTGACGGCGAGGGGATCCACGGCGAACGTGGCGACGCTGGCATGGGTGCTTAGGCTCCAGATCTGCAGGCTCCCGGAAGACAAGGCCCCAATCCACCTACCATCGGGCGACACCGCGACACCCACGCTGGTTCCCGCCGCCGACATCGGAAGATTCGCGATCTCCCTTCCGGACGCCACATCCCAGAGGCGGACGCCCGCGCCCGCGACGCCGCCCACCAGGACTGCACCGTCCGGGGAGAACGCGAGTGAGGACGCGCCACCGCTGGCAAGCGTTTTCAGCAAGCTCCCGTTCGCGGTATCCCACAGCTCGATCGGGGTCTTGGTGTCTGCCACCATCTGGCCAACCGGCGAGACCGCGAAGGCACCGAAGAACACGGGCGAGTTTTCACAACCGAAGATGATGAATTGGCCGCCACAGAACAACCCGGCCAGCCTGCCGTCGGGGAGGTAGGCGAGCGAGTAGATGCCCGCCGGGCACGTACGAATGTTTCCGCTGCACGCGCCGCCGTCCACGCCTCCCGCCCCGCCGTCCGCCATGCCGCCATCCGGTCCATCGCCGATCTGCCACGTCGCCCAAGTGTGCTCGATCCCTGCGGCCAGCACCTGGCCGTCTGGGGAAAATGCGAGACTGTTCACCGTGGACATGTAGGCGCCGACGACGCGGTCGTCGTAGCTCAGCACGCGGTCCTGGCAGGCCGCGCCTGAACCGTCGATGGGTTGCGGGCGTTCACCGCCGACGCTTGCGTCGAGGGCCGCAGCATCGGCGATGAGGGGGCTGTCCACCGCCCAGCCGACCTCGGCTGGCGCCAGATCCGGAGCGCCGTCCCCCCGGCCGACCTCGACGGCCGTGCCCTCTGCGTCGCTTGCACCGACATCCGCGGGCACGTCGAGCGAGTCGTGGCCGGGCTCGACGGCATCGCGCGTATCGCCAATTCCGAGGTCCGCCTGACCGACCATGCTCGCATCTTCTTTCTGAGCTGGCCCATCGAAGGATTGCAGCGCCGAGCCGCCGCACGCTGCGACGGTTGCTGTCAGGACCACCAAGATTGGTCTCTTCATCGCTTCACCTTCTCGGATTATAGGCCGAGTCCGATCGGCAATGCGTGGCTCATCAGTCGCTCGGCTGCAACGGCTTTATGGCAGCGCCATCCGGAAACCCTCTGCACACTGTACAGATAGATGTACACTCGTTCCGGTCGCCACCGCAACATGCGCATCGCCGACTGACGCGTCCGTCCGCTGCAACCAAAGCGCCATAGACCGTAACGGCCAGGCCGGCGTACCTGAGGTACACTCCTTCGACGGCAGGTGCCGCTCATGGCTGCGACAACGGAGCTGATTCTCAGGTTCTCTGAGGCCGCGGAGTGGGATGCTTGGCTCGCGACCAACCACGATCGCGCGGGCGCCGTGTTGCTGCGCATCCCGAAGCGGAAAGGGAGCGATCTGACCTACGCCCGCGCTCTCGACACAGCACTCGCGTGGGGCTGGATCGATAGCCAGAAACGCACGCTGGATGCCTCGGCTTGGCTCCAGCGATTTTCACCCCGCGTCGCGAAGAGCCCGTGGTCGAAGATCAACCGCGCGCGAGCCGAGGCGCTTATTGCGTCGGGTGCAATCAAGCCTCCGGGGCTCGTCGAGGTAGAGCGTGCGCGCGCCGATGGCCGCTGGACGCGCGCCTATGACAGCGCTCGTGCAGCCCAAGTCCCCTCGGACCTTGCCAGCGCCTTAGCGCGCAACTCACGGGCGCGGACCTTCTTCGATGCGCTCGACCGCGCCAATCGCTATGCGATCCTATGGCGCGTGCAGACGGCGAAGAAACCCGAAACCCGCGCGCGCCGCATCGAGCAATTCGTCGCCCTCTGCGCGTCCGGTCAGACTCTCCACCCCGTCTCCCGCGAGAGCTTGCGCAGCAAGAGAAGGTGAACGAAGTCTGCCGACCAGCTGTCCGACTGCCCGGCTTGGCGCTAACGCGCGGGCGCGCTGGCGCCCGTCGCCCGCTGCCGCTCTCGCGCCTGTCGTTGGCCACACCACCGCGGCTGGCGTCTTCGCCGAGGTCGGCGACGCCAAATCGTACTCTTGCACGCGCGCCTTTCTCAAAGAGGACCAGCCCAGCCAACCGATCTCTGAGCGTGTGAGATTTCCGACGGGTGACCTTCTGTTGAAGCGCAACTCTGCCCCGTGCAAGAGCGCCGTCAGTCCCGAGGCACCCTGAGGATCTTCGACCTGACCGATTTCCGTTGCCAGCTGACTCGATGCCGATCTCATCCTACTGGAGCGTTTCGTCTACCCAGGCCGATTGCCTCCGATCATCTCGCCCGCTCAATCCGCCCGCCGCACACCCGATCCTGATCGCCGCGACTTCTTCCTGCGGAACGGATCTCGTGTGCCTTCCAAAACCTGATCAGTCCCCGTTCCTTTTTTGCTTGCACTCCGTACGAGCACTGCAAAGGCTTTAGCCGGCTCAATGGCAATTTTCGAACGATGCCGAGCCTCTCAGCTGATGCTTTTCAGTCTTGCAGGTGATCGTTGCATCCCCGAATAGGGGTATTCGTTCGCCATGGTGTACTTCCAGGGTTCCGCCGCAAGCGCCCAGATCGTCGCCGCGCCCACTGCCAGGAGGGAAATACACGCTGGCAAGCGTACCGTCGAGGTTTTGAGCAAGGCGAAGACGCCGTCCATGGTCATCGCCCAGTTCTACTCCTGAAAAGCCGCTCGTCTGGCCATCCCGGCATGTGGTGGCTGCAAAGAGCTCACCGTCAAGCCGTAGGCTACCGGTGACGTGTCCTGCACACGACGCGAAAACCACCGACATGAATACGAGGTATTTTGTCATCAGAGATTCCTTCTGGCCCTGTCCGGCTAGCTTTGCCGTTCAGCGGCGCGGGCGCCGCACGAGCGGTTCGTTGATGTTACTCCAATTTCTCTGGGGCGAGCGCTGCAACGGCTTTCGGCGGCACAGCGCCGCTGCCGCTCCTCCCAGCCCAGGGATTGTTGCGGGCTCTCGACCGGCGTTGCCCGCAATTCTTGAACGAATCCCGCCGCGATGAAAGCGATCTCGCTCTTCGGAGAGTCGAATATGATCCGCCAACGGTATCGCCCGAACCTGATCGTTTGCTCAATCGTCTCTCGGCGAATCTCGCCGATCGAGAGCGGCCCCATCGCGATACCGCGAAAGCAAGCTCCGCGGGGGCCAACAAAAAGCTGCACCTCTTGTCCAGCCCGCAACGCCATTCCGTGATGTAGTCGAGGTCGAGGACAAGCCGGCCGGAACCGTAGGCGCCTTCGCGGATCGAGAGACCATAGACGTGGTTGTCATGCCAGCTCAGACTCTCGAAATCTGCTTCTGTCCACCTGGTATTGGTCATCATGTCCGCCGGTTGGGCGTTAACGCGCGGGCGGCCGTCCGCGGCCGACCGTCGCGTTCAACGCCTTGTTCGACAGCGCGGCAACACTTAACGAGATTGATCTTCCGTCGACGCCGAGTTCACATGCGTGGCCGCTAGGATGAGTCAGCGTTACACCTACGGTGCCGATGCGTCGATGCCGTCTGGCGGAAACCTGCATTCCCAGCACATCGGTGCCGTACCGCAGAGATCGCTCATGCCGTCGATACATAATTTGTTGCAGCTCCAATGACCGTCCAAGCAAGTGCATGAATCGGCGCAGCCCGTATTTGAGCAATTGTCGGTCTGCCGGCATATGTACTTGTCCGAGGTATCACAACGATCGCCGTTTCCAGGGTGGTCCTTGCATTCAACCGAGCTGCTGCAACCGTACGCCCACACGCCCAAGATCGCGAAGGCAAGAAAGTAGAGGACACTCTTGATGCTCATGTCTGTCGATACCACCACTTGGGGGCTTTCGCCGGGGGAAGGAGCGATCAGCCTCGCTCGAATTCGCTAATGCCGGTGGCCGATGCCTCGGGAAATCAACTGGGCACCGCTAGCGGATGCGACTGTCGACGCTCTATTAGACTAGCCTGCGGAGAATAACATTCCCGCCGCTCCTGGTAGCGGGCTTTCCAAGTGGGGGCGAATAGGAGGTTGGGCCTGGGAGCTCGCGTTCGGTCGCCCGCTTCGCAAGCAGGATTCCGTCCGCGCGGCGCTGCTTCGGAATTGGATTCCTTGCCCACGCGGCCCGTCCGGCTCGAACCGCCCTCGCGGCTACGGGGGCTGGGTGCGGGCTCCGCGATGTTGCTTTTCGACACTGGGCATTCTTAGCGCCTACTGGCACGAGTTGGGCGCTGATCTTGGTGCCCCGCGGCACGGATCACTTGTTCCAGGTTCCGTCCTGCGCCCGTGGCTGCTGGCGTGTAGTATTCGCGCATCCATGAAGTCCCAAGCACGCGCTCGGCGCGCAAATGCACAAGCTGATCTGATTCCGTTCCCGGCCCGGGTGGCCACGGGCGAGCTGGCCAATGGTCTCAAGGTGGTCACGGTGGAAACGCCGCACTTGCACACGGCCTCGGTGGCGCTGTACGTGCGGACGGGCTCGCGCTACGAGACCGCGCGCAACAACGGGCTTTCCCACTTCGTCGAGCACATGCTGTTTCGCGGGTCGGCGCGCTTCCCAAGCTCGTTTGCGCTCAATTCGGCCTTCGAAGATCGCTGCGCGATGCTGTCGGGCGAGACCGGGCGCGACTATTCGCTCTATCAGGTGCAGCCCAAGCCGGACGACCTAGGCGCGGTGATGGAGATCTTCGGCGACTTGTTTTCGGCGCCGCTGTTTTCGGACATCGATCTCGAACGCGCCATCGTGTTGGAAGAAACCCTGGACGATTTCGACGAGCGCGGCCAGCGCACGGCCATCGAGGACGTGGGCCGGGGCCACGCCTGGCAAGGGCATCCGCTCGGCTTTCCCATCACGGGCCCCGAACCCAACATCCGGCGCTTTTCTCGTCGCGATGTGGAAGCGCACTTTCGCCGCTTCCACGGCGCGCGCAACCTGGTGCTGTCGGTGGCGGGACCGGTGGCGGGCGCCCAGGTCATGGCCGCGGCCAAGAGCGCGTTCGCCAAGCTGCCGCCGGGACAGTGCCGCCAGCCCCGGCCCGCGCCACGCAGCTTTCCCGGCCCGGCCCTGCATTGCGTGCGCACGGATTCGGCCCAGGTGGAGGTGCAGTTGCTTTTCCGCGCCATCGCCGACGACCATCCAGAGTTTCCTGCCTTCATCACCTTCTTGCGCCTGCTCGACGACGGCATGTCGACGCCGCTGCACTACCGGGTTTGCGATCGCAAGGGGCTGGCGTATCACGTGAGCGCGGGGCTCGATCCGCTGTCCGACACCTCGCTGATGGAGATCTCGGCGGCGTGCGCGTCGGAAAAGCTGCCGGATCTGGTGTGCGAGATCCTGGCCATCTTGTGCGAGCTGCGCGACCAGCCCATCGACCCCGACGCCATCGAAAAGGCCAAGCGCCGCTACGCCCGCGATCTGGAGGCCGGCTTCGACGACGTGGAAGGACTGGGCGCCTGGTTCGGCGACAGTTTGCTGTTCGGCCGCCCGCTGCGCAGCCCAAGCGAGCGCTACGCCCGCATGGCCGCGGTGGATGGGGCGCAGATTCAGGCCGTGGCGAAGAAGGTGTTTCGGCCCGGCCACCTGGTGGCCACGGCGGTGGGCAGCTTCAACCCGCGTCTGGTGCGCCAGGTGCGGGCGATGGTGCAGTCGTTTCGCTGACGGCTACTTCTTCTTGACTGTCTTCTTTCCCGTCTCCTTGGTCGGCTCCGCCCTCTCCGGGCGCGCGTCCACGGCGATGGTCACCTTGTCCTTCACTGGCCGGCAGGCACTTTCCTGGCACAGCACAAAGCCAGCTTCGGCTTCCAGGGACTTCTTGCCGGGCTCGGACGCGGTGATGCCCACCTCGAAGCGCGCCTGGGCTTCGCTGGACATGGCAAGGTCGGAACGGACTAGCTTGGCCTTGTCGGTTTCGATTCCGGCCGTCGTGCCCAGCTTCAAGGTCAACGGCGCCTCCTGGTTCAGGTGCCAGCCTTTCTTGGCGGCGATAGTCACGCTGGCCTTGCCCTTGCCGCCCACGGTGACGACGGCATCGGTGTTGCTGACTTGATAGGTGTCGTCGGCCCGCACGGAAAGGGCAGGGCACACGCCCGCGGCGACCGCGATGAACGTAAGAGCGCGCTTCATGCCTTGATTCTAGAATGTCGTCCTGCGGCTGCAAACTCATTCTCATCAGGCGGCAGAATCGGGTACTCTAGTACCATGCCTCCGTTGATCGACAAGCCAGAACGAGCGCGTCAGTTCGCCCGGGCCATCGCTTCCGATCTTGCGATGTACAACGAAACCAAGCTGGTCCTGGGCATCCAGAACGACTCCCTGTTCGACACGATGAAGGAAGAGATCGAGGAAGGCCGGCAACACTTCCGCTCGCGCGTGACGCCGGAGATTGCGGCTACCAACCTGTTTGATCGGGCCCTGGTCGACATTCTGCTCAAGCAGCGCGGGCAGAACATCAAGTCCAAGATCTGGTGAGGCGGCCTTCCGGCTGCACCTCTCCGCTCGATCTTCTAGCTGCCGCGCTGCTTCTCCACGCCAGGCTGGAGGGCTCGGGTTCGAATGGGTGACGACTGCCACGAGGAGGAAATCAGTCCTCACGCCCGACACCCTTTGGCGCATTCCCCGGAACGCGCACGTCCACGTTGTGCTCTCGGCGGTCGTCGGCCAAGGGAATGAACGGGTCGCGTTGCTCGACGCCGTCGAGAACCACGGCCATGCCGCCCTCGGGGGTGGCAGTGCGCGAGATGCGGATGTGGTAGAGGGTTTCGCGATGGCGGTAGTGGACCGTGAAAGCTTGCCAGTCTTGGGGCATGCAGGGGCCGAGGTGCAGCTTGTCTACATCCAACCTTAGCCCCAGCAGAGACTCGACGATGAGCCGATAGAGCCAGCCGGCCGAGCCCGTATACCATGTCCACCCGCCGCGACCGGTATGCGGCGCCACCGCGTAGACATCGGCCGCGACGACGTAGGGCTCTACCTTGTACGTCTGAATAGCCTCGGGGGAATTGCCGTGGTTGACGGGGTTGATCATCCCCAAGAGCTCCCACGCTCGGCGAGCGTCACCTTGGGCCGCGAAGGCCATCGCAGCCCAGATCGCGGCATGCGTGTACTGGCCGCCATTTTCCCGCACGCCTGGCACGTAGCCCTTGATGTAGCCTGGCTCCAGGTTCGATTTGTCGAAAGGCGGATCGAGCAATTGGATGAGGGCGTCTTTGCGGCGAACCAGCCGTTTGTCGAGTGCATCCATGGCCAAACGCGACCTCTCGGGGGCGCCAGCGCCTGACAGCACCGACCAGCTCTGCGCGATGGAATCAATCTGGCACTCGGGGCTGCTCGCCGATCCCAGGGGCGAGCCGTCGTCGAAGTAGGCGCGCCTATACCACTGACCGTCCCAACCACCGTCCTCGAGGTTTTGCCGCATCTTCCCGGCCTCGACCTGGCAGCGCCCGGCGAAGGCCAGGTCGCCGCGCTGCCGCGCCAGCTCGGTGAAGCGTTCGAGCACGTGATAGAGGAAGAATCCCAGCCACACACTCTCGCCCTTGCCGTGCGTGCCCACGCAATTCATGCCGTCGTTCCAGTCCCCCGAGCCGATGAGCGGCAAGCCGTGGGAGCCGAAGCGCAGTCCGCGCAAGATGGCTCGGGTGCAATGCGCGTAGAGGGTGGCCGCTTCGTCCGAGCGCCGAGGCAGGTCGTAGTACGAGTCTTCCTCGGCGCCAACCGGGCGACCTTCGAGAAAGGGGACGTTCTCTTCCAGCACCCCCGTGTCGCCGGTGCCGAGGGCATATCGGCACGCGGCGAGGGGCAGCCAGAGGAAGTCGTCCGAGCAGTTGGTACGCACGCCGCGGCCGGACGGGGGGTGCCACCAATGCTGGACGTCTCCTTCGCGGAACTGATGGGACGCGCACAACAGCAACTGCTCGCGCAAAAGGCGCGGCTCGCAGTGGATGAGCGCCATGGCGTCTTGCAACTGGTCGCGAAACCCGAAGGCTCCCCCCGATTGGTAGGCTCCGCTGCGCGCCCAGATTCGGCAGGCCAGGGTTTGGTACACGAGCCAGCCGTTGGCCAGGACATCGAGGGCGGGATCGGGCGTTTCCACCTGGACCGCGCCGAGGATGTGTTTCCAGTACTGCCAAACCGACTCCAAGGCACTGCGGGCCGCCGCCGAGCCACGATGTTGGTGTACCAGGTTGGCCGCGTCGTCGATGCCTCGCCCTACGCCGAGGCGAAAGATGATCTCGCGCTCTTGCCCAGGGTGAAGCTCGAAGGGAACCTGCATTGCCGCGCAGGGGTCGAGCGTGGCCCCGAGCTTGCCCGAGAGTCGTTCACGGTGCAGCGCCGCCGGGCTTCGAGGCGTCCCGTTGCGGCCCAAGAACTCGGTTCGATCGCCGGTCACGGTCCCGGACCTATCGTCAGTGTCCAGAAACGCGACCCGATTGGCGAACTCCATACTGTAAAGGTTGTGCGCAAAGAGCGCGCCGGTGCCGGGGTCGGCGTTGCTGGTCACGTAGGGGGCGTTCTTCGCCCGATCATCTCCTAGCACCCATTCCACGTACGCAGTGGCCGACAGTCGGCGCAGTCGATCGGAATCGTTGCGCACCTTGAGCAGCGAGAACTTCACGGGCGCATTCACATCGACGTAGATGCAGAGCTCGGTGTGAATGCCACCCTCGCTGTGTTCGAAGACGCTGTAACCGAAGCCGTGTCGGGTGATGGTGGGCTCGTCGGTCGGGCCTTGGCAGGGCAAGGGGGTCGGTGACCAGAACCGCCCGCTCTCCTCGTCGCGCAGATAGAGAGCTTCCCCGCCGGTGTCGCCGACCGGGTCGTTTTCCCATGGGGTCAGGCGAAACTCATGCGCGTTTTCCGCAAAGGTGTAGGCCGATCCACTCTCCGAAAGCACGGTGCCGAACTGCGGGTTGGCCAGCACGTTCACCCAAGGCGCCGGCGTCGCGCGTCCTGGCTTTGTCGTGATGACATATTCACGACCATCAGGGGTGAAGCCACCTATCCCGTTTTGCAGGATCAGATCCGTGCGAGGTTCTGCTACCTCAGCGGAAGACGAGAAGGGTCTTGTGCGTTGGGCGCGGATGGCAGGCGGCGGCTCCATGCGTGTCTCCTGCCTTCGCCGGCCGAGCTGCTCGGCCAGATCTCCCTGAACGTCGGTCACCACGACGCGTGCTACGGTCTGTACCAAGACGCGATCCTCGTCGGCAATCTGGTCAGCCAGGCGCACGAAAATGCCGCCCGGTCGATCGATCACGCCGGTTTCGCCGCCAGCAGCGATAATCGATAGGATCTGATCGTTGAGGACCTGCCGGTAACCAGAATGGTCTTCGTTCCAGATCACGAGATCGACCTTCAGTCCTCGACGACGCCAATACGAGTGGGCCTGGACCAATTGGCGCACCAATTCGGTATTCGCCGACTCCCGAATTTTCAACAATACGATGGGCAAGTCGCCAGAAATGGAATAGCCCCACAGGCCGGACTGCCCGCGGCGGTTGCTCTTGACCAAGGCCGCGTCGGCACGCAGCGAGGCGTTGGCGTAGAGGATGGATCCGGCCAACCCACCATACAGTTGCGCATCGGCTGCGCTGGCATTGATCTGTTGCAACGCCACCTGGCTGTGGGTCCAGGCCAGATCGAAAACGCGGTCTGCGAGACGCCGATCATGGTACTTGTCGACCAATCCCAAGCAGACTTCGCGGCTCTCGCCCGCACCGGTGACCATGTTGACCGTCGCGGACGCGTTTGGTTCAAGCGTGATCCGTTGCCGGATGGCGACGATTGGATCGAGCACCGAACCCTGGCTGTCCGAGAGCTTCGCGCCGTTGCTCATCGCCTGAGGATCCGCGACGGTACGGCCGCGTCCGATGAAGCGCGAACGGTCTGTCTCGTACGATGGCTCTCCCGTCTCGGCCCCGTGCACGACCACCAGGTGGAACATCCACGGCGACGTCTCGTCCGCCGAACGTGGCCGGCGGGTGCACAAGATGGCCTGCCTTCGCCTGAGGATCTCGCTTTGCACGAACAGATTGCTGAATCCCGGATGCTGCGCGTCCGCGGCAGGCATGGCCAGCACGACCTCGGCGTAGCTGGTCAGGTCGAGGGTCCTTCGCTTGCGGGCGCGGTTGGTGATGGTAATCCTGCGCAGCTCGATGTCGTCCTCGGGCGAGACCGCAATCTCCGTGTGGGTGTCGAGATCGTGCTTGCGACAGCGGAACTCCGCTCGGGATTCGGAGAAGATCGCCTCGTAGCTATCCGATCGCTTGAGCGCCGGTTGGTAGGCGGTCGACCAAAACGTCCCATTGGCGTCGCGCAGGTAACAGAAGGTGCCCCAGTGGTCGCGTGTGCTGTCCTCGCGCCAGCGCGTGACGGCGAGATCCTTCCAGCGGCTGTAGCCGCCGCCAGCGTTGGTGATCATCACGTGGTACCGGCCATTCGACAAGAGCTGCACTTCGGGGGTCAAGGTGTGGGGTGTGGCGAACACCCGCATCGGCGTCTCGGCGGTACCGGCGACAGTCCGCGACTGGGCAAGCTCTGTGG
>Ga0265340_10001142_pt1 | contig 15180 bp, 13 predicted proteins | sample 4CB225metaG_FD_202082 | JGI IMG/M metagenome (GOLD analysis project Ga0265340, IMG submission 202082) | Rhizosphere microbial communities from Carex aquatilis grown in University of Washington, Seatle, WA, United States - 4-CB2-25 metaG | ecosystem: Host-associated > Plants > Roots >...
GGATAGCCCTGATGGGTAACGCAACAACCGTTACGGGCCCTGTCTACTATGATATGCGGAAGGACAAGACGAAATTTCCGATGGCCATCATGGCAACCCCGGTGCTTCTTGACGGGAAGGTCATCGGAACGATCAAGATTTTTCGGGATATCACCGACGAGCGAGAAATCGATAAGGCCAAGACCGAATTTGTTTCGCTCGCCAGCCATCAGCTCCGTACCCCGCTTTCCGCGGTCAATTGGTACGCGGAAATGCTTTTAGCGGGAGATGCGGGCGAACTGAACGAAAAGCAAAAAAAATATTTGGACGAGGTATACCGAAGCAATCAGCGGATGGTCGAACTGGTAAATGCCCTTCTGGATGTCTCTTCTCTTGAGCTAGGGACATTTGTGAGCGAGCCGAAATCAACCGATATCTGTAAACTTGCACAAGACGTCATAGACGAACAAAAACCGCAGATCGCCGCAAAGAAATTATCATTCTCTTTTTTGTGTAAGAAACGCACCGTGCGCATGTGCGTTGATCCAAAACAATTACGTATGGTGATGCAAAATATCTTGTCGAACGCGGTGAAATATACCCCCGAAGGAGGGAAGATCGTATTGTCGATTTCTTTTGCGGACAAAAAGAGCATCCTTTTAAAAATTTCCGATACGGGCTATGGCATCCCAAAACATCAGCAAGATAAAATTTTTACCAAGCTGTTCCGGGCCGATAATGTGAGAGACAAAGATACCGATGGAACGGGTCTCGGGCTTTATATAGTGAAATCAATCGTTGAAAATTCCGGTGGAAAAGTTTGGTTCAAGTCCTTGGGTGAGGGGGAAAATAAAGGGACTGTTTTTTATGTTACGCTTCCTTTGGATGGGGTAAAAAAATCTATCAAAAATAAATAGTCACATGATCAAAATCAAAAAAGCTTCCAAGGAGAAAACGATTTTAGTGATAGAGGATGAGCGACCCTTACTTGAGGCGATCAACGCGAAGCTCGAAAAAAATGGCTTTGCCGTTCTATCCGCTCGTAGCGTTGAGCAAGCGTTCGGCGCAAAGCTTATAAAAAATGACCTCGGGATCATGACGGTCCATAGTATTGAACAGGCGCTTATGTATCTTGAAACCTTGGAACAGGTCAACGCGATCTGGCTCGATCATCATCTTTTAGGAAAAGAAGACGGTCTTTCTTTTGTGAAAAAGATCAAAGCCAACGGGGGGCGATGGAAGAAGATACCCATTTTCGTGGTTTCTAACGCCGCAAGTCCAAAAACGGTGAAGTCTTATATCAAATCCGGGGTAAGTAAATATTACATTAAATCCGACCATCGGCTAGATGAAATCATTGCGGACATAAATTCATTTTTAGATCATCCAAGAAAAGAGCTCAAAAGAGCGGTGGTTAGAGCCTGAGCAAAGCCTTTATGCTGTCAAGGACGGCGAGTGCACGGTTTCCCCGAAGATCAAGACGCATCCGTCCTTTTAAAATAGAAAAGCCTCGCACGGATGAAGCAAGTGCGTTGCTTTTCCATGCGAGGCGTCATGTGCCCGCGTCTTAAATGGCTATTGCCGTTGTTGTTTGAAGATCCCTTCCACGAACTCAAGAAGTCTCTCGTATCGCTTGAGTCGCTTCTCGTTCGCTTGGATGTGCCGTCCGACGATGGGCACCTTTCGATATTTCTCGTACTTTCCGAGCCGGGTTTTGTTTTCCGCGAGACGATCCCTTGCGATGCCAAGCGTCAACTTGCCGGCGCAGCGGGCCACTTTCATCCCAAAACGATTCACCCTGTCTTGGTCTTCCGGTGAAAGCTCTTCGTAGCAGCCGTAGGCGATTGATGCGCCCTCCCTGGCCATGAAGATGGCCTTCAAGGTCGCAAAAGCAATGCTAAGGCCAAAACATGCAAATCCCGCGAGAAGGAGAAGAAGCGAGAGTCCAAACTCGTTGCTCTGTATTTTGAATGATGCACAGATCAACACGATACCGCCAATCATCGAGATGGCGATGCCGAAATTCAAAAAACGGTGCCGCTTATCCATTATCGCACCCTCCTATGAGTGGATTGGTATCGAGATTCCGTACCATCGATAGGATAACATATCATTGGGCATATGTCAATATCTTTCAAATGACAACCGGATATTCTACTTGTTATCATTTGCCTCTCGCTGCCACCTATAATATAGTTATTTTGCTTTCGCCGACGTAGCTCAGTGGTAGAGCAGGGCTTTCATAAGGCCAAGGTCGCAGGTTCGATCCCTGCCGTCGGCACAGGAAACAGTGATATGATATAAAGATGGAAGAGATACTGAGACAGACAGAGGGCGAATCTTTGTTGGGATCGTTTCAGCAAGAAATGGCGAAGTTCGCGGCAGGGGAAGCATCCGGCGAGATCGAGAGCGGGCATTTTCTTAAGGCCAATATTCCCGGACGTGAAACGTCGCCTGAATTTGATCCATTGTTATTGACGGAGGAAGACAGGGATGTTTGGGAAAAAATAAAAAAAGGGACGATCACCGCAGACGATCTTCACCGCTATGCGTTTGAAGTGTCCGCTTTGGGCAACGATGATCCGGCAAGGAGTACCCGTGTAATGTTTTCGGAATTTGCCGGAAACAAGGCCATGCTCGCGATTTTCGAGAGCTCGGGGCTGCGCAAGAAAGAAGAAAAGTAAGATAATATCCGTCACGTATCATGGAATACAAGATTTCTCTCGACGATCAGAATAAGATATTGACTACGGTCGACGCCCGCACGGACGCGGAAGCGGCGCGGATCAAGCGCTATCTCGCGATGCCGGATCTTTCACGCACGCCGGGCAGCCCGCTCTATGAGATCGTGCAAAGCGCGTGCAATACCTCCGTGCTGAAAGACTTCGACAACATCATCATCCCGGAGGTCGTTCCGGCCTCCATCAATTTTGATCTTTTTGATTTTGCCCCGGACCATCCGGCACGAAGCACGTCGGATACGTACTATGCGGATGACAAGAATATTTTGCGCACGCACGACACGGTGATGTGGTATTACTACACGCAGCTACCAGAGGTGAAGGAGCGCATCGCGCGGAAAGAGAAGCTTGGCGTCGTCTGTTACGGCAAGGTCTATCGTAAAGACGAGATAGACCGCAAGCATATGAACATCTTCCACCAGTTCGGCGGATGGTATATGACGCCGGCGGATACGGACCCCCTTACGATCGACGACCTGCGCAACGCGCTCGCCGAGATCGTACGCGCGCTCTTCGGCGCGAATGTGAAGTTCCGCTTTTTGGATGACACCTTCCCGTATACCGACCCGTCGCTGCAGATCGAGGTGGAACTGAATGGGCAATGGGTGGAGATCATGGGAGGCGGGATGACAAAGCAAAGCGTGTTCAAAAAGTTCGGCGTGGAAGGATACAACGCGTGGGCTTTTGGCTTCGGCCTTGAGCGGCTTGCGATCATCAGTATGGAACTTCCGGACATCCGCCTCGTTTGGTCAACGGACGAGCGCGTGAAGAAGCAGTTGCATATGGGAACCAAGTTCGTAGAGGTGAGCAAGTATCCGCCGGCCATCCGCGACATTTCGTTCATTGTGCCAAAAACGTTCGCGCCGAACAATTATTTTGACCTCGTGCGCGACATCGCGGGCGATCTCGTGGAGCAGGTGGAGCTCATCGATGAATATGTGAATGATGAAAAATTCGGTGCGGATAAAAAAAGCTATGCGTATCGCATCATCTATCGTTCAAGCGACCGCACGCTGACGAATGAGGAGGTGGATGTGCTGCACAAGAAAATAGAAGAGGGGACGGTGAAGGAATTCGGCGCGGAAGTACGGTAGGGTACAATGAAAGGAATGAAGAAGATCGCGGTTCCCGAAGAGGTCATAGCCGTTTCAAAAGCGCTCGCGGAGGCGGGCTTTGAGGCGTATTTGGTAGGCGGATGCGTGCGTGATATGCTGCTCGGTCGCGAGCCGAAGGACTGGGACGTGGCGACGGACGCCGTGCCCGCGGAGGTCCAGAAACTTTTTCCGGAGAGTGTCTATGAGAATGATTTCGGCACGGTGGGCATAAAAACGGAATCAGAAGATCCGAGATTGAAGATCATAGAGGTGACGACGTATCGCATTGAGGGACGTTATACCGACAAGCGCCATCCCGACGAGGTCAAGTTTGCCGCGAATATAGAGGACGATCTTTCCCGCCGCGACTTCACGGTGAACGCGATGGCGATGGATATGAAGGGCGATGTGATCGACCCGTTTTCCGGCGCGCGGGATATTAAAGAGCGGGTGATCCGCACGGTCGGCATACCGGAAGAGCGGTTCTCGGAGGATGCGCTACGATTGATGCGTGCGGTGCGTTTTTCCGTTGAACTGGATTTTGAGATCGAGATGAATACGCGCCGCGCGATCGTTAAACTGGCCGGCGGCCTTGAGGCAATCGCCAAAGAGCGCGTGCGCGACGAGCTTATAAAGATCCTGATGACGCCGAACGCGGCGAAGGGGATCCTCCTCCTCGAAGAACTCGACCTGCTCCGTTACGTTCTGCCGGAACTTCGCGATGGGATCGGTGTCGGACAGAACAAGCATCACATTTATACCGTCTTCGAGCATAACGTCCGGGCGCTCGACTACACCGCCGGCGAAAATTATTCGCTTGCGGTGCGCGTGGCATCGCTGCTTCACGACGTGGGCAAGCCGAAGGCGAAGGATGGCAACGGTGCCGATTCCACGTTCTATCAGCATGAATATATTGGCGCGCGCATGGCGGTAAAGGTGCTCGACCGTTTGCGATTTTCAAAAGATTTTGTGGAGCAGGTGGCACATCTCGTTCGCTCACATATGTTCTATTACGATACGGGCGTGATCTCGCCTGCGGGCGTGCGGCGCCTGGTGGTGCGCGTGGGGCCGGAGAACATCGATGATTTATTGAAAGTGCGCGAGGCGGATCGCATCGGTAGCGGCGTAAAGAAGGCGGTGCCCTATCGCCTGCGCCACCTGCTCTTTATGATAGAGAAGGTAAAGCGCGATCCGCTCTCGCCGAAGATGCTTGCGCTCCGCGGCGATGACCTGATGCCGCTGCTCAACCTTCCGCAATCGCGCCGCGTGGGTTGGATACTGAACGCACTCATGGAGGAGGTGATCGATGATCCAAAAAAGAACGAAAAGAAATATCTGGAAAAGCGTGCGAAGGAATTGAACAATCTGAGTGACGGGGAATTGCAGGAATTGTTCGCGAGCGCTCAGCAGAAAAAGCGCGAAGCGGAAGGGGAGATGGATGAAGATATAAAAAAGAAACATCACGTACAATAATCACCGTACTCAGATAAATGAACATAAAAATAAAACGATTTGATAAAGAGCTGCCGTTGCCCAAGCGCCAAACCGAAGGCGCTGCGGCATTTGATCTCACTGCACGCGAAGCGGTGACGATCGCGCCGGGCACCGTTGGCTATGTTCCCTTGAACGTGGCCATTGAAACACCGCCGGATCACTTTCTCCTGATCGCCGCCCGCAGCGGCACTCATAAAAAAGGGATCATGATGGCGAATGGGCTCGGCATCATCGACCCGGATTATTCCGGAAACGAAGACGAGATCAAGGCGGCGTATTTCAATTTCAGCACCTCGCCCGTCGCAATTGAAAAGGGCGAGCGTATCGCGCAGGGGACGTTCGTGAAGATCTCGCATCCCGAATGGGAGGAGACGGACGAGATGCCGAACAAGACGCGCGGGGGATTTGGCACGACCGGGATCAAATAAAAAATAGGTCCGCGGCTCCCGGCAGATGATAGTTCGCCGCGGACCTATTTTATTTATTTGAGTTTTTTTGCAAAACGCGGTTAAATACCTTGGTATTCTACGGGCCGTAGTATACCGGTAGTACGTGCGATTCGGGTTCGTAAAGACCGGGTTCGATTCCCGGCGGCCCGACAGCTGAAAACAAAAACACCCCTTTCGCCTCCAGGCAGATGACCGTTCGGCGAAAGGGGTGTTTTTGTTTTTCTAAAAGAGAAGAAAAAACGCCGGCCACCCTTGTGGGGGAATCGGCGTTGGAGCGTTTTAATAGCAGCCTATATCCGACCTGCTCTCTTTCTTGTGCGTAAGATCCCAATAGTGGACACCAAAGCCGATGCTGATCGCTATGAAGCTCACTACGAGGATTGCGTAGACGAACGGGGCGACGCCGGAGAGGAAATAAGAAACCTCCCATGGGATGACAGGCGTTGATATGTGCACGATAACCTCCCGAGCTCCCCTTACTTTGCCACAATAAGGATGAATGTAAAGGAGTCTCGCCTCCTTTAGATAAACGATTTATCTTCCAATCCCTTTCGCACCCTGTCCCTCACTCTCCCATCGAGAAAATTATAGTCGTCGATATTTTTTAATGTGACCCATGCGTATTCAACGTGTTCATCGCTGAGTACCGGCTCTTTAAAATCCGGAGCATCTATGAGAAATGTCAAAGCATATATATTGTGGGAATCGTCTTGTGATGTCCACGATCTGATGTCGACGATATTTTTTATCTTGAAATCTTCGAGGCCCAACTCTTCTTTGAGTTCTCTCCTGAATGCATCTTCCCAGTTTTCGCCTTTATCGACGTGGCCTCCCGGCAGGATCCAGCGGTCGTTGCCGATGCGGAGTATCAGGACGGCGCCATCCGCATTTTTAATGATCGCTCCCTGGGTGATATGAAATAGGTCATAGCTCATATAAGCTAGTGTATCAGAAGGGATAGGGAAAAGAACAGGGGCTTTTCGCACCTCTTGACACCCTTTTTGAACTGAGTATACTTACTCCTAAGATACGAATGGTAAAGAACACTAATCTTTCACAGCAAGACGGCTGACCGCGCGTATTTTACGCGATGGACCAAGCCGCTCTGCGGCCGATTTTTTTTCTTGGCTCGGGTATCTTCGGTGATTTGTTGGCTACCTCTTGGGTAGCGGCAGCGCCGGTAGCGTTATTTAAAATCATCTGCCGATTTGGTGGAACTCCGAATTGTAGAGTCGGAGGACATAATATGGAGACCCTGTGTCACTATTAGGTCTGGTCGCTAGCATCCGCATCGCGGGTGGGCCGGATCGGTGCATACGCATATGTACTCAATTTCTCGTGACGGACAGGGTCAAATCATTAGTGGTAATTTTATTATCACTAGTGGCAAGTGGATTACAGCGCTTTGCAGTACGCGATCATGGTGGACTGCGAAGCGCTGTAATCCACGAGCAAGTCAGCATTGGGATGGTTGGCAAATAAGGGCGAACGGTGGATGCCTAGACTAGAAAAGGCGATGAAGGACGTGGCGTAGCAACGATATGCCTCGGGGAGATGCGTAGCAATCTATGATCCGGGGATTTCCGAATGGGGAAACCTAGTTGAGTAAACCTCAATTGTTTCGACGCAAGTCGATTCGCGTACCCGCTGAAGTAAAACATTCCAGTAAGCGGAGGAAAAAAGAACAAATCAGTTATTCCCCTAGTATCGGCGAGAGAACAGGGAACAGCCCAAACTAAGGTTGTGATTTATTTTGCAATTTTAGGGTATAGTCTAAAGACGCTGTTTAGTAAATAACGTAGCGCGCTCCTTAAAAAGTGCGTTTCGTTATTTGCTATTTCGTGGAGGAGTAAAAAAATCTTTTGTTAGTCAAAGCCGTCTGGAAAGCGGCGCCAGAGCGGGTGATAGCCCCCTAGACGAAAACAATTGGTCTCCTTAGTTTTTTAACTCGAGTACTTCGGAGTAAAACAGTTCCGGAGGAATATACCTGTACTATCAGGTAAGGCTAAATACTTTTCTAGATCGATAGTGAACAAGTACCGTGAGGGAAAGGTGAAAAGCAGGCCGGTGAGGCCGTTGAAATAGAACCTGAAACCGTTTGTCTACAAGGAATTGAACCACGAACGGCTTCCCGCAAGGGAAGACGAGTGGAACAATGTGCCTATTGAAGAATGATCCAACGACTTATTTTTTGTTGCAGTCTAAGCGCGCATAGCGTGTAGGCATAGCGAAAGCGAGTCTGAATAGGGCGAACTATATGCAGCAGAAGATAGACCCGAAGCGTTATGAGCTTGCCTTGGCCAGGGTGAACTCCCGAGAAATCGGGAGGGAGGCCCGAACCGGTTGATTGTTCAAAATCTTCGGATGAGCTGAGGTAAGGAGTGAAAAGCTAATCGAATAACGTAATAGCTGGTTCTCTCCGAAACAGTTTTAGGACTGGCGGCAAGAGTTCCTCTTGGGGGTAGAGCACTGGATGATCGTTACAGGGGGAAACTCCGAACGATCAATCAAACTCCGAATACCGAGAGTCAAGATCTTGCTAGTTAGACTGCGGGGGCTAAGCTCCGTGGTCGCGAGGGGAAGAGCCCAGATCGTCATCTAAGGTCCCTAAATCCATGCTAAGTGTTAAAGGTAGTCATAACCCATAGACAGATAGGAGGTTGGCTTAGAGGTAGCCATCCTTTAAAGAGTGTGTAACAACTCACTATTCGACGGGTCGTGGCGCCGAAAATGTATCGGGGCTAAGCATGGTACCGAAGATACGAATTTATCCTTCCTTCGGGAAGGGTAAGTGGTAGGAGAGCATTTCGGCCTGCAGAGAAGGTCAACCCGCGAGGGTGACTGGAGCGGCCGGAAGAGAAAATGTTGGAATGAGTAACCACAATCCCAATGAGAAATTGGAACCCCGAAAATCCAAGGTTTCCGTGGCACTGGCAATCAACCACGGGTTAGGCGGTCCTAAGGCGATGGCGAAAGCCGCAGTCGATGGGAAGCTGGTTAATACTCCAGCCCGACCGTACGATCATAACCAGAGGACAAAGGAGATAAGCAGATGTGCCTTATTGGTTTGGCATTCTTTGTACTGAGCGCAAGCGTGTACCGAGAGAAGGTTAAGAATTTATTTAGTCGACATCTGTGAAGTGCCTTTCGAGAAAAATCTGGCCAAATCGAGCGTAAGGTCTCCGTACCGTAAACCGACACTGGTGGATAGGGCGAGTAGCCCAAGGGGAACGAGTGATTCATCGTTAAGGAACTAGGCAAAATAGCGGCCGTAAGTTAGCAATAAGGCCTGCCCTCGCAAGAGGGCCGCAGCTAAAGAATCTCTGGCGACTGTTTACCAAAAACACAGCTCCCTGCAAACTCGCAAGAGGACGTATAGGGGGTGACACCTGACCGATGCGAGAAGGTCAAGATTGGGGGTGGTATGGAGCAATCTGTACTGCTCACTGATTCAAGCCCTCGTCAATGTCAGCGATAACTATAATCGTTCTAAGGTAGCGCAATTCCTTTTCGGGTAAGTTCCGAAGCGCACGAAAGGTGTAACGACCGGAGAACTGTCTCAACGATGAGCTCGGTGAAAATGCGATTCCCGTGAAGACGCGGGATACCTGCAGCGGGACGAAAAGACCCCGGAAGCTTTACTGCAGCTTGGCATTGATTTTAGAGTTTTACTACGTAGCGTAGTGGTGAGGATTTGAAGCGTCGCTTTTGGGTGACGTGGATCCGACAATGAAACAGCCATTTTTAAAACTTTAACGTCTAACTGGTACGAAACCCTTCGGGGAAGTCGTGCTAAGACAGTGCTTGGTAGGCAGTTTAAATGGGGCGTTTTCCTCCAAAAGAGTAACGGAGGAGTTTATTAAGGTCAGCTTAGCCCGGATGGAAATCGGGCAGGACGTGCAAACGCAAAAGCTGGCTTGACTGCAAGTCCTACAAGACGAGCAGGTGCGAAAGCAGAAGTTAGTGACCCGACAGCCCTTCATAGAAAGGCTGGAGATACCGGATAAAAGCTACTCCGGGGATAACAGGCTAGTATTGTCCGAGCGTCCCTAGCGACGACAATGCTCGGCACCTCGATGTCGGCTCGCCACAGCGCGGGGGTGTAGAAGCTCCCAAGCGTTTGGCTGTTCGCCAATTAAAGTGGCACGTGAGCTGGGTTCAGACCGTCGTGAGACAGGTCGGTCTCTATCTGCTGCAGGCGTAGAATACTTGAGGGGAGTTGGCCTTAGTACGAGAGGACTGGGCTGAACATACCTCTGGTCTACCGGCTTTGCTACCAAGTGAATTGCCGGGTAGCTATGTATGGAAGGGATAAGCGCTGAAAGCATCTAAGCGCGAAGCCCACCCCAAGATTAGGTATGCGTGATTTCGTCATAGACTATGACGTTGATAGGCGCTCGGTGTAAGAACAGCAATGTTTTTAGCCAAGGCGTACTAATAATCCCGCCAACCATCCCAATGCTGACTTGCATTCGATAGTGTGCTGCATGCTTTTGAAAACTAGCAGATTAATAGTTTTCAAAAGCATGCAGCACACTATCTCATTCTTTATCTACAATAAAGAATCAAAAACTCATAAAGTAGTGAGTATGTGGGTGGGCGTTCTAAAAAACTATTAATCTGCTAGTTTTTTAGAACGCCCACATACATACGAACGGCTTTTTGATGTCGGTGCTTCATTCGGGCGTGTCCCACCTCTTCCCATTCCGAACAGAGAAGTGAAAGCGTCCCAATCCCATGATACTTACCGCTTGCGGTGGGGAAAGTAGGATGTGCCGACATCAAAGTGCCGTTCATTCCATAAAAAAAGAAGGCGTGCCACATAGCGTGGTGCGCCTTTTCAGGTTGGTCATGCAGAGGCGAGCTCGCTGCGCTCAACAACAAGCCGGATGATCTCCTCGGGGTCGGTGACCTCTTGCAGGGGAATCACTTCGCACTGAATGTTGAGGGACATGGCCCTCGCCGCATCCTCGACATCGTCTTTGAGGTCGTCGCCGAATGCTTTGCTTCCGAAAGAACCAAAGTGCATGGGCGGTTGTGCCTCAATGCCGTCGACCATCTGCTCCACTCGGAGAGTGAACATGAAATCCTCCTTTAGGAAATCGAGATAAAATTACCTTATTTATCCGTCTTGCGTCAAGCGTTGGATGCTTTCTTTCGATAGATGAACATCTTCCACTTGGCGTGAATGGTGATCGTTTTCGCCGGGGTCATTGTCGGGAGGGGAAACGCGTAGACGATAATGCGCGCACCGGACTTGAGTCCGGTTTTTATTTTATCCTCCATCCTTTGCATGGAGCGGATGGCAAGGAAACAAAAAACGACGTCGGCATCGCCGAGATCCGCGCGGAAAAGATTTTTTTTGATGAGCGCCGCGTGCGAGCGATGAACGAGCAGGTTTATTTTTCCAATAAGATAGAAGAGCACGGATATCTCAAAGCCGGTGGCGCGGGCGCCGAACTCTTTCTCCGCGATGAGCAGCGCTTTGCCCGTGCCCGCACCGAGGTCATAGAATGATTCGCCGGGCTTGAGTCCCGCTTCTTTCAGCGCTTCGCGGATCGCGCTTTTTCGGGTCGGATAGTAGGGCGCGCCGCTTCTGCGGGAAAGAAATATCGACGAAAAGAGCGCGACGACCAGAATCGCGAACGCGACCTCTATTGCTAAAGCGGCGATGTACATGCCCATTCATTATCATCTATAATAAGTGCATGTCCACCCGTCGCGCGAAGCAACTTATTTATGGCACGCTTTTTGCCGTCGTTGTGTTTGTCATCTGCGCGGGGATCTATTTGGTGTTTGTGCGGCCGGTGATCGTCGCTTCCACGCCGCCCGTGTGTACGCCTCAAACATGCGCGCCCACCAGCACGACGGTCATCGTCCCGGGGACGCTTACGACATTCGTCACGAGCCCGGGCCATTATACCTTCCTCGTGCAGGCAACAAACCATTCCGCGGATTACGGCGCTTCGGGATTCACTTACGCGATCGACCTTGATGACGCGTCGGGTACGGTGATTCAATCCATCCCGGGGCAGTCATTTATCTATCCGTCCCAGACCAAGTACCTTGCGGTACTGAACCAAGTCGTTGCGCAACCGTTTGATCATGCGGTATTCGTGGTCACCGGCGTCTCGTGGATCACAAGCTCCACAATTGGCGCCATCCCTTCGGTCGGTCCCGGCCAGTTCGCCCTCCAGAACATCCAGACGAGCGTGGCTTCCACCACGGTCTCCGTCGGCGGGCAACTCGTCAATACGGGCGTGGCGGCGTACGGACGGGTCGTGGTCATGGTGGTTTTCAAGGGGTCGGATGGGAACCCCGTTGGCGTTTCAGAGACGCAGTTGAGCAATATTGCCGCGGGCACGACGGAGAATTTCTCGGTGCTCTATCCCAACGAGCCGAATGTAAATCCGGCGTTGAATCAAATATTGGTGTACGCGTTTCGCTAGCTATGGTGGCCTTATTCATTCCCGTCGGTATTCTTCTTGCGGCGAGCCTGATCATCCTCTCCGCGATCTCGTTCCATTTTTTTGTGTTTCAGATCGTGTGGATCATCCTTGGTATTGGTCTCATCGCGGGATCGTTTTTTGTTGATGTGAGGGCGATATTCAATGCGCAATGGATCGTGTGGGGACTGTATGCTCTCGCTCTCGCGCTTATGGCTCTCGCGCTTCTTGCGTCGCCGCTCGTCCGCAATACGCACAGCTGGCTGGTGTTCGGTCCGTTCAGTCTCCAGCCGGTGGAACTCATGAAGGTCGCGCTCATTTTACTGTTCGCCAATTATTTCAGCCGGCGGCATATGGCGATCGCCCGGTGGAAGAACATCTTCACTTCGTTCTTTTTCTTTGTGATGCCCGCCGCGATCTCGGTGAAGCTTCCCGACCTCGGATCGGCGGTGATTTTTTTTGGCATCTGGTTCGGGTTTTTGCTGCTGCTTGGATTACCCTGGCGCCGCGTCGTTGTGGCGGTCGCCGTCATCCTGCTTGCCGGCGGCCTTATCTGGACCTATGTGCTCAAGCCGTATCATCGCGCGCGTATCGTCGGATTCCTTTATCCGGACCAGAACGCGCTTGGCATCAATTACAGCGTGATACAGTCGAAGATCGCCATCGGCTCCGCGGGGTTTTGGGGGCAGGGATATGGGCAGGGGACGCAAGCCCAGCTTGGGTTTTTATCGGAGCCGTCGGAAGATTTCATCTTCGCGGCGTTCATCGAAGAATGGGGCGTGGCGGGTGGAATCGTCATTGTTGTTGCGTTCCTTTTCCTTATTTTCCAGATACTCCGCATAGGGATGCTTGCCGACGAGAATTTTGAGAAGTTCATCTGTCTCGGCGCGGCGATGATGCTCGGCGTGCAATTTCTTCTGAATACCGGCTCCACGACGGGAATCACGCCGGTCATCGGGGTGACGTTCCCGTTCCTCAGCTACGGCGGATCGAGCATGCTCGCGAACTTCTTCACTCTTTCCATGGTGAACTCCATCCGCAAACGTTCCTAGCAGTGCCTTTGAGGCAAGGAAGATTAATTGCCTCAAAGGCACTGCTAGGAACGTTTGCGGCGAAGAGGATGATAAAGAAAGAAAGAGAAAAAAGAATGGGAATATTCACGAAGAAAAATATCATAGGCGCTGTGGCTGTTTTGATCGTCATCATTGTCGCATGGCTGTTTTTTTTCAATCTTGACCCGGTGGATCCCGCTGCGTCGGCACATGTCGTCGCATCCCCGACGGTCTTTCAGGTGAGCCCCGGCGATGGCTTCCGCACGGTCGCGGAAAATTTGTATACGGCACATTTGATCCGATCGCCGATCTCATTCGATCTTTTCTTATTGGCGGACGGCCATGCATTCACAGTGAAGCCGGGCCTTTATCGTCTGAGTCCATCGATGGATGCGGCGCAGATCGTTGCCGCCATCTCCGGCGGCGGAGCGGGGGAGGCGACGGTCGTGATCCCGGAGGGATCGAATATTTTTGATATTGACCGGATCCTCAGCAATGCGCTCGTGATCCGATCCGGGGAATTTATGAACGCAACGGGTTCACAGGGCCTGGAGGGGCGTCTCTTTCCCGATACCTACCAGTTCTATACGAACGACAGTGCGACAAATGTAATGAAGGAAATGACCGATAACTTCAACGCCAAGGCGGAGCCGCTTCTTGCAGCCGATCCGGCAAATGCCACAAGAACCCTTATTATCGCTTCAATAGTGCAGGAAGAGGTGCCGGATCAGTCCGATCAGGAGATAGTGGCGGGAATCATCATCAAGCGCCTGGCGGACAAAATGGCCCTCGATATAGATGCGACGGTCTGTTACGCCAAATTTCTGGCTACCCCGGCCTCCGCGGGCCAGGCCTGCTCCCTTGCGGCGCTTGACTTCAAAATCGATTCGCCTTACAATACCTACTTGAATAAGGGTTTGCCGCCCGGACCCATCGGCAACCCCGGCACTTCCGCCATTACTGCTGCGCTCCATCCCCAAAGTTCCCCCTACTTTTACTATTTGAGCGATCCCGCGACGGGAAAAACAATATTCGCCAAGACCCTTGACGAACAGAACCAAAATAGAGTTAAATACTTAGAAAGCAATTAAGAAACGGAACCCTCGAAAAAAGGAAGGGCGAAGCCGTTTTTTTGCGCATTGGGATGAGGGGGCAGGCATGATAGTAGTATAAAGGCCGAAATCAAAAAATGATGACCACATTTTATTTCATCGACGTATATAAAGATCCGCCGCGAAGGTAATGCTTCGCGCGTTTGTGTTTTTGATGACGGATTTCGATGATAATAAAATCTTTTAAAAAATATTATGGCACAATTTACCTCCACTAAAGACTTTTCAAAATCAAAACCGCTTATCTCTCCTTACAACCTCAACGAGGCACAGTTAAAGTCGTACCAATGGTTCCTTGAAAAAGGTTTGAACGAACTCCTTGAAGAGATCTCTCCGATCCGCGACCATACCGGAAAGGAATTCGAACTTTATTTTTCCAACTATCGTTTTGACGAACCAAAGTACGACGAGACGACCGCTCGCTATAAAGAGGCAACGTACGAGGCGCCGCTTCGTTGCACGCTTCGCCTGGTGAACAACCGGACGGGCCATGAGCACAAGCAGGAAGTGTATTTCGGCGATTTCCCGATCATGACCACGCGCGGCACGTTCATTGTGAATGGCGTCGAGCGCGTCGTTGTGGCACAGCTCGTCCGATCGGCGGGCGTGTACTTTACCGCGGTGCCGTACCGTGGCCGCCAGCTCTTCGGCGCGAAGATCATCCCGAACCGCGGCGCATGGCTTGAGTTCGAGACCGATATCGACGGCACGATCAGCGTCAAGATCGATCGTCACCGCAAGGTGCCCGTCACCGACCTGCTCCGCATTTTCGGTATGGACACGGAGACCATTAAGAAGACCTTCGAGAAAAAT
>Ga0265340_10001143_pt1 | contig 15174 bp, 1 predicted proteins | sample 4CB225metaG_FD_202082 | JGI IMG/M metagenome (GOLD analysis project Ga0265340, IMG submission 202082) | Rhizosphere microbial communities from Carex aquatilis grown in University of Washington, Seatle, WA, United States - 4-CB2-25 metaG | ecosystem: Host-associated > Plants > Roots > Rhizosphere...
ATGCGGCGCATGACGAGCCCCTATTTGGTCAATTCGGCGCTTCGTTGCGGCGCAGAGAATGCATCTCCGTTGCCGATCAACGTGAACGCCGCCCAGTTGAATGGATGTGCGGTCGAATCTTTTTCAATCAAGGCCAGTTGCGATTGCCGGAGCGCTTCGGCCAATCCGCGCGCGCGATTGGCGCGATCGAACACGCCGGTCATCAGCGTTATCGTCGCCGCAGAAGGTACTTCCCAATGGCTCGCGAGAACAGCGTGTGCGCCGGCTGCGAAGAATGCGTCAGACAAGCCCTCTAGAGCGCCGCCACCCATACCGTCTGTCGACGACGCCGTATTGCAAGCGGAAAGTACGACCAGATCGGCGTTGAGACGGAGCTGCGCGATCTCACTCGCTGCCAGCACACCATCACTGTTCGTCGAACCCGCCGCATTGGCAGGCGGCGACAGCGCCAATGCCGGCTCGCCCTCGCAATGCATCTCGCCAGGCAGGATACCGTGCGTCGCGAAGTAAACCACCGCATATTGATCAAGCGGCTGCGCGCGCAAATTGGATTCGGTGGCCTGAGCGCCGAGAAGAATTGTATCGCCACCACCGCCGATGCGACTGGCAACGGTCTGAACCTCCGCTCCTGTGCCCGGCAGCGGCGGCAAGGCGCGTAACAGATCTGCTGGGGCCGGTCCTGCCTGACGGCAAGCACCGGTGAGTTCGGCTAGTGCCTTTGCACCTGCAGCACCGCCGGCACCTTTGAACTCTGGATCGCCCAGGCCCAGGAAAGCTCGCGGTGCAGGCGCACGATTCGCCGCTTCGCTTTGCAGAGATATCAAAGCACGCGGGCTCGGCACTTCGCTGATGGCATAACGGCGAATGAGCCAAGCGGCATGACTGTAATCGTGCTCGGCGGCCGGAGGCTCGCTCACCAGGAGGGCAAGCGGCAGACTCGATAGCGAAGCGGTCGGCACAACAATTAGATGATGCACGCCATCGAGCTTGGCTTCGACCGGCTGAAACAGACTCTGATAGAGCGCATAGGAATTCTTTAAGCTGAAATCAGGTAAGCGGCCTAGCGTCGGCACGAACGCCGAGCGTAGATCGCTGACGTCTGCCGCGAGCGTGTCCGCTCCGATATCAAGCGGAACGGCGGCAAAACTGCCGTGACGAATGACCAGCGCGTAGCTTGAATTATCTCCAATGACGAACGAGACAAGCGCCTCATCGGACGCAAGCTGGGACTGTACCGCTGCCAGTGTTGCCGGGCCGGGATCGGCCAGATCGGCATATTGCGGATAGCTCCGGCGCACTTTAGCCGCAAGCTCATCGGCATTGGCTGAAGCGAGCTTCACCTGTGCGTTGAGATTTTGCTCGAGATCGCCGTTGCGCTCGTCATCCGGCTTGGCGAACTCAGCCGCCAACTGCACGCGCACTCTGTCCCGGTCGCGGGCAGCCTGATCGGCTTGCGCCAAAAGGCTCGCCAATGCGGCATTGCCGGCAGCTTCGCGGGCGGCAACACGAGAGATCGTCTGATCGGCCATGCCCGATGCCGCGTATTGGCTCGCCGTGAAGACCTCCGCTTCGCGCGCCGCCTGATCCGCAGGCGTGCCTGTCGCCATGTTGGCGGTAATGAACTGCACTTCGTCGTCCGGCCGGATATTCGCGCGCGCGATCGGGTCTTTCGCGGCGATCGCGTAAGCAGCGCGGAATGCATCCACCGCCGGTGGATAAACCTGTTGGCGCGTATAAAAAGCGCCAAGCGTGAGATTGGCCTGTGCGGATGGCGCCGTTTCGCCGAATAACTTCTGATTGAGATCGCGTGCATCGCGCAGATCGTGTTCCGCCGCAATCACGCGGCTCTGCTTTTCGTTGATCTCTCCCATGAGCGACAGTGTGTCGGCGCGCCACCAAAGTGGTAAGCCCGGCTCGTCACTGACAATCCAAAGCGATTCTTCCGCCGCAGCCTGCGCCGTGCCGTAATCGCCGAGACGAACAGCCATCTCTGCTTCGATGCGAAGTGCGTGCGCGAGTTCGCCCTGGCTCACGGGAGCAACTGCGGCTTGATCGCCGCCTGTCGAAGAAGCCGCCTGCGCCGCCGCGACTTCCGAACGGCGTTCGGCGACAGCCTGACGCGCGAACGCCAGGGCATCGGGATAGTGGCGCTGATTGGCGGCGTCCAACGCAAGATAAGAATCGTACCGCGCCCGTGCGCCATTGTCCGACGATGCTTCGATGATCGGTCCGGCACGATGGAACAGCGCAGCGGCTTCGCTGAAGTGACCCTGATTGCTCACCTGCAGCGCAAGCTCCGCAAGAGACAGGCCAACAACGAGCGATGATGGGCCAAACAACCGCTCTTCAACGGAGACAGCGTTGCGGTAGCCAGTTTCGGACGCAGCATAATTGTCTGAAGCGCCGGCGAGACGTGCGGTTTCGATGGCCTGTTTGTATCCATCGTAGTCTGTGCCCGCAGCATGAACGATACCGGATGGCAGCTTTGTCGAAAGCGCTTGCGTCAGAGCGCCGCTATCACCGGCAGACGTGTGCGCGTCGGCAGAGATTGCTGCCAGCAATGCCGGCGCAGCCGACGGCACGCCTTCCGCGCGATAGAGCTTGCCACCCGCTTCCACACCGAGAATGACACGCGGCCAGCCGTTGCTTTTAAGCATGCATACACGCAGCAGCACATTGCCGATCCACTGGGGTTCGCCGCAACTCGCCTGCGCGCCTTCCATGCTAATGAGAGACTCGATGGCGGCGCGATGTCCCGCAGCGTCAGAAGGGAGCACTTTCACGAGCGGCACGACACTGACGCTGCCAACGGCGTCATCGCTGGAGCCGCACTTCACATCGACCGGTTGATCCGGTGCCGCGATGCCGCTGCTCTGGCAGGTTTCGCCCGCAAGATTGCGGCCAAGATCGGCAGCGGACGCTGCCGACATCACGATGGCGCAAACCGCTGTGACGCCCAACAGGAGTGAAAGTTGCTTTACCACCGCCAAAGGGCCTCGTTACCCCAGCTTGAGTAATCGACATCGGGCGGCGGGACGCCATTGGGATTGCGCGAGCCGAGGGTCACGATCTGCGTCAGCACGCCCGGAATGATTGTGCGCGTGAACGTCGATGTCTTGTGCCCATTCAGCGAATTGCCGAGCGCGTCCGCGGCACCGTCGGAATCCTGGCTGCCTTCGCCGTTGCCGTCCGCAATCTGCTCAAGCGGCGTCGAGCCGCCCGAACCGTTGTCGTTCGACGGTGACGAACCCGGACCCGGCGTGATGATGACCGTCGTGATGTCGAAGCCCGTTGGAATTGTCGGAATTTGCGTTGTGCTGGAGATCGCGCCCTGCGTTCCCGCACCGGGCCCCGTGCTGGGCGGCGGATATCCCAATATATTGTTGGTTATCGTGCCAAAGCCCGTGTTGTTGCCGATGCCAGCTCCATCGCCAGACCCGTTTCCGTTTTTCAAGTTGAAATCAGTTCCGCCGATGAAAATGTTGCCCCCAACATTGCCATAGCCCGTCCCGGCATTGTCGCCATTGCCGATCTGACCGTAGTCGTTGGTGCCGTTGCCGCCCCAAAGTTTGAGATCGACGACGGTGATGCTGCCGCTGACATTGAAGCCGACAGATGTTCCGGATGCCGGCGTGTTCTCGCCATTGCCGCCATTGCCGATCTGCGCATAGCCATTGTTGCCCGTGCCACCGACCATCTGGATGGCGTCGGAATTGGTTTGCGCTGGAGACACCTTGACAAGGATATCGCCGCTGATCGTTCCGCCGCTTCCAGTCCACAGATAGTTGACGTCATCGCCGCCATTGCCGATCTGCGCGTATGCGTCGGCACTCCCGCCAGTCAGGGCTACACCGGCCGTGTTGCTGGGTGGCGATACGGTGACGCTGATCGGGCCGCCGATCGTTGCCGTGCCGTTCAGATTCTCGCCAGCCTTGTAGCCGCCATTGCCGATCTGAACGTAGGAAGCACTGCCGGTTCCGGCCTGCATAACCACAGACTGGCCAGTGACCGTTATAATTCCAGTGTCGGAATACTGGCCGGTGATATCGTGGTTGCTCTCAGCGCCACCGTTTCCAATCTGCGCATAAGATTCCTGAGCAGTGCCGCCTTCCAGCTGTACGATACCGCCTGCATTGACAGTAATGTTGTCGCTCGTATCACCTTTAATTCGATAGCCACCGTCGCCAATCTGTGCGTAGCCCCCGGTGATAGCAGAACCGCCGGTTAGAGCGACGTTACCCTGCCCATTTACGTTGATCGCACCGCTACCAGCGCCAACATAGCCTAATTGTGCGCCGAGTCCGGCGCCGGCTGTGAGTTCGAGATTGTTGGTCAGCACGGTCGTAGCGCCAGTTGCCGAACCAACCGCTGCCGTGTTGGTGCTGCACGTCGTGTCGCTAGCATCGCAACCGATCTCGATACTGCCCTTGTTTGTGTCGCCGTTATTGGTTTGGCCGTAAGAACTCTTCGATGAAAAGAGGCCCGGCACTGTCGCATTGCTTTGCGCCGCGTTGATGATGCTCTGACCGGTAACAACGCTCGAATTCCATCCCGAAATAAGTGTGATGCTACCCGATCCCGAATTCTGGAGCGAATTGTCAATGTAGAGGCTATTTCCTGAGATGATCGTCAGATCGTTCGGGCTGTTATAGTTGAACGCATCCGTGATCGTCATGACCGGAGAACCGTTGTTCTCGGGATTTGCAAACGCTACGACAACATCGCCGCCGCTACCGACGATGCTGCTTGAGCCCAGGGCAGCCTCGACCATCGAACCGAGGTCATAGCTACAGTCGTCAACACCGCAGTTTTCTTCCTCGTCCTGCGCAACAATCGTCAGATTCCCGGACTCATTGCCCGAACTGCCGATATGGTTGCCGATCCATGGGGATGCCGGCTCATCTGCATTGCCGTCGCTGTTGAGCTGAATATTGCCACCCGCGAGCAGATAGATGTTTCCGGTTTCGTTGCCAGATACATCCAACCCGCCCGTGCCGTTGCCAAGCAGCGCGTAACCCGTATTTTCCGTCGCTTGAACGATGATGTCGTCTTTGGCGTAAGCGTAGATGTCACCACCGCCGGCGCCGTGATAACCAAGCTGGGCGTAGCCATTCTCAGCATCGAGCGTGATGTCGTCACCGGCCAGCGTTGTATTACCGCTGTTGCTGCCGACGGCCACGTCGCCATCAGTGTTCTCGCCACCGATTATGATCGAGCCGCTGCTGTTGCCATAGGTGCTGCCCGATGTGAGCGATGACGGCGACGTGGTCGTGCCATCCCAGCCCGCGACCGCGAGCAGATTGCCGCTCGAGAGTTGCGCCGAACTCAGGAATGTCAAGTTGCCAGTCGTCAGCAGCGTGAGATCGCCCCCGTCACTGACGGCTGTGATTGTGAGATCCTGAGAGTCATACAGCGTGCTGCCGCCAGATGACGAGAGCGAGGCATTGGAAATCGCGTTGCTGGCATTGTTGAGATTGATTCCGCCATTCGTCGCCGTAGCGCTGAGCGTCGGGGCGTTGATCGCGTTGTCAGAGCCTGATCCCTGCGTGATGCTGCCTGCGCCGGTATCAACGATCGCGAACGTGTTCTCGTCGCCGACGGACACGCCATCGATCTCGACAGCTGTGGAGTCATGCAGCGTCGCATCTGTCGTCACCGACAAAGTCACAGCGCCGATGGCGTTGCCATCGTTGCTGAGTGTCACCGCACCGCTGGTGGCCGTCGCATTGACCGCGGCCGCCGTGATTGCATCCGAGCCCTGGGTGATGTCACCGCCTGTGTCGGTCAACGTGAAGGTCCGGCCGGCGAGTGACGCGCCATCGATCTCAAGTGCCGAGATATCGTAGAAGCTGACATCGCCACCGGCGGAGAACGACGCATTGTCGACCGCATTGTTCGTGTTGGTCAGCGTCGTGTCGCCGTGCGTGCTTGTGGCATTCAACGTGCTCGCGATAATCGCATCGGTGGCATCCGAGCCTTGGCTAATGCCACCCGTCGACGTATCCGTGAGCGTCAATGTGTAGCCGCCGAGCGAAGCACCATTCAGTGTAAGCGCCGCGGTGTCATAGAACGTGACGTCGCCGCCCGCCGAGAACGTCGCCGCACCGACGGAGTTATAAGTGTTATCCAGCGTAATGCTGCCGCTTGGATTTGTGGCGATGATCGCGCTCGCAATGATGGCATTACTCAAACCCGCGCCTTGCGTGACCGCAACGCTTACTACCGGGTCCAATGTCAGCGTGTGACCCGCGAGCGAGGCGCCATTCAAAACGAAACTCACACTGTCGTCGAAGGCCACATCGCCACCCGCGGTGAACGTCACTGCGCCGACGGCATTGCTCGTGTTGGCGAATGTAAGAGCGCCAGCATTGTCCGTCGCGACAAGCGACGCGGCCGTGATCGCATTCGATCCACCCGCGCCCTCACTGATACCACCGGCATTGGTGTCGGTCAGTGTCAATGTGTGGCCAGCTAATGATGCACCGTTCAGCGCCAGCGCCGCCGTATCGGAGAAGGAGACGTCTCCCGTAGCCGAGAACGATGCGGTGCTGACCGTGTTGCTCGCATTCGTAAGCTTGATCGCGCCGGCACTTGAGCCACTCGTGGTCGCGAACAGCGTGCTGGCCGTGATGGCGTTTGAAGGCGCCGAACCTTGCGAGATACTGCCGCCGGTATCCGTCAATGTTAGCGTGTGACCGGCGAGCGAAGCGCCATTCAACGTGAAGCCGATGGAATCGAGGAACGCTACGTCGCTGGTCGCGGTGAAGCTCGCGGCACCCACCGCATTGCTCGTGTTGGTAAGCGTGATGCTGCCACTGGTGGTCGTCGCGATCAGGCTCGCCACCGTGATCGCCATCGAGCCGCTCGCGCTTTCAGTGATATTTCCGCCCGCGTTGACGGTGAAGCTACGGCCGCCCGAGACATTGATGCCGTTAAGCAGCACCCCCGTGGTGTCGTCGAAGGTGGAGTCGCCCGTTGCCGCAAGCGCCACCGTGCCGACGATGTTGTGGGTATTGTCGAGAATGACAGCGCCGCTAGTGTCGGTGACATTCAGAACACTAGCGTTGATGGCGTTCGTCGTCGCGGCGCCCTGTGTGATGTTGCCGTTCGTTTCATAGAGCGTAAGCGTATTGCTGACTCCCACAGTCGCGCCCAGTATTTCCAGTGCCACGGAATCATCGACGGTCGAGCTGCCGTTGGCAGTTAACACAAGCGTACCAATGGCATTGTTTGCGTTGTCGAGCGTGATCGCGCCGTTGACATCCTTGATAACGAGATTGCTCGCAGTGATCTTGTTGCCGCTGCCCGTTCCCTGACCAATTCCGCCGACATTCATGTCGGTTATCGAGAGCGTCTTCCCGCTGCCGACGGACGCACCGTTGATCGTGAGCGCTGCCACATCGTAAAGCGAAGCATCACCCGATGCTGACAGCGTCAGAGCAGCGAAGCTGTTGCTCGTATTGGCAAGCGTAATGCTGCCGCCGGTGTCAGTGGCATTGACGGCGTTCGCCGTGATGGCGTCGCTGGCGGCCGCTCCTTGCGTGATGTTTCCGCCACTGTTGTTCAATGTCAGTATATGACCAACAAGCGAAGCGCCATTCAGCGTGAGCGCGACGGAATCGTCCAGCGTAACATTGCCGGTCGCTGTGAAAGTTGCGGTGCCAACGCTGTTGCTGGCGTTGTTCAGAATGATATTGCCGCCATTGCTGCTTGCGGTCGTGGTGGTGATGAGATTGCTAACAATGATCGCGTTACCCGCACCCGAGCCCTGCGTGATGCCGCCATTGCCGGTGTCGTAGAGCGTAAGCGTCTTGCCGCTGCCGACGGACGCACCGTCGATCTCGACGGCGGACGCGTCATGCAAGGTAGCATCGGTTGCTGCGGACAGTGTGGCCGCGCCGATCTGATTGCTGTCGTTGTTGAGGGTGATCGCGCCACTCGTAGCCGTGGCGTCGATCGCGCCAGCGGTGATTCCGTAAGACACGCCCGGTGCTTGGCCGATGCCACCGGCATTCGTATCCGTTAGCGTGAGCGTGTAACCAACCAGCGTCGCTTTCTGAATTGTCAGCGCGGCCGCGTCGTAGAGCGTGACGTCGCCGCTTGCGCTGAACGTCGCATTGCTGACGCTGTTACCGGTGTTGGCGAGCGTGATCGGCCCGCTTGTAGCCGTGGCGACCAGATTCGTCGCCGTGATGGCATCGTCAGCCGTACCGCCCTGGCTGATGCCGCCGGAAGCGGTATCGTAAAGGGTGAGCGTATCGCCGTCCCCAACGGTGGCGCCGTCGATTTCGAGCGCCGCGCTGTCGTCCAACTCTGCATCGCCGTCAGCCTGCAACGTCGCATAACTGATGCTGTTGTTGGAATTGTCGAGTGTGATCGAACCGCTTGCATCCGAGGTGCCATATGCGGTCGCATTGAGCGCGGTAGCGTCGATCGCGCCGCTGCCCTGTGTGATATCACCGTGGACAACCAGCGTAAGCGTGCCGTCTTCGCCGACCGAGGCGCTCTCTATTTCGAGCGATTCACTGTCGTGCACGGTCGCATCGCCGGCGGACGAGATCGTCGCAGCGCCGAACGTGTTATTGTCGTTATCGAGCGTGATGTCGCCCGAAGATACGGTCGTGACATTGATCGAGTTGGCAACGATAGCGTCGCTTTGCGTGATGTCGCCTTTGGCGGTCAAATAGAGGTTGCCTTCGCCCAAATCGACGCCAGCATCGCCCACGCCGATATTGAAGCCCTGGTTCGGCGAATCGATGTACGCGTCGCCGTCACTGGTCGAGATCGCCAGATTGTCCGCCGCCACGTCGAGATACTGTCCTGACGAACCAATCGCGTTCTCTTCGCCCTGAATTGTCAGGGAAACGTTGTGACCCGTTACATCGGTGTTGGCGGTGTTCGAGATTGAATTGGCAACGATGGTGACATCGCCGCCCGGATTCGATCCATAATCGCCGTTGCCGATTTGCGCGTTGTTGTCGGCCGTGCCGATCAGCGAAATCTCACCCGTCAGCGTGATGTCGATATCGCCGCCAGCGCCGCCATTGTGGCCGATCTGCGCATCGCCATTGGTGGCATCGACCGTAAGGTTGTCAGAAACAATCGTCGTCGTGCCACCGGCGCTACCGACGGACGGATCGACCAATCCGCCGATCGTGATCGTTGCGTTGTTATTTCCGTATTCGCCCTCTTCGTTGGCGACAATCGTCGGAACATCGGTTGTCGACCTATCCCAGCCGCCGACGAGCGTGATATCGCCATTGCCTGCGTTCTGGACGTCTCCATCGATATCGAGATCACCGCTTGCGGCCAACGTGAGCGAATTGCCGCTGTCATAGGTCACGCCATCGAAAATGGCGGCATTGCTCGATCCGCTGGCGTTCGTATATCCGATGAAAACATTGCCGCCATTGTCGTTGTCGTCGCCATTTCCGAGGTCAGAAGCGAGATTGACTTCGTCCAATAAGATATCCGAGCCAATCAGCGTAACATTGCCGGACTCATTGTATTCGCTTGTGTCGGCGTTGTTACCGATCCAGGCAACGCCCACACCATCATTCGCGGTGATATCGCCTGTCGCCGTTACGCTGATATCGCCAGAAACGTCGCCTTCATAGCTGCCATCAGCGGCGCCGTTGCCGATTTGCGCGTACAGCCCGCTGCTATAGCCACCGTCGAGTTCGACACTGCCGGCATGGACCGTAACGGTGCCACTTATGCCGTCTATGCTGTCGTAGCCGCTTGCGCCGCCATTGCCGATCTGCGCGTAGCCGTATCCAGGCGTGTCCTGCGAGGCTTCGACTATAAGATCACCGGTGACGTTGACATTGATGTTGCCACTCGCTTCGCCAATGAAATCATCACCGCCATTGCCGACCTGCGCGTAGTCGCCTTTTCCATAAACATACAGGTCAGCGGCATTGACCGTGACGTCGCCCGATGCATTGGACGTGCTGTCCCCGCCATTGCCGATTTGGGCGTAAGAGAAGCCGCCGGTGCCGCCCGTTACAGTGACATCGCCATCGGCATTGACGGTGATGTCGCCGCCGCTGTTGGCAGAACGAATGTCGCTGAACGAGACGCCGCCATTGCCGATCTGTGCATAGCACCCACATTCGGAATCGCTGCCAGCGGTGACGTTGACATCATGCGCAGCATTGACGGTGATCGTGCCGGGCGTACCACCGTCATAGGCGTTTCCTTGTCCGTACTGATCGCCAGAATAGCCGATTTGCGCTTTGGCATTATCGGCTTCGACGGTGACGTCGTAGCCTTCGATTGTCAGGTTACCGCTGACGTCGGCGACTTCGCTGCCGTTCGACGATCCGGTTTCGCCGCCGACGATGACGCTGCCGTTGTTATGACCATAGGCCCCGCTATCGACGGTCGTGAGCGTCACCGGGTCGGTTGTCGAGCCATCCCAGCCGGCGACGAGCGTAATGGCGCCACCGCCGCTGGACTGCAGATTGCGCAGCGTACCGGCAATGGTGATGTCGCCGGCACTGAGAAGTGTGAGATCGTAAGAACTGTAAAATTCGTTCTGGTCGTCGATGTTTATTCCATCGGTACCCCAAACCTCGACGGTCACATTGCCGTTCGGGATATCGTTGGCAACACTGGCACCGACGTCTTCGATCGTTTGCGCATTGAGCGTGACGCCGCCGCTGACATAGCCGGGCTGGCCGATATTGCCCGCGATCACAAGGCTGTCGCCGGTCACATTGTTGAAGCTCAGATCGCCATCGACGGTGACGCCGATGTCGCCACTGACATACGGCGCATCGTCCGTGCCGCCGACATTGCCGATTATAACCGTGCTGGCTTCTTCGCCGTCGGACGTCAACGAGGCCGAGCCCGAATGAGTTAGTTCGCCGTCTTCTGTGCCGCCCCGAACATTGACAGTGATATCGCCGCCAATTGTTACGTTGCCGCCATCATAAGAAGACGCGTCCGCATCTGAGCCCTGTCCACCATTTCCAATCCGTATGCTGCTGTCGCCGCCGCTGGTGGCAAGCATGGTGAGCGTGCCGGCGGTTGCGTTGTCGTTGTCGGCTGTATCTTCACCGACGGTGATGTTGATAGCACCTGCGGTCGTAACGTCGCCCGATATTGAGAGGCCGGCGCCACTATTGTCGCCGCCGTTTCCAATCGAAACGCTGTCGCTATAAGCGTCGGTCTGCAGTGTCAGACTGTCGGAAGCTGTAACCGCGATCGTGCCGTCGAAACCGACAGAGCCAATCGTGGAATCGTAAGTGTAGTCCGAGATATTGCAGGCCGCAGTTGCTGCACCGGCGCAATATCCGCCATTGCCGATCTGGACAGCGCCCTCGTCATTATGCGTCTCGAGCGTGATGTTCTGCGCTTTAACCGTGATATCGCCGCTGTCGCTGAAACCGCTCCCGGGATTGAGATTCGAGAACGAGCCACCATTGCCAATCTGGACATCGGCGGGAGTTTCGTCCGCGTTGTAGTCAGGTGAATCGGGATCCGTGACGCGGTGGGTTTCAACGTCGATATCGCCGTTAAGCGCTTCGACATCGATCGCGCCACTTGAGTCGCCATTCGACAAGAAACCGCCATTGCCTATCTGGATGGCGTCGGAATCCTCTGTCGAAATATCGATATCGCCGTTGAGAGATTGGACGGTGACGCCGGTGACGTTCGCTCCCATCGTGCCGGAAGAACTATATCCGCCATTGCCGATCTGGATGTAATCCGCCGGACCTTCGGCATCGATTTTCAGTTCATAGTCGGACGTGACGGTCACGTCGCCGGCCATCTCGCCACTTGCACCGTAGCCACCATTACCGATCTGGATCATGGCGTCGGTTGGATAATCGGGGCCGCCGTAGCATTCGCCTACGCACGGGTAGCCGCTCGTCAGATATATGTTCGCAGCGGAAAGCGTAACATCGCCGCTGATCGATTGCTGCGAAGCGCCGCCATTACCAATCTGCGCGAAGGAGTCGTCGCCGTTGGCCTCGACATAGATGTCGCTATAGTACTCGGCGCCGTCATAGTCGGAATCTGCAGTGACGGTCACATTCCCAGAAACCGTAGTCGTGTCGCCGCCATTGTAATTTCCGATGCGCGCCGTCGAGCCGCTGCCATTGGCTTCCAGATCGACATAACTTCCGGTGGATTCCACCGTGATGTTGCCGTTGACGGGATCGGTGTTGCCGGAATCGTCCGGAGAGGTGAAGTTGGAAATCAGCGCGGAACTGTTGCTGCCATCCGCATACATTCCAACCTGGAGACCGGCCGTGACAGTGACGTTGCCACTGGCGCCAAGCCCCGCATTGCCGATGCGCGTCTGCGAGGAGTCCTGCTCCGACTCCAGATCGATATAGCTGGCTGCCGTTACTTGTATAACGCCGCCGGCATCGCCGCCGGCTCCGTTTCCGATGATCGCGGCGGAGCTTGCGCCGTCTCCCTGCAGATCGATGGAACCAACGTAATCGCCATTCTGGGTCGCGTTCACCGTTATGGCGGAGGTGACATTGCCGCTGGCTTGCGAGCCGATACGCGCGATGGAGCTACCGGCATTCGCGACAACGCTGAGATTGTTCGCGTTGACATAGATACTGCCTTCGGCACTGCTGTTGGAGAGCGATCCGTTGCCGATCGTTGCGCGCGATGTGTTGGCGCCGTTTGTCTGGACGGTGGAATTGTTGTCGGCGGTCACCGTAACCGTGCCGCTCGCGTCTCCTCCGACACCCGAGCCGACGCCAAAATTTCCGATCTGGGCGCGCGAAGCGCTGCCGCTTGCGTTTACGTCAAGCGTATAGTCTGCGTCGTTGTCGCCATAAGCATCGACCGTGATGTTTCCGGTCTGCGATGCAATATTTTGCGCGTTGCCGGTGCTGACATTGCCGATAACCGCGCGCGAACTTGCACCGGCCGCATTGACGGCAACATCGCCATCGGATTCGACATAAATGTTGCCGCCGACGGCTCCAAACACACCTGCGCCGCCATTGCCGATCTGGGCGGTATAGCCTAGCGTCCCGCCGGCATAGACAGAGACTTCGTCCGTCGCCTGCACATTTATGCCGCCATTGCTCGCGCCGTGGTAACCGATCTGCGCGTAACCCTTTTCAGCATCGACATCGACGTCATAACCGTAAACGTCTGTGGTGCCGCTAGCGCTGCCAACGGAGACGCTGCCACCGGCGCTGCTGCCGCCGATCGTAATCGTGCCTGTGCCAAGGCCATAAGTTCCCGTTGCGCCCAACACCTGGGGGTCAAGGGTTTTGCCGTCCCAGCCGCCAACGAGAGTTATGTTGCCACTGCCACTATTTGAAACGCCAAGTAATATTCCAAGGTCGCCGGCCGAAAGTACCGTGAGGTTGTTGGACGACGAATAATCAAGGGCAGAATTGATTGTAATCGGATCGGTGCCCGTGCTTCCGACGGTGACATTGCCGCCCGGCCCTGCCGCAGGATCAAGGTCGGTAAGGACGATCAGACCAAGATCGCCGCCGTTTGAATCGTCTTCGGATCCGAAAACGATCGTGACATTTCCGGTTTCGCTTACTGCCGAGCGGTTGCCGATCCAGGCTTGCGTGCCGCCGTCATTGTCTAATGTCAGTGTTCCAGCGACTTGGACATTGATGTTGCCGGTGGTTGCGCCGCTTGTGGAAATCGAACCATTGCCGATCACGGCCGAACCGCCGTTCGAGGCATCGAGCGTGAGGTTGTCAGTCGCAAAAATGTTTATCGTACCTCCGCCGGTGCCCTGATAGCCGATCTGGTCGACCAATCCGCTGCCGCTCTTGAGCGAGATATCGTGACCGAGGACGGTGACCGCGCCATGGTCGCTGCCGACCGAAGCCGACACGGTGTTGCTGCCAGAAATACCGAACGTGATGTTTCCGCTGCTGTTACCGTAAGAACCTGGGGTGTTCTCGAACAACGTCGGAATGCCGTCGCCGGGTGCTGTGCCGGCAGCTGTGACTTGCGAAGCCGAAGCGCCGGACACCTGCGTCCAGCCCGCGACAAGATTGATATCGCCGCTGCTAGCGTTCCGAACGTTCGCGTCGATTTCAATCGTACCGCCAGAGATCAAACTCAGTGTGTTGTTGCTAGTGTAAGTAACGTCGCTGAGAACCTGTATATCGTCGTCTGCCTCAAGCGTGACGTTTGTCGTGCTTAATTGGCCTACGATTGTGCTCGGATCATAAGTGCACGAACTGCCGCTGCAACCGGTTCCACCTGTTTGAATAGTGATGTTCGTTGGATCCAACAGCCAATCGCCGGTCAGGCCAAGCGGCGCGGTTGTATCGACTTTGGCATTTGAGCCAACGCCCAGATTAGAGCCCGAGGTTTCGACCTGACCGCCATTGCCGCCCTGAACGCCGCCGCGCGCGCTGATGGAGCCGTTGAACGACGTGTTGCCGCTCGACCAGACACTGACCGTGCCGCCATTGCCCTTCGTGATTGCATCGGCGGTGATTGTCGCGTTGCCAACCGCGGTGTTCTGTGCGTTCGCGATCGTGCCTTGACCGTGCAAGCCGCCACCGATTTCCACAGTGCCGCCACCCACATCGCCAGACGCATTGATCTTCGCTCCATCGGCGACATTCACATTCTGGCCGGTGATTGTGACCGTGCCGCCAGTCTGTCCGGCACCAGTGCCCGACACGTTGAGCGTTCCGCTGTCGTTGACAGTGCCGTTTGGTCCGGCATCGAGATCGATTTCGCCATTGTGCGAGGAAATGCTTGTTGCCTGCACCATTCCGGTGTTGTTGATAACGTCGTCTTGCACGCTTTGCGCGGCACGCGCCGTCATCACGACTTGACCGCCGTTGGCCACGATCGTACCGGCATTGGAGACCAGCGCCGATTGCGGATTGCCGTTCGCATCCACCGGCGCGCTGATTTGATAGCGCAGCAGGTTATCACCGGTCATATCGACCGTGAATGTGCTCGCGCCACCCAAAACGACAGTGCCGAGATTGGCCTGGATCAGGCCTTCATTGGAAACGCTTGGCGCAGAAAGGACAACCGATCCCCCGCTCGATGTGGTGATCGTACCGAGATTGGTGACCGATGCATCGGGGTTCGAAGACGGTTTTGAGAAGTCATATTTGCCGTTCTTGAAATCGTCGTCGGCGATGTCCGACGTCGTCGCAATCAACGCGCCAACATTAATCTCGCTACCCTTGCCGAAAA
>Ga0265340_10001146_pt1 | contig 15148 bp, 14 predicted proteins | sample 4CB225metaG_FD_202082 | JGI IMG/M metagenome (GOLD analysis project Ga0265340, IMG submission 202082) | Rhizosphere microbial communities from Carex aquatilis grown in University of Washington, Seatle, WA, United States - 4-CB2-25 metaG | ecosystem: Host-associated > Plants > Roots >...
AAGCATCGTCACTGATGCCCGCGTTCCTGTTCAATTCTGCACAGATCAGAGTCCGGCGGTTTGAGAGTCTTCTCAAGTGATTCGTCGGACCATCGAGCATCAGGCCGGTCCCGAATCTTGCGGCGGTGGGACTCATCTCGAAAAGCAGTTCCCTAGTTCTGCGTTGCGTTGTCGTGAGTGCATTCATCCGAAGGCGGAGGCGACCATGACGCGCGTTCGAACATCGCTATTGGCGGCAACATCGTTTGCTGCGTTGACGGTCGCAATGGCTGGCTGCGCTGGGGCGTCGGAATTGTCGACCCTCCTCGACAGCTTCGCCGTTCTGGCGGGCTCGACGATCACCAACACCGGCCCCACCACCATCGACGGAAACATCGGCCTCTCTCCGGGCACCTCGATCGTCGATTCCGCCCAGATAACTCTGATCCCGCCAAGCACGATACATCAGACGGATTCGGTAGCGGCGGAGGCACAGGTCGATCTCGGCAACGCCTTTACCACCCTGATGAACCTCCCCTCCGGTCACGACCTGACCGGTCAGGGCCTGGGCGGCATGGTTCTGACCGCGGGCGTCTATTCGTTTGGCACCATTGCCGACTTGACCGGCACCCTGACGCTGAACGCCGAAGGCAACCCCAATGCTGTCTTCATCATCCAGGTGGGCAGCGCGCTCAATGTCGCCGGGAGTTCCCACGTTGTTCTGGAAAACGGCGCACAGGGTGCGAACGTCTATTGGGTTGTCGGCTCCGCAGCCACGATTGGAACCGACGCAGATTTTTCCGGCGAAATCCTCGCCTATTCGGCAATTACCCTGCAGACCGGAGCGACCATCACCTGCGGCGCGGCGCTGGCTGAGACCGCGGGTGCAGTCACCCTGGATACCAACGTCATTACCTCCCAGTGTGCCTTCGCCGGCTTTGGCGGCGGCTCGACGGCGACTGGCAATGCCGGTGCAATCGCCGCGGCGCTGGACGCTTATGTGGCCGCCGGCGGCATTCTTCCCCCCGCATTGGAGGCATTGCTCAACGGCTTGACCTCCGACGAGCTGACGGCTGCGTTGATCCAGCTTTCCGGCGAGACGGGGACTGCCGTAGCGCCGGCGGCGACCCAGGGGATGAACTCGTTCCTGTCGACATTGTTCGACTCGGCCTTCGTTGACAACCGCTCCGAGACCCCGGGCCCCAGCCCCTCGACGGTGAGGGCGCTGGATTACGCTTCAGAACGCACACCCTCTTCCGGCCCGGCAGCCGCCCTGGCGCCGCTCGACCCGTCTTATGCTCCGGGCCGCTGGGGAGTGTGGGCCGCCGGCTACGGCGGCTCCAGCACCACCAGTGGCGATGCGACGGTGGGCAGCCATGACACCTCCAGCACCATCTTCGGCATCTCCGCCGGCTTCGACCAGCATGTCGGCGCCGACTCCATCGTCGGCATCGCGCTTGGCGCCGGCCGCAGCAATTTCAGCGTTGCGGATGGACTGGGCAGCGGCAGCGACAGCATGCTGCAGGCAGCGCTCTACGCCCGAACGAACCTCGGGCGCGCCTACGTCGCCAGCGCGGTCGCCTATTCATACAACGCCATCACCACAGAGCGTGATATCAACCTGCCGACAACGCCGGCGACGATCGACCACTTCAGCACCGCGTTCGCCGGCAACGACGTCGCCGGCCAGGTCGAGATCGGCTATCGCCTGAAGTGGCTCATCCCTTATGCCGCCGTTCGCGCGCAGGAATTCTTCACGCCCGCCTACAGCGAAACGGCGACTGAAAATTCCGGCCTGGGGCTTTCTTACGCCGCACAGACCAGCACGGCATTTCGGACCGAACTCGGCCTGAGGGTCGCGCACACCTTCCCGGTTGCCGCCACTTCCACGCTGACCCTGAGCGGCCGCGCTGCCTGGGCCCACGACTATGGTGGGGTGCCTTATGTAACGGCAGCGTTCCAGTCGATCCCGGGCACCACCTTCGTCATCCATGGCGCCGCCCCGGCTCGCGATTCCGTGCTTCTCTCCGCCGGCGCGGAGCTCGGCTTTGCCGACGGGTTCGCGGTTGCCGGGCTGTTCGACAGCGCCTTCTCCTCGAACTCTTCCATGTATTCCGGGACCGGCCGGGTCAGCTACCGTTGGTAGATTTCGTCAGGTCGCTCAATTTCGCGACAATTTGCGGAGAATTGTAGCGATTTTTCGGCCCGCTTCATAAGGCCAAGCGCCTACGCCTTTGGGCCATGGGCTCTTTCGCAACGCTTGGCGCAATACTCCTGACGACCCTTTCGGCTTATGTCGGTGCTGTGGCGCCGTCGTCGGCGAGTGGCGCCTTGGTTGCTTTCTCCGCCGATGTTGCGCCGGGCACCATCGTCATCCGCACCGGCGAGCGACGGCTCTATCTTGTCCTGGATGATCGCCACGCCCTGCGCTACGTCGTTGGCGTCGGCCGCCCCCGCAGCCAGTGGTCCGGCACCGCCGTCATCGATGGAAAGTACGTTCGCCCGAACTGGGCGCCACCGGCCCTGGTCAAGCGCGAGCAACCGGATTTGCCCGACGTCATTGCCAGCGGGTCGCCCGGCAATCCCATGGGCGTTGCGGCGATGACCCTCTCCGGCGGCCAGTATGCCATCCACGGCACCAATGACCCGAACTCGGTCGGCGGGTTCGTCTCGCACGGCTGCATCCGCATGTACAATCAGGACATCACCGATCTGTTCGCTCGCGTCGACCTTGGCACGACCGTCGTCGTAACCCGCTGACCCGTAGCGGCAGGAACGTTCACGCGACTTCGGACGGGGCGCGCCTGAGCAGCGCGATCGAGTCGAGTTTGATGATCATGTCGGCATGCCGCGCCAGGATCACCGACCCGCGCCGCGCGCCGGTCTCCTCTTCCGAACGCATCACCGGAAAGAAAGCCGCCAGCCCGCCAATTCCCTGCTGGCCCACATAATCCATATCGAGCCGTTGTCCCGGACCGTAGTCGTCAAAGCCGTAACCCGCATCGTCCGGCACGGCGAAGTCGTCGATCACGACGACGCTGTTCGGAAAAGATGTGAACACCGTGCGAAGCTCCTCGCCCAGCGGCAAGGGCTTCCACCAGTGCGCATCCAGATAAAAGAGTGTTGCGTCGTGCCGCTCCGGTTGGCGTGCCAGAGCGTTCAGGAAGCTGACCGAATCACCCAACACGACCCGCACGTTGGGACTGTGTCGAACCCGCAGTTCGCAGAAATGCGCGAACAGCGGCGTAATCTCAACGGTCGCCACAGGCAGCCCGAGACCCGCGAACCAGGCCGTCGACGCGCCGAGGTAGGAGCCCGTCTCGACGATGCGTAGTATCTGGCATGTGTGGATGATCGCTTCGATAACGGCTGCGCGACCGGTCTGGCCGTTGAGCGGTGCGCCGAAGTGAAGGCCGCTCCTGAAATAGCGGCGCGCGAAATACCGCGGAGCCACCCGATGCTCGATGATCCTCCGCCAGCCGCGCTGCCTGCCCAGCATGCCGGCAACACTACCCTTCGCTCCGCGAACGAGCAATTTCGACGTGATGATTCTTCGGCTGGTGCTCGCGCCCGCGCGTCTCAGTGCGTTTCGACAAATGCGCGCCCGGCCGCCGTGCGCCGCCAGCGCATGACCAACGCGACCAGCACGGCGGCAATTGCGATCGCCCCGGCGAACGCCACCAGTCTGCCCGGGGTCTCCCCTCCCCCGAAAGCCACGCGGTACATCGTTCGGCCGGGAAGAAACGTGAGCAGGCCGGTGATCACCAGCCCGAGCCCGTAGGTGTATTGCATCGTGCGCGCATGGCGGCCGATATCGCCGCGTCGCGCCCGCGCGACACCGGCCCAGAGCATGACCAGGACGAAGATCGAAATGAGGTGGATCGGGCTGAACAGCCAGAACGTGCGGATCGTCCAGATGAAGAACGACGACAGCGCCACCACCGCCATCAGCCCGACCCATACGCGACCGGTGACACGGTGCAGGCGATCACCCTTCCTGCGGAAGAGCTGCGCCGCGCCAATGAGCAGGGCCAGCACGGCGCAATAAGCGTGGATCTGGATGACGGGCGAAGCCTGGAAGAGCGGCGCGAGCGACATGGTGCCCACTCTATCGCAACCGGCGTCGCGATTGGCGGGCGCGAGCCGGCCGCCCCAAAAGCAACGCCGCCTGCCGGTGGCGGCAGGCGGCGCGCAGGGTTTGGAGAGGAGGACGCGACTAGTACTTTACGACCGGCGGATAGTAGGACTGCTGGTGCGGCGCATCGAAGTACCAGCGCAGGCCGACCTTGAAGTCCTGTGAGGTCAAACCACGGAATTCCTCGGGATTGTAGAGATTGTTCGTACCGTCCGAAGCGATCAGGTCGCCCGAGCGCGCGTTGCCAAGGTTGATGTAGCGGTACGCCGCTTCCACCACCAGATTCTGCGACACCTGGTAATCGAGACCCGCGTACAGCGCCCAGGCGAAGCTGAGCTCCGAAGCCGTACCGCCGTAGGCGATGCCGCTCTGCGGTGTGTTTACGTCTGTGAAGCCGCTGATCGTGTTGTACGACACGCCGGCGCCGGCGCCGACGAACGGCGTGATCCCGCGCCAGGTCGCGATGTCCCAGTAGGCGTTGGCCAGGAACGTCAGCTCGGTCTTCTTGGCGGTGTAAGCGTCGGTGCCATCCAGTGACGGATTTGCATCGGTGTAGGTCTGGAACCCGCTGAAGTCAGATGGGAAGCGATATTCGGCCGTCACGTCCCAGCGGAAGTGGTCGTTCACCTTGCGGCCGAAGCCGACCGCTACCAGCGGCGCGGGCGAGAAGTCTTTGAACGCCGTATCGAGCGTCTCCGTCGTCGCGTCGAGGGCGTTGAACAGGCTGTTTACGCTCTGATTCGTGATGCCGATGTCGCCGCGCAGGTACCACGATCCACCGATCGGAACCGGGGTCGGCGGCATCTGCGGCATGTCGGCGGCGAAAGCGAAGCTGACCGGCGCAATCAAAAGCGCACCACCCAGCAGCGCGGAAATGTTTGAACGACCCATGACGTGAGTTCCCCTTCCTCGTGCCCCCGGCCGAGTTAAACGGCCCGCTGACGGGCGATTGAAGGAGAGTCTGGCGAATAACAGTTAAGGCGAGCTTAACCACGCCGCTTAACCACGTTCTTTTACCTTAACGAGAGGTAAACGACAGAAGAACGCCTCCATAGCAGCCATGAAGACTTGAGAACGGCAGCACTCCACCGCGCCTGATGCTCGCGCGGCACCACAAAGAAAAAGCGGCGGAAAAATCCGCCGCTTCGTGCTTTGCGCTTGATGCCGAACGCCTTCAGGCCTGCGGCTGTGGCTCCAGCCCGCCTGCATCCGGCTCGCCCGTCGGCCGCCGCGGCTTCTTGGTGAGCGGCACCGTCGACGACTTGGTCGGCGTCGTGTCTTCCGGTGTTTCGCGCACCGGCGGCTTGCCGGCGAGCAGGTTGCGGATTTCCTCGCCGGTCAGCGTCTCATATTCGAGGAGGCCCTGCGCCAGCGTCTCAAGGTCATTGGCATGCGCGGTAAGGATGCCACGCGCCTCGGCGAGCCCCTCCTCCACCAACCGGCGGATTTCGGAATCGATCTTCTGGGCGGTCTCCTCGGAAACGTTCTGCGTACGCGACACAGAATGGCCGAGGAAAACCTCTTCCTGATTTTCGCCATAGGAAACCGTGCCGAGCGCATCCGACAAACCCCAGCGGGTCACCATCATGCGCGCCAGCCGCGTCGCCTGCTCGATGTCCGACGCCGCACCCGAGGTCACCTTCTCCTTGCCGAAAATCAGTTCTTCGGCGATGCGGCCACCCATCATGATGGCGAGCCGCGAGGTCATCTGCTCGACGCTCATCGACAGCTTGTCGCGCTCCGGCAGCTGCATGACCATGCCGAGCGCGCGGCCGCGCGGGATGATGGTTGCCTTGTGCACCGGATCGGTCGCCGCGACGTTGAGCGCACAGATCGCGTGGCCGGCCTCGTGATAGGCGGTCAGCCGCTTCTCGTCCTCGGTCATGACCAGCGTGCGCCGTTCGGCGCCCATCATCACCTTGTCCTTGGCGTCCTCGAACTCGGACATCGTCACCAGCCGCTTGCCGCGGCGAGCGGCGAGCAAGGCCGCCTCGTTGACGAGGTTCATCAGGTCGGCGCCGGAGAAGCCCGGCGTGCCGCGGGCGATCACCTTGAGATCAACGTCCGGCGCCATCGGCACCTTGCGCACGTGCACCTTCAGGATCTTCTCGCGGCCGATGACGTCGGGATTCGGCACCACGACCTGGCGGTCGAAGCGGCCCGGACGCAGCAGCGCCGGGTCGAGCACGTCCGGCCGGTTGGTCGCCGCGATCAGAATAATGCCTTCGTTGGTTTCGAAGCCGTCCATCTCGACCAGGAGCTGGTTCAGCGTCTGCTCGCGCTCATCGTTGCCGCCGCCAAGGCCGGCACCGCGGTGACGACCGACCGCATCGATCTCGTCGATGAAGATGATGCAGGGCGCGTTCTTCTTCGCCTGCTCGAACATGTCGCGGACGCGGCTGGCGCCGACGCCGACGAACATCTCGACGAAGTCGGAACCCGAAATGGTGAAGAACGGCACGTTCGCCTCGCCGGCCACGGCGCGCGCAATCAGCGTCTTGCCGGTGCCGGGCGGGCCGACCAGAAGCACGCCGCGCGGAATACGGCCGCCCAGCCGCTGGAACTTCTGCGGGTCGCGCAGGAATTCCACGATCTCTTGCAGATCCTCCTTGGCTTCATCGACGCCCGCGACGTCCTCAAACGTCACGCGTCCGTGCGCCTCGGTCAGAAGCTTGGCCTTCGACTTGCCGAAGCCCAGCGCCTTGCCGCCAGTGCCCTGCATCTGGCGCATGAAGAAAATCCATACCGCCAGGATGAGGAACATCGGGAACCATGAGATCAGCATCCCGATCAGCGATTGCCCGGCCTCCGTCGCCGGCTTTGCCGCGATCGAGACGCCATGATCCTCGAGCCGCTTCACGATATCCGGATCCTGCGGCGCGTATGTCTCGAACGCACTGCCGTCGCTGTACGAGCCAGCGATGTCCTGCCCGGAGATGATGACGCTGCGGACCCGGCCCTGGTCCACATCGCTCGTGAACTGGGAATAGGGAATATCGCGCCCGGCGGTCCGCGAACCCGTATTCTGGAAGAGGTTGAACAGGGCGATCAGCACCAGGCCAATGATCACCCACAAGGCAAAGTTACGAAAATTCGCGTTCATGTGATCCTCAGGGGGCGGCGGCAGCCGCCAGCGCCCGCATATTGGCCGGCCGGCACTAAGATAGGCACTTGAAGTTACGAAGCCAATAAGAGGACGACGCTATCACGTCGGGAATGCGGCGAAACTGCCGTTTTTACGTAACGGTGAACGGGATTCTAGCCGGGAACGGCGCCGGGGAAGAGCGGCGGACCGTCGAGCCGTTTCCGCAGGAGCGACTGCAGGCTGACGTAACCTAGACTATCTGACGGGAATTGCTCGGGAATTAGCGACGGCGCGATCGCCCCGCCGCGCTGCATCACAAGCGGAAGGGCGGCCCGGGCACCGGCGGGAATCGCCTCCATTTTCCCCGCGACGGCAGGCGAATGGCCGACGAAATATGCACCCGAAGGCGCGAGCGAGAGGCCCCGCGGTGCGTCCGGCGCCACGGCGTAGGCAAACCGATGGTCCCAGATCCCCGTGGCGCCCGGCGAAAGGCGCACGGCCGGCAGCCCGCCGCGCCCGGTCTCCCGGTAAACCGCCACCTGCGCGCCGCGCCGCTCCGCAACCGCGCCGGCAAGCGTTCGCTTCAACCGGCCCGCATCGCCAAGGACGGCGTCGTGCAAGGCTGCGAGGCGGTCGTGGCGGGGCGCGTATTGCTCGCCGCCGACGGCCATGACGAGCCGCGCCAGCGCCCGCAGCCTCGTGGCATGGGGCTCGGCTCCAAACCGCGCGACATCGAGCCAGGCCACCGCGCAGGCGTCCGCGGCGACCGCCGTCGCCAGAAGATTGCTCGCCGCATGGTCGATGGCGTCCGCCGCATCGGCGAGCCGCGCCGCCGCGTTGGCCAGAGCATCCGCATCGATACCGATTTCCGCCAGCAGGGGCAGCGCCCGCCGCATCCGGACACGCTCGAACGCGGCATCGTCATTCATGGGATCGTCGACCGGCGCGAGACCGGCGGCGATCGCCGTTGCCCGCAGGCGCTCCCGCGAAACCGACAGAAACGGCCGCGCAATCACGATGTCGCCAAGATCGAGCCACGGCCTCATGCCGGCCAAGCCAAAGACGCCGGCGCCGCGGTTGAGCCGCATCAGCAGCCCTTCCGCCGCATCGTCGCGCTGGTGCGCAAGCAGAAGATGGCCGACGCCGGCCGCGCGGCAGGCCTCGCGCATGAGCGTGTAGCGGGCCATGCGCGCCGCCGCCTCGATGTCGCCGGTCGGAACTGGTCCTTTGCGCATCAGCACCCGCACCGCCAGCCCAAGGCCGCGCGCCGCCGTGGCAACCCCTGCCGCCACCTTGCCTGAGCCGCGCTGCAGCCGATGATCGACGGTGAGGACCAGAACGCTGGACGACGCCGGCCGCCAGCGCGCTACCGCCGCCATCATCCCGAGCGAATCCGCTCCCCCGGAGACGGCGAGCGCAATCGACCGCGCACCGCAGAACGGCGCAAGCAGCTCGGCGATTTCGCTTTCGCCGAGCGGCTGCGCGCCGTGCTGATCAGCACGAAGCACTGGCTTGTTCGGTCTTCACCCGCGCCTTCAGGCCGTTCGACATCTGCGGGTATTTCTTCTGCAGGAGCGCATACATCTTGCAGGCCTCGTCGCGATAGCCGAGCCCGGCCAGCGACAGCCCAAGCTTGAGCAGGGTGTCCGGCGCCCGCTTGCTGTTGGGATATTTGGTATAGCCGGTCTTGAACTCCTGCGCCGCCCCGGCGTAGTCGCCATGATCGTAGAGCGCCTCGCCCAGCCAGTACTGCGCGTCCGGCGCCTGCTCGTCGGCCGGATAGTTGACGAGGAACTGGCGGAAGGCTTTCTCGGCGAGGTCGTACTGCCCGGCATTGATCAGGGTATAGGCCTGATCGTAGTCGGAGCGCGGGTTCCCGGTCGGCGTGATCGTCGCCGTCTGCTGGTTCACCGTCGGCGCGGCCGCGGGCGCGGGCGCCGCTGCCTGCGGCGCCGCGCTCGGTGCCGGCGCCGTCTGGAGCGGGGCTGACGGCGGGGCGGCGGCCGCCGGCTGCTGGCTGCCGTCGTCCGACAGTGCGGAAAGGTCGAGAGGCGCTGCCGATCCCGGCTGCGCGGCACTGGGCGGCGTCGACTGCGGAACGCTGAGCGTTCCCAGAAGCTGCGGCGGCGATCCGAGCTGCTGCTGCCCGCCGGGCGCGTTTGCCGCCCCCGGCGCTGCCGCGCCTGCCATGGCAGCAGTACCCGGAGCTGGCAGCGGCGGCGCCGATTGCGCGGCCTGCGCCGTCGGCGAAGACAGCGGCTGAGCCGCCGCCTTGGCGGCACCCTTCGCTCCGCCCTTCTCAAGCTGGCTGAACCGGAACTCGTTGTCGTCCTGGGTCCGCTTCAGCTGATCCTGCAATACCTGGATCTGGTGCTGAAGCGCCTCGACCTGTCCGGTCAGGTCGCGCAACTGGCCTTCGAGATTATCGATCCGCGCCGCCTGGTCGTCCCCTTGCGTGGCGGGAGAGGACTGCTGCTGTGGTCCGAACGGCCAGTTTGCCGTTTCTCCGGCACCGGCCGAGCAGAGGAGAAAGCCGGCGGCGACCGCAGCGGTCGCGAAGCGGGTGAAGGCGGGCGAAACGAAAGGCGGCATGAGGCACGCGTCCGGATTGAAAGCCAGATGAAAGGTTACCATAGCCCAGTCGAGTTCGGCCAAAATGCGGCTGGAATTTTAGCCGCTCAGCTTCGCGCGCCTTGGTGTTGCACTTCGTTTGAGGACTTGAAGCTCCCCTCTCCGCTCATTCCCGGGACCGGCAACGGCGAAGCCGGTAATCGGGACTCCAGCCGTCCGCCCCACGGATGCCGGGTTGGCGAGAATAGCCGCGACATCATCCGCGAAGCGTTCCCCACCAGCGCCGGCTGGATTCCTGCGTTCGCAGCAATGAGCGGGACAACGAAAAGCCTCTGCCCAAAAGCAGACCGGCGGTCCCTCCCCGTTCTGGGGAACGACCGCCGGCGGTAACGCCCGGAAAAGTCGCTTCGGCCGGAGATCAGGTACCGGCGTTGCTCAGCACGGTGACGGCACGCCGGTTCTGCGACCAGCACGATTCGTCGTCGCAGGTCGCGACCGGCCGTTCCTTGCCGTAGGAGATCGTCCGCATGCGGTTTGCCGCGATGCCGCGCGAGGCGAGATAGTCATGCACCACCGCGGCGCGGCGCGCGCCGAGCGCGATGTTGTATTCGCGGGTACCGCGCTCGTCGGCGTGGCCTTCGATGGTGAAGGTGTAACGCGGGTACTGGTTCAGCCACTGCGCCTGCTTGTCGAGCGTGGCGCGCGCCTCAGCCGAAAGATCGGTCGAGTCGGTGATGAAGTAGATGCGGTCGCCGACGTTGACGCTGAAGTCCTGGGCCGAACCCGGGACGGCCGTGCCGGCGCCCTGCCCCATGCCGAGGCCAAGGCCGCCCGGTTCGCTGTTGGGATTCTTGGCGCAGGCGCCCAGGAACAGGGCCAGCATCAGGACCGTGGCCAGTCCGGCGGTGCGCGAAACTCGGTCGAATTTGAACATGACGGATAACTCCTCGTGCACCATGCCGGCGCGTTTGTCCCGGTCTAGCCGTGCGTTGGTTAAGCCACCGTTCAGCAGTTTGGTGAACGAAACGTTGCCAACCACGCCAGCGAGTCCGCAATACGGCGCAATTGCGTCAATTGAGCAGCGGCGACCAGGCGGGATCGGAGGCAAACGAAGGTGTCGGCACCTTCATTTCGTTGTAGCCGGTGAGGTCGATTGTGTAGAGCTGCGGGCCGCCGTTGGTGCCCTGCGTGTCGCGGAAGAACATGATCACGCGACCGTTCGGCGCCCACGTCGGTCCCTCGTTGTGAAAGCCTTCGGTCAGAATGCGTTCGCCCGATCCGTCCGGCTTCATCACGCCGATTGCGAACAGGCCGGCGTTGCGCCGGGTGAAGGCGACGAGGTCGCCGCGCGGCGACCACACCGGCGTGTCGTAGGAGCCCGAGCCGAAGCTGATGCGGTGCGGGTTCGAGCCGTCGCCATTCATCACGTAGAGCTGGGTGCTGCCGCCGCGGTCCGATTCAAAGACGATCTGCTTGCCGTCCGGCGAAAACGACGCACTGGTGTCGATCGCGGGATCGTTGGTGAGGCGCGTGGTCGCGCGCGAGCGCAGGTCGAGCGAAAAGAGGTTGGCGTTGTTGCCCGCCTGCAGGCTCATCACGATCTTCTGCCCGTCGGGCGAGAAGCGCGGTGAAAAGGTCATGCCCGGGAACTCGCCGACGAGCTCCTTCTGCCCGTTCTCGACGTCCATCAGGTAGACCTTGGGCTGGGCCCCGTCGTAGGCCATGTAGGTGATTTCCTGGCTGGACGGGTTGAAGCGCGGCGTCAGCACGAGGTCACTGCCGTTGGTGAGGTAGCGCACGTTGGCGCCGTCCTGGTCCATGATCGCCAGCCGCTTCACGCGATTGTTCTTCGGGCCGCTCTCGTCGACGAAGACCACCCGGCTGTCGAAATAGCCCTTCTCGCCCGTCAGCCGCTGATAGATGGCATCGGCGATGATATGCGCGACGCGGCGCCAGTTGTCGGGCGTGGTGAAGAACTGCTGGCCCGCCATCTGCTGGCCGGCGAAGACGTCCCACAGGCGGTACTCGGCCCGCAGACGACCGTCCGGCTGGCGGGCGACGCCGCCGGTGACCAGCGCCTGCGCCGAAATGACCTTCCAGTCGGCGAAACGCGGGGTTTCACCCGGCCCGATGCTGGCTTGTGTGAAGGTCGAAGGGTCGAGCGGCTGAAACAGCCCCGAACGCTTGAGGTCGGCGGTGATCACCCCGGTGATGTTGCCGCCGAGCTGCTGGTCCTGCCCGCTTCCGACGAAATTCGAGATCGCAATCGGCAAGGGCTGGACGCTGCCGCGCGTGATGTCGATTTCGACCAGTGCGCGCGCCGGCCGCGAAACGAAGGCGGACCCGACGAAGGCAGCGACAAGCATGGCGAGGAAAGCTGCGCGAGACGTGGCGATTTTCAAGATCATCTAACCGGCACCCATGTCTTTGGGGTCAAAGGTCACCTTAACCTGCTTCCAGGCATCGTACTTGTCGGCAGGGAGATTGTATGGCGCACAACGGCGGACAGCGCGCAAGGCGCTTTCCGGGGCCGTTTCGGCGTATTGTCCTTGCGGCGCCTCGAGCACCTGCGGATCGCCCGCAACCGTGCCGTCCTGGTTGAGATTGAGCATCAGCACGACGCGCACCTGTGCCGGGTCCGTCCATCCGAGCGGCGGGCTCCAGCACTGTGCAAGTTTGGCGCGCAGCGCATCGAGTTCGTCCGCCGTCATCTTGACGTTGGTCGAAGAGGCCGTCGGTGAACCGGCGGTCGGCGGCTGCGTGCTCGGCTGCTCGGCTGCCATTTCCTCGAGCTTGCTCTTGTCGAGGAGCGCCGCGACCTCGTCCATGTCCTTGCTGGCGTCAGTCTTCGGGCTCGGCTGCGCCGGCTTCGGCTTGGGAACGTTCGGCCTCAGCCGCGGCACCGGCGGTGCAGCCGCCGCGGTTTTCTCCGGAGGCGGCGTCGGTGCGGGCTCGGTCGAGGGGGCCGGAGGCAGCGGCGCAGGTTCCGGGGGCGGAGGCGGCGGCGGAGTTGGCTGCGGCTGAGGCGGCTCAGGCGACGGCGGCGCGGGTTGAGGCTGGGCCTGAGGCGGTGGCGGCGTTGGATCAGGCGGCGGCGTCGGCGCGGGCGGTGCCGGCGTCTGCTGCGCGTCGGGCTGCGGGGCCGGCGTGGGCAGGGGCGGCGGTTCCGGCGCCACTTTCGTGGCCGGCTCCGGCGCCGGCTCGTCTTTCCTCAGCTCTGCGGTGGTGACGCCCTTGTTGAGCTTGGTGGTATCGCTGAGCTGGACGAAGTCGACCGGGATCTGCTCGATGTCGGAAGCATCGATCGGCGTGGCATGGAGCGACAGGAACCCCCACGCGATCAGCGCCGCGTGCGCAAGTGCCGAGACTGCGAGCCCGGGGCGCACGGCCGCGGCTCAGCCTTCCGGCTGCTTCAGCGCGACCAGCCCGATGTGGGTAAATCCGGCGCCATTCATCGCCCCCATCACCTGCATAATGGCGCCGTAGCTGGCGGTCTTGTCGCCGCGCACATAGACGCGCTGGTCGAGATCGTTGCCGACAGCCGTGGTGAGCTGCTCGACCAGGTTGTCCATCTCCACCTCCTGGTCCTTCACGAAAATCTTGCCCTGGGCATTGATCGTCACCGTCACCGGCTCCTTTTCGAGCGCCAGCGGCTTGGCATTTGCCTGCGGCAGATCGACCGGCACCCCGGCCGAGAGCAGCGGTGCCGTCACCATGAACACGATGAGCAGCACCAGCATCACGTCCACGAACGGCGTGACGTTGATCTCGCTCATCGGCCGCCGGCGCGTCCGCCGGTGCCTGTGCTGCCGCCCGCCGGCTTGCCCGATGCCGCCCGCCATCGCCCTAGCTCGCCCTCTCGTCGACCTGGCGTGAAAGGATCGCCGCGAATTCGTCGGCAAACCCTTCGAGGCGCTGGCTTATCTTGCCGGCGTCATTTGACAGCTTGTTGTAGGCGATGACCGCCGGAATGGCGGCAAGGAGGCCGAGCGCAGTGGCAAGCAAGGCCTCGGCGATGCCCGGCGCCACCACGGCCAGCGCCGTGTTCTTCGACGCCGCAATCGACTGGAAGCTCGTCATGATGCCCCACACCGTTCCGAACAAGCCGACGAACGGCGCCGACGACCCGACGGTGGCGAGAAACAGCAAACTGCGCTCCAGCCGCTCGGTCTCGCGGTCGATGGTGACGTCGAGCACCTTGTCGATGCGCGTCTGCAGCCCGAGCGCCGAGCGCGCCCCCGCCTCGAAGCTGCGCTTCCACTCGCGCATGGCCGCGACGAAGACCGAAGCCATCGCGGTGGGCGCGCGGCCCGAAAGCGAGCGGTAGAGTTCCTCCAGCGACTGTCCGGACCAGAACACCTTCTCGAACCGGTCCATCTGCCGGCGCACACGCCGGTAGAGAAGCGTCTTGTCGACGATGATCGCCCAGCTCCACACCGACGACAGGAGAAGGCCGATGATCACGCACTTCACGATGATGTGCGCCTCGAAGAACAGGGCAAGCAGCGAGAAGCTCGGCGTTGCCGCCGGCAGCGCGACATCGGTTACGGCGCCGTCCATGGGGTGCTGACCTCTTTAAGCTCGTGCGGGCGCGCCGATTTCACGACACGGCCGGCGCCGTCGCAGACGCGTGTGGACCGTAGCGGACAGCGCAAATCCCATGGGAATAGCCGAGGCTCGAGCCTCATGGCCTGCGAATCTGTCCAAACGAGGGCCGTTATGCCCCAAAACGCAAGGCATTCGTAGGGGTTACAGAGTTAACGTCCGGTTAACCCTCCACCTGCCGGCTGCCGAGGCAGGCGTGGCATTGGCGCGACTCTCTCAAAATATTCATCGTCCGCCAGAAATGCAGCCCTGAGTTGACCTAATCTCCTTCCCGATGCGGCATCCAACCTATCGGGGGACAGGAATGGCTACCGGTCAAAAAACCAACGTCGGCTTCAATGGCACGAAGACGATCCGCGAGACGACAGTCATCACGCGGCTGGAAGACTTCTTTGGCAAGCAGATAAGCGACCTCAATGAACCGATCTCCGACTTTGTCGGGGGCAATGCTGGCGCCGTGCGCGCACTTGCTGACGCTCTCAATCGTTATGACGGCTTCCACGACGACGGACTTGAGCTGGCGCCGGGCGATCTTCAGGGCGTTACGACAATCGGCATGATCGTCGTGGCCATCCTGATGTGGTACGGCCAGAATGGCTGGAACGTCATCCACCGTCCGATGGGAGGGTGAGATGGCGCGCATTGTCGTTCTGGCCGCGCTGCTCGCAGCGGTTTCGGCCGAGACTGCGGCTGCCGCCAGCCCAGGCGCGGCACCCGATCAATACATCGACAACTACGTCATTGGTGACGACAGCGTTTACGATCTCGACCAC
>Ga0265340_10001147_pt1 | contig 15147 bp, 11 predicted proteins | sample 4CB225metaG_FD_202082 | JGI IMG/M metagenome (GOLD analysis project Ga0265340, IMG submission 202082) | Rhizosphere microbial communities from Carex aquatilis grown in University of Washington, Seatle, WA, United States - 4-CB2-25 metaG | ecosystem: Host-associated > Plants > Roots >...
GGTGGTGATCTGCACCACACAAGTGTCGGCGAATCGGTCGATCACCAAACCGGGCAAGGCGTCGCCTTCGGCATTGACCAGCCGGTAGTAAGGCGCGTCGTACAGCGCTTGGCGCAGTTCCAACGCGCGCTTCAATTTGCCCGCGAAGAAGGCGGCGTCGATGGTTGTGTCCGCGGCCGGATCGAGCAGACGCACCGTGATCAGGCTTTGGGCGTTGAAGTAACCAGTGCCGAAGACGCGGCCGTCGTCGCCCAGAACATTGACCACGGCGCCCGGCGCCAGCGCCTTGGCGACGTTGCTCATCTCGATCTCGTTGGAGAACAGCCAAGGCGATCCGGCGCGCGCGCGGCGGCCTTCCTTGGGTTTCACGCGGATGACGGGTCGGGCACTCATAAAGGCCTTGCGCTTGGCGTTGCGCGCCGGGGTAGCATGGCAGACCAAAAACAGCCAATCGGCAGCCGCGAGCCCGTGCCGGCGTGCTGCGGACGAATATCGTACGCCTCCAAATTCTGGCCACAATTGGCTATTATTGCGCGCCGCTTCGCGCCGAGTTCGCTTGCCCAACAACGTTGGCCTTTCGAACGTATTCACCAACCTGTTGGGAGAACGATGAACAGTCACTTCAAGCCTGCCGCCGCCCTCGTCGGCGACAGGGCGCGCGCCACCTATGCGCTTTGGGAGAGCGTGAAAGGCAGCCGCCTCGCCCCCAAGCGCCAAGAAATAACTTTGGCGCTGGTGCGAACGCTGGCGCCCTGGATGTGGATCGTCGAGGTCGTCGACGACGGTAAGGATTTTCGCTTCCGCCAGGCGGGCGACCGCGTCGTGCAGTTCGTGGGGCGGCGTTATTCCGGCATGGTTCTCTCCGAGCTTCCGTCCGACCCGTTTTACGATCGGTTGCAGAACATCCTGAGATGTTGCTGGAATCAAAAAGCCCCGGTGGCGTTCGGTCCGGTGCGCTCGGCTCATCCCGGCAAGGAGCATTGGGAGGTTGAGGTCGTCGCACTGCCGTTGTCGGATGACGGCGATAAGGTGACGGCACTGTTCGGTGTCGTCGAGCTTTGGCCGATAAGCAGCCAGAATATCGCTTGCTGACTTCTATTTTTTCAGCCGGACGCCGCGGCCGCCCCCGGGGCTGGCGGCACCTTCGCCGATCAAGACGATGCCCGCCGTCTCAAGCGCCCCGATCAACTTCATCAGCGAATCCACATTGCCGCGGATGACGCCTTCGCTGGCCTCCATGCGCTGGATCGTCGGCACGGACAAACCGGCCGTCTCGGCCAACTGGCGTTGGTCGATGCCGAGAAGCGCGCGCGCCGCTCGCAATTGGGCCGCCGTGATCATGCCTTGACCATTCCTTGCTTTACTCCGGCAGCGTCTAGCACGCGGCAGGTCCGTTTAATATGATCGTTGCCATCACTATTTACGCTTTGTGTATCACAACCTTGAACAGATTTGGGGATCGGCGCACAAAAACGAACGATGTGAGGATGCCGAACCTGCGGCATGATCGCCACGTTATTTGCAGGAATATCCAGCCATCTCAAGGCAGGAAGCCGCGCAAAAGGCACGAGGGATAATTACCTGCGCGGACGGCGAGGTCGCATCGTCGGCATGCGCCCTGGCGGGCGCGCCAAATGACCTTCCACGCATTTCTCGCGGCTGGAGTCCGCAGCTACCGAAATACCTTCGCCCACCTTCCGAAGCGGCAAGTTATGCCGTCTGGTCAACGGGTTAGATTGCCTCCAAGCTCTCACAGGGCCGCGAGCAATGCCGGGGAGGGATCATGCGCATTCTGAAATGGGGTGCCGCCGCGCTCGCAATGGCGGTGGTCCTGGGCCTTGGCGCCGTCATCCTCGCCGACCGCATCGCCCAGCCCGCGCCACCCGATACCGCGCCATTCATTGCCAAAGCTTCGCGATACGACGTCCGCATCCGCCGCGACAGCTGGGGCGTCCCCCACATTCTCGGCAAGCGGGATGCGGACGTCGCCTTCGGCCTCGGCTTCGCGCATTCGGAGGACGATTTCGCTACCATACAAGAAGTGGCGCTGGCGACCCGCGGTCAACTGGCGTCCAACGTCGGCATGAAGGGTGCGGTAACGGATTATCTGGTTCACCTGTTTCGAATCTGGGAGACGGTGAATGCGCGCTACGAAAAAGACCTGCCGGTGGACGTGCGGCAGATCGCCGAAGCCTACGCCGACGGCGTGAACTTCTATGCCGCGCTCCACCCTGCAAAGCTGAAGGCCGGACTGTTGCCGCTCACCGGCAAGGACGTCGTCGCCGGATTTGTTTTCAAGACGCCGTTCTTTTACGGACTTGATGCCACACTGCGCAAATTGACCGCCGACACCGGCGGCAAACCGCTGCCCGAAATCGGCTCGAACGGTGTTGCGGTCGGACCGCACCGCTCCGCCGACGGCGCAACGCGGCTGCTGGTGAACTCGCACCAACCTTATAGCGGCCCGGTTTCCTGGTACGAGGTCGTTCTGCAATCGGGCGAAGGCTGGCATGTCGCAGGCGGACTATTTCCCGGCTCGCCAGTCATGCTGCACGGCCACAATGAACATCTGGGCTGGGCCAACACGGTCAACGCGCCCGATCTTGCCGACGTCTACCGCCTAACGATCAATCCCGACAACGCCAACCAATATCGGCTCGACGGAAAGTGGCGCGATTTCGAAAAGAGCGATGCCGCGATACGCGTCAAGCTGTTCGGCCCGTTGTTCTGGACGTTTCATCGCGACGTACTTTATTCGGCCCAGGGGCCGGTATTCAAAACCGCGTCCGGCGTCTTCGCCGTCCGCTACGCCGGCATGAACGAAGTACGCCAGCTGATGCAGTATTTCCGGCTCAACAAAGCACGCGATCTGGGCGAATGGAAGGCCGCGATGCGGCTCTTGGCGCTGCCGAGCATCAACTACATCTATGCCGACGAGAAGGGAAACGTCGGTTATGTCTATAATGGCGAGTTTCCGGTGCGCCGCGAGGGAATCAATTGGAAGGGCTTCATCCCCGGCGACCGCTCCGACCTGATCTGGCATTCCTATCTGTCATTCGACAAAATTCCGCAGTTGTGGAATCCCAAATCGGACTTCGTCTTCAATTCGAACAACACGCCGTTTCGGGCGACGGCGCCCGAGGACGATCTGAAACCGTCCGATTTCTCGCCGACGCTGGGAATCCAGACCAACATGACCAATCGCGCGATGCGAGCGCTGGAAAACTTCGGCGCGAACACCTCCATCACGTCCGAACAATTCCGCAATTACAAATTCGATCTCAGCTACAGCACCCAGTCCAACGTCGCGCGCATGATTGCCGAGGTTTTGAAGGCCGACGCCGGCGGCGACCCCGATTTGAAACGCGCGCAGCAAATCCTAAGAGGTTGGAATCGAAAAACCGACATCCACAATCGCGGTACGGCGCTGGCTGTGCTGATGGCCGTGCGCGCCGCGCCGGCCGAACCCAGCGGAGCGTGGAAAGAAAAGCCGCTCGATGCGTTGAAGGAGGCGATGGCAATCCTCAAGAGCCATTTCGGCCGGCTCGATCCCGAATGGGGTCAGGTCAACCGATTCCGGCGCGGCAAGCTCGATCTGCCGATCGACGGCGGACCCGATATTTATCGCGCGGTCTATGGCACGCAGCAAAGCGACGGAACGCTCGCCGCCGTCGACGGCGACACGCTCGTCATGTTCGTCAGCTGGAGCAAGGACGGTAAGCTGTCGTCGCAAAGTATCCATCAGTTCGGTTCCGCAACGCTGGACGAGAGCTCACCGCATTATGCCGATCAATCGCCGCTGTTCGTGGCGAAACAACTGAAGCCGGTGTGGTTCACAGAAGCACAGCTGAAGGGCCATATCGAAGCCGACTACCGGCCGGGACAAAACGCGCGCCTTCACTGACCGCAAGAATCCGCAGGTGTCGACGATCACCTGCCCTTTGGTGGAACGTGCAAATCGCGTTATGGTCGGCACGAACAAGGCGCGGCGGCATCGAATTTCTGCACGGCGGGGAAGACGTCTTACGCCTGAGTTTGACGGGGAATATGCTCGAAACGACAGATCGCCCGATTCCGCAGGCCCGCTGGTGGCGGATCATTCCACCAGCCATGCTGGTGTACATTTTCTCTTTCATGGACCGCACCAGCACCGGTTTTGCGATTGCGGGCGGCATGGAAAAAGACTTGTCGCTCTCGGCCTCGACGGCGGGCTTGGTGGCCGGCATCTTCTTCATCGGTTATGTGATCCTGCAGGCGCCCGGCGGCCACTGGGCCGAGCACTACAGCGCGAAGAAGTTCATCGGCTTTTCGATCCTCGTCTGGGGCGGGCTGACGATCCTGTGCGGCTTCACGCAGAATGCGCTGCAACTCCTGATCGTCCGCTTCCTGGTCGGCGTTGCCGAAGGCGGCGTCTGGCCGGCCATGCTGGTGATCCTCAGCCATTGGTTTCCGGATCAGGAACGCGGCCGGGCCAATGCCTTCTTCATCATGAACATCGCCGTCGCCTCCATCATAACGGGGCCGCTCTCGGGATGGATCATCTCGAACTTCGGCTGGCGCTGGGTGTTCATCGGCGAGGGCCTGCTTTCGCTTGCCCTGATCCTCATTTGGTTTCCCTTGATCAGCGATTCACCGCAAAAGGCGAAATGGATTTCGCCCGAAGAGCGCGACTACCTCACGTCCACGCTCGCGGCCGAGCAAACCCGGATGAAGGCGGTGTCGACGGCGCCCGTTTCCTATCGCGCGGTGCTGCGCGATCTCAATCTATGGAAGCTGACCCTGTTGTATTTTTTCTATCAGATCGGGTTCTACGGCTTCGCCATGTGGCTGCCGACCCTGCTGCATAACCTGACCGCGACCGGAATGACCACGGTCGGGCTGTTGTCGATGTTCCCCTACATCGCGATGATCTTCGGGCTTTACGCTTTCGGCAGACTCTCCGACCGCAGCGGCAAACGCCGCCGCTATACGGCGTTGCCGATCCTCGGCTTCGCCCTGTGCTTCCTACTGTCGACCACGCTCAATCACAATGTCAGCCTGTCGTTTGCCTTTTTCGTTGCCTGCGGCCTGTTCACGCAGTCGGCCTCGAGTATCTTCTGGACGATCCCCCCGATGCTATTTCCGTCCGAGGTGGCCGGCGGCGTGCGCGGCATCATCAACGCCTTGGGAAATCTTGGCGGCTTCGTCGGCCCGTTTGCGGTCGGCTGGCTCAGGACGACCTTCAACTCCTTCGACATCGGCGTTTATTTCCTCGTCGCGATGCTGACGACCGGCTTTTTGATTGCGCTGAGCCTGCCTTCCAAGATCGACCGCGCCGACGGCCTGAAGGCAAAAAGCGGTGCGGCCGTCTAATCCGCCGTGACCCCGCCGTCCACGGGTATCGCAGCCCCGTTGACGAACGTGGCCTCGTCGCTGGCGAGATAAACCAGCGCGTTGGCAACGTCCGTCGCCGTTGCGAGCCTGCCGAGTGGTACTTCGCCGAGTCTCTCCGCCCGGCGTTCGGGGTCCTTGAGCATGACCTGTACCAAGGCGGTATCGACCGTCGAAGGATGGATGGAATTGCAGCGGATGTTGTCTTTCGCATATCGCACGGCAACCGATTTCGTGAGCAAGGTCAGGGCGCCTTTGGTCGTCGTATAGGCCTCGTTGGTGTACCTGTGGCCGACCAGGCCGCAGATCGAGGACATGTTGAGGATGACGCCCCCGCCGCCGGCCCGCATGATCGGCAAGGCGTGCTTGATCCCGAGAAACGGTCCCTTGACGTTCACCGCGAACATGGCGTCGAAGGACTCCGCGGGCATTTCCTCGATGTTCTTGCGGATATTGATACCGGCGTTGTTGACGAGGATGTCGAGCCGTCCGCTCCGCGCGAGCACGGCGGCAAAAGCGGCCTTCCAGCTTTCCTCCGAAGTGACGTCGAGCGCCAGGAACACCGCTCCGATGGACGCGGCCGTCTTTTCCCCCTCCGTGCCGGCCACGTCGGTCACGAACACGGTGGCCTCTTCCTGCCGGAACCGTTTGGCGATCTCCGCGCCAAGACCTCCCGCGGCGCCCGTGATCAGCGCGGTCTTGCCAGAAAGGCGCGACGGGCTCATTTCACGCCCCCTTTGCGAACTTTGACCCCGGCGAGCTTTTCATAGAACTGGATAAGGCCGCCATGATCGTCGGTCTGTTTCCCGTCGACCTTGAGTGCCTGCATCATCTCCATCACCTGGCTAGTGAGCGGGATGGGAACGCCGGACTCGTGCGCCGTGTCGAGCGCGTTCTGCAGATCCTTGATATGCAGCTCCATGCGGAAGCCGGGCTTGTAGTTTCCCGCCAAGACCATCGGCGCCTTCGCGTTCAGCACCGTACTTCCCGCCAAGCCGCCCTTGACCGCGTCGAACACCCGCTCGGGATCCACGCCCGCCTTGGTCGCCAGGACAAAAGCCTCCGACATCGCGGCGATGTTCAGCGCGACGATGATCTGGTTGGCGAGCTTGGTGACGTTGCCCGCGCCGATGTCTCCGCAAAGGACTGCGCTCGCCGCCATTTTCAGCAAGACGCCCTTCACATCCGCGAAAACGGCCTCCTTGCCGCCCGCCATGACGGCCAGTGTCCCATCGATGGCTTTGGGCTCGCCGCCGGAAACCGGCGCGTCGAGCATCTCTATGCCTTTCCTGGCGAGCTCGGCAGCCACCTCGCGGCTCGCAAGCGGCGCGATGGAACTCATATCGACCAGTATGCTTCCCGGCTTCGCCCCTTCGATAACGCCGTTCTTGCCCAATACCGCCTCCCTTACGTGAGGCGAATTGGGCAGCATCGTGATGATGAGTTCGCACTGCGAAGCCACGTCCTTTGGCGATGAGCCCGCGGTCGCGCCGGCTTGAACCAGCTCGTTCACCGGCGCATCAAGCACGTCATAGACGACGAGCCTGTGGCCCGCCTTGAGAAGATTCTTGGCCATGGGCTTGCCCATGATGCCCAGTCCGATGAAGCCGATGTTCATGGCCTATCTCCCCCCAACAGCGTGGTTACGGCCTTGGCGATGGCCTCCGTTGTGAGCCCGAAATGCGCGAGCAGAGGTTCATAGGCTTCGGCCGATATGCCGAAGCTGTCGGGAACGCCCACGAACTCCACGGGAGCGTGACGGACACCCCGAAGCGCCTCCACCACGGCGGACCCGAGCCCGCCGATCACGGAATGTTCCTCGGCGGTCACGATGGCGTCGACGCCGCGCGCGTGGCGGATCACCGCTTCGCGGTCCAGAGGTTTAATGGTGCCGACGTCGAGCACGCGTGCCGAGATTCCCTTCGACGCCAAGACCGTTGCGGCTTCGAGCGCCTTGGACACCATGACCCCCGAGGCGAAGATCGCCGCGCTCGACCCAGACCGCAGCATCGTCACCTTGCCGATCGCGTAAGGCTCGTCGGGCGGCGTCACGAAGGGCAGATCGTTCCGGTTGATCCGGATATACACGGGCCCGTTCCAGTCGAGCAGGCAGTCCATCATCTTCTCCACCTCGATGGAATCCGCGGGGCAGAGCACGGTCATATTCGGAAGGCCCCGCATCAGGTTCACGTCTTCGACGCCTTGATGGGTCTTGCCGTCGCCGAAATCGGAAAGTCCAGCGCTGGAGCCGCAGATCCGCACGGGAAGATTTGGAATGCAGATGGAATTGCGCAGCTGATCGTAGGCCCGACCGGTGGCAAACACGGCAAAAGAATGGATGAAGGGAATCATTCCCGCCAGCGCGAAGCCCGCCGCGGTGGACGCCATGTTCTGTTCGGCGATTCCCATTTGGAAGTAGCGCTCCGCAAACTCCGCCTGGAACATGATGGACTGAGTGGTTTTGCCGAGGTCCGCCTCCAGGGCCACAACGCGTGTATCCCGCTTGCCCAGCCGAACCAGGCTTTCTCCATACGCGGTTCTCAGATTCGGCGAGGTCATTGCAGCCTCCTCCCGGCTTCTTCTATTTCACGAAGCGCTTGGTCGTGTTGTTCCTGGGTCATGGCGCCGTTGTGAAAAGCCGCCGTGTTCTCGGCAAAGGAGACGCCTTTTCCCTTGATCGTTTCCGCGACGAGCACGGTGGGTGCTCCCTTATGTGCGGCCGCCTCGTCGAGGGCGTCGAGAACCGCGCCGACGTCGTGACCGTCCACGCTCAGCACGTTCCAGCCGAACGCCCGCCACTTCTGCGCGATGTCGGGGATGTCGAAAATTTCCTTGGTCGGTCCGGTGGCCTGGATCCGGTTTCGATCCACGATAGCGGTGATCGAATCCAGTTCGAAGCGGGAGGCGGCCATGGCTGCTTCCCAGAGCTGGCCTTCGGCAAGTTCGCCGTCCCCCATGACGACGTAGACGCGCGAAGGGCTTTTCGCGAGCCGCAGGGCGAGCGCCATGCCGACGGAGATGGAAAGACCTTGTCCGAGTGAACCGGTGACCGCCTCCAGTCCCGGCGTCATCATGTCGGGATGGCCCTGGAGTTTGCCGGCAAGCGTTTTCAATCCGCCCAGATCTTCTCTCGGGATGACGCCCAGTTCCGCCAGTGCCGCGTATTGGATGATGACGGCGTGCCCCTTGCTGAGGAGGAGACGGTCCCGGCGCGGATCCGTCACCGCCCTGGGGTCGAAGTTCATCTTCGCGAAGTAGAGCGCGGCCACGACTTCGGCGAGCGAGCACGAACCTCCGAGGTGTCCCGCCTTGCCGACGCCGATCATCTTCACAATGTCGGCCCTGAGGTCACACGCAATTCGCGCGATCCTCCGAATCTCGTCAGGCTTTGCCATGCGATTTCCTCCCGGCGGGTGATTTCCGATCCCCACCCTGCTTGCTTTTCAACCTTCGGATCGTGCGCTCGAGGTGCTCCACCATCAGGGATTCCGCCTGGGATTCGTCGTGGGCCTTGATCGCATCCAGAATCCTGCGGTGGTAGTGGAGGCCGTCTTTCGTGCCGAGCGAGCCCACGATGCTGTACATCGAGACTCTCAGGATGTCCGTAATGACGGCGTTCACCTTTATGACGACGGGATTGCCCGTCGCTTTTGCCAAAGCCAGATGAAAGCTCAGATCCGCTTGGGCGAAGGCGCGCGCGTCGTTCTTATGGTTCTCCATCTCCCGGAAGGCGGATTCCAGCTCCTCTATCTCCGCACTCCCCGCGCGCCGCACCACGAGCGACACGATCCCTCTTTCGACCATCTTCCTGAATTCGAGGACGTGGAGGATATCGAGCGTATCGAGGGCGAGCATGGGAAGAAGGGGGCTGAAAAGAATCTCTCCGGCGTATTCGCGCACATAGGTGCCCCCGCCATGCCGCGTCTCCAACAGCCCGAGGGAGGCCAGCATTTGCAGAGCCTCCCTGATCGAGACGCGGCTCACCCCGAATGCCACGGCAAGGGCGTTTTCCGACGGGATTTTTGTGCCGGGCCGCCAGGTCCGCTCCATGATCCGATCCCGGAGTTGCGCGAAAACCTGATTTTTCACGCTGGCGCGGGGCACGCGGGTCAGTTGCAGCTTGGTCATTGAAGTTGTATGATATCTTACAAGTACAAAATCGTCAATGTCCCTCTCCAGGCTCTCACCATGTTAGCTTGCCGACGAAGGGGCTGATGCGCTGTGATTCACTGACGACCCGATGACGTGCTGCAAAACGCGAGATGATCCGAATGTCGCAGGCGCACAGGCGCCTCACAAAAACACCAGCGGGAATGGCGTTTCTCTTCGCACCGGAAAATGCAGTGCTTCGAGGCGTCCGTTTTGTCCCGACGCATACTGTAATAGCGTAGGCACGGCAGCATCCGGCCAAAACGCCGCATGAAACGAAAATTTCAACAATGAGTAATTGGGCCCACAATCAGACGGCTGCGCGCGATGAATTTGCACGAAAGCTGCTCGCTGGGATGTGGGGGGCTGCTGTAAGCGCAGCAAGTGTGGATGGACTTTTTCGCAAGAATCTCCCCTCGCGGCCCGCCGGACGGATTGTGGTTGTCGGCGCCGGCAAGGCCGCTGCCGCCATGGCGGCAGCGGTGGCCGAGGCGTATGGCCCGGCTGTCGAAGGCGTGGTCGTGACCAGACACGGTCACGGCCTCAGAGCGGGAGAATCGAGCGGGGCTATCAAAATCATCGAAGCACGCCACCCCGTGCCCGACGCCGTGGGGCTTGAAGCGGGCCGCGCCGTATTGCGCTCCGTAGAAAACTTGACGGCGGATGACTTGGTCTTGTGTCTTCTGTCGGGCGGCGGATCGGCATTGCTCGAAGAGCCTCTACCCGGCATCCGGCTTGACGATGTTAAGGTGCTTAACAAGCGCCTGCTGGACAGCGGCGCGGCAATTTCCGAAATCAACTGCGTGCGCAAGCACATTTCGGCAATAAAGGGCGGTGGCCTTGCCGTCGCCGCTTGGCCCGCGCCGGTCGTCACGCTCGCAATTTCGGACGTGCCGGGCGACGACCCCAGCGTCATCGCCTCCGGTCCCACAGTCCCCGATCCGACGACCGCCGCCGACGCGTGGGCAATTCTTCGACGCTATGCCATCACCGTTCCGCCGAACGTCGCCGCCGTCCTTGACGATGCCCGATACGAAACGCCGAAACCGTCCGACCGCCGCCTGACGAAATCGGAATTCCGGCTTGTCGCCACCCAAGCCGACGCGTTGCGCGCAGGGACCGATATTGCACTTGGCGCCGGATTCAAGGTCGTCAATCGCGGAACGGGCATAGAAGGCGAAGCGCGCGTCGTGGGGGGCGAAGAAGCGCAACTGGCTCTTCGCCACGCCGAACAAGGTGTGCCCGTCGCAATCCTCGGAGGCGGCGAGCTCACGGTGACGCTCGATCGGCACGGCTCGGGGGGACCAAATCGCGAATACGCTTTGGCGCTTGCCCTAGCGCTGCAGGAATGCCCGCAAATCTGGGCGTTGGCGGCTGATACCGATGGCATCGACGGCGCCGACGACGGCGCAGGCGCAATAGTGACGCCCGATACGTTACGTCGAGCGCGGCAAGGAGGTCTCGATCCCTCTGCAGCGCTTCGCCATCATGACAGCGGCGCGTTTTTTGCGGCACTTGGCGATGCCATCGTTACCGGACCGACGCGCACGAATGTCTCGGATTTTCGCGCCATACTGATATTCGGCACAACGTCGACCTGACCGGCCCTCTTTGTAGCAAGCGATGCGAGAGCTTGGCTTGGTACAAAAACGTTCGGACAGGTCGCGCGCTTTTCCCGATCTCCTCGTATGTCAGCCCAGCAAGATTCTGCGCGCCTTGCCTTCGGGATCGTTCTCCATGCGGCAGTGGTTGTCGAACACCATGGTCTGACACTTGTCTGGATCGCTGGGTGCCCATTCCAATCCGCGCTGGCTCGGGTTGCCGGTGCGGGCGAAATTGGCCCATGCCGTTGACATCGTCTTGGCCAGCGCGCGGGCTTCCGGCGTGTCGCCCGTGCCTTGTTCGCAGCGCTGTGTGTTGTCGAAACAGAAAGCGAGCTCGGCCGTGTGCCAGGCGCCCGCCACGCCATCCAGTTGCGGCGACTGCCATTGGAACAGATATTGATAGACCGGCGCGCCGCGCTGCTCGTATTTCAGCTTCACCATGCGTTGCACATTGTTGCGCACGCCCAGACCACCAATGCCATAGGAGAGCGTGCGGATTGCCTTTTCGGGATGGGCGGCTTTCATTGCGTCCGCCAGCGCGTTGCCCTTGGCCGCGCCAAGCGCCTGGGACAACCGTTCGCGCCATTCGGCCTCGGTCGGGTTGTCGCTGAAGCGCATGCCCTCTTCGCTGACGTTGCCGATGATCACCGGCACGTCCTTCGAAACATCGGATACCGCGTCATGGAACGAGCGCAGATTGATGAGACGCCCGTCCATAGTCGGCGTCCAGCCGACGCGTGTGGTGCCGAACATGCGTGCGAAGGCCATCATATCGAATTTGAACGGCCCGTTGATGCGCTCTGCAACCTTGTTGCCGGCGTCGAACAGCGTCTGCCATTCCATCTTTTGCAGCGTGGCGAGATCGGGCCCGCCCAACTCCTTGATCAGTTGACGCGAGAAGTCGCGCGATTGTTCGGCGCTGGGGATGTTGCCGCCGCCGCCCGACTGAACGATGCCGCGATGGATGAGGCCCTTTGCCGATGCCATGCCGAGCAGCGTCGTCACCTTCGAGCCGCCGCCCGACTGGCCGTAGATCAGGACCTTGTTGGGGTCGCCGCCGAAATTCTGGATATTTTCGCGCACCCAGCGCAACGCCGCCACGAGATCGGTCATGCTGACATTGACCGAATCCTCATACGGCGCGCCGCCCAATTCGGCGAGATCGAAGAAGCCCAGTACATTGAGGCGATGGTTCACCGAGACCTGCACCACGTCGTGATGGCGCGCCATCTGCGCTCCGTCATGCGAAGCGAGCTCGTAGGAAGACCCGAAGCTGAATCCGCCGCCGTGGAAATAGACCATCACCGGGCGGCTCCCCGAAAGTGAAGGCGTCCAGATGTTCAGCTTCAGCATATCCTCGCCGAGAAACCCATCGTCCCACTGCTGCAGGAAGGTATGTTCGACGGCGCGGAAGTTGTGCAGCGTCTGCGGGCAATTCGCGCCATAGGCCAGCGCCGGAAGCTCGTCGGCCCAGGGTTTGGGCGGCTTGGCAGGCAGCCAACGATTTTCACCGCCCGTATCGGCGCCGTAGGGCACACCCTTGAAAGTGAAGACATCGCCGGCGACATAGCCGCGTACCTTGCCGTATTGCGTTTTGGCAACGGCCGAACGCGGCGTGGTGCAGCCGCGCCGTCCGCTGCGCACGCCATTCTGCATCGGAAAGGCGTCTGCAGGGCCCGGCATCGCCAGTCCCGCTCCGACGGCGGCCGAGGCGATCAGAGCGCCGCGACGGTTGAAAAGGACGCCCTGCCGAGAATTGGATTTCATCATGTCCTCCCCTGACTGCTCTTTGTCATTGCTCGAGCCAGTGCGGCGAGCGCACTGCCGAGGTTCGTATTTCTACCGCATATCGCAGTCCATTTGCCAGACAAACGGCCGACGCAGCCTCCCCAATTGTCCGCGATACTCGTCGCGCGCCTCAGGCCTTCGGCCCAACGCGCATGCGTTGACGACGCAGTTTGCAATGCTGTCGCACGGACTTTTTTTTCGACCGGCGAGCCGAGCCGCGAGAAGTAATTATGAACTCTGACCGCCCGACGCGCTCGCAATCATAGGGGATCGCGCCCCAAAAAAATTGCCCCCGTTCATTTGAGAATGAACAGGGGCAGAGATTACCACGTGACCCTCGGGACTTGGCGGGAGGAACCCTAAGTCCCGAGGGCGTCAAGACGGCAATGAATCGGCACATCAGTCCTAGAAAGTACCCCTTACGCCAATCGTGAAGTACCGACCCATGTCGTCATGGAAGCCGGCCGTCGGATAGAACAAGCCGGGAAGGCCTGCCGTACCCGCCGTGTAGAGCGGCGCGCGCGTGTTGGCGACATTGTTGACGGTGAAGTACGCCTCGCTGTGGCTGCCCCACATTTCGAAGCGCTCGGAGATCGTGGCGTCGAGCACATCGTTGGAGCCAAGGCTCGCAATGGCGTAGTTCTGCTTTGCGGCGGTTACCTCGCTCGTAGCCTTCTTCGTGCTGCTGAGGAATTGATTCTGTAACGACAGGGTGAAGTCGCCATTGCTGTAACTCAAGAAAGTGCTCTGGCGGAATTTGGGTTGAAATGCCCAAGTGGGATAGGCGGTCGTAAGTGTCCTGGAAAAGTTCACCGGCTGATAGGTTGCCAGGTTCCGCAACATGATGTCGCCCGCCCACCCCGAGACGATGTCGTCCACCGCAAAGCGATAGTTGGCTTCAATATTCCAACCTTCCATTTGCTGGATTGCCGCATTCGTCGGTGCGCTCCAGACCTCGGTCGGGTAGTTGGCCGCGGTTGTGTATTCAGCACTGCCTGGAGCGTAGGGACGCACATACAATCCGCAGAAGGGCGAATCGTAGGCCGGCGCACTGGCCATGCAGAGATTCTGCTGGTCGGTGCCCTGGCCGCTGATGGTGGTGATCGCATTGGTCATGTGGGTCATGTACCAATCGACCGACAGGTTGAAGTTCGGGATGAACGTAGGCGTCAGCACCACGCCTGCCGTATAGGTATGGGCCGATTCATACGTCAAATTCGGATTACCGCGACTGACCAACCGGGTGTTGCTGGCAACGCCGGTCAAGAGGTCCGTGAAGCCAGTCGAGGAGACGCCGGCGGGCTGATAGAGATCGTTGAGGTTGGGCGCCCTGATGTCGAAGGACATGGTGCTGCGGAAATGGATATTGTCGTCGACGTGCCAATCGCCGCCGATCTTCCAGGTATAGACGCCGCCGAAGTTGGAATAATTGGTATAGCGGCCCGCAAAATCCGTGGACAAAGACTGGACCAGCGGCACGTCTTTGAGCAACGGCACGTTCGCTTCCGCCGCAACCTCATAGACGTTGTTTCTCGCATTCACAGGGGCATTGGTATTCTGCACCCAACGCACTGGGTTTACACCAGAGCTCAAGCAAAAGCGCAGGCCGGTGCAATTGACGTAATCGGTAGGCCCGAGCCCGTTGTTTTCCATGACATACGAGTTCCAGCGCACTTCCGCCGAGAGAGCGGCGGTGATCTCGCCGGCCGGAAGGCCGAAGCCCCAAAGCCCGCCGTGGATCGAGCCGCCCATGTCGTCAACAGCTTGAGTGAGGACCCACCAAGTTGGAGTCCTCAGATAATCCCATGCGGCTTGCGATGGTCCGGCAGGGTCGAAGACATTGACGGGCACACAACCCGGATAGAGGCTGGCGTACGCCGGCTGGGTGGTCACCCAGCATTGGATCGTGCCACCCACATCCTTGCCATTGACCATGGTGCCGGCGGGGGCGATCACCGCATCCTCCGCGGCCAGGTATTTGGCGTTGTCGGTGTTGTTCGGGTTGAGAACCTTCAGACGGCTTGCGGCATGATTGTAATAGACGTCCCAGGCGAGCCCGGCCAACGTGCCGGTGGCCCCGGTTTCGACGTTGAGGTTGTTTTGCAGTCCTCGCGTCACGTACATGTCGTTGGCGGCGCCCGCGTCTACCCCTCCGACATTGGTCCAGATATAGGACGCATCCGTGAAGTACGGCGTGGTGGGCGGCGCCGGCGGCGTGGTTCCATTTGTTGTTGAC
>Ga0265340_10001148_pt1 | contig 15139 bp, 14 predicted proteins | sample 4CB225metaG_FD_202082 | JGI IMG/M metagenome (GOLD analysis project Ga0265340, IMG submission 202082) | Rhizosphere microbial communities from Carex aquatilis grown in University of Washington, Seatle, WA, United States - 4-CB2-25 metaG | ecosystem: Host-associated > Plants > Roots >...
TTATGCATTAACACTTGAACATGGCACACCTTTTGGCCGCTGGTCAGCACGCGGAATGCTCCCAACACCTGATCCTGACCTGGCGGCGGATATGTACGAATGGGCGAGCGATACTTTTGAAGCAGAAGGCTATACACAATATGAGATCTCCAATTGGTCAAAGGAAAACCGGCAATGCAGACATAACCTGCAATATTGGCGCGGATTGCCCTATCTTGGCCTGGGTGCGGGCGCGCATGGATATGCCAACGGGTATCGCATTTCGAACGTATTGAGAATAAAAACTTACATTGACAGGTGGGGAAATGATCAAAATCCGACTATCGAGAAAGATGTTCCCGAAATCCAACTCAAGGCGACCGAATCCCTAAAAACGAAAGTTGATTTCCCATTCACTGCCGCCACGGTAAATTTCCATCGACAAACTCATCAAGAGGATATATCTGAGTTTATGATAACCGGACTTAGGTTAACCCAAGAAGGAGTATCTCCTGAAACTTTCCAACAAAGATTTGGATATGAATTAATGGAGGTCTATGGAGATGAAATCGAGGAGCTAACGAGGCTGGGTTTACTGGAAAGAATAAATATGGCTTCCGAAGTTTTTGTAAATTCGGAAGCCATAAGATTGACTCACCACGGACGATTATTAGGAAATCAAGTTTTCCTGCGATTCGTATAATCGCCTTGGCGTTAAGCGTGAATTATCGAGTCTTCAAGGTGCTACCGATCAAGACTCCATTTGCCCAATAAAAACCGGTTGGTCCCGAAGGCAGCAAATCAAACGTCGCCGGTTGGTCCGATGGCAATATGTCAACCTGAGTCACCCGAACGCCGTCGAGGTAATCCCCTGATCTTATCTCGCCAAAGGTTCGCCCATCAGTAGTCGGGTGACCTGGTGAGGCTGCTATTTTTCTACCATCCGCAAGCGTGACATTAACTAAGGGATGGCCAGCCGGAACTGCAACACTTGAGACCTTTAAAATCGTTTCTGAAACCCGTTCTCCCATTGCGTTTACCGACCAAACCGGGTCACCGATTTGCAATTTCTCCACCGGGATTGATCCGGAAGGTGTGTCGATTAGCGTTCCTGCAGGGAGGCAAATAATCTTAATTATACCCGTCGTAGGTACAGAGGTGGGAGCCTGGGGAGTATGCGCTTTTTTCGTTGAGGGAGGCGCGTTTGATGGGCAAAGATGTGGTTCGTAACCAGTGGGAGAAAAACCATAAGCAGGCCAGCAGGTATTATCAACCTGGTAAATTGCTTTGATAGGATAATCCGAGCTATTTTTTAATGGCGAACCGGCTTGTTTAAGAGTGAAGCGGTCATTGTAGTTGAATTTGGATGGGTCCTTCAGGCCGCCATCTGCCCACACTCCCCACATAAATACATTTCCAGCAAGTGAACGTTTAAATGCAAACTGGATCGTTGTGGCATCGTTTGGATCGATCCTAACCCAAGCCATGTCAGGGTCCGTCCCCTGGCCCTTGTCGAACACAATCGTCTCATAGCCGTCACCAGGGTAAGGTGCGGAAGTTGTCGCATTTGCATCCGATTTTTCCGGAGAGGCGCCTCCGACATCATTGTTCGGATCCGAATAGACACGTACTGTGTCCGTTGTCCAGGTTGTTTTATAAGGCCCATTCGCCCAAATTAAATTATCACCGATCCCATCATGATTTGTGTCTAGTTCGACGCCATAATCAATACCAATTGGGTCATTTACATCTCCGCCGTTTACTCGCAAGGTAACATAATACCAGGTAGAATCCTGGCTTAAATTGAAGGTTTCGATGTCCAGGGCGGGTAGGTAAGTCATTGTCGTTTGCGTAAACGGACGTTCAAAGAGGTTGATATTATATGAATCGCCATAAGGTGCACGATTTTCAGGTCCCGTGCCCGATGAATCGACGTCATAGATGTCATTCCCCATGGGAACTGTATCTGCTGGTATCGCAATGTGGGTAACGGGTGGGGGCGTTGAAGTCGATTCGGGAATAGGTGTGGAGGGATTATTCCCATTAACGGTGGCAGGAACTACATTTTGCGATGTCAAAGGGGAATTCTGGCTTGAAGAAGGTGTGCCTGCAAGAAAGGGTGCATTACAGGCGAAGGTGAAAAGTAAAACGATGACCATAAACCAGGTTAAACCCTTGAACGAGTGATTTTTCATCTCTTCCTCCTAAAGAAAAAGCCATGATATGACCAGTATCTTAAATAAATCCAAAAACATATCTTAATTATTTACAAGGTATATAAAACAAAAAAATTGATTTAGCTACTGATAGGTAACAATACCTTGTCCCAAAGAACAAGAACGGGATTATATATTCATGCATTACTTTGTAACTATTATGGGTTATTTTAGGATTAATTACAATGAGCCATTAAGGGGATATTGTTCTTACGATGCCACCGTAGATCCCCGTTAGATCCACCAGGCCGGAGGAGAAAGCGGCCCTGGCTTTGGTTGAACCGAACAACAATGCAGGCACTTTCGCATTGGTGTGACGCCGCGTAGAAAGATCTTCCATATTGCCGTGATCGGAGGAGATGAGGATCAGTCCTTCGTTATCATTCCAGTTATCAAGTAAACCACCCAAAACCCCGTCGAAAATTTCAAATTGGTCAATTGCCCATGGCATGTCCTGTTTATGGCCGGCGTAGTCGCTTGCCCAATATTCAAACAGCGAAAAATCGTAATGTGCGGCCAGCTTTGCCAGTTTTACGCCCGCCTGACGAGCACTAAATGTGGGGACGTCAGGGAAGCCTAACATACCCTTCCACCCTGCACCTGTAAAATCGGCCGAAAGAGCCTGGCCTGCAAAGAGATCGTCTTTTGTGAAAAGAGGAATACCGGCTGACGTGACGGCCAAAGGTATCGCAGAATATAACCTTTTGCCAGAATCAACACCCTCGAAATAACGGGGTGGATAAGCATTCAGAAGAGCAGATTTCCTGCCTGCTTTTGTTAATTCAATAAACAAGTTCCCATTGAGCAGAATTCTGGCGACGGCGGGATTGGGCTTTGGACCGTAATGTTCGCCTATCTCCAACGGGACGTTTTTACCCGTAAGCAAGACTGCTTGTCCAGTGGCGGATTGCGGTAAGCCATCTACACCAAGGCCGGCATCGAGGGCCAGCAGAGAAGCTCGTTCACCATCAAAAGGCGCAGTGGAAGCCAATAATTTATTTCCTCCCAATAAACCCTGGAGATTAGGCATTTCCACGGAAGCCAAAGGGTTAGTTTCGGGATCGCCGGCTCCAAGGCCGACACCATCGAGGAAGATAAAAAGGACACGCATATTAACCGATAATTATATTGGGCAATTGAAGGCGATGAGAAAGCAGGTTTCGTTTTAGATTTTTTTATATAAGAACCAGGCAGAGGGGCGTTCGCCTTTGTCATTACCGTCCGTGCGGTCAAGTAATTCGAATCCGTTGGATTGGATTAATTCAAGGTTGGTTGAAGTCATGCCAGGCCTGTCAGGGTACAGGTCGGATTTGAAAATCCCGTATAAAAGCCAATATCCACCCGAAGCGAGGATCCGTTTTAGCTCGGAAAGATAACTAGCGCGATCTTCCACGCCGTGAAAACAACCCATATCAAGAGCAAGGTCGAAAGGTCCGGAAATATTACTGAGCCTGGTTACATTGCCCATTTCTATAGCTGCAATTACTTTTGCTTTTTTCGCTTTCTGTTTAGCTATTTGAACGGCGCGCGGTGCGAAGTCTATCCCTGTGACTTGCCAGCCATTTCTTGCGAGCGTAATGACATTCGTTCCTGTGCCGCAGCCCAAGTCAATGGCACGACCGGCCGGATGATCGTCAATAAACTTTAAGAGTTCCGGAGGGGAAATACCAGTATCCCAAGGGGGGCGGACAAAATACCAAAGATTAAAGTTTATAAAGCGAAGCATTTCGAGAAAAATGTTACTGGTTGACCGAATCGCGCACTTTTTGAGGATCAATCTCCCCGATCGTTCGCCAGAGTTCATTCCCCTGCGCGTCGAAGAAGATATAAGTTGGCGTATATTCAAAGTCGTATACAGGCGCCAGCTCGTGCCCAACCTGGTCTTGAATATTTATGCGTATTATATGTAATTTAGGGCCTAACTCATTCTCCAATGCATCCACGATGGGCCTTTCTGCGGTGCAATCGATACAATAGGGAGATTGGAATTCGAGCAGGACCGGTACACCGCCGCCGATCATTGCCTGCACTGCTTTAGCATCGCCTATGACAGGGGTTTGGTGCGGGTGCAAGACCAACCACGAGACAAATAGTCCGGCGACAATTACGCCGAACGCTAGATAATCCCTGAATTTGGGCTTATTGGTAAGCAGGACAAGTCCTGTTACTATGGTCAAGCCCAGAGCGATCCAAAGGAACGAATAATGGTTGAAAATCTCGTCCATGTCACCTTAATATTGTGACAGTCCACACTTTGACAATTCAACCCTCTTCTCTTACAATCATCCGGCTGGCATCATTCCAATATAAGGAAGGGTTGTCATGAAAGAGTATACCACTGAGGTTCTTCGCAACATCACACTTGTGTCCCACGGAAGTGCGGGCAAGTCGATGTTAGCAGAAGCGTTTCTACATGTCACAGGAGGGACTAACCGCCTCGGAAAGATCGAGGATGGGACGACTCTCTCCGATTACGACGAAGAAGAGATTCGTCGTAAGGAATCCTTATATACCAGTGTTCTTCCAGTTGAGCATCGCGATCATAAGATCAATGTACTCGATGCCCCAGGCTTCACCGATTTTATTGGTGAAGTTGTTTCGGCCCTAAGTGTATCCGATGGGGCATTAGTCCTGGTCGACGCGGTATCCGGTTTTGAAGTCGGGACTGAAATTGCCTGGGGATATGCCGATGACTTCAAGTTACCGCGTTTTATAGTGATCAATAAACTTGATCGTGACAATGCGAATTACGCAGAGGCCTTTAATTCAGCGGAAATATTCGCTCATAGTGGCGGACACCGGCTGGTTAAAGTGCAACTGCCTATCGGCGAAAAACATGAATTCAAGGGTGTGATCGACCTCATCTCCATGAAGGCATTCATGGGCGATGGGAAGACTGTTTCTGAAATTCCTCCCGAATTAATGGATATGGCCAAAGAAGCTCACGGCGTTCTGGCAGAAGCGGCAGCGGAAGGGGAGGACGCGCTATTAGAAAAATATCTTGAAAATGGCTCCCTAACCGACCAAGAGTTGATCCGCGGTTTAAAAGAGGTTGTGCATTCCGGGGCATTCGTTCCAGTTTACTGTGCGGCAGGCGGTCACGAGATCGGTATTATTCCGCTGCTTAACGGCATTGTGGACCTCCTGCCATCACCTGCGCAGGCTCCCGCTCGTCTCGTCAAGGGTAAAGATGGAGAGGAGAAATTGGCGGCCTCGGATTCCGGCTTGTTGACCGCGTATGTTTGGAAGACAACAGCAGACCCATTTGTAGGAAAGATGACATATTTTCGCCTGATCTCCGGTTCAATCCAGGGGGAGGCGCGCGCCTGGAACCAGAATAAGGCAACAGAAGAACGCATGGCCGGATTGCATTTGCAACGCGGCAAGGAACAGATCGCAATCAAGACAATCCACGCAGGTGATCTAGGTACGGTAGCAAAGTTAACCGTAACGGCTACCGGCGATACTTTGTGCGACAAGAACCATCCTGTCACCGTGTCCCCGCCTAAATTTCCCGCGGCTTTATTCAGGGTTGCCATCACTCCAAAAACCCAGGCCGATGCAGCCAAGATCACACCGACGCTCACCCGTTTGTGTGAAGAAGATATGACCCTTTCCTGGCATAACGAACACGCCACCGGCGAAACGTTGTTACAGGGAATGGGGGATCAGCATATCGATGTTGCAATACATCGCGCTCAGGCTAAATTCCAGGTAGGTTTAGTTCATCATGAACCGAAGGTTCCTTATCGCGAAGGAATTACAAAGAAGGCTTCGGCGCAGTATCGGCATAAAAAACAATCCGGAGGCTCCGGGCAATTTGGGGAAGTACATTTGCGGATTGAACCTTTACCTTCTGCAGATTTCGAATTTACGGACGAACTGGTCGGTATGAATTTATCCAAATCCTACCTGCCTGCCATTGAAAAAGGTATTTCAGCGACCTTATCTCATGGGGCTTTTGCAGGGTATCCGATGAGCAATGTCAAGGTCGTCGTATATGACGGCAAGGAGCACCCGGTGGACTCAAAACCGGTCGCTTTCGAGATAGCCGGGCGAGAAGCATTCAAACTGGCGGTCCAGGATGCCGGGCCAGTGCTCTTTGAGCCGATCATGAACGTGCGGATCGTAGTGCCAGACCTACATATGGGCGACGTTATGAGCGATCTGAATACGCGCCGAGGCCGTGTACAGGGAACTGATTCTGAACATGGCAGCACTGTTGTAGTGGCGCATGTGCCACTTGCTGAAATGTTGAGATATACGTCCCAACTGCGGTCTTTAACGGGGGGACGAGGATATTATACGATGGAGCTCGATCATTACGACATCGTCCCGACTCAAATTGCAGGGACGATCGTTGAAGCTCACAAAAAAGAGATGGAAGCAAAGAAAGAAGAATAATTTTCCGAACCTATACCAAGAGAGCCCCGAGCCCAAAAGCTCGGGGCTCCTTTTATTTGCAATAATGAGGTAAGGATTACCCTGATTTCGTCGTCAATCAAACGATATGATTTTATGTCCGGATTTTTGAATTGGATATAAATGACGATTTATGAATAAACTTGACAAATCCTGCAAAATTTGTAAAATATATATCAAATTTATATAGGAAATTCAAAAATCAATGTTTACCAACCATTGCACATGTAGAAGGCGGGGTTCGTAACACCGCCTTTCTGAAAAATTCAGCCAACGATACAGAAGGACGGTGTACGACTCCGCATTCGAAGATTGTCGAATCGCGCGGCGTTTGCATGCGTCCTTTTTGTTTGCGTTGGCTGTTTTTATTTATGGAGATCAATGACCGTTTCGCAAATTCAAAAATATCAGCTAAGGTCCCGGGAGTATGACACTCTAGAGTCGCGTGTTGGTAATACGCCTCTTTTAGCGCTCACACACATGGATGGGGACCTTAAACCCGGTGTTCGGGTTTTAGCGAAGGCAGAATGGTTTAATCCCGGCGGCTCGGTTAAGGATCGCCCTGCGGTTAATATAATCCGGACGGCAATTGCTAACAAAGACCTGGTTCCTGGGAAACGTTTACTCGATTCGACCTCCGGAAATATGGGTATCTCGTATGCAACCTTCGGTGCGGCAATGGGCATACCCATTACTTTATGCCTACCTGCGAATGCAAGCCCGGAGAGAATGACCATTCTGCGGGCGCTCGGCGCGGAAGTTATATTATCCGATCCTTCCGAAGGATCGGATGGCGCCATTCTAGCAGCCAGGACAATGGCCGCCGATAAACCCAACCTGTATTGGTATGCAAACCAGTATAACAACCCCGCCAATTGGCAGGCGCATTATCTAACCACCGGTCCTGAGATTGTCAATCAAACAAACAGCAAGATCACTCATCTGATTGCAGGGCTTGGCACATCAGGAACAATGATGGGTATTGGCCGTTATTTGCGGGATCAGTTATTGGATGTAAGGATCGTTGCCGTTCAACCGGATGCATCCTTTCATGGCCTTGAAGGTCTCAAGCATATGCAAAGCGCGATCCAACCCGGTATCTATGACCCTTCATTTGCTGACCGCGGCATCGAGGTACAAACCGAACAGGCTTATGAAATGGTCAGGGAATTAGCGCGCAAAGAGGGGTTGTTCGTCGGTATCTCTTCCGGCGCGGCAGCCGTTGCTGCTTTGCAGGTTGCCTCCGAATTGGACGAAGGCGTGGTTGTTACAATATTTCCCGATGCCGGTTACAAATACCTGAGTGATCATGCGTTGTGGGAGGGAGCGTGATGCTGTATTTTTCAAAAACAGTACTTGGGCAGATCCAAACGCACGGCGAAGAAGCTTATCCCGAAGAAGGCGCCGGTTTTATGCTTGGCACAAATGAAGAACAACGTACTGTCATTGCCATATTCGCTCTTTCAAATGCAAGGGAAGATACGGCCCGCCATAACCGTTATTTGATCAAGCCCGAGGACTATCTCAAGGCAGAAATCGAATCGGACCGCCTGGGACTACAACTGATCGGTGTTTTCCATTCGCATCCCGACCATCCAAATCGGCCGTCCGAGTTCGACAAAGAATGGGCGCAGCCATTCTTTTCGTACGTCATCACAAGTGTGGATTCCGGGAAGGCAATAGAGTCAAAATCCTGGCGCCTGCTCGAAGACCGTTCCAAGTTCGAAGAAGAAAAAATCAAACTTACTATATAAAGGAGTAATAAATGTCTCTCTATTTTGTTCGCCACCAGCACACCGCGGAAACCTGCCCGGCAAAAAACCCAGAAATGGGCCAAATGTTATTACAACACCTTACAAAGTCCAACGCCCGGAAATTTGGTGTAGATCTAATCGGCGATGCAGTTCTGGACAGTCAACATACGCTGGTGTTGATCGCAGAAGCTGAAGATAAGGAATATCTACAAAATTACATGCAGCCGTTTGCCCAAGCGGGTTCGGTTGAGATTACGTCGGCCTCGACATGCGAAGCGGTCGTTGCCCGACAGGGCTGCGACCCGGTACCAGCAGTAAATTAGTCATTGTTGAAAGGGTTAATGGTCACCGAAGGGCCATTAATCCTTTCAATCACTTTGATTTGAGGTTCATAATGCCAGTTTTGAAAATTCCCACTCCACTCAGGAGTTACACGAACGGCCAGGTTGAAGTTACTTTAAACGGAGGTAACGTCTCCGAGGTAATGCAGCAATTGGTCGAGAAATATCCGACATTAAAACCCCATTTATTTAATGGGGATGGGCAATTGCGCCCGTTTGTTAATCTATTTGTGGGCGAGAATAATATAAACGATTTACAAGGTCTTGACACACCACTCGATAATAATACGCGCGTGATCCTAATCCCATCAATAGCAGGTGGATCGAAATGATGCCTAAACCTGCGTTGCCCGGTTTAACTCGCGAAGAAATCCTTCGCTATTCTAGGCACTTGCTAATCCCGGAAGTAGGCTTGGATGGACAGAGAAAATTAAAGGGTTCATCGGCGCTGGTGATCGGTACCGGCGGGCTCGGATCTCCCGTGGCGCTTTATTTGGCGGCTGCCGGAGTTGGCCGAATCGGTCTAGTAGATTACGATGTGGTTGATTCTTCCAATTTACAACGCCAGGTTATCCATGGTACTTCCACGATCGGTAAGCTGAAAGTAGACAGCGCACGCGAGAAATTATTAGATTTAAATCCAGATATAGAGGTCGAAACCTACAACGAGCCATTTACGTCGGAAAACGCCATGCGGATAGCCAAAGATTATGACATCCTGCTGGATGGGACTGATAATTTCCCCACTCGATACCTAACTAACGACGTGGCGGTTTTTTTGGGCAAGCCTAACGTTTATGCTTCAATTTATCGCTTTGACGGTCAGGTGAGCGTATTCTATGCCAAGGAAGGGCCGTGTTATCGCTGTCTTTTCCCTGAGCCACCGCCGCCTGGATTGGTCCCTTCCTGTGCGGAGGGAGGAGTTTTGGGTGTATTGCCCGGTACTATCGGCACCATACAAGCTACAGAGGCAATAAAGATTTTGCTCGGAATCGGCCAGCCTTTGATCGGCAAACTCCTGCTTTACAATGCCCTGGATATGTCGTTCGATTTTGTAAAATTGAAAAAGAATCCCAAATGCCGAGTATGCGGACCGAATGCCGACATCCATGAGTTAATTGATTATGAAGAATTTTGCGGAGTTCCAGGTCATGACCATGACGAAGGATCGGCCGGCGATGGTTATGACATCACAGCTAAGGACCTCTCCACCCGACTCAAGCAAAACCATTTGGTACTGTTAGATGTGCGCGAACCACATGAATTGGAAATCTCTGCGCTGCCGGGGGCGGTTAACATACCGCTCGGCACGTTAGCTGCCAGACTCTCCGAGATTGATTCGGCCCAGGATTTGGTTGTCTTCTGCAAAACGGGCGGCCGCTCAACACGGGCATTGGAATTACTTGTGAGCGCCGGGTTCAAGAAGGTAAAGAACCTGAAAGGCGGTATCAACGCCTGGGCCCAAGAAATAGACCCTAAATTGCCGATTTACTAATTTGATGAACGATTACTAAAATATCCCTGAACGGATAACTTGTATTCGAGGCCGCCAAGTATTGGCGGCCTGATGTTTGATATACTAGTTACGAACGTTGAATGAAGAGGAGTATGTATGACGGGTTTGCCGGTATCTGACGAAAAAAGAGTATACGATAATATCCTCGGTGCAATTGGCTGGACTCCACTTGTGAGGCTAGGGCGGACGGCTTCAGGTGTGGCTGCACCAATATATGCCAAGCTGGAGAATCTTAATCCTGGCGGGAGCGTTAAAGACCGCGTCGGGTTGTATATCATCGAACAAGCCGAAAAACGCGGTGAGCTGAAGGCAGGCGGGACGATCGTCGAAGCAACCTCCGGCAACACAGGTGTTGGGCTTGCCATCGCTGCAACGCTCAAGGGATATAAAACAATTTTTGTCATGCCCGATAAGATGAGCAACGAAAAGATCATGTTGTTACGTGCATATGGGGCAAAGGTAGTTATTACACCAACTGCGGTCGGGCCTGATGATCCACGCTCTTATTATGAGGTTGCCAAACGATTTGCTCGAGAGGTGCCTAATGCAATCCTGGCAAATCAATACCACAATCCGGATAATCCAAAAACTCATGAGCTGTTCACGGGTCCTGAAATTTGGGAACAGACAGGCGGCAAGGTTACGGATGTAGTTATCGGAATGGGAACCGGTGGAACCATTTCCGGTATTGGACGCTATCTTAAATCCAGAAACCCTACTATCAGGATCGTCGGTGTGGATATCGAGGGATCTATCCTTTTTGAAATATGGAAGAATAACGGGAAAATACCTGCCGGTGCATTCCCAAAGACTTATAAACTTGAGGGAATAGGCGAGGATTTTCTGCCATCCACAACCGATATTACTGTAGTAGATGATGTTGTGCGCGTTAGCGATCGCGAAAGTTTTTTGTGGGCACGTCAGATCGTTCGCCAGGAAGGAATATTTGCCGGAGGGTCTTCGGGAGCCGCATTGGCCGGCGCTGTGAAGTACGCTGCCAAATTACCCTCCGACAGGTTGATCGTTGTTATTTTCCCGGACAGCGGCTCGAGATACCTGTCTAAATTTTATGATAATAAATGGATGCGAGAGAACGGTTTCATGGATACCGAATATGGTGAAGTGACATTAGGTGACCTGGTGATTGCAAAACCAAATAAAATCCTCATCACAGCCTGCCTCGGAGATTCGATGCGTAAAGTCATGACAAAAATGCGCCAGAATGCAGTTTCTCAAATGCCTGTAGTCGGTGATGATGGGGCCTTAGCAGGAACCATCGAAGAGGTTGATTTACTAAACCATGTGCTTGAGAATGGGCATAATCACACACCCGACGAACCAATCGACCCGTTGGTACAGAATGCTAAGGCTGTCTTCCCTTCGGAAGCTTCGCTTGGTGAAGCTATGTCATACCTGACAGCCGGTTATGCATTAATCATTGCAGAGCAGGGTAAGCCAACTGGTATCCTGACGAAGATCGATGTATTAGATTATGTAGCAGGCAAGATGTAAGCTGTATATTGTGTAACTGACGCATTAGATATTTTCTACTACCGAACCTTAATTGTCAATGGGGGCAGCCTTAACCATACTGCCTGCTGCATGACGAAGTAAAATGGATATATGTCCCACCTACCATCGCGCCCAACTTTTCTTGAAATTAATCTCCTCCGTCTGAAACAGAACCTGGAAAATATAAAGGGTTACGTTAAACCGGCTAAGGTAATGGCTATATTGAAAGCCAACGCCTATGGCCACGGTGTGGATGGGGTTGCTCCTTACCTGGCACCTTTCGCGGATTACATTGGGGTTGCTCTGGTCGAAGAGGGGATCCATTTACGCAAGCTCGGAATCCATAAACCTATCCTTATCCTGGGAGGAAGTCTCCCATATCAAGTTCCATTATTCCTAGAAAATGATCTAACCCTGGCAGCATCCACACCGGAATTGTTGGAAACTGCCGATGATTTATCTCATCTTTCAGGAACAAAACTAAAAGTTCATCTTAAGATCGATACAGGGATGGAGAGGATTGGCGTACACGATTATGAAGCATACCCTTTTCTTGAGAAATCATTGTCGTGTAGCCATTTGGAGATCGAAGGCATTTTCACGCATTTTGCAAACTCAGAATTGCCCGATCTCAACCATGCCAAATTACAATTGGAACGGTTTGAAGAGGTGTTGAATTTCTACGAAAAGCGCTCGATCCCACATCCGTCAATCCGGCATATGGCAAATTCAGGCGCCATTTTACAATTTCCCGAAAGTCATTACGATATGGTCCGGCCTGGTGTGTTGCTCTATGGGGTGTATCCTGGCCGGGAAATTAAGCGAACCATCGAAGTAAAAACTGCATTGACCTGGCACTCGAAAGTGGCCTACTCAAAGATCACCCAACCGGGACGTCCGGTAAGCTACGGCTCGCTATGGCAATCAGACAGACCGACGCGGGTCTTGACGATACCCTGCGGTTATGCCGACGGTTATTTTCGTAATATGACCAACAAAGCTGAGGTCATCGTAAAAGGTAAAAAATATCCTCAAGTAGGACGTATATGTATGGATCAGTTCATGGTCAATTTGGGCGATGACGAGGCTCAAGCAGGAGATGAAGTAATCTTAATGGGTGAGGCTGAGGCCGGAGGGCGAATTGCACCAGAGGATCTGGCTGACTGGGCAAGTACAAACGAATACGAGGTTATGACCAACATCAGCGCACGCGTGCCTCGGATGTTCATTTCAGAGTGAAGTACAATAAGCCGCACATTTTCATAGATTGGCTTATGTCGAGGTGAAAAAAATTGAATCGGTATTTACGTGATTATTTGATCCTTCTTGGTTTGGGAGGGGTAGTGATTGCTCTCGACCAGTGGACGAAATGGTTGGTGCGAGCGAATATTCCCTACCAGAGTACATGGTTACCGAACGGATTGACCTGGTTAAGCCCATATGCACGGATCGTTAATTGGAATAACAGCGGCGCTGCGTTTGGGTCCTTTCAAAACGGCAATTCTGTATTTACCGTACTCGCGATCCTGGTTATTTGCGCGATCATTTATTACTATCCGCGGGTCGAAGAAGGCGATTGGACATTGCGATTAGCCATGGGGTTACAGTTAGGTGGAGCGGCCGGTAACCTGGTCGATCGCTTGTTGATGCAAAAGGTTACGGACTTTATTTCGATCGGAAATTTTCCGGTATTCAACATTGCAGACTCATCCATTTCCATCGGAGTGGTTGTCCTATTATTGGGAGTTTGGATAAAAGAAAATTCTGAGAAAAAACCCAGATCACAGACCACGGACCTTGAGCCGTGACCGATGAAGTATTCTCCATTCGATTTCAAAAACAGGAGAAAGAGCGACTTGATCATTTTTTAGTCGAAGCTCTACCGAAATATTCACGTGCCCGGTTGCAGGGGTACATTAAGGCCGGTTTTGTGGATGTGAATGGAGTACCCATTCAAAAATCAGGATATGTATTAGAACCTGGAATGTTAATCGAGGTTCGGATTCCACCTCCAATACCGACTACATTGGTCGGAGAAGATATCCCACTAAATATCGTTTTCGAGAACGATGACCTGCTAGTCATAAACAAACCTGCCGGTATGGTAGTCCATCCGGCAGCGGGACATTTTTCGGGAACCCTCGTACATGCCGTACTCGGTTATGACCCGGATATTGAAGGTATCGGCGGAGAAGGTAGACCGGGCATCGTTCATCGTCTCGATAAACAGACTTCGGGGTTGATATTGCTCGCCAAAAATGATGTGGCCCTTCAATGGCTGCAAGAGCAATTTCGACACCGTAAAGTTGAAAAGACCTATCTGGCGCTTGTAGATGGCAGACCTCCGACTCCAACTGGCAGAGTCGAGGCCCCCATAGGACGAGATCCCAGTCACCGGAAGAAGATGGCTATATCAAGAGAAGATAGAGGGCGTGAAGCAATCAGTGAATATAAAACTTTGGAAATTTTTACGAACCATACACTTTTAGAATTTCATCCTTTGACAGGTCGCACGCATCAAATCCGCCTGCATTGTGCTTTTTTGGGATGTCCGATAGTGGGTGATGAAATTTATGGCAGAAAGGCACCGTCCATCGCGATTGACAGGCATTTTTTGCATGCAAAGAAATTAAAAATCATCCTACCGAACGAAGACCAACCGCGAGTGTTCGAGGCGCCTTTACCCGAAGAACTTGAGAATATCCTGGACAGGTTGAGAAGGGAATAGGAAGAAAAATATGGGACATCCGAGTCTTCCTAACAGCCATCGATGAGGAGTTCATTGTGGAAATTATAGATCTTCGTTCCGACACAGTCACCAAACCCACGCCCGAAATGCGTGATGCCATGGCAAAAGCCGAAGTTGGCGATGACGTATATGGGGATGACCCGACGGTTAACCAGCTACAGGAGATGGCTGCTGAGATCACGGGCAAAGAAGCGGCGTTATTCGTTCCATCAGGGACAATGGGTAACCTTGCCGCTATATTAACTCATTGCGAGCGTGGTGATGAGGTCATCCTTGGTCAAAAAAACCACACTTTTCTATTTGAGGCTGGTGGAATTTCCGCACTTGGCGGGGTTCATTCATACCAATTGCAAAATCAGCCCGACGGCTCGCTGCTCCTTTCCGACGTCGAAGCGGCTATTCGGCCCGACGATATTCACGACCCCATAACACGTCTAGTCTGTCTGGAGAATACCCATAACCGCTGTGGAGGAACAGTTCAAACACCGGAATATACGCGTCACCTCTCGGAATTTGCCCACGCGCGAAAACTAAAAGTGCATTTAGATGGCGCACGTATATTTAACGCGGCTGCTGCTTTAGGCGTACCCGCAAGAAAATTAACAGAGTCGGTAGACTCGGTCACTTTTTGTTTAAGTAAGGGATTGTGC
>Ga0265340_10001149_pt1 | contig 15132 bp, 9 predicted proteins | sample 4CB225metaG_FD_202082 | JGI IMG/M metagenome (GOLD analysis project Ga0265340, IMG submission 202082) | Rhizosphere microbial communities from Carex aquatilis grown in University of Washington, Seatle, WA, United States - 4-CB2-25 metaG | ecosystem: Host-associated > Plants > Roots > Rhizosphere...
TGAGGCACACACCAGGCTGCTCGCGATGATGGGTTACGATTTCCGGCGCCGAATCCTGTTGATAGCGCTGCTCGCGGTCGCCGAGCTCGCGCTCGTTGGGACGATCTCGATCGTGCTGCCGAGTCAGGCCCAGGCGCAGCTGTTCGATGACCGATTCCCGATCTGGGGCGGCAACCGTCGCCAACGACAATACCAACAATACCAATCGCCCTATCAGCAGCAGTACCAACCATTCCAGCCGTTCCAGCAGCCGGAGGCACCGCGGCCGCAGACGGATTATTCGAAGGCCCCTCCACCAAAAGTTCCGGACACGCCATCCACGCCGCTAACGTCCGTGGTGGTCATGGGCGATTCGATGGCCGACTGGTTGGCTTATGGCCTCGAACTAGCGCTCGCGGATTCTCCCGACATCGGCGTCGTGCGCAAGCACCGGACCGTGTCCGGTCTGATCCACAACGAAACCAAACTCGATCCGCGCGGGCTTTATCCGGATTGGCCGCAATTGGCGCGCGACATTCTCAATACCGACAAAGCCAATTTCGTCGTCATGATGATCGGTCTCAACGATCGTCAATCCATCAAGGAACGCCAGCCCCCGCGTCCGGCCACGCCGCAACCCAACGCGCCCGCGGCGCCAGGCTCACCGCAAAACAGCGCCACCGCACAGCCCTCGCCGCCGCCGGAGACAGCGGCAAAACCTCCAGCCGATGACGAGCAGTCGCCAAATCCGGATGCGCCCTCGATCATCGCCGAGCCGCAACAGGGCAAGGGAACCGGGACGTACGAATTCCGCTCCGACAAATGGGCCGAACTCTATACCAAGCGGATCGATGAGACGGTGGCCGCCTTGAAGAGCAAGGGCGCGACCGTGCTGTGGGTGGGTTTGCCGCCGCTGCGCGGAACCAAGTCGATCGCGGATGTGGCCTATCTCAATGATCTCTACCGCAGCCGTGCCGAGAAAGCGGGCGTGATCTACGTGGACGTCTGGGACGGTTTCGTCGACGAGGCCGGGCACTTCACGCAATCCGGCCCGGACTTTGAAGGCCAGACCCGCCGCTTGCGTACCAGCGACGGCGCCTATTTCACCCAGGCCGGCGCTCGCAAGCTCGCGCATTACGTCGAACGTGAAATCCAGCGTGTCATGGCCAGCAAGTCGGGTCCGATCGCCGTGCCGGTGCAGATCGAGCCGACGACGCCGCAATTACCGCCACCGCGGGTCGGCGGCGCCATCGCGCGGCCGCTGGCTGGACCGGTGATGCCGCTGACGGCTGCGCTGAACTCCGCCGGCCCTGATGAGTTATTGGGAGGAACCTCTGGGCGTCAGAGCCTCGCCGATGCGATCGCCTCGCGCGTCTTGGTGAAGGGCGATCCCGTGCCCGCTCCTTCCGGTCGTGCCGACGACTTCGCTTGGCCGCGTCGGGACGTCGCCTCGACCGGGACCGACCCGGTCGCCTCCACCACCACGTTTCCGATGACCCCGATGATTCCAGAACGCCCGGTGCAAGCCCCGACGGCGTCCGCTTCCTTGGGCGCTGACAGCGGAGACGCGTCCCAGCGGACGGCGCAGCGGAGCCCCGCCGTGGCAGGGTCGAAGCCGTCGGGAAATGCCGAGCGTGCGCGGGCGGAGGCGAAGCGAAGAGAATCGTCTCCGTTCTTCTTCCTGTTTCCCGGGCGCTGACGCATCGCGAACGACGCTCGCACGAGCAAACTCGCAACCGATTGCTTCGAATTTCCGGGCGGGATCGACGACCTGACGTCGAAATCTAACGAGGCAGCGTGGTCGAGCCCATCAGGTACTTGTCGACCGAATGAGCCGCCTGGCGTCCCTCTCGGATGGCCCAAACCACCAGCGATTGGCCGCGGCGCATGTCGCCGGCCGCGAACACCTTGTCGATCGATGATCGGTATTCGTTGGTGTCGGCACGCACGTTGCCGCGGCCATCGAGCGCCAGGCCGAGCGATTGGATCATGCCATCGTGCACCGGGTGCACGAAACCCATGGCGAGCAGCACCAGGTCGGCTTTGATCTCGAATTCTGATCCCGACACCGGCTTCATCTTGTCGTCGACGTGGACGCAATGCAGCGTTTTCACCTGGCCGTCTTCGCCCGAAAACTTCTGCGTCAGCACCGAGAACTCACGCACCGCGCCCTCTTCGTGACTTGACGAGGTCCGCAACTTGAGCGGCCAGTCCGGCCAGGTCAGCAGCTTGTTTTCCATCTCCGGCGGTCGCTGCATGATCTCGAAGTTGATCACGGACAGCGCGCCCTGGCGGAACGACGTTCCAATGCAGTCGGAACCGGTGTCGCCGCCTCCGATCACCACGACGTGCTTTCCGTCTGCCAGGATCGGTTCGACGTCGCCCAGCGCTTCCTTACTGATCCGCCGATTTTGTTGCGGCAGGAAATCCATCGCGAAATGGATGCCCTTGAGATCGCGTCCGGGAATTGGCAGATCGCGGCCCTTTTCGGCGCCGCCCGCGAGCACGACCGCATCATAGCCATCGAGCAAGTCCTTGACCGGAAGGTTCACACCGACATGGGCACCATAGTGAAACGTGACGCCTTCGCCCTCCATCTGGGTGACGCGGCGGTCGACGTGGTGCTTCTCCATCTTGAAGTCGGGAATGCCGTAGCGCAGGAGGCCGCCGGCCCTGGCAAATTTCTCGAACACGTGCACGTCGTGGCCGATGCGGGCCAGTTGCTGCGCGCAGGCAAGGCCCGCCGGACCAGAGCCGACGATCGCAACCTTCTTACCCGTCTTCTTGGTCGGTGGTTCCGGTTTGACCCAACCGTTTTCGAACGCCTTGTCAACGATGGCGCATTCGATGGTCTTGATGGTGACAGGGTTGTCGTCGAGATTGAGGGTGCAGGACGCCTCGCAGGGAGCCGGGCAGACGCGGCCGGTAAATTCCGGAAAGTTGTTGGTCGAATGCAGATTGCGCGCGGCTTCCTGCCAGTCGCCGGCGTAGACGAGGTCGTTCCAATCCGGGATCTGATTGTTAACCGGGCAGCCGGTGTGACAATACGGGATGCCGCAATTCATGCAGCGCGCCGCTTGCTCACGCGTGTCTTTCTCCGGCAGTGGAATCACGAACTCGCGATAATGGCGCACACGTTCGTCGACCGGCCGATAGTCGCGATCATTCCGTTCGAACTCAAGGAACCCAGTAATCTTGCCCATCGGATTCAAGCACCAGCGACGGCGAGACGGGGTTGCTCGGCTTCTTTTGCCTTGAGCTCCGCCAGCGCCCGACGATATTCGATCGGCATAACCTTGCGGAATTTCGGCAAATACTCGTCCCAATTCTCAAGGATGTGCACCGCGCGCCGCGATCCGGCAAAACGTGCGTGGCGGGCGATAAGAAGGTGAAGTCGCGCGGCATCGAAGCGGGTCATGTCTGAGAGCACCTCCACGCGCCCATGCGTTTCCAAGTCTGCGGTGTGGCCGAATTGGCGGGCGTTGATGTCTTCTTCCTCGAGGATCGGTTCGAGTTCGACCATGGCGAGGTTGCAGCGGCTGGCGAACGTTCCGTCCTCGTCAAGCACATAGGCGATCCCGCCGGACATGCCGGCGGCAAAATTGCGCCCCGTGGTGCCGAGGACGATGACGATTCCGCCGGTCATGTATTCGCAGCAATGATCGCCGGCGCCTTCGACCACGGCAGTCGCGCCGGAATTGCGCACCGCGAATCGCTCGCCGGCGATACCGCGGAAATAGCATTCACCCGCGATCGCGCCATACAGCACGGTGTTGCCGACGATGATCGACTCCTCCGGCACGATTCCGGAATCGGCCGGCGGCCGCACGATCAGGCGCCCGCCCGAGAGTCCCTTGCCGACGTAGTCGTTGCCTTCGCCCTCGAGCTCAAGCGTGATTCCGCGCGCAAGCCAGGCGCCGAAACTCTGTCCCGCCGTGCCGGTCAGCTTGATGTGAATTGTTTCGTCGGGAAGGCCGGCGTGGCCATAGCGTTTAGCGACTTCACCGGACAGCATCGCTCCGCAGGTGCGATCGGTGTTCTTGATCGTCGTCACCATGCGAACCGGCGCACCGCGATCGAGCGCGGCCTGCGCCTGCGCGATCAATTTGCGATCGAGGATCTTGTGGATCTTATGATCCTGCTTCTCGCGATGATAGATCGCGACGCCCTTGGGAGCGTCCGGCTTGTAAAACAGCTTGGAGAAATCGAGTCCCTTGGCTTTCCAATGCTCCACCACGCGACGCTGATCGAGCATCTGCATCTGCCCGACCATCTGGTCGAACTTGGCGTAGCCCATCGCGGCCATCAGTTCGCGCACTTCCTCGGCGACGAAGAAGAAAAAATTGATGACGTGCTCGGGCTGGCCTTTGAAGCGCTTGCGCAGCACCGGATCCTGGGTCGCGACACCGACCGGACAGGTGTTGAGATGGCACTTGCGCATCATGATGCAGCCGGCGGCGATCAGCGGCGCGGTTGCGAACCCGAATTCGTCGGCGCCGAGCAGCGCCCCGACGATCACGTCGCGGCCGGTGCGGATGCCCCCATCCACCTGCACCGCGATGCGGCCGCGCAGTCGGTTGGCGACCAGTGTTTGATGGGTCTCGGCGAGACCGATCTCCCAGGGCGAGCCGGCGTGCTTGATCGACGTCAGCGGCGAAGCGCCGGTGCCGCCCTCGAAGCCCGCAATGGTCACGTGATCGGCGCGTGCCTTGGAAACGCCGGCCGCGACCGTGCCGACCCCGACTTCGGAGACGAGCTTCACCGAAACGTCGCCTTCCGGATTGACGTTCTTGAGATCGAAGATCAGTTGCGCCAGGTCCTCGATCGAATAAATGTCGTGATGCGGCGGCGGCGAGATCAAACCGACGCCAGGCGTCGAATGCCGCACCTTGGCAATGGTCTCGTCGACCTTGTGCCCCGGCAGCTGTCCGCCCTCGCCGGGCTTTGCGCCTTGCGCGACCTTGATCTGCATGACGTCGGAATTGACGAGGTACTCGGTCGTCACCCCGAAGCGGCCGGAGGCGACTTGCTTGATGGCCGAGCGCATGGAATCGCCGTTTGGCAGCGGCTTGTAGCGATCCGCTTCCTCGCCGCCTTCGCCGGTGTTCGACTTTCCGCCGATCCGGTTCATCGCGATCGCAAGCGTGGTATGGGCCTCGCGCGAGATCGAGCCGTACGACATCGCGCCAGTCGCAAAGCGCCGCACGATGTTCTTCGCCGGCTCAACCTTTTCGATCGGAATCGGCTTGCGGCCGTCTTCGTCCGCCGGCTTGATGCGGAACAGGCCGCGAATGGTCAACAGGCGCTCGGCCTGTTCGTTGAGCGCGCCGGCGAAGATTCGGTACTGGTCGTAGGAATTGCCGCGGGCCGCGTGCTGTAAGGCGGCGACTGTCGCCGCGGTCCAAACATGATCCTCGCCGCGAACGCGATAAGCGTATTCGCCGCCGACGTCGAGCGCATTGCGATAGATCGGCGCGTCGCTGAAGGCGTCGCGATGGCGCTGCACGGTCTCCTTGCCGATCTCGGCAAGGCTCACGCCTTCGATCCGGGTCGCGGTGCCGGTGAAATATTTTGAAACGAAATCGGAGCGCAGGCCGACGGCATCAAAGATTTGCGCGCCGCAATAGGATTGGTAGGTCGAGATGCCCATCTTGGACATCACCTTGAGCAATCCCTTGTCGATCGACTTGATGTAGCGCTTGACGATGTCCTTTTCATCCAGCTTCTGCGGCAGTTCGTCCTTCATCGCCACCAGGGTTTCGAAGGCGAGGTAGGGGTTAATGGCCTCGGCGCCGTAGCCGGCGAGGCAGGCGAAGTGATGCACCTCGCGCGGTTCACCGGACTCGATGACAAGACCGACGGACGTGCGCAGGCCTTTGCGGATCAAATCGTGATGCACGGCCGCGCAAGCCAGCAGCGAGGGAATCGGAATGCGGTCCGAGCTGGCCGCCCGGTCGGTCAGAATGATGATGTTGATGCCGTCGCGCACGGCCTGCTCGGCTTGCGCACAAAGATCGCGAAGTGCCGGCTCGAGGCCTGCGACGCCCTGCTCGGCCGGCCACGTGGCGTCGAGCGTGAGCGACTTGAAGTGCGAATCGCCGACCTCGGAGATTGACCGGATCTTTTCAAGATCCGCGTTGGTCAGGATCGGCTGACGAACCTCGAGGCGCTTGGTGTGCGACATGCCCTCGAGGTCGAACAAATTGGGCCGCGGTCCAATGATGGACACCAGGCTCATCACCAGTTCCTCGCGGATCGGATCGATCGGCGGGTTGGTGACCTGAGCGAAGTTCTGCTTGAAATAGGTGAACAGCAATTTCGGCTTGTCCGACAGCGCCGAAATCGGCGTGTCGTTGCCCATCGAGCCGATCGCCTCCTCGCCGGTCGAACCCATCGGCGACATCAGAATCTTGAGATCTTCCTGCGTGTATCCGAAGCTCTGCTGGCGATCGAGCAGGGAGAGATTGGACAACGCCGGGCGGCCGGGCGCTTCCTGCAGTTCTTCCAAGACGATCTGGGTGTTTCCCAGCCATTCCGCGTAAGGATGGCTGCGGGCGAGCTTGGCTTTGATTTCTTCGTCCGGGATCAAGCGCCCCTGTTCGAGATCGACCAGCAACATCTTGCCCGGCTGCAGGCGCCACTTGGTCACGATGTCCTTTTCCGGAATGTGCAGCACACCCATTTCGGACGCCATGATGATCCGGCCATCGCGGGTGACCAAATAGCGGGCGGGACGCAGACCATTGCGATCGAGCGTCGCGCCGATCTGGCGCCCGTCGGTGAACGCCATCGCCGCCGGGCCGTCCCACGGCTCCATCAGCGCCGCGTTGTACTCGTAGAACGCGCGGCGTTCCTCGTCCATGAGCGGATTTCCCGCCCACGCCTCCGGGATCATCATCATCATCGCGTGCGCGAGCGAATAGCCGCCCTGCACCAGAAACTCGAGCGCATTGTCGAAGCAGGCGGTGTCGGATTGGCCCTCGTAGGAGATCGGCCACAGCTTGTTGATGTCGTCGCCGATCAGTTCCGACCGCGCCAGCGCCTGTCGCGCCGCCATCCAATTGTTGTTGCCGCGGAGCGTGTTGATTTCGCCGTTATGCGCGATCATCCGGTAGGGATGAGCAAGCGACCAGGCGGGAAAAGTGTTGGTCGAGAAGCGCTGATGGATGAGCGCGAGCGCGCTCTCGAAGTCCTCGTCGTTCAGATCCGGATAATAGGTGCCGAGCTGGTCGGCGAGGAACATGCCTTTGTAGATTACGGTCCGGCACGAAATCGAGACCGGGTAATAGCCGGAATTGCGGCGTTCGCGGCGATTGTAAAGAATGCCGGAGATCGACTTGCGCAGGACGTAGAGCCGGCGCTCGAAGTCGTCCTCCGAGGTCATCTTTTTCGGGCGCGCAATAAACACCTGCCGATGGACCGGCTCGGTGGGCTTTACGGATTCGCCCAGCGTCGAATTATCGGTCGGCACGTCGCGCCAGCCGATCAGGCGCATGCCCTCGCGGGCGATCTCCTCGGCAAACACGCCCATGATTTCCTGCCGCCATTCGGCGTCATGGGGCATGAACAGGACGCCGACGGCATAGTGGCCGGGCTCCGGCAGTTCGAAGCCGAGCTCGACGGCCTGCTTGGCGAAAAATTTATGCGGGATCTGAACCAGGATGCCGGCGCCGTCGCCGGCACGCGGATCGGCGCCGACCGCGCCGCGATGCTCGAGGTTGACCAGAATCGTCAGCGCGTCTTCGACGATCTTGTGCGACTTCGTGCCTTTGATGTCGGCGATGAAACCGACGCCGCAGGAATCCTTATCGAGCGCGGGGTCGTAAAGCCCGCGTGCGGGCGGCACGCCGGGGTCGGCAAACGGCAGCGCGTGCATCACGGACCGCTCGCCGTCGGCGGACTTCTGAACCGAAACACTGTGCCCGGCGTTTTCCGGGTCGGACCCTGTGGCACTCATCGACTCGTCCTCGCGTCCCTCGCGGTGCATCGGCCACTCGCAGCCATTGTCCGTGCCTCGTCGGCGGTGCCGACGTCGCCGGCCAACTGGCCGTCGTCCAATTCGGCCTCCCGGTATCGCTGCTCGTGCAGAAGGTCGCCGACGGACCCGCGTCGTCAGCCGTCCCACCGCGCGCCATTAGGCACACCACCGTCAACTGGGACAGCAGTGCTGTCCTAACTGTCGAAGATGCCAAAATTCCGCCACGGACACAAGAGTTTGCCAGTGAAAATATGCGATTTGGCCGACATCTTGTTGCCGCTGAGTTGTTTGCAGCGCAATCAATAGAACAGAAGAAACGCAATTGCGCCACAACATTGCGTGCCGCGCGCGTCCCGGGGCCCTGTTAGCACGCGCGATCCCCGCGCATCAGGTCGGAATTGGCGAGATTCCTTGAGCTCCGGGGCTGCCCCAATCGGCGGCGGGCAGCGGACCCCTCGCAAGCGTTTCCTTCGCGCCCGGGGCAAGCCAAGATGCCGCCTGCAAACAGGAGGCTGCATGGATTTTGCGAGCGACAACGCGGCCGGAATTGCCCCCGCGATTCTGGATGCCATCCAGCGAACCAACAAAGGCTTCGCGTTGGGCTATGGCAACGACGAGGTGTCCAGGCGGGTCGAACGCCAATTCTCGGAACTATTCGAGCGCAACGTGGCCGTATTCCTGATGGCGACCGGAACGGCTGCGAACGCACTTGCCCTCGCGCACGCATCGCCACCCTGGGGCGCCGTGTTTTGTCATGCCGAGGCCCATATCGCCCTCGACGAATGCGGAGCGCCCGAGTTCTTTGGCGGCGGGCTGAAGCTCATCGGCATTCCCGGCGAGGGGCGCAAACTCACGTTGGCAGCATTTGAGCACGCGCTCGCAAGGTCCGCGTGGGGCGGGCCCCATCACGTGACGCCGGCGGTATTGTCGCTGACGCAGGCCACCGAGGGCGGGACGATTTATCAATCGGACGAGGTCGCCGAACTGGCGGCCTGCGCCCACGCCCATGGGATCGCCGTTCATATGGACGGCGCGCGTTTCGCGAACGCGTTGGCGAGACTTGGCCTCACCGCGGCGCAAGCGACGTGGAAGCTGGGAGTCGACGTGCTGTCGTTCGGCGCCACCAAGGGCGGCGCGATGGCGGCCGAGGCGGTGGTGTTTTTTGATCCGGCGCGAGCCGCCGCCATGGCCGAACGGCGCAAGCGCGGCGGCCACCTCGTCTCCAAGCACCGATTCCTCGCCGCTCAATTCGAAGCTTTTCTCGCTGACGATCTTTGGCTCGCGTTGGCGCGTCATGCCAATCGCATGGCGGATCGGCTGGCCCAAAGCCTGTCTGCCATTGGATGGCGCCTGGTGTGGCCGGTCGAGGCGAATCTGGTTTTCGCCCTGATTCCCGCAAGCGTGCACCAGCGGCTGCAAGCCGCTGGCGCGCAATACTACGTGCTGAAAAGTGAGAGCTTGCCGCACGCAACCAGCGTGTCGCCGGATGCAGTGCTGATTCGGCTGGTCACCTCATTTTCCACGACCGATGCCGATATTGATCGCTTCGTTGTGATCGCTCGGGGGTGAGCCGCCCAAGCTCCGCCCCAATCCGGCGCTGTGGTGCACCCGTCCCGGATTCGGGCTGGGTCGAGCCGGCCCCCCGACCAACAGGAGGAGAGCGCGTGAAGACGTCGTCTGTCGTGCTAGCGGCGATCGCGGCCTTCGGGGTCATGGGTTTGCGAGGCGCGGGCGCCGAGCCGTTCGGGCCGCCGATCATGGAGGGCGTTCCGCCATACCAGGTCATGAACATGGTGCGCGCCAGTGGATTCCGCCCGCTGGGGCCGCCGGCTCGCCGGGGCCCCGTCTATTTGTTGCGCGCGATTGACCCTGACGGGGATGAGGTCCGCCTCGCCGTCGATGCCAATTCCGGGAGAGTCCTGTCGGTCGCCGCGGTCGACGATCTGCCGCCGCGCTATGGGGCGCCTGCCGGCTATGAAACCTTGCCGAGGGACGAGCCAGCGCCGCCGTACGGGCGCCCGGGCCCTTATCATTATGGTGCGCCCGAGCCGATGCGGTCCGAAAACGACCCTTACGGCCCCCCGCCGAACGCGGCTCCTCCGCGACCGGCTGCGCCGGTGAACCGCGCTGCGGCGGTGACGCTTCCACACACGCCGTTGCCGCGGCCTCGGCCTGCCGAACCCGCCATCGCAACGCCATCGGATGTTTCCACCACTGCGCCACAACCGGCTGCGCAGACATCCCCGAACCAGACGGTCGTCCCCCCAGGCAACGACGCCGCATCTCAGGGCGCCGGTCAGGACAAGCCGGCGGAAAAGCCTGCCGAGAAGCCAACAGCCGAAAAGCCAACAGCAATGCCTCCGGTGACGCCGCTCGATTGATGGTCATTGGCGAATAGCAAAAAGCGCCCCGGGGGGACCGGGGCGCTCATGGGAGCGCGATCAGGGAAAGTGGCTTCCGGCTTTCTGACTGATCATGCTCTCGCGTGCTTGACGCAGATCAAGCCGCTTTCGCTTCGATCACCTCAGCCTTGCTGGTCTTGCCGTCGCCGATCGGAATCTGCCGCGGCTTTTTGGCTTCCGGTATCTGTCGAACGAGGTCGACATGCAGGAGGCCGTGCTCGAGGCTTGCGCCCCTGACCTCGACATGGTCGGCGAGCTGAAACCTGCGCTCGAAGGCGCGGGCGGCGATGCCCTGGTGGAGCACTTCAGCCTTTTTATCTTCGGTCTTTTCCCTTTTGTCGCCGCGGATCACCAGCGTGCTCTCTTTCGCTTCGATTGAGAGCTCGGGCTCGGAAAATCCGGCGACTGCGACGCTGATGCGATACGCATCTTCGCCGGTCCGCTCGATATTGTAGGGCGGGTAACCAGGGGTGGCGTCCAAGCCTGTGGCTTGATCGAGCAGCGAAAACAGTCGATCGAATCCGACAGTCGAACGGTAGAGGGGGGCAAGATCAAACGTGCGCATGTCATATCCTCCTTCGCTTGAGCGATATGCGATGGTCCGCCGCTATGGCCGGACCGGGGTTCTGTACAGCCCTACGGGCCTGCACCACCGAAATATGGGAAGGGGTTCGAAAGCTCGCAAGAGGGCGCCTCAGCCGGCTGTGGATGAGTTAAAAAATCATGAAGCCACTGACGTCAGCCAGTTCAGCCTTCACGGTGCAAGCTTGGATCCACGGCAAAGCAGACGGCGACTTTTGCCGAGCGTGCGTCAACGGGACTGCTATAAGTCAGCGGGTCGCGTCGGGGGCACGCAGCCGCACCTATGAAACTCATCTCGATCCCAGCCAATCCGGTCCCGGAAGATGTCGTCGCCGGGACCATCAAGACGCCGGACGACGTGTCGCTGCGTTTCGCACGTTGGGCGCCGCCCCCCGGTCGCAAGGGCACCGTCTGCCTGTTCGGCGGCCGTGCGGAATTCATCGAAAAATACTTCGAGACGGTTCGGGATCTGCGCGCCCGCGGGTTCGCCGTCGCGACGTTGGACTGGCGCGGGCAGGGCCTGTCCGAGCGGGCTCTCGGCGATCCGTTCAAGGGCCACGTCGGTGATTTTTCCGAATACGACACCGACCTTGAAACCTTCATGCGCGATGTCGTGCTGCCGGATTGCCCGCCACCGATCTTCGCACTCGCCCATTCGATGGGAGCGGCCGTCATCATCCGGGCGGCCTATCGCGGCCATCGCTGGTTCGATCGCATTGTCCTGACTGCGCCCATGATTCGGTTGGCGCAGCAACCGATGCTGGGCTACGCCAATAAAATCGCGCGCTTGCTGCGGCTCGGCGGTCTCGGCTCCGCCTACATTCCCGGCGGCGATTCAACCGTGCTGTCGACCCGATCGTTCGTGAGCAACATTCTGACCTCCGATCCGGTTCGCTATGCGCGGATGGCGGCCATTCTTGAGGCGGAACCCGCGCTCGGAATAGGCGCGCCGACCATCGGGTGGGCGAACGCCGCGTTCAAGGTAATGGCGAGCCTGACCGACCCAGCCTATCCCTCGCAGATCCGGCAGCCCATCCTGATCGCGGCGGCAGGACGCGACCAATTGGTGTCGACGCCCGCAATCGAGGATTTCGCGATTCATCTGCGTGCCGGGGCGCATGTCGTCATTGCCGGGGCGCAGCACGAAATCCTGATGGAACAGGATCATTACCGCATGCAGTTCTGGGCGGCATTCGACGCCTTCGTGCCGGGGTCTCCGCTGTTTGGCTAAAGACCGGCAGCGCGATCTCACCGCATCAGCAACGCGATCGCGGCGGCATGCACCCGCCGGTCCCCCGAGGCGACAATTCGCCCGCCGGTTTCCGGCGCATCGCCGTTCCAGGTGGTCACGATGCCGCGCGCTCCGGTGATGATCGGGATCAGCGGGACAATGTCGTGGGGCTTGATCTCGGTCTCAATCACGAGATCGACGTGGCCTGCGGCAAGCATACAATAGGCATAGCAGTCGCCGCCGTAGCGCGAGAGGCGCACCGCGTCCTCGACCCGGTTGAAGGCGCCACGGTCCCTCTCGTTCATCAGCCGCGGACTGGTCGTGAACAGGACGGCGTCTTTGAGATCGGAACAGGGGCGCACGATCAACTGTCTTTCGCCCGCAGGGCCGCGATAGCGCGCCATTTGTCCGTCGCCGTTGAAGCGCTCGCGCAAAAACGGCTGATGCATCACCCCGAACACCGGCTTGCCGAACCGCGTCAGTGCAATCAGCGTGCCCCAGGCCGGCATGCCGGAAATAAACGACTTCGTACCGTCGATCGGGTCGAGGACCCAGACGTATTCGGCATCTGCGCGTTCGTTGCCGTATTCCTCTCCGACGATGCCATGATCGGGAAACGTTCGTCGGATCAGCGTGCGCATTGCTGTCTCGGCGGCACGGTCGGCGGCGGTCACGGGATCAAAGGCGCTGCCGGGATTCTTGTCTTCGACACTGAGGGCGGTGCGGAAAAACGGCAGAATCGCCTCTCCCGAAACCGTGGCCAGCTGATCGACAAAAGCTGCGAAATCGACCGCGGTCATGACAACCCCCTGGTTCCAGCCATCGTGGTGGATATGCGGTTTCGACCAGCGTCGCGGCACAGTGCAACTGCGCGATCGGCAAAACGGTCACCGGTATTGAACAACGCGATCGATGGTACGCCGATTGGGTAAACTTATCTGCGGCGCCGGCTCCCATCGGTTGATTTCAGCCTGCACAGGATTTGTCATTCGATGTGCGATCATGACCGATCTCGATCGTGCGATCGTCGCCATGAACCGGTCTTAACGCGCTCCGAGATGCCGCGAATCCTCGGGAATTCCGCCGGTATTTTGCCGGCCGGGGAGGGCCTGTGAAAATAGGTCAATGCCCCTTGCTTTTTGTGCGGCGCACTGACATATTGTTGCAGCGCGGTAGCGCGTTTACTCGCGTTTACCGCCGCCCTCCTTGGGCGTTTCCTCCCTAGACTTGGGCCGCTTGCACCCGCGAGCGGCCCTTTTTTCTTTTTAAACCAGCTGAAATGGCCTCAAACGGTGCGGCCTGCGTCGGGTTTATCTTGCGCGGTTTGCGGCGGAGCGCCGGAAGAACAAGCAAAGCCGACTGCGGTCATGTGTTTTGCGTAATGCTGCCATGCTGGCAATTACTCGGCCGCCGCACGGTAGGGGCGGATTTCGTCAATCGGCATCCGACTGAGCCGGTCGGCGACCGTCTCAAGATCGGCCGCCAATCGCGCGAATCCCGGCGATTGCTCATAGTTGCGCTCGTCCATGTAAAGCCCGCGATTGATTTCGAGCTGAATCGCATGCAATCCGGCGGATGGATTGCCGTAGTGTTCGGTGATGAATCCGCCCGCGTAGGGCTTGTTGCGGCTGACCGAATAACCGAGTTCGGTCAGCGCGGTCTCGATGGTTTCCGACACCACCGCGACGCAGCTGGTGCCATAGCGATCCCCCAGCACCACATCCGCGCGCGGGCGCTCGTCCTTGGTGCCCGCCGTGGAGGGCATGGAATGGCAGTCGACGAGGACCGCGGCGCCACAATCGCGATGCACCTTGGTCACCAGCCGTCGAAGCGCACGATGATATGGCTTGTAGAGCTCCTCGATCCGGCCAAGTGCGTCGTCGACCGGAATCCGCTGATCGTAGATTTCCTGCGCATCGCCGACCACGCGCGCGACCGTTCCGAGACCACCCGCGACGCGCATGGAGCGGGTATTGGCGAAGGACGGCAGGCGGCCTTCGAACATGCGGGGGTCGAGTTCGTAGGGCTCGCGATTGACGTCGACATAGCAGCGGGGGAAATGCGCCCGCATTAACGGGTGACCGCTCCGCACCACCCCGAGAAAAAGCTCGTCGACGAAGGAGTCCTCCGAACGCCGCAACGACGCGAGATCAAGCCGCGCCGAGGTCAGGAACGCCCGCGGATAGATCTTACCGCTATGCGGTGAGTTGAAGACGATCGCACCGACCCATTCTGTCGGTTCCAGAATCTCGAATGGCGGATTGAACTCGGTTCGGGGGTCGGTCATGAGGTCAGACGGCCAGCGCTCACAAGTGAGAAAAATGGGCGTACCAGCCACGCCCGCCAAAGACGGCACTTATCCCTTTAAGAGATATCAGTAATGGCATTTTCTATGCCATGGTGGAAAATGCCAAGCTGCTTCTTGGTTCACCCCATGTTTACCCGCTGTCGGGCTTATGGGATGAAGGAAGGGGATAAGGGGCGGGGGCAGACGCATTGGCCCGCGGCCCCGCATTGGGATGTCGATGAGCCATGAAATGACGAAGATCCTCCTCGCCGAAGATGATACCGACATGCGGCGCTTTTTGGTCAAGGCGCTGCAGAATGCGGGCTTCGACGTGATCTCCTATGACAATGGGCTTTCGGCCTATCAACGGTTGCGCGAGGAGCCGTTCGAACTGCTCCTGACCGACATCGTGATGCCCGAGATGGACGGGATCGAACTCGCCCGCCGTGCCGCCGAACTCGATCCCGACATCAAGATTATGTTCATTACCGGCTTTGCGGCGGTCGCTCTGAACCCCGACTCTTCGGCCCCCAAGCACGCCAAGGTCCTGTCCAAGCCGTTTCACCTCCGTGACCTCGTCAACGAGGTTCAAAAGATGCTTGCCGCCTGAGGCGGGCAAGCCGGCGCCAGCGCTTGCCCGGGCGGGCCTGAGCCGATATAGGAATTCGCCCCA
>Ga0265340_10001151_pt1 | contig 15120 bp, 10 predicted proteins | sample 4CB225metaG_FD_202082 | JGI IMG/M metagenome (GOLD analysis project Ga0265340, IMG submission 202082) | Rhizosphere microbial communities from Carex aquatilis grown in University of Washington, Seatle, WA, United States - 4-CB2-25 metaG | ecosystem: Host-associated > Plants > Roots >...
GCAAGTATACTCTTATAACATTTTTTTATATATTCTTTAATTTCTTGGTCGTTCCCTCTATAAATAGTTAGCCCGATATCTCCTAACATTTTTGTCTTACAGTCAACGGGTGAAAAATACACCATCCCTACAGTTTCTTTGTCAAATTTTGATATTTCGTTTGGCCAACATTCGGAGTTTCTTAAGGATTTAAACAGCAACCGTTCATATGGTTTTTTATCCAATAAAACTGCAACCCCAAAAGGTGGGGGGTCGTACCATCCTTCAGTAAATATTTCACTATGATTTTTAACTTCAGAAAGTATTTTTTCTCTTATTTCAATTTCCGAGTTTCCTTCAAGATTTATTAAGGATTTAGTAAAAATATCAGCTGCTAGCTCTCTTGTCTTTTTTACTGCTTCAATTAAATCTGACATTTTTATTTCTCAAGATATTTTTTATAGCCGATTTTTAATAACTTTTCACTTTTATTTTTTATATCATCGCTCATTTTTTCTTTATAAGCCAAAAGTTTCTTTTCAAGAGTTTTATCGGAAGTAGCTAAAATCTGAATTGCCAGCAAGCCCGCATTCTTGGCGGCATTGATGCCGACAGTTGCCACAGGCACTCCGGGAGGCATTTGGGCAGTAGAAAGAAGTGAATCTAATCCGTCTAAAGTTTTGGCTTTCACTGGTATGCCAATCACCGGTAATGTGGTAAAAGAGGCTATAACACCCGCTAAATGTGCTGCTCCGCCGGCTCCGGCTATCAATATTTTGATCCCGTGATTTTTAGCATTAGAAACGAGTTCATGTACCAGTCCAGGGCTCCTATGTGCCGAGGCCACTGTCATATCATATGGCACACCGAATTCTTCAAGCACTTTTGCCGCTTCGCTCATAATCTCCAAATCAGAATCCGAGCCCATAAGTACCAAAACTTTTGCGTCTTTTTTCATATCATTATTTTATCATTTAAAACTAATAAAACAACTCATTCAAATTCCGTGGTGGCCGGAGGTTTGGGTGTAAAATCAAAAAATACTCGGACGATATTTTTGTGCTTAGTGAGAGCATTTGTTATTTCATTTACGACTTCTTCGGGAAAATAATAACCTTTAACTGTCATAAAATCAGATGTCTGCACCGCGCGGATAGCCAGAGAATATCCATAAACACGTTCGTCGCCTTTTACCCCAACGGAATTAATTCCCAAGAGAGCAACTATCAGCTGAGAAATATTTTTAATCAGATTATGTTTTTTGAGAATATCATTTACGGTTTTATCCGCCTCACGCACAAGCTCTATGTTTTCTTTTGAAACAGGCGTGCCGACAACCCGCAAATATAATCCGGGGCCCGGAAAAGGGTTACGTTCGTAAACTGCTTTGGGAAGTTTTAGCACACGGGCAAGTTCCCGTACTTCATACTTGAATAAATTTCGCAGTGGATGTAAATCTTCCACTTTCCAGGAAAGACCGACATTGTGATGTGTTTTAATCATTGCCGACTTCCCTATCTTACCAGACTCAATAATATCTGTGGCCAAAGTTCCTTGTGCAATAAATTTAGCATTATATTTTTTTATTTGTTCTTCAAATATTCTTTTATATACAGCGCGAAACTTTGCGCGCTTTTTTTCTCCATCAATCGTGGTGCCTATATTTTTTATAAATTCCACAGTAGCAGGGATAATAACAAGTTTTTTAACCCTTGCGCTTTTAGTGTTTTCTTTTAATTCTTTAAGTTCATCTTTACGAAGTCCGCCTGTATCTATAGCTACGCAAATGAGCCTTTCTTTTAAAATTGGAGCCAGAATTCCAGCTAAAGTGGTAGAATCCACTCCTCCCGAAACACCCAATACCACTCTGGATTTTTTACCTGTTTTATTGATTGTATCAAGTACTTCTTTTTGAATTTGTTGAATTAAATTTGCAGGGTTCCAATCTTTTTTACAATTTGAAAGTGTTATAAAATTTTGCAGTATTTTTTTTCCTTCTTTGGTATCAACTACTTCTGGGTGGAATTGAATTCCCAACACGCGGTTATTTTTATCGCTCATAGCGGCAATGCCAGCAGACACACCAATAGAAAAGAAACCTTTTGGAAGAGAAGTCACCGTATCTCCATGACTCGCCCATACTTCTGTTTTTTCTTTAACTCCGTTAAAAAGCGGATGTTTCGTATTTAATTTAACTAAAGCTGGCCCATATTCTCGATGTGTGAGTGGCCGTTCAACTCTGCCGCCTAGTTTGTAAGCAAGAAGCTGCATACCGTAACAAATGCCGAGAATTGAATATTTTTTGCCTGTGATATCAACAGATTTTGGAAGCCCTGGCGCTCCTTCGTTGTGAACACTCCAATTGCTACCTGAAAGAATAATTGCCTTAGGAGTATTTTTTTTTAACCAACCATCAACTTTTTTAGGCGGTAAAATAACGCTTCGCACGCCAAGTTCACGTAGTGTCCTACCGATAACGAGCGTATATTGGGAGCCGTAATCCACGATAAGTATTTGTACGTCCATAAATTTTATTTTACCTCTAGCATCTTTTCTCTAGTCTTTGCTCCAATAATACCGTCAACTACCAAACCATTATCCTTTTGCCATTTCTTTACTGCAGCAATTGTTTTAGGACCTAGTCTACCATCAATAACTAAATTTAGATTCAAAACTTTATTTAAGAATTTTTGTAATTCTATAACTGCATTTCCGACACTTCCATTCTTTAAAACTTCTGTGCCAAAATTATAGGTTGTATTTATAACGGCAGCTGTGTTGCCAATACATGACTGTCCGGTTGATGTGCTGAAACCAGTTATTCTTTCACCGCATCCTATAATTAATGTTGGAGTTGTCACTGCTGTTTGTGTTGTCGGAGGGTTTATTGTTATAACTGGAGTGACAGGTGGAGTAATCACGGTAGTTGGAGTAGGCCATGTAAGTAGTGGTCCGCCACTATTAAAAAAAGGTGGGGCTGCCATGTTCCCAAATAAAGCGAAATCAGAAAAGTTGTTTGTTTGACAGGTTACTGTATGAACTGAAGTATTTACCACGCAATTAGTGAGCGGAGTCCAGGCACTACCATCGTAACGGTATATTTTTAGCGAAGTTGTATCAATATTTGCAACATCACTTGGTGAATAAGTTAGTGTAACTGTTAATGGTTGGCTAAAAGTTGAGATGGTTGTTGCAGTATCACTTAGCGCCTTGAGGTCAAATACATCTGTGCCAATGCGGGTTTTTCCTATAGGACCGTTAGCGGTGGCAAAGAAAGACCCAGAATCTAATTGTTTAATCTGAAAATTAGCGGAAGTTGATGTATTAGAAAAAGCTATTGGCACGGATAGAGATAAATCGGATAAACTTAAAGACCCGCCGGATACTGTTGTTATAGTATTTGAATTAGAGTTAGAAACAGTTGCGTTGCCAGTACATCCATTTGTTATAAAATTTTGGTCCGCGCTTGTCACATCATTTCCCGCAAAATCTTTTGATTCGGTTTGATAGTGATACAATGAACAAGGAATGAGATTGGAAACAGTTACAGTATGGTTTAACACTCTCGTTCCCGTGTCTGATTCTGTTGTATTTGTGCCGTAAGAGTTATCAAGACCGAAATCTATTTTTGATGATGAATTAAAATCAGTTGCCCAGTTTATATTTACTGAAGTAGAAGAAGGCGTAGAGGCAACATTTGTCAAAAGGGTTGATGGATTAACTATTTTTTCAAGTGATGTCTCTAAATATCCAGCAATTACTCCGTAACCAGCATTTGTCAGATGTGTGCCATCTATATAATAAGTAGTATTGTTATTTTCGCCAGCTAGACCGATAGTAGGGTCATTAGCTAGATCTAAGAGTATTCGATTGCTATCTGGTTGTTTGCGAAGAGTATTTAATGATGTTCTTAAGGAATCATCTGCCAGGAAACCAGTTGGTAATTCTGTTGTGCCTATCACATTAAAACCTGCTTGAGTCTCTTGGCTATAAAAAGAAGCTGCTTCAGACTGAGTAGTTGCGGTAGAAAGAGTACTTGCCAATGTATTGGTATCTTCATAAGCGTATAAAATATTAACATCTCCAGGTTCCAGCAAACCGGCATTCCCTGGAATTAGGCCAATTAATTGTGACCAATTAAATCCATTTCGTCCTATGTTTATTCCCCGATAATTATTTCCTGTCTTACTATTTAATAGATTAATAGTCTGAATATAAAGCGGTTCAGTCACTTCGGCACCTGTCCCAACATCAGTATCCACAAGGGAGTTGCCAGAAAAAAATATATTGACTCCTTGAGTATAACTATCAAGAGGAGATAAACCCAAGGAAGAGCGTATACTATTTTCCACATTTGTTCTATCTATAGTACTAAGATCACTATTGTATATTTGAACTCTAGATATATCTCCGTTGAAAATATATGAGGCGGAGCCCTCACCTGTACCACCTATTGAGAATGGCATAACATCATTCCAAGTAGGTATAGAACCAGTGCGTGACATGATACGAAATCCATTTAAGTAAAAAGTTTCTGTTCCATTCGTTGAATCTGCGCGCGTAAATTTATAAGTTAAAATCTCGGGAGTTCCCACAGTCATATCGGCTTGGCTATTCCTCATTGCTGTAGCTGATATTGCTACATTTAGATCTGACCACCTATATATACCTGTACCACCATTTAATAAAATCCACGGAAATGAATCACCTCCGCCTGGATTTTTGGCAAATAGGGTATATAATCCTGCGCCTCCTTCTTGGAAAGCAATAATTATAGTGAAACTACCATTCTTCATTGAAGAAGCTAAGGATGCTGAATTAGATGTGAGATAGGTATTAGCACCATCAAAATGGACACTAGGGTGTCCATTTAATCCTGCTGCTTTATATGTCGGTTGATTAACACCTGTTGCTTGGGTAAAATCAATGCCGCTATTTGTCCAATCAGTTACTGAAGCATTATTGCTTAACCCTAAAGTACTAGCATCTAAGTCTAATATGGGCGTTGGTGTAGAAGCTTGAGCTTTTTGTATATGGTTTCCAAAAAATAAAAAATTTAAAAAAAGCATAATCACTACAGTCTTGACAAAGACTGAATTGAAGTTTGAGTAAGTATTTTTTATGTTCTCATTTTTCTTCATAAACTCAAGTTTATTTTTATATATTTATATGTTAGAATAGAGATTATAACATATTATGCTTTCAAAAACAAAAATAATAATAAGAAAAAACTTTAAGGAAGGTCTCACCTATGACGATGTTTTGCTTGTGCCACAATACTCGGAAGTGTTGCCTAGAGAAGTTGATATAACTTCCTATCTCACTAAAAAAATAAAACTGAATGTCCCGATTATTTCGGCCGCTATGGATACAGTCACCGAATCGGCAATGGCAATAGCTATGGCCCAAGAAGGAGGTATTGGTATTCTTCATAAGAACATGAGCATTGAAAAACAGGCGGAGGAAGTGCGCAAAGTGAAACGCTCGGAGTCCGGAATGATTCATGATCCTATAACCTTGAGAGAAGAAGCATTGTTAAAAGACGCGCTCCAGATAATGAAAGAAAATAAAATCGGCGGAATTCCGATAGTTACTAAGAATATGGAACTAAAAGGAATTCTGACAAACCGTGATTTGCGGTTTCAGAAAAATCTAGAACTTTCCGTTGGTCAAGTGATGACTAAAACAAATTTGATAACCGGCAATTTTGGTACGGATTTAAAAGAAGCCGAGAAAATACTCACAAAATATAAAGTCGAGAAACTGCCATTGGTTGATAAACAAAATAAGCTTATCGGTCTCATCACATACAGAGACATAATGAAAGTAAAATCTCGTCCGAATTCCTGCAGAGACAGTTTGGGTAGATTACGAGTAGGCGCGGCAGTAGGAATAACTTCCGATACATTAGAGAGAGTAAATATGCTTGTGCAAAATGGAGTTGATGTGGTGGTTATAGATACTGCACATGGTCACTCAAAAGGAGTGATTGAAATGTTAAAGAAAATAAAAAAGGAATTCCCGAAACTGGAAGTCATAGTAGGCAATATTGCTACGAGAGAGGCGGCTTTAGATTTGGTTAAAGCCGGAGCCGATGCGGTAAAAGTAGGCATTGGGCCTGGGTCAATTTGCACTACTCGTGTCATCGCCGGCGTGGGTTTCCCTCAATTCTCAGCCGTATATGAGGTTGCGGAAGCTATTTCAGGCAGTGGCGTGCCAGTCATCGCCGACGGAGGAATCAGATATACCGGAGATATTCCGAAAGCTATAGCTGCCGGAGCCAGTTCAATAATGGCAGGTTCCCTTTTCGCCGGAGTTGAAGAATCTCCGGGTGAAACGATAATCTTCGAGGGTAGAAAATACAAAACTTATCGTGGTATGGGTTCGGTGGAAGCGATGCAAGAAGGTTCTAAGGATAGATATTTTCAAGACACGGAAGATGATATCAAAAAACTCGTGCCCGAAGGAATTGTGGGCAGGGTTTCTTTCAAAGGCGGACTCTCCGAAGTAGTTTATCAATTAGTTGGAGGCCTTCGGGCCGGTATGGGATATTGCGGGGCTAAAGATATTAAAACTCTCCAGAAAAAAGCTAAGTTCGTTAAAATTACCCAGTTCGGCATAGAAGAAAGTCATCCGCATAATGTTATTATCACCAAAGAAGCTTCTAACTACAGCGGAAAATAAATTAATATGGATAGAATTTTAAAAAATAAAAAAGCCAGCCCGCCCTCCCAAATGGTCGGGAGCAGGCGGGGTTTTGTTGATGTGGTTGTAGGTCTCCAATGGGGAGACGAGGGAAAAGGCAAGAACATAGATGAACTTCTCTCTTGTGGAATTTATTCCGGAGTTGCGCGCTTTCAGGGCGGAGCAAACGCCGGACATACCCTTAAATTTGGAGATACAACTTTTATCGGGCATATTGTGCCTTCCGGTTGTTTGCAAAAAAATGTAGAGCTATACATAGGCAACGGCGTGGTAGTTGATGTGCCATCATTAATCAAAGAAATTACTGAACTTAAAAAAATGGGTTTTGATGTAGCTCCCCGTCTTTACATTTCCAATCGGGCAAAGCTGGTTTCATATATGCATTCATTTTTAGACCAAGCTGAAGAACATTATAGAAGTAAAGGCGGAGCAAAAGTAGGCACTACGGGAAGAGGCATAGGTCCTTCCTATAGCGATTCTAGGGCCAGAAGAGGACTTTTGATAGGAGATGTGTTGGAAACTGATTTTAAACAGAAAGAATCAGCGCTTTCCGAGTTTCATATGAATTTTTTGAATATGTATAAAAGAGAGTATGGTTTTGAAATACCTTTACAAAAAATTAAAGAAGCGAGAGGCAAATGGCTCCAGGCCATAAAACAACTCAAGAAATTAAATATCTGCGACCTGTCTCTTTTAGCGCAAAAAAGACTATCTGAAGGAAAAAATATCCTGGCTGAAGGGGCGCAAGCCGTGATGCTTGATATTGATTTCGGAGATTATCCTAATGTCACCAGTTCCAATACTTTACCGGCGAGTGTCTGCCTAGGTCTCGGTATACCCCATAACACAATAAGAAACGTGTATGGAGTGATTAAAGCTTACACGACAAAGGTGGGCGGAGGAAGCTTCCCTTCCAGAATGGAAGATAAAACGGTTGAAAAACTTTTTCAAGATGCCGGACATGAATTCGGAGCTACCACTGGCAGGCCAAGGATGTGTGGCTGGCTCGATTTGTTCGCTCTACACTATGCTATAAGTCTTTCCGGGGCAAATAAAATTTTTATAAATAAAGCTGACATTTGCCTTACAGATAAAATAAAAGTGGTGACCGGATATAAAATAGCGGGAAGAATCTTAAAAGAGTTTCCACTTTATTTGAATAAGGTCACAAGTGTAATTGCCGAAGAAATACCGGGCTGGGGAAATGCTAATTATGGAGTTTCTGAAAAGCAAAAGGTCTCAAAAGAACTTGCTTCATATTTGAAATATATAAAAAGTAAACTCTCCGACCTTAATGTAAAGATTATATCAGTCGGCACCGGACCGGACCGAGAACATTCTTTTAATTGGGATAATTAATCCGTTTCTAACGACTTTTTTCCTATGTCTTTCCTATATTGCATTCCCTCAAAAGATATTTTTGAAATTGCTTCATAGGCAGTATTAAGAGCCTCATTTAAATTCTCCCCGACAGCACTTACTCCCAATACTCGCCCGCCATTCGTAACTAAATCATTATTTTCCATTTTAGTACCGGCGTGAAATATAATTACATTTTTATTTTTCTCAGCTTCTGCAATGCCCGTAATTATTTTTCCTTTTTCGTAAGACCCCGGATAGCCGCCCGAAGCAAGCATTACCGTGCAGGCAAAATTTGATTTCCAATTTATTTTCATTCCACCCAATTTTTGATCTATGCACGCATCAATAATTTCAACCAAATCTGTATCAAGCAACCGCATATAAGTTTCTGTTTCCGGGTCGCCGAAACGTGCATTGTATTCAAGAATTTTAGGGCCGTCTTTGGTAAGCATAAGTCCGGGGTAAAGCACTCCGGAAAAGGTATTATCATCTTCCCTCATTCCCGACAAAGTTGGTGCTACTATCGTTTTTTCTATATTAGTTAAAAGTTCAGGCGTAACAAAAGAAAGCGGAGCAATAGTGCCCATACCCCCGGTATTTGGCCCTGTATTTCCTTCACCTATGCGTTTATGATCTTGAGAAGTCGGAAAAATAGAATAACTTTTACCGTCTGAAAAAGCATGAATGGAAATCTCCGGACCGGTAAGAAATTCCTCAATCACGACTTCCCTGCCTGCGTCGCCGAAAATTTTTCTCACTAGTATGTCTTCCAAGGCTTTTTGCGCCCCTTCTTTTGTTTTCGCGATAATTACACCTTTGCCGAGCGCAAGCCCGCTTGCTTTTATTACAATTGGCAAGTTCTGCGTGTCTAAATATTTAAGAGCTTCGGTATAATCAGTAAATATCTTAAATTTTGCCGTCGGTAAATTGTGCTGCGCCATAAAATTTTTGGAAAACGCTTTCGAAGATTCAATCTGGGCGGCAATTTTTGTCGGCCCAAATATTCTCATACCTTCTTTTTGAAATTCATCCACAATTCCAAGCGCCAATGGGTCATCCGGTATAGCCAGCGTCAAATCAATCTTTTCCTTTTCTACAAATTGAATAAGCGCTTTAATATCCGTGGCTTTTATATCCACATTGGTACCGATACTAGCAGTTCCCGCATTTCCGGGCGTAAAATAAAGCTCTCCGCATCTTAGCGATTGCCTAATTTTCCATCCAATCGCGTGTTCCCGCCCCCCCGACCCTATTATTAAAATTTTTTGTTTCCATTTTGTCATTTTTGTAATTTTTTCAAAACTTCCACATATAATTGATTTTCTTTTTTCTTTAATCTGCCATATAAAGATTCAACATTATCATCAGTTTTAATTTTTTCAAAAGTCCTGCCTAAGACAGGTCCAAAATCAAAATTCAATGTTAAAAAATGAATGGAAGAACCGGCAAAAGTCGCTTTTTGGTCTAAGAAATTCTGTATAGCTTTATTTGTCAACATACCTTTATTCCAAAGCCCTAATGTGTTATCAGGATTTTTTACTTTCCCATCAATCGTATCTGGAATCAAGCCGGGATGTAAATTCAAGATTTTATTGGGAAAAGCCATAATTACTTCATCTAAAATAATTTGTTTCCAACCAGCCAAACAAACATAGTCTGGATTTATTTTTTGTAAAAGTGGAAGTAGAGCTTCTTTTGTTACGCAAATTTCGATTTTTAAATTGTGTTTTTGAGCATGTTCTAGCCCCAAAGCATTCACTGTGTCAGAAATTACAGCGCAAATTTCAGCTTTAATTTTACCTATATTAATTCCGTCAATTATAGCCTGTAGATTTGTGCCGGTACCCGTGTTGGAAATAAGAACTACAAGTTTTGTTTTATTTTTTTCGAATATCATATTTTATCTCTTTCTCGTGTTCAAAAATAGGCAAAGGATAATCTCCATTAAAAGCGGAAAGCGAAAATAATTTCCCCGGTAAACCAGTGGCTTTCACCATTCCCGGAATAGACAAGAACGACAAAGAAGTGGCGCCCAAATATTTGCGTGTTTCTTCTACGGTTTTTTGCGAGGAAATCAAATTCTCCTGCTTAGGGGTATCAATGCCGTAAAAATCTGGAAATTTAACTGGAGCGGAAGCAACTAAGAAATGAACTTCCTTGGCGCCCGCTTCAAAAAGCATTTTAACAATCTGCTTGGAAGTGGTGCCGCGGACAATTGAGTCGTCTATCACTCCGACACGCTTACCTTTGATAAGATTTTCTAGTATTGATAATTTCATTTTCACTTTCTTGTCGCGGTCTATCTGGGAGGGTTCTATAAATGTGCGGTGGATATAACGGTTTTTATTTAAAGCCATTTCAAAAGGAACTCCCGATTCTTCTGAATAGCCGATGGCCGCCGGGATAGAAGTCTCCGGCACAGGCACGATAAGGTCAATTTTTAACTTGGGATATTCTTTAAACAACATCTTCCCAAAATTTTTGCGGACTTCGTAAACGGATTTGCCCAAAAGTATGCTGTCATGGCGGGAAAAATAAACAAATTCAAAAATGTCAAACTTCGGTTCTTCTTTGGCTAGAATCTTGCTTTTTACACCGCTCTTTGAAATGGTTATCATTTCACCCGGCAATACTTCACGCACCAGGTCCGCATCCACAGTCCTTAGGGCGCAGGATTCCGAAGCTATAATGGTTTCTTTGCCTCTTTTGCCAACCACTAAAGGACGGAGGCCTCGCGGGTCGCGCAGGGCAACCAATTCTTTATTGGAAAGCGCCACACAGGAAAATGCTCCGGTAAACATAGGATAAGATTTCTCCATAGCTTTAGATAAAGATTCCCTTTTTTTCATATAAAAACCAATAGCCTTTGCCATAAGTTCCGAATCCGAATTATTCTTAGTGGATATTTTGTTTTTTTGAAGAAAATCTTCTAATGCTTTCGTGCTCGGGAGATTGCCATTATGGGCAAAAGAGACAGTATTATTAAAAATAATAGGTTGAGCATGCTTTGGATGGGTGCCACGGGAAGTGGAATAACGGTTGTGCCCGATAGCGGCGAAGCCGGGAAGCTTTTTTATTATTTTTTCTGTATAAACCTGACTGACCAATCCTGAACCTTTATGAAAGAAAATTTTCTTCCCATTGGTCGAAACAATTCCAGTTTGCTCCTGCCCGCGATGCTGCAGAGCGAAAAGTCCGAAGTATGTCTGGCGGGAAGCTATGTCTGGAGCGTTGAATATTCCGAAAACTCCGCATTTTTCATTCAATTCATCTTTCATTTATTTTTTGAAATAATTAATCGCATTCTTAAACAAGAAAATTCCCTCCCCATCTTTTTCTAAACTGCCTTTTATTTTTTTAACCTGCCAAAGCGGATTTTGGTGGTAAAACATTGCCCGCTCCGGATGAGGCATCATTCCTAATACCCGCCCATTATACCCCAGTATTCCAGCAATGTCGTGCATAGCGCCATTTGGATTTTTTTCCAGATTTTGAAAATTACATATTTCCCCTTTTGTGTAAGTAAAAGCAATTTCTTTTTTAATTTTCATCTCTTTGTATTTCTTCTCATCAATAATGTAACGTCCCTCACCGTGAGCAATCGGCAAAGAAATATTTTTAATGCCCGACAACCATGGACTTTTTCCTTCAACCTTCAAATCCACCCAGCGGTCAATGTATTTTCCATTTTTGTTATAAGTCAGCGCCCCCGGCAATATTTCCAAGCTGGTTAGTATCTGAAAACCGTTGCATATACCTATCATCAAAGTATCACGGGATAAGAATTCTTTCAGTTCTTTTGACAGGTGATTCTTCATTTTATTGGCATATGCTTTGCCGCTGCCTGTGTCATCACCATAAGAAAAACCTCCCGGAAAAGCCATAATTTGGTATTCTGAAAGCATTTTAGGCATAGCAATCAAATCGTTTATATGCACGATATCCGCCGACCCGCCCGCAGTTTCAAAAGCGAATTTTGTTTCTTCTTCGCAATTTAAACCATATCCTGAAAGAATAATAATTTTTATTTTTTTCATATTATTTCATTTTTTCGGAAAAGCTATGATAAATATCATGCAATTTTTTAATACTGGTTTCTATTATCTTTTTATTGTCCGAATCTGTAACGCTAAATTTATTATCTTTTGAAACCTGCCCGATTTTTTTATATGGATTTCCTTTCATTATTTTTTCAAACTTGGCGGTATTTTTAGGAGAAACAGATACTAAAATCCTGCCCTGACTTTCAGAGAACAATAAAGAATCTATACCGGAAGTTTTACCCGGAATATCCAAAAGAGAAACTTTGCATCCCAACATTCCTCCCAAAGAAGCTTTTGCTAAAGCAATAGCTAGACCTCCGGAAGTAACAGATATAGAAGAAACAACAAGCTCTTTTTTAATCGCTTCTTCCAAAGCAAGATAAGTTTTTAAATTCTTTTCCAAATTAACTTTTGGAACACTATTGCCTATTGCGTTATTTTTATTTTTACTAGCCAATAATTTGTAATATTCGGACGCTCCCAGTTCGTCAAAAGTCTCTCCTAGTAAATATATATAATCCCCAGTATTTTTGAATTCGGGAGAAACGGTCTTTTTAACATCTAGCATCACGCCGATAGCTGAAATTAAGACTGTAGGCGGAATTGAAATAGCCACAGGATTGCCTTTTTCATCGTACCCCTTGAAATCATTAAACATACTATCTTTTCCTGAAATTAAAGGAGTTCCATAACCCACAGAGTATTTATAACAAGCCTTGACCGCTTCTATAAGCTCATATAAGCGGTTTTTATCATAAGAAGAGCACCAGCAGAAGTTATCCAGAATTGCTAAGTGCGACATCGTGCCCCCGCAAGCTATTATATTCCTCACTGCCGTGTCCAAGGCGCAAGCCGCCATATGATAGGTACTGATGTCTCCATAAGACGGATAAAGACCAACAGAAAGAATAACACCTTTTTGAGATGAAAAAACAGGGCGGAATACCTGCGCGTCTGTATTTATGCGTCCTCTACCGGAAGTAGGTTTCAAAACGGAAGAAGCTTGAACTTCATGGTCGTATTGGTCTCCAATAAAAGAAAAACTACTGATGTTTTTATTAGAAAGAAGTTCTTCCAGAATTTTTGTCTTAGAGCCTTTCGAAATTTTTGGTTCAGAAAAAGTTTTCGTTATTGGATTGCTTGAAAGAGAACGTTTCGGCAGTCCATTGTGCAAGAACTCCAAATCAATATCCATTATTGTTCTGCCTTCGTATTTAACTATACACTTTCCAGAATTATTAAATTCTCCAACCACTGTCGCCTCCACACCGCGACTCTCCATCAATCTCTTAAATACGTCCCATTTTTTCTTAGGCACCGAAAGAGTCATTCTTTCTTGCGATTCAGAAATCCAGATTTGCCACGGCGAAAGCCCCGGATATTTTAACGGAACTTTTTCTAAGTCTACTGAAGCTCCTCCGCATTCTTTGGCCATTTCCGCGATTGAACAAGAAATGCCTCCGGCGCCATTATCCGTGATGCTATTATATAGATCCATCCCGCGGGCTTCCTTCACTATGGCATCGCTCAACTTTTTCTGGGTGATAGGGTCGCCTATTTGCACCGCTGTGGCCGGACTCTTGGAATCCATTGTCACCGAAGAAAAAGTGGCGCCATGAATGCCATCCGCGCCCACTCTGCCGCCCACTACAACAATATAATCCCCTGCTTCCGCCCTTTTTTCATGAGAAGGTTTGCCGTTTATTTTTCGCGGAATTATTCCGACTGTCCCCACGAATACTAAAGGTTTCCCTCTGAATCTGTCGTCATATTTCACAAACCCTGAAACCGTCGGAATACCAGAACAGTTTCCCCCCGCATTCACACCTTTTATGACTCCATCCATAATGCGCTTAGGAGAAAGCATTTTCTGCTTTTTTTCCTTGTCTCTATATAAAGCTCTAGTATCTTCCGGATTCCCGAAACAAAAACCGTATGCGTTCGCTATAGGTTTGGCTCCCAAGCTGAATCCGATAGTATCCCTATTTACTCCGACAATGCCTGTTATCGCCCCGCCGAAGGGGTCAAGAGCCGAAGGACTATTGTGAGTTTCCACTTTATGCGTAATCAAGAAATCATCGTCAAAAACAATGCCTCCAGAATTATCCGAGAAAACTGAAACGCAGAAATCTTTATTGCCTTTTTGCTTTCTTATTAAATTGGTCGCTCCTTTTATGTAAGTTTTATACAAACCGTCTTTGATGTCGTCAATCGGATTGGCAAAAATAGTGTGCTTGCAGTGTTCGGACCAGGTTTGAGCCAAAGACTCAAGTTCAATGTCTCTCGGGTCCCGTCCCAATTTATCGAAATATTTTTGTATGACTTTCATTGACTCGAGGTCCAAAGCAAGCGGCCCGCGCCTTTCGCCATTCCCGTCTAAAATTCCTTCCCGCCCGATTTTTACCAGTTCTTCATCTGGCACCCGGAGCGATACCGTAATTACCGGAGTGTGTTTTTCCAAAAATACTTCAGGCACTTTGAGCGGCAGACCACCCATTTTCACAACTTCTTTTTTATCGGCAATATAAGAGCGTTCAATTAAAGGGTTATGCAGTGACAGAGCTATTTTTTTAGCATCTTCTAATTTAACCGTACCCTCGGCCGTAGACCGGCCACGGGCGAGGCCAGAAATCAAGAAAACTTTTGAAGTGTAAACTTTTAAATTCGTGTTTTTCTTCAGATGCAATAAATCCATTATGGTTTCCCTGGCAGTATTGCCGACATTGTCTGTGACTCCGGGCAAGAAGCCGATTTCAATAATATAATTAAAATCTTTTACGTTCTTTAAAATTTCATTTATCGCAAACTTTTCAATGATGGGGTTGGTCAGCATTTTCGCCGACTTTAAGATTTGGTCATCCGAAAGTCCTCCGTCTATTAAATATGAGTCAATTATTGATACGGCCTTTATTTTACCTAATATATTAAGAGAATTCCAGGATTTTAAATAGAGCTCTGCGCGGCTGTCTTTTATCTTTGGAATCACATATATCCGCGAAATCATATGAGGGTATTATAGTATAAAATATAA
>Ga0265340_10001158_pt1 | contig 15091 bp, 15 predicted proteins | sample 4CB225metaG_FD_202082 | JGI IMG/M metagenome (GOLD analysis project Ga0265340, IMG submission 202082) | Rhizosphere microbial communities from Carex aquatilis grown in University of Washington, Seatle, WA, United States - 4-CB2-25 metaG | ecosystem: Host-associated > Plants > Roots >...
CGCCGCCTCCCGCCAGTATTACTGGGAAGCGTCCAGTCAAGGAACTCAAGCGGTTCCAACGTGTGAGCCTCAAGGCTTCGGGCCAATCTGGTTCCAAGGTTCGTGTAACGCTGCCGCTCAGTATCTGGGAGCTGCGTCACTGGGAAGGCAACGACACGACAGGGAAGTGGGTTATCGACCCGGGCCAGTACACAATCATGGTTGGCAAGAACGCTGCTGAACTACCGCTGACCGGTACCTTCACGATTAACGGCTAGGATTCTACACTCGCGTGACTGGCCGCCAACTGGTGGCGAATTACACCACCATAGCCCGGCGTGCACAGTCGCGCGATGAGGCAGGGTAGGGCGCATGCCAACATGCGCGGGTGATCGCGTGCCCAAGCTGCCGTTTGGATCCGCAAGCCGGGCACGTCAATAGCTGGCGCGCATTGAGTCCAAGTGGGGGCAAGACACCAAAAATGCTTAGTGACGCGCGAGACTCCGCATTGCGCCCAGCAATCGGTCGCGGGAGTCCCGAATGTTTGGTTCGGGCTCTGCCAGATTAGGGGGTGGAGTGCGCCCAATGGCGGTTTGCAGTAGGAGGCGCGCTGAAACAGCCCCTGGTCGATCACTCGAGAGAAACGCAAATAACCCATGCCCACGCTGAAATTGCCAAAAGACGTAGCTGCCGATCCCAGGCACGATGCCGTCTGGAATCTTCTTACAACTAACGCCACATCGCTCTGGGAAGGTGGCAACTTGCGGGTTCCCATGTTGCAGTTCAACCAGGGGTTGGCTGCCGAATGCCGCCAGTCGATCAGCGACCGGCTTGCGATACCGGGCCTCGAAGCGATTGGCAAAGTGCTGGCCAGTGAACAAAAAGGGTTGGATGCGCTGAGCGCGAAAGCACCTAATGCACCACAGAACCCGCGCGTCTCGCGTCTACTGCTGATGAGCAATGGCGGAAGTAAGCGGTTTTATCGCGATTGCGAAGCGCTGCTCGCCAAATACGACCAGCGAGTCATGGGTTGCCGGCTCGACGTAACCGGAAACCACTTTGGCTCAGTCATCTTCGGTAAACCCAAACTGGTGCACGCTGTTCTTTTCGTTGACAAGAAGGCCGTCGCGCGCGCGCTGCTTGCACTAGTGTCGCCTGAGCCGACTGTGTAGCAGCGCACCGCTTGAGCAGAGGCGAACGCTGCGCAGACCAGAAGAGGCTGCCAAAAGCAGCCCCTCTGGTTCAGTCTCGAGGACATGGCCCGCATTATGGCTCAAAGAATTTTGTTTTTTGCGGCACTCGTCCGTTGAGGGCGCTCCCATCAGCGCGCTGCGCGTAGCATCACTGCGACCAACGAATCGCCTGATTGCGATGCCAGTAGGCCCCACTTGGGAAATGAGTTCAATCTTGTGGGGTCACCATATTTCACATTCCCGCCCATGCGAAGACTAGAGAACCATTGTCTAATTCCACCGCGTGGGTGATCGCAGCGACACCATGCCAGACATTGGTCCATGGTCCATCGACCTCACCAACGAGTAAATCGGTGTGCCTTGTGCGTCACGCCATGACAATCGACGCTTATGGCGACATGGTTGCAATCCGTAATCGGTCACGGACGGGAAACACCCCATGTCAAAATACGCAACAAGAAGTGACATCCAAGATCCGGTCTCGGAGAGTCTGCCGCTAACCAAGAGAAGTGCCGACCAGGACAGGGAAATGGCCGCGTCGCAACGAGCGACTCTATTTGCCCTGGTCAAGCTCACCGAGGCTCGCGACGTGGACACAGGCCGGCATATCGAACGTGTCCAGGTTTTCGCGCGCGTGTTGGCCGAGCACATGCGAAAAGTTGGGCTTTATGTGGCGCAAATGACCAGCGCCTTCATCGATACGATTTATGAAACGGCATCCCTACACGATATCGGCAAGGTCGCCATACCCGATGCCATTCTGTTGAAGCCCGGAAGACTGACCGCTGCAGAGTTCGCCACCATGCAGCGGCACAGCGCCTACGGAGCCGAAACATTGGTGGCGGTTCTCAAGCGATATCCCGATAATCAGTTCCTCCGTATGGGTGTTGACGTGGCAAGGTCGCACCACGAGAAATGGGACGGTAGTGGTTACCCCGACGGACTTACGGGCGCGAGTATTCCGCTGGCGGCCCGCATCGTGGCCATGGCAGACTACTATGACGCCCTAACCTCGAATCGTTGCTATCGCTCCGCGCTTAGTCACGAAGTTGCCAGCCAAATGATCCACGATAACAGCGGCAGTCATTTCGACCCGGACGTAGTGCAAGCCTTTGGCACTTTGGGCGGACAGTTCGAGGAAATTCGGAACGCAATGCAGGATGCTTGAAGACCGATTCGGAAACTGTTGCTGAATCGGAGACTGTTGCTGAATCGGAGACTGCTGCTGACTCCGCCTCCGATTCCGCCTCCGATTCTGTCACTGCACCAGTGACCCTTACGTTTTGACTCGACTCGATTGCCGTTCGGATTGTACCTGCCCAGCGGCGCACGTTTCCGCGGCGCACTCCCCCGAAGCTTCGCTCCGGGTTTGGAAGCTAGTTTTCTGGGTTTGCAAGCTTGCCTTCCGGTTAAGATCGTGACTATTTCGCGCCTGCGAGCCGGGTGCCTGGAATTTGAAACTCGGTTACAGCTCCAGTAAAATTAAAAACTCCGCAAAATGGCTTCGAAACTCGGGAGGAAGGTTCAGGCGCCGGCAACCAAGCTTCGAGAATCAGCAACCAAGCTCCCAGGGTTGGTAACCGAGCTCCACAAGTCAGCGACCGAGCTTCGCAAACCGGGAGCGAGCTTCAAACTTTGGAAGCATAGCTTCAAAACCCGGATCCATTGCTTTCGTAACCGTGCACTTGCGCCACGGCGTGGCACGCCGGACACTCCCGTGCACGCTGGCCACCCCCCTGCGCGGCGGACAAGGGCTGCTCACGCCGAACACGGCGATGCAGTGTAGCCACCGTCATCTACGCCGGGCTTACCAGGGTTCTCATCCGCGCAACCTTCCAACTAGTGAGAGCCGATGGTGGCCACGGATTGCTTGGGCGTCCAGGAAGAAGTGCATAGTGAGTCGCTGGCACTCCTATACCGGCTGCAGGCCAGATCGCCGCGATCAGACCGAACGAATCGGGAAACCTGAATGCAAGCACTTGGGCTGCGAAATAGGCGAGCGAAGGTAGGCCAAACCGGATCAGTATCGGAGCGGCGCTTTTCTCCATGTCGTTCTGCGTCATGAACTAATCCGAGCCGCCCGGAACGGCAGCAGGTACCTGTACGCAACGACCGCAGTCGGCCAAGCTAAAGCGATTGCGAGTATCGTCCTTTTGCTGAATTGAATGCCTACGTCGCCATGGCCATCAGCCCCGCGGCCCGTGCGGTAGAAACTGAAGAAGAAAGGTTCATTTGGCCAGCATAGTCCGGTCGAAGTTGACCGTAAGCACTGGTCGACGTCAATTCAGTTGCGCAGCTTTGCATTTTTTGACCTTCACGATCCGGAGTGATGTCACGTAAAGGAGTCGCCCACGCCCATGTCTGTCGACCAAAGCCCCGTCATTTTGAATGTGGACGATACTCTCACGTCGCGCGTGGTTACAACGCACATCCTGCGCAAGGCGGGCTTTGACGTAGTGGAAGCAGTTAGCGGCGCAGAGGCGTTGATTCGAGCTGAGAGTCTGCCACAGCTCGTTCTCTTAGACGTCAACCTTCCGGACATCAATGGGCTCGAAGTCTGCCGGCGGCTCAAGACCAACCCACGCACCTCCGCTATTCCCGTCGTACATCTTTCAGCCAGCTACGTCACTGCTGAAGACCGCGTGACCGGGCTAGAAGAGGGAGCAGACGGCTACCTGACACAACCCGTAGAACCTGGGGAGTTGATTGCCACCATCAAAGCATTTCTGCGTCTCAAACGCACCGAACAGGCATTGCAAGACAGCGAAAGGTGGCACCGAGCGTTATTCGAATTCTCCCATGATGCATTGATGACGCTCGCTCCACCCGCATGGCGCTTCACCTCGGGCAACCCGGCAGCAAGGGCGCTGTTCGGAAACCCGCAAGCCGGTGAATTCCCTGCGCGGACCATTTGGGAAGTCTCACCCGAACGGCAACCAGACGGCCGCGCATCAGAGGAGAAAGCGATGGAAATGCTGGAGGAGGCATTGCGCGAGGGGTCGAAGTTCTTCGAGTGGCAGTGTATAGCTAATTCGGGTGCTGAATTTCCCGCCAGCGTTCTGCTGACGCGCATCGAAGGTGATAGTCCGTTGTTGTTGGCCACTGTGCGCAACGAATCCGAAAAGAAGACGCTCGAAGCCAACATGGCTGCCGTCGATCGCCTCGCAAGTATGGGAACGCTGGCGGCCGGCATGGCTCACGAACTCAACAATCCACTTGCTTACGTGTGCTTCAACATCGAGAGTTTGGAGCAGGATCTACCAGCGCTTGCCGCTGCGATAACGCGGTGTTGCACTGCATTGCGCGAACAGGTAGGGGATGCAGTTTTTGCCGATATCGTTGGGCAAGGGGCTCCCCTCGTGGAACCAAGTATGTTGCAAGACATCGTTGATCGCATTCGGGAAGCGCTGCAAGGCACCCGGCGCATGAAGGTGATGACGCGCGGACTCGGCATGTTTTCGCGTGTCGAGCAGACGCAGCGAACGTTGGTTGACCTACAAGGTGCCATCGAGTCAGCCATTGGTTTTGCCACCAGCGAGATTGTGCCGCGCGCACGTTTGGTCAGGGCGCTTTCTGACCTGCCCGCGGTATGGGGTTCGGAGGGCAAACTTTCACAGGTCTTCTTGAATCTGCTCGTCAATGCCGCCCACGCTATCAACGAGGGCAACGCGCAGAACAACCAGATTACCGTACGGAGCTGGGTCGCAGAAACAATGGTCAATGTCGAGATAGCCGACACCGGCGCGGGGATCCCCGCAAAGGATCTCGAGCGCATCTTCGAGCCATTCTTCACCACCAAGCCGGCGGGGGTCGGTACCGGGCTTGGGCTTGCCATTTGCCGACGCATCGTTGCCGAGTTCGGCGGCGAGCTGCGGGTGGAAAGTCAATTGGGCAAAGGCTCTGCCTTTGTCGTGTGCTTGCCGATCCCCTCGAGCGCGCCCCACGAGCAGCGGGCAGAAATTGACTCGCCAAACGCGCCGAATTCCATAACGCCAGGTGGGCGAATTCTAGTGGTGGATGACGAAGCCGACCTGCGCAAATTGATCGGCAGGTTGCTCGGTCATGACCACGAGTTAGTCAGTGCATCGTCAGGCGAACAGGCTCAAGCAATACTCGAAAGCGATCAAGCCTTCGATGTCATTATCTGCGACTTGATGATGCCAGGAATGTCCGGAATGGCGCTGCACGATTGGCTCGCCAACCGCAGCCTTGGGCTCGCCACGCAGATAATATTCGTCACCGGTGGCGCCTTTACACCGCAGGCCGCCGAATACCTCGCCAGAGTTGGCAACGCAACCTTCGAGAAGCCCTTTGACGCTGACGAACTCAAGCAGCGCGTGTCCGATATGGTTCGGGCGGCGAAAGAACGTCAGGTGAGCTCAAGACGCTCCGACTCTTGACGGGCGAGTTTTCTGAGCTGTGATGAATCGTTGGACGCAAGACGTGTCGAATTGACGAGTTTGTCGAGATTTTCGGGGTCCAAGAACGGAATCGAACCAACCGCGTGTGAATTGTTGCGGCAAATCGGCGCGATGCCCCCTATAATCCCCGCCAATCGTGAACTCCACCCCCGCATTTCTCGCTGTTTGTCTCAATCCGACGCTGCAAAAGACCCTGGTGTTCACGGCCGTGCGTGGTGGCGAGGTCAATCGCTGCTTGCGATCCCGTCTTGATGCCTCGGGCAAGGGGGTCAATGTTGCTCGCGTACTCGTGCAGCTTGGCCAGCGTTGTACGCACCTGACCCATGCCGGTGGACGCTTCAGAAGTTCCTTTCTCGCACTTGCGGAGGAATCGGACATCACGGTTCGCGCGGTAGACTCCAAAAGCAACATCCGGTTTTGCACCACGCTCGTCGAACTCGAGACGTCCAACGCGACTGAATTGGTCGAGACTTCCGAGCGCGTCTCAGAAACGACCGAAGCCAGATTGCGTCGCGCCTACCATGAACTCATCAAGACGCACAAAGTCGTGATCATTTCTGGCACCAAAGCCGCCGGTTATTCCGAGCAACTGATTCCTGATTTGGTCTTTGCGGCGCGTGACCAAAAGTGCCGTGTAATCCTCGATGTGCACGGCGCGGATCTCGTGAGCAGTCTCGCGGGCAAACCCGACGTGGTGAAGCCCAATTTTTCTGAATTCGTCACCACCTACGAACATGATCTGGGCGCGTCGAATAAATCGTCGGACGCGGATGCCGTCGCTAAAGTAGAGGAGAAGCTCACCAAGCTAAGTGCAGAAACCGGTAGCGCTTTCGTCATCACGCGAGGACCGCGTGCCGCGCTGGTGAGCGAAAAGGGTGATACTTGGCGACAAGCGCCCGAGCGCCATGACGTTGTCAACCCAATAGGTTCGGGCGATGCGTTCACTGCCGGCCTTGCCACCGCCCTTGCGCATGGCAAAACTTTGCGTGACGCGGTAACCGAAGGGCATCGGTGCGGTCTGCTCAATGCACAGCAATTGGCCCCTGGCACGCTCGGAATCTCCGAGCTCAAGCCGGCCAAGGCAACCTGATGCGGCTCGCTGTGGTATTCCCCCTGACTCCGCGTTAGGTTGTATCACTTGTGCTCATTCAGATGCCGAGCCGTGCAGCTAAAAACTGACTGATCCGAGGCACGCCGCAGAACGCATTCATGAGAAATTCTGGGAGGCTTCCAATGTTTTTCGCCCGAACGCTCCGAGTAATTCTTCCGTCAGCAATCTTGCTCAGTTGCACTACCGCCCTACCTGACTAGCCCCACGGACTCGACCTGGAACGAATACATCTGGTGGTACGCCCACCACGGTCGCATTGCGTCCGATGGCGCTAACTACGCCGCCTACTTTGGGTCGGCCGTGAGCGTTTCGCAGACGTGCGTTGACGCAACGAGCGCTCTGAAAACGGCCGTCAACATTCACCAAGGAGATCGGATGCAGGTTGTTGACCCGTCGGGTGCCTTGCTGACCGGGCACAATAGCTTTGATTGGGGCTGCAGTCACAGCGGGTATGAACGCATCGTCTGGGACCCCACGGCGAGCAAGTTCGTCATGGTGTGCAAGAATGATGCTGCGACCGGTGGTAAGTCCGCCAAGGTCGCACTAGCACCGAATGCAACCGCGATTCTGCCGGTCGACAATGTCAATAGTAACGTCGGCAACGTCGTGCTTGGAAGCAACGGCGGTTACTGGCTCACCTTGAGCGACCTGCGCAGCGGGCAGACTGCCGACACCGAGGGCCTCGACGATGTGCATCTGATTCATTTCACCACGGGCGCGCCCGACATTGATCGGACGATTGCCAGCACTTCGGGTGCCAATGATCGCGCCCCGCATTTGGCACAGTATGGAAACAACCTGCTGGCGATCTGGGAGGAAGGCACTGCAAAGGGGGACTTTGCCTTCAAGTCCACGGCCCGAACTATGTACTTGCAGGTGCTCGATCGCTCGACGGGCGATGCCATTAGTACACCTGTTACTGTCGTACCCACGGGCACCAACGCAATATTTGGTAATCGCTACCAGGAATTCAGGTCCTATCCCGATGGCAGCGTGGCATACCCGTCTGCGGGCAGCGCTTCGACCAAGGTTAAGATCCTGCGCGCCATGCCGTGTCAGTAGTGTTTCGAGACACCACCCGTGTACCGCAACACCTGGACGATGGTCCTGCGACCATTCCTTGGCGTCATCCGCTGGTCAGGTTGTTGCGTCACGGTTGGCTCAGTTTCGAAAAGGCACACCGCGACCCCAGTGTCACGGCCCGGTGAGCCGGACCTGCCTTAGATTGACACTGTACGCGGGAAGAAATGCTGCTGGCACGCGACCTGCTCTATTCGGCCTCGCAGCGAGGCAAGCCGATGATCAGAGTGATTTCCTGGGTATCGTTATGGCTAGTAGCCAGCTCGCCGCTTGCCAATCAGGCCGAATGCAATGAAAACGATCGACTTTCCGGGAGAGTGGCGAGCAATGCCTGCTTCAAGCACTCAACAGCTTCGTCGACCTCATCTCGGGTCACGCGCAGCGATGGTGATAGCCGGAGGACCGACGGCCGCGCTGCATTGATGATTAATCCATGGCGTAATGCCGAATCTCGGATCTCCTCGGCTCGATTGCACCCAAGTTCCATCGCCCAGAGCAATCCGCGACCGCGGACGCGGGTTGCGCTCCAAGGCTTCTTCAGCTGGTGAAGTTGCTGCTCGAGATACGCTCCCATCTCGAGTACATGCTCAAGGAACTCGCGCTGGGCTATGACGTCGACGATGGCGTTGGCAACTGCAGTCCCAAGCGGGCTGCCATTGAACGTCCCGCCCTGATCGCCAAACTCAAAGCACGAGGCGTGCTTGCGAGCCAGCGTTGCTGAAATGGGGTAGCCAGCACCGAGCCCCTTACCAAGTGTCAAAATATCGGGAATGATCCGGTGGTGTTGATAACAGAGCAAGGTTCCGGTGCGACCCATGCCCGTCTGGACCTCGTCCAATATCAACAATATGTTGCGCTCGTCGGCAAGTTGCCGCAGCTTGCGCAAGTAGTCATCCGGGGGCACGACCACACCGGCCTCACCCTGAATCGGTTCGACCATTACCGCTGCCGTGTGCGGCGTGATGGCAGCTGCCACCGCGGACACGTCGCCGTAGCAAACCTTACGAAAGCCATCGGGCAGCGGCGGAAATAGCTGGTTCCAACCGGGTTTGCCGCTGGCGGCCATCATGGCGAGCGTACGCCCGTGAAAAGCGTCGTGGGTCGTGATGACTTCATAAGCGCCGTTCTTGTTGACTTTGCCCCACTTGCGGGCAAGTTTTATCGCGACCTCGTTGGCTTCGGCGCCGCTGTTCGAGAAGTGCACCTCATCGAGCCCTGACAATTCTGCCAGCTTTTGTGCGAGGTCAAGCTGGGGCGCGTTGTGGAATGCCGGGCTGGGCGTCACCAAAAGTTCGGCCTGGTTAGAGAGCGCTGCGCGCAATTCGGGCGGCGCGTGTCCAAGTGCATTAACTGCCCACCCTTGCATGAAGTCCAAATATCGTTGACCAAGGCTGTCCCATAGATAGGAGCCTTGGCCCCGAACCATGACGATGTCTGGCCGTGGCGTGATGTTCATCAAGTGGCAATCATTGATCAGTTTCATGAGTCGTCTCCGTTTCCGGGCGACCTATGAATCGAGACATGGGCCGCCCAATTGCTCTGGCGGCCTGCGTTTCTCGTTCGATTTATCGATAATGACGAGCCACGCCTCCGCCGCTGATAGCGGCGCGACGTGCGATAGCGAGCGAAATTCTCGAGCTTGTCATTGATGCGGCATATTTCTGAACCAATTCTTTGCCCGCGTCAAGTATCACGACGCGCCATTAGTCCCAATGTCGAGCAAGCGGGCTGCCTTAATTGGGTGAGAGCGCGAAAATTCCGTCAATGCTTGGGCCGAGCGCACCCAAGCTCACCCTTTGCATTTCCGTTGGCAGAAAAAACGTGAGCGTCCGACCGCCGTATCGGCAACAACTGCACGGCTCCCCTTCTTACCCAATCGCAATTGCTTCATCAGGTGAATCTCATGAGTCTTCGCGTGCGCACTGACCGGCTACCATCGTTGCTTCGGTTTGCATGGGTCTTTATGGTTGCAATGCACAGTGTGGATTGCGGCGCGTCCGGTTCGGCCAAAACCACAGAGCAACAAGGCAACTTGCTCACGGGCGGCTCCCCGGGCAACGATGGAACGGGCGACGGACGAGCACTGAATGAAAGCACGGGTGGAGCACCGGGTGCTGTGGTGAAAAACGTTGGCGGTACGGCCAATAGCGGCACGCGAGCCACCGGAGGCTCGGCTACGGGTGGCACCACGACACCGAGTTCTCTCAACGCCTCGATTACCGGCAGCCAAGGGTACGCCACCCGCTACTGGGACTGCTGCAAACCTTCCTGTTCATGGACGACTGCCGTGCCGGCGTGCCAAAAAGATGGCACCACACACATCAGCGACAGAAACGCTGTTAGCGGTTGCGACAGCGGGGGTTCTGCGTACGAGTGTGACGACTTTGCGCCTTGGTATGACGCTGCCAGCAACCTGTCGTATGGCTTTGCTGCGTACAACGCGTCGGGTTGCGGCGTGTGTTACGAACTGCAATTCACTGGCGAGAGCAACGGTGGCGCGCCCGCGGGTGCCGCTGCGATCAAAGGCAAGCAGATGATCATTCAGGTCATCAATATTGGTAATATAGCGTCAGGTCAGTTCGACCTTCTGATCCCTGGAGGAGGTGTCGGTCAAGAAACTGCCGGATGCACGGCGCAATGGGGTTCGGTGGATCTTGGGGTGACCTACGGCGGCCTGCTTTCCGAGTGCAATAACGATGCAGCCTGCATGGCGGGCAAATGCCAGTCGGTGTTTGGCAGCAAAGCGACGCTGCTTGCTGGCTGCAATTGGTTTACCGGCTGGTTCTCCTCAGCAGACAACCCTGCAGTCATTTACAAGCAGGTCTCCTGTCCCGCGCAGATTACAGCCAAGAGCGGCATTTCCGGTTGACTATCAATACCGGGCGAGTGTGTGTTATTGTCTGAAAGGAACATGCTGCGATGATGACCTTGGTTCAATCGCTTACCGAGCTCGAGCAGACGTTGACGCTCTGGTGTATGGGGGTTGAACCCGGCAACGACTATGAAGTGGCCCGGTTTGCCGAGGTGGTAGCTGCGCACAATCGTATTTCGCAGCTGATCCATCAGCTTGAACTCCACCGAGCCGAGGTGGCTGCACATGACCTTGCAGCGGCTACCAGCACCCTTACTCAGATAACCCGGCAAATCGCGGCGACGGACAAAGAAGCCTCTCGGAGCAGGTCCATTGTAGATAAGGTGGCGGATGCCGTGCAGATTGCAGTGCAGGCAGCCGCCTTGGTTCTTGGGTTGTAGCCTGCTGGGCTCGTGGGCTTTGCTCACCATTTTTTGCGCACTCGTCGCTCTGGACCCCAATTGCGGCTCGTTCGATTCCGCACTAGCCTGCAAAGTGCTGAATCAGTGAAGCAGAAGGGGACGTTAGTACTATGAGTCGGTTGACCGAGCGTGCATCGAGGATCTGTTGCGTTGCGACCCTAGTGGTTGCTGGCGTGAACTGTGGCGGAACACAAAAACCAGAGACAACACCAGCTCCTGCTGCATCAATGCCGCCCGCTTCGGTTCCAGCTCCGGATATGACATCATCAACCCAGAAGGCCGAGCCAATGGGATCTGCTCAATCCGCACCGTCAGACGGCGGGTCACCGGTCATGGTGACGATTGAGCCCAGGAGCGGCTCAAAACTCGAGGGCAAAGCCTACCTGGCAGCCACTGATTCAGGTGTGAAAGTCACCGTGGACGTTGCGAACGCACCGCCGGGTCCGCATGCCGCTCATATTCATCAGACCGCGGATTGCAGCGATAAAGAAGCAAAGAGTGCGGGCGACCACTTCAACCCTATGATGCACGAGCACGGTTTGCCACCGTCTGAGATGCGCCATTTGGGCGATTTGGGCAATCTCGAGGTGAACAATGAGGGCAAAGGCCATCTAGAGATCACGATTGCAGGCGCCAACTTGAAGCGAGGCGACAAGATGTCATTTCTGGAGCGAGCCGTTGTCATACATGAGAAGGTGGACAATGGTGGCCAGCCTGCAGGCAACGCAGGAAAGCGCATCGGATGCGGTGAGATCAAATAATGGTGTTGTTGCGGCACTCGAGCATTAGAGACGCAGCGCGTTCAAGAGAAAATTCCCGCGTTCTCAGATATTCCAAAACTTTGTAAGCCATTGTTCTGCACAGAGGACACTGTAGCGCAACGTGCTCTGCATTCGTCGGCGCACGTTCAAGTGGTGTGGTATTGATAACGAATGGGCCGGTTCCATACCGGCACAAATTGGTAACACAGCTGTTCTTGGACGAGGGCGCAATGATTTTACTAACTCCCAGATCGAATATTTCGCTTCTCATCGCAGTGTGCCTTCCCCTGTTTGGCGTTGGGTGCTCATCAAAGAACGGTGTTGAAGATGATTCTTCGACGGGTGGCGGTTATAGCGTTCCCAACACCAGTGTGAGTGCAGGCGGCTCGTTCCAAGTGGGCTCATCTGGTGGAACAGGGTCCACCGACCCCTCAGCTGCGGGTGGCGCAACGGCTCTACCAGCCACGTGGCCGCCGAGCGGCTTCGTGAATGTGACCGATGTAGAATACGGCTCCTACGCACTCGGACCTGAGATAGCCAATGACGTTAGCACTACAGGCTCCGCAGTCATCGTGAGTGATGGGACCCAGTGTAGCGGCCTCTACGGCATCATTCGTGACTTCCAATCCGCAAGCGTAACGCCTGGTGGCCACCCTGATTTCGAGTACAAGATTGCCGACGACAAGGGCATCACCACCACGACTATCGGTGCCGATGGCAAGCCCGTCTATGGCGACCACCCCACCGGCACAATTACGACCCATGGTCAATCATACTTCAATCAGTGGTACAACGATGACAAGACAGTCAATCGTTCATTCGTCATTGGACTGAAGACGACTACTCGCAGCGGTGTGCAGTCGTTCCAATCGGACAACTTCTTCCCGCTCGACAATCAAGGGTACGGCAACACCGCAGGTCAGAGCCACAATTATGGCTTTACCACCGAGATTCATACTTCATTCACCTATAATGGCGGTGAGCAGTTCACGTTCATCGGTGACGATGACGTGTTCGTTTACATCAACGGGCAACGAGTAATTGATCTTGGCGGCGTACACAATGCGGAGACGCAATCCATCAAGGTCGATACTCTCGGGCTCACCGTTGGCCAGGTTTACCCAATCCTCATCTTCCAAGCTGAGCGACACACCGTCTATTCGCACTTCCGGTTCGATACCACCTTGGCCTTTGCCGACTGCGGCCAAGTGCCGCCGGGTGTAGTCATTAATTGATGTGGCGTTTGGGGCCCCGGCCCCAAACGCGCCGTGATGAGACGTCGCCAATGCACGTTATGGGGCCCCGGCCCCAAACGCTGCGTGCTGACACGTCGTCAAACTATTGAGTGACGATTCTCAGAGCTAACTCTGAAACGCCGGCATGCCCGGCGTTTTCGCATCATTGGCGACTTGTGCATTCGTCGCGACGTTTGTCACGTGGGCATTCCGGGGCCGCGGAGATTCAGTAACCGGCGTATCCGTCAATTGACGATGCATTGCGCTGGATTGGGACCTTGCGAAGGTTGGCAACCCGACGAACACGTTTCAGTTTGCCATTCGCCTCCTATGCATTTTCTGAGCGTCATAGAGTCTGTGCAGAGCGTGCTCTCTTCGACGCAAATATCACAGATATCGGGCGTGCCGCCGCCGCCGTCAGGTTGGCAAAGTCGGTTCTTGCACGTGTATTGGTCCCATCCTGTTTGGTTGCTATTGCATCTCTTTCCGCTGGTCAGCGCGCCGGCATCCTTGTCCGGAACGCAATGAGTTTCATTGGCCTTACAGGTAACACAGTAGTTCACCCCAGATTCGCAGTACAAGTCGCCGCGGCAAGTGTCACTTTGAATAAATCCCACTTGCGGTTTCTCGCAGACGAACAAGGGCGTTCCGGCGTCAGTTGGATCTCCGCACCGGGAAGGGTCACTTGTCGAGCACTTGTTGGGACAGGCGCCTGCTGTGGAGTCGCAGCCGCCGGAACTGACAGTTCCTCCCGCGCCGGTTGCTTCACCGCCTGAAGGAGCGCCACCGTATGTGGCAATGCCGCCTGTTGCAGCGCCGCCGGCTCCGGCAGTTCCCCCAGTGTCTTGACTCACGTTGCCGCTGTAGGTACCGAAGGCTAGTTGGCAACCGGGGGCAACGAGTGCTGCAGCCAGCAGCAAGACACGACGAACTCTACGAGACGAACTGCAGGGATGCTTGAGGAGGATCATGGTGAATCAGGTGCTATGAAGCATTACTCAGCAAGGACTGGTGAACAACGCACGAACCGTCGCGCTGACAGGCCCTCCATTCGAACGGTGCGGCCTTAGTGTGCACCGACACAAACTCCAAACGTGCACATCGGTGTCGCGCCCGAACAGTCTGCATCGATTGCGCAAACGACGCAGATCCCAGCTGAGCATACGGGCGTAGGGGCGCCGCAGGCAGGGCCGTTGGGAGTCCAGCCCGTGTGCGTTTCGTTACAAATCTGTGGCGTATTGTCTAAGCAACCGAGTTCGTTAGTGGTGCAGAAGAGGACTGGATCGCAGTTGCCAGTGTTGGTGTTGCAGACCTGCGTACCTGAGGCGCAGGCGGGGGAGTCAATCCAGCCAGTGCCGGTAGCATTGCAGGTTTGCGGGGTGTTGCCGTTGCATTGCTTCTGGGTGTTGGCCGTGCAGACTACGACCGGATCGCACATGCCGGTGGATGGGTTGCAAACCTGGGTGCCGGTGGTGCAGGCAGGGGAGTCAATCCAGCCAGTGCCGGTAGCGTTGCAGGTTTGTGGGGTGTTGCCGTTGCACTGTTTTTGGGTGTTGGCAACGCAGACGATGACAGGATCGCATGCGCCGGTGGATGGGTTGCAAACCTGGGTACCGGTGGTGCAGGCAGGGGAGTCAATCCAGCCGGTGCCGGTAGCGTTGCAGGTTTGCGGGGTGTTGCCATTGCACTTCATTTGGGTGTTGGCCGTGCAGACGATGACAGGATCGCATGCGCCGGTGGTCACATCGCAGATCTGGGCACCGGTGACGCAGACTTTGCTGTCAACCCAGCCAGTGCCATTGCCGTTACAGGTTTGTAGGGTGTTACCGGAGCACCGCACGTCGGTGTTTGCGTTACAGATGATGTTGTCACACGTGCCGGCGGTGACGTTGCAGTACTGACCGTTGGCGCAAGTGGTTGGGTTACCCCAGGTTGTGCCATAAGGGTTGCAGGTCGTTAGAATGCTGCCCGTGCATTGGAATGTGCCGGCGGTGCAGATAATTCGGTCGCACGTGCCGCTATTACACGCTTGGGTGGG
>Ga0265340_10001159_pt1 | contig 15088 bp, 18 predicted proteins | sample 4CB225metaG_FD_202082 | JGI IMG/M metagenome (GOLD analysis project Ga0265340, IMG submission 202082) | Rhizosphere microbial communities from Carex aquatilis grown in University of Washington, Seatle, WA, United States - 4-CB2-25 metaG | ecosystem: Host-associated > Plants > Roots >...
AAGACCGATGCGGAGGCCAAAGAGCTTCTTCGTGGCTTCCAGTTTCCCTTTATGAATTGAGGAAGGTAGATGGCGAAGCTCTCCCAGATCAACCGAAATAAGAAGCGCGAGAAAATGGTGGCGCAATACGCAACCAAGCGCGCAACGCTGAAAGCAAAGGCCGAGGACATGCACGTCGCAGCCGAGGAGCGCTTCGCCGCGAGATTGAAGCTTGCGAAGCTGCCGCGCAACTCGTCGAAGACGCGCATCAAGCATCGCTGCGAACTATCGGGCCGTCCAAGGGCCTTCTACCGCAAGCTCAAACTGTCTCGTATTGCGCTGCGCGAACTTGCGAATTTTGGCCAGATCCCTGGCATGACCAAGGCGAGCTGGTAAGGAGAAAAGGCAATATGGCGATTACCGATCCCATTGGCGATCTTCTGTCGCGCATCAGAAACGGCCAGCTTCGCGGGATGGCGAAGATCAAGTCGCCGCATTCTCGGTTGCGCATACGGCTGCTCGATGTTCTTCAGGCCGAAGGTTTCATTCGCGGCTATGCGGAAGTGGAACTGAGTTCCGGCCATCGCGAGCTTGAAGTCGAACTTAAATATCACGAGGGCAGGCCCGTCATTAAGGAACTCAAGCGCGTGTCAACGCCGGGCCGCCGTGTTTATGCTTCGGTGAAAGAACTGAAACCGCATCGTCAGGGTCTCGGCGTGTCAATCGTCTCCACGCCGCAAGGTGTGATGACCGACACCAATGCGCGCGAGAAAAACGTGGGCGGCGAAGTTCTCTGCCAAGTGTTTTAGGAGAAGATCATGTCTCGTATCGGCAAGAAGCCGGTTCCATTGCCGAAGGGGGTTACGGCCTCGGTCCAAGGCAGGACCGTCAAGGTCAAAGGCCCAAAGGGTGAGTTGCAGGTCACGCTGGTCGAGGAAATCGATGTCAGCGTGAACGAGCACGGCGTTGTGCTCACACCTCGCAAGGAAATGGATCGCGCGCCGCAGATGTGGGGCATGAGCCGGACGCTTGTGAACAACCTCGTGCAGGGTGTCACAACCGGATTTTCGCAGAAGCTAGAAATCCAAGGCGTCGGTTATCGCGCGGCCGTGCAGGGTAAGAACCTCAACCTCCAGCTCGGGTTCAGCCACGACGTCGCGTATCCGATTCCGGATGGCATTACGATCGTGTCCGAAAAGCCGACAATGCTGACGGTATCGGGCATCAACAAGCAATTGGTCGGTCAGGTTGCAGCAGAAATTCGCGGCTATCGTCCACCGGAACCCTATAAGGGCAAGGGTGTGCGCTATGCGAACGAATATGTCCGCCGCAAGGAAGGCAAGAAGAAGTAGCCATGACGAAGAACCTTTTCGATCGCCGCAAGAAACGCACGCGTTTCCGGCTTATAAAGAATGCGGCCGGCCGCCCGCGGCTGTCGGTTTTCCGCTCGGGCCGTCACATGTATGCGCAGGTCATTGACGACCGGGCGGGCGCAACATTGGCCGTCGCTTCGACAAACGAGAAGGACGTCAAGGTCGCGAAGTCCTGGAATATCGAGGCCGCAAAGGCTGTCGGAAAGTCGATCGCGGAACGTGCGATCGCCAAGGGCATCAAGAAGGTCGTCTTCGACCGAGGCGGATACATTTATCATGGGCGCGTGAAAGCGCTCGCAGATGCCGCTCGCGAGGGCGGCCTGGACTTCTAACGGAAGGAACGGCACGTGGCGCGTGAAGGTAGAGAACACGGCAATCGCGAAGAGCGCGACAGCGAATTCGTCGACAAGCTGGTTCACATCAATCGTGTGGCCAAGGTTGTGAAGGGCGGGCGGCGCTTTGGGTTCGCGGCTCTCGTTGTCGTCGGCGATCAGCGAGGCCGGGTCGGTTTCGGCCACGGCAAGGCGCGCGAAGTGCCGGAAGCCATCCGGAAGGCAACCGAGGCGGCAAAGCGGGCGTTAATCCGCGTGCCGCTGAAGGACGGCCGCACGCTGCATCATGAGACGCGCGGCCATCACGGAGCCGGCAAGGTCATCGTACGCCCGGCTCCTGCCGGTACCGGCATTATCGCAGGCGGTCCGATGCGCGCGGTGTTCGAAGCGCTGGGCGTGGGCGACGTCGTGTCGAAGTCGCTCGGCACCTCAAACCCCTACAATATGGTTCGCGCGACCTTCGATGCTCTGAAGCACCAACAATCTCCGCGGATGGTGGCACAGCGCCGCGGCCGTAGCGTTGCCGAAATCATTTCGCGCCGCGAAGGCCCGAAGGGCGCCGAAGCCGGCGCATAAGGAATTTGACGATGGCTGAGAAGAAATCTGCGGCGAAGAAGACAGTGACCGTTCGCCAGGTCAAAAGCGCCAACCGCAAGCCTGCCATTCAGACGGCGACGCTGAAGGGTCTGGGGCTGGGCAAGATTCGCCGCACGCGTACCCTGGAGGACACCCCGGCGGTGCGCGGCATGATCCGCGCGATCGCGCACCTCGTCGAGATCGTCGAAGAAGGCAAGTGATATGAAGCTGAATGAAATCCGCAACAATCCGGGCTCGCACAAACGCAAGACGAAAGTCGGGCGCGGCTCTTCGTCTGGTCTAGGCAAGACGTCCGGCCGCGGCGTCAAGGGCGCCAAGGCGCGCACCGGCACGAAGGTGTACGGCTTCGAAGGCGGCCAGATGCCGCTGCATATGCGCATGCCGAAGCGCGGGTTCAACAACATCTTTGCCAATGACTTTGCCGAAGTGAACCTCGGCCGCGTTCAGAAGGCAATTGACGATAAGCGCCTGGATGTGTCGGGAAAGATCGACCTGGAAGCCCTGAAGAAGGCCGGCTTGGTGGCCAAAAGCCGCGACGGCGTGCGCCTGCTCGCCAAGGGCGAGATCAAGGCAAAGCTCGACTTCGAAGTTGCTGGCGCCTCGGCACCCGCCGTGGAAGCGGTGAAGAAGGCGGGCGGGACGGTCACCACAACTTTCAAAAAGAAGATTTACATGAACAAGAAGGGCGAACCCGGCAAAAAGGCACAGCGCCGCGTCAAGTCCGCCGAAAAGCGTGCTGCCAGGACAGCTTAGGTCTCAGGTGGTAATTGGGGTCCGGCGTGAATATGTAGGGCCAAGTCCGGTCCGGGAGTAGGAAATGCCCTCTGCAGCCGAACAGTTGGCCGCCAATTTCAATTTCAGCAACTTCGGTAAAGCGAAGGAGCTGCGCCAACGCATTCTGTTCACGTTGGGCGCCTTGATTGTCGCGCGACTGGGCACCTACATCCCGATGCCCGGCATCAATCCCGCCGGCATGGCGCAGTTCATCAATTCGCAGGCTGGCGGTTTGCTGGATGTGTTCAACACGCTGGCCGGCGGCGCCGTGCAACGCATGGCCATCTTCGCACTCGGCATCATGCCTTACATCTCGTCTTCGATCATCATGCAGTTGATGACGACGGTGTTCCCCGAACTGGAGGCGCTGAAGAAGGAAGGCGAAGCGGGCCGCAAAATCATCAATCAGTATACCCGTTACGGAACCGTCGTTCTGGCAGCTATTCAGGCTTTCGGCATCGCCATCGGGCTGGAGGCCGCCAACGGCATCGTGCTCGAGCCCGGAATGTTCTTCCGCATGACGGCTGTCGTCACCCTTACGGGTGGCACGATATTGTTGATGTGGATCGGCGAACAGATCACCAGCCGTGGGGTCGGGAACGGCATTTCGCTTATCATTTTCGCTGGCATTGTGGCGCGCTTTCCTCAGATCATCGGTCAGGGGCTTGAGGGCGCACGTACCGGTGCCACCAACCCGCTACTGTTGATTGCGTTTGCGGTCGCCGCTGGCGCGATGGTCGCATTTATCGTTTTCATGGAGCGCGCCCAGCGCCGCCTCCTGGTCCAATATCCAAAGCGTCAGGTCGGCCAACGGATGTTCGGCGGCGAAGCATCTCATCTGCCGCTCAAGCTCAACGTCTCCGGCGTGATCCCGCCGATCTTCGCGTCGTCGATCCTGCTGATGCCGACGACGATCGCCACGTTCAACGCGCAGAATATGCCCGACTGGCTTCAAACGATCATCACCTTTATTAGCCGCGGCCAGCCAGTGTACCTGTTCCTCTATGGCGGGATGATTTTGTTCTTTGCGTTCTTCTACACGTCGATTGTCTTCAATCCGGAAGAGACGGCCGAGAACCTCAAGAAGTACGGCGGTTTCATTCCGGGTATCCGCCCCGGCAAAAAGACGGCGGATTACATCGACTTCGTTTTGACGAGATGCACGGCGATCGGCGCGCTGTACCTTGCGTTCGTATGCCTCATTCCTGAGGTAATGTACTCGAGTTACAACATGTCGTTCGCGCTCGGCGGAACGTCGATTCTTATCGTGGTCAGCGTCACCATGGACACCGTAGCGCAAATTCAAAGCCATCTGGTCGCCCAGCAATATGAAGGGCTGATCAAGAAGGCGAAGCTACGGGGAGCACGCCGGTGAACCTAGTTCTCTTCGGACCGCCTGGGTCCGGCAAAGGGACGCAAGCCAAAATTCTTCAAGAGCGGCGTAGTCTGCCGCAGCTTTCCACCGGCGATATGCTACGCGCAGCTATCGCGGCCGGGACGGAACTTGGCAAGAAGTGCAAAGCCATCATGGATACCGGGGAGCTCGTGCCCGACGAGATCGTCGTCGGCATCATTGCCGAGCGCTACGACCAGCCGGATTGCGCCAAGGGCGCCGTCTTCGACGGGTTCCCGCGGACCATTCCTCAAGCCGAGGCGCTGGATGCCATGCTCAAGGCTCGCGATCGCAAAATCGATCTGGTGATCGAACTGAAAGTCGACGATGCGGTGCTGATCGGTCGGGTGGAACAGCGCATCAAGGAAAGCGGCGGCGTCGCGCGCGCAGACGACACACCGGAGACGCTGAAGAACCGGCTCGCGGTCTATTACAAGAACACGGCGCCCCTGATCGAATATTACAGGAAGCAGGGAAAACTGGTGACGGTCGATGGCATGGCGCCGATCGAGGAAGTGACCAAAGCCATCGCTGCCGTGGTCGACGGTGCCGGGCGGAGGGGGAGTTTGGGGCTTTAGGGGTGAGGCAGGGGCTAGCTATAACCCCTGGAATTGGCTAGTTGACTGGGGTGCGCGCATTAATATAATCCGCGCCCTTGCGGCCGATTACCCTGAAAAACTCCGGCTTTTCAGTGCCCTCGTTGTTGAGGCGGGCCGGACTTCGTGGTTGCGTACGCAAGATAGTAACGAAACAGAATCAATGCCTTAGAGGCATTCGGAGAGACAAGTGGCACGCATCGCCGGCGTCAATATTCCCACGCAAAAGCGAGTCCTGATCGGGCTGCGCTACATCCATGGGATCGGGCCTTCCAAGGCCAAGGAAATCTGCGACAAAGTCGGCATCACCCCGGAGCGCCGGGTCCACGATCTGACCGACGCCGAGGTCATCCAGATCCGCGAAGTTATCGACCGCGATTACCTGGTGGAAGGCGATTTGCGCCGCGAGGTTTCGATGAACATCAAGCGGCTGATGGATCTCGGTTGCTATCGCGGCCTGCGTCACCGCAAGAGTCTGCCGGTCCGTGGTCAGCGCACCCACACCAACGCGCGCACGCGCAAAGGCCCTGCCAAGGCGATTGCCGGCAAGAAGAAAGTGACGAAGTAACCCATGGCTGCTCCGACAGAAAAAAAAGCGCCCCGCGCCCGCAAGAAAGAAAAGAAGAACATCGTGGTCGGCGTCGCGCATGTTGCCGCGACGTTCAACAACACGATCATCACGATTACCGACGGCGCCGGAAACACGGTGTCCTGGTCGTCTTCGGGGATGATGGGCTTCAAAGGATCGCGCAAGTCGACGCCCTACGCCGCCCAGGTCGCCGCCGAGGATGCCGCCAAGAAAGCCATGGAACACGGCATGCGTACGTTGGAAGTGGAAGTCAGCGGGCCCGGTTCTGGTCGCGAATCCGCTTTGCGTGCGCTGCAGGCCGTTGGCTTGGTCGTCACGTCGATCCGCGATGTGACGCCGATCCCGCACAACGGTTGCCGGCCGCCCAAGCGCCGGCGCGTATAAGGATTTTTGTTCGGAAAAAGGTCTACCCGTCGAACGCAATGGGCGTGATCCGACACGTCCGGGAAACGATGAGGCAAAATGTTTCAGAAAAATTGGCAAGAACTGATCAAGCCGCAGAAGCTTCGCATCGACGCGGGGCATGACGCCGGCCGCGCTGCAACCATTATCGCGGAACCGCTGGAACGCGGCTTCGGCCTGACGCTCGGCAATGCGCTTCGCCGCGTATTGTTGTCGTCGCTGCAAGGCGCGGCGGTGACCTCGATCCAGATCGAGGGCGTGCTGCACGAATTCTCCTCGATTGCCGGCGTCCGCGAGGACGTGACCGACATCGTGCTCAACGTGAAACAGATCGCGTTGCGCATGCATGCGGAAGGCCCCAAGCGCCTCGCTCTGAAGGCGACAGGTCCGGGCGAAGTGACGGCCGGCCAGATTCAGGCCGTCGCCGACGTGGAAATCCTCAATCCCGACCTCGTGCTCTGCACGCTGGACGAAAAAGTCGATTTCCGCATGGAGCTGACCGTGGCGACCGGCAAGGGTTATGTGCCGGCCGACCGCAATCGTCCCGAGGATGCACCGATCGGCCTTATCCCGGTCGACTCGCTGTTCTCGCCGGTCAAGAAAGTCTCCTACAAGGTTGAGAACACCCGCGAGGGCCAGATTCTCGACTACGACAAGCTGACGCTCACCGTGGAAACCAACGGCGCCATCGCGCCGGATAATGCGGTAGCCTATGCCGCGCGCATTTTGCAGGATCAGCTTCAGGTCTTCATCAATTTCGAAGAGCCGCGCGAGCGCGTTGCCGAAGAGGCCAAGCCCGATCTCGCCTTCAATCCGGTGCTGCTGAAGAAGGTGGACGAGCTGGAACTGTCGGTGCGTTCGGCGAATTGCCTGAAGAACGACAACATCGTCTATATCGGCGACCTGATCCAGAAGACGGAAGCGGAAATGCTCCGTACGCCGAACTTCGGCCGCAAGTCGCTGAACGAGATCAAGGCCGTGCTCGCGGAAATGGGTCTGCATCTCGGTATGGAAGTTCCGGGCTGGCCGCCGGAGAACATCGAAGATCTCGCCAAGCGTTACGAGGACCAGTACTAACTTTTGAAAGTGTAGAGTGCCATGCGCCATCGCAATCAGGGCCGCAAGCTCAATGTGACCTCGTCTCACCGCACCGCCATGTTCGCGAACATGACGGCGGCGCTGATCAAGCACGAGCAGATCACGACGACGTTGCCCAAGGCCAAGGAACTTCGCCCGATCGTCGAAAAGCTGGTCACGCTGTCGCGCCGCGGCGCTGCCGACCTGCATGCCCGCAGGCAGGCGATCGCGCAGGTCCGCGACGTCACGCAGGTAAAAAAGTTGTTCGACGTGCTCGGACCGCGCTATGCCGGACGGCCCGGTGGCTATACGCGCGTGTTGAAGGCCGGGTTCCGTCACGGCGACAACGCGGCGCTGGCGATCATCGAGTTCATCGACCGCGATCCCGAGGCCAAGGGCAAGGACTCGGGGCCTGCGGTCGTTTCTGGAGAAGAAGAAACGGAGGCGTAATCCCCCGTTCAGATCCGCGTGTGAATTAATAGGGGCGGCTCGACGGGGTCGCCCTTTTGCGTCTTGGGGAATGAAATGATGAACCGTTCGTCGCTGATTGCTGCCGCTTGCATTGTCGTTTACGGCATTGCCGTTTACGCCTTCGTTCCGTCTCCGGCTGCTACCTTGCCGCCCGCCACGTTGTCGCCTGCGCCCTCCGGGAAAATCCCGCGCGATATGAGAGACGTGCAACTCACATTTGCGCCGGTGGTCAAGCGCGTCGCTCCGGCCGTGGTCAACGTCTACGCCCGCACGGTCGTGCAGGCGCCGATGAACCCGTTCTTCAACGATCCGTTCTTCCAGCAGTTCTTCGGCACGCCGCAGATGCGCCAGCGCGTCCAGCAATCGCTGGGATCGGGCGTGATCGTGCGCGGCGACGGCTTGATCCTGACCAACAATCACGTCGTCCAGGGCGGGCAGGATATAGTCGTGGCGCTGTCCGACAAGCGTGAATTCAAGGCCAAGGTGATCCTGGCGGATGTGCGCACCGATCTTGCGGTGTTGAAGATCGACACCCACGGCGAAAGATTGCCGACGGTCGATTTCGGAGACAGCGACAGGCTGAACGTCGGCGATCTGGTGCTGGCCATCGGCGATCCGTTCGGTGTCGGTCAGACGGTGACGATGGGCATCGTCTCCGCCTTGGCTCGAACCGAGGTCAGCGCCTCGAATTATCAGTTCTTCATCCAGACCGATGCGGCGATCAACCCCGGAAATTCCGGCGGCGCGCTGGTGACGACCGACGGCAAACTCGCCGGGATCAACACCGCAATATTCTCGCGCACCGGCGAATCGATCGGCATCGGCTTTGCCATTCCCTCCAACATGGCGCGAAAGGTGGTCGAGGGAGCAACCACGGGCGGCGTGAAGCTTCCCTGGATTGGCGCAGACGGCCAGCCGGTGACCGGCGATCTCGCGGCCAGCCTTGGGCTGTCGCGCCCGCAAGGCGTACTTTTGAAAACCGTTTACCCCGGCGGTCCGGCTGCCAAGGCCGGATTGAAGACCGGCGACGTGATCCTCTCGGTCGATGGCGCCGAGGTTGACGATATGCAGTCGCTCAATTACCGCGTCGCCACGCACAAGCCGGGCGAAACGTCGCGCCTCAGCGTCTCGAGTAACGGCCATGCGCGCGATGTCGGCGTATCTCTGGCACTGCCGCCGGAGAATCCGCCACGCGAAGCCTCCACCGTCGGCGGGCGCAATCCGCTGACCGGTGCGCGCATCGCGAACTTGTCGCCCGCCGTGGCGGTCGATCTGCAATTGAATCTGATGGCCAAAGGCGTGGTAATCCTCTCGGTCGCCGCCGGAACGCCGTCGGGCGGTTACGGCCTTCAGCCGGGCGATATTGTGCGCTCGGTGAACGGGCAGCCGATCGCCGGCGTCGGCCAGCTGAAGCACGCACTCGATGCCGCAGGCGGACACTGGGACCTGGTGATCGACCGTGGAGGGCAGCGGTTGAGCCTGCGAGTGGATGGGTGACACCAGAACATTGGGGCAGATATGAAATTGACTGTGCGCCTTGCGGCGCTTTTCCTGGGCATGATGATGTGCCTTTCGAGTGCGCCGGCTGAACCTGGCGCCTTGCTTGCCCAGGTCGTCGATGGCTATGTGCGTGAGCGTGATTTTTCGGGCGTCGTACGCGTCACGCAGCATGGCAAGGCGATATTCGAAAAGGCCTATGGCAAGGCCAGCCTCAGCTACAATATCGACAACCGTCTCGATACACGCTTCGGTATTGCCTCCATTTCCAAAGTTTTTGTCGCCACCGCCGTTTTGCAGCTCGCCGACGCCAAGAAGCTCGCGCTCGATGCGCCGATCGGCAAAGTGCTGACCGGCTTGCCGCCGGAGCTTGCCGCCCGCACGGCCCGTCAATTGCTCGATCACACTGCCGGTCTTGTGCGCGAAAGCGAATTCTCGCCGTGGGAGACACTGACCCTCGAACAGCATGTCGCGCGCATTGCCAAACTGGCGCCCGGCAAGCCGGGGACCTACGACTATTCCAACAGCGGTTACGTGCTGCTCGCCCGACTCGTGGAGATTGCGAGCGGTGAGCCCTATGCCACCTATATCGCCGATCACATCACCGCCCGTGCCGGTTTGAAGGACACCGGCTTCATCGTCGGCTTTGCGGTGATAACGAATCTCGCCACACCGTATCGGGTGGCGCCCAATGGCATCGAATCCCCGTGGCGGGCGCGCCATCTCGGGATTTATCCGCCCGGCGGCCTCTACTCCACGGCTGCAGACCTCGAGCGATTCCTGAACGCGGTCGAGAGTGGTGTGTTGTTGTCGCCCAAGCGCGCAGCCGAAATGCTGGCACCACATGCCCATGAAGGCGGGGAGAAGTTTGCGGGATACGGCCTGGATATCACCCAGCATGAGGGCCGGAAATACATCATGGCTTCCGGTTCGGCCGAGGGCGGCAAGACCGTGATTATGCGCGATCCGGCCGGCGATACCACCATCGTGATCCTGTCCAATTTTGGGGAGGCGCCCGTGATGGACATGTTGCGCGATCTCGTGAAGACGCTGCAGGGCGCTACGGTTGCGCCGCCGGAGCCGTGCCGCGTTGCCGGAATTGCCGCGTTCGATGCGGTGCTCGGCAATTACGATTTCGCCGGCACCGATCTGGCACGCGAGATGGGGGGAGCGCTGAAGGTAGCGCTGGTGCGCAGCGGTTCGCGCCTGTTCCTGTGGGAAGACGATGGCGCATCGCTGCTTTGCGAGAAGTCGCCCGGCATATTGGGGCTGCCGTCCACCAACGAGATCGCATTGCACTTCGAGCAAAACTCCGGAAAGCCGCCAGTGATGGTCTTCATCCAAGATGGCAAGGAGAGCCGTGCGGAACGCGGGCCTTAGCCCAGCATTCCCTGTTCGCAGCGCGTCCTTCGCGCTATGGTCCTTGCCATGTCCGATCTGTTCGAATCCGCCGGATTGCCGGACGATGCGCCGAGGCCCTTGGCCGACAGGCTGCGCCCAAAGACGCTGGCCGAAGTGGTGGGACAAGATCACCTGATCGGACCGGAAGGCCCCATCGGGCGGATGGTGGAGGCGAACCGGCCACATTCCATCGTGCTGTGGGGACCGCCCGGCACAGGCAAGACGACTATCGCGCGGCTGCTGTCGCACGCCTTCAAGCTGCACTTCGAGCAATTGTCGGCGGTGTTTTCCGGCGTCGCCGATTTGAAGAAAACCTTCGAGGCTGCCCGCACGCGCCGCAAGATCGGGCAGGGCACGCTGCTGTTCGTCGACGAAATTCACCGCTTCAACCGCAGCCAGCAGGACAGCTTCCTTCCCGTGGTGGAGGACGGCACGATCATCCTGGTCGGCGCCACGACGGAGAACCCGTCGTTCGAGCTGAACGGCGCGCTCTTGTCGCGCGCGCAGGTGCTGGTGCTGCGGCGGCTCGACGATGCGGCGCTGGAAACTCTGCTGCAGCGCGCCGAGGCGCATTTCGGCGAGAAGCTGAAGCTGACCGACGAAGCCCGCGTCAGCCTGCGCGCGATGGCAGACGGCGACGGACGCTATATCCTCAACCTGGCCGAAGAAGTGGCGGCGCTCAGGATTGTGAAACCGCTCGATCCCGCCGCGCTGGTGACCGCCGTGCAGAAGCGCGCGCCGCTCTACGACAAAAGCAGCGAGGAGCATTACAACCTCATCTCGGCGCTGCATAAGTCGGTCCGCGGTTCCGATCCCGACGCCGCGCTGTATTGGCTGGCGCGAATGCTGGCAGGCGGCGAGCAGCCGCTCTATATCCTGCGCCGAATGGTGCGCGCCAGCGTGGAGGATATCGGGCTCGCCGATCCGCAGGCCTTGGTGCAGGCGATCGCCGCCAAGGACATGTACGATTTCCTCGGCAGTCCCGAAGGCGAGATCGCTTTGGTTCAGTGCGTTCTGTATCTCGCGTCGGCTCCGAAATCGAACGCGGTCTATGTCGCGCATGGCGCTGCGATGCGCTCGGCGGCGGAGCACGGCTCGCTGATGCCGCCGGCGCATATCCTCAACGCGCCGACCAAGCTGATGAAGAACCTCGGCTACGGCAAAGGCTACGAATACGATCACGAAGCGGAAGAAGGATTCTCCGGCCAGAACTATTTTCCCGATGGCATGGCGCGACAACATTTCTATCAGCCAAAAGAAACGGGCTTCGAGCGCGAGATCCAGAAGCGGCTCGACTACTGGGCAAAGCTGCGGGCGAAAAAGAGCGACGTGTAAGCTTCGCCATTCCGCGGTCCGCTGGACCCGGAGTGTTGCTGATTCCCCTTGATCCTTTCGCAGAACCGAGGGGCGGCGCGGGACGCCGCGAGGCGGCGTGCGCACAGTCTCTGTCGCCCAAGCCTTTTGAGCTTGAGCATTCGTGGTTTGGGACCGCCTTACGGCGCCCCGCGCCCGGCGATTTTCGTTCGCATCGCTGGCACTTCGGCTTTTGGCGCACGCGGACGGCGGGGACCCTTGCGGGTTTTGGCGCTGGGGCATCGGATCGAGACCGAAGTCTCATTCCTTGAGGCCAGCAACCCTGCCTTCTCTGTGCGTCTCCGGCTTAGGGGCGGCCCCCCTCTTGCCCAGGCGCCTTGCGTCAAGGTCCTGTCCGGGCAGTTGCCAGTGGCGCGACCCCCGATTTCGTGCGGCTCGTTACGCCGAACTCCACCGGGCGCCAATTGCTTCCCGCGATACGGACGGTCCGGACCGCCCCCTCGATCCTTCGGGGGACGCTTTCGCGTCCACCTCAGGATGACGAGAAACAACGCGAGCATTATAAGCCCGCTTCGGCGAGCGGGGATAAGTTTCACGAAAATTCTGCAACCGCATGACGCGCCGAAAGAATTTGCGACGACGCGAGAGGGGATAAGTTTTTTTGACGCAGGCGGTAGAGGCGAAATCTCACCGACGGAGCGAGTACCAAGTGTCGGGTCTGCTGTGCGCGGATAGCGGCCATCGGAAACCTTCGTTAAGATGTCGGCAATATTAGAGAGAGGGAAAATGCACCGCCTTCGTTTATGCGTCTTTGCAGCGGCAATATTCGCCGTTCCTGCGTTTGCCGCCGTACCGGAATTGGCCGCCAAAGACATACAGGCGTTTCTGGCGCCGTCCGTCCTGCAGGGCGAACAGACATCGTCGGGGCTTCCTGGTCTGCGACGGCCAGCCGATGAACGGCCAATCCTTTTGGTAAAATGGGAAAACGATGCCCGCGCGGCGCTCGGCGACAACGACGTGCCGCATGCCGCTGCCCTGTTGGCTGAAAAATACGGGCTTTCGACAGATGAAATGGCGGAACTGCTGAAGCTCTGGGTTCTGACCGAAACGCGCGAAAGATGGCTGGCCAGTGCGGCAGAAGAAAAAGCAAACCATGAATTGGACTTTACCTGGGTGCGCTTGGCTTCCGACAGTGGCTACAAGCCGCTTGTTCTCCAAGCAATGACCTATGCGATAGGGCAACGTGCCATCAGCATCGATTGCCAAACGGAGCTTCTCGACAAACTGGTCGAAAAAGCGACCGACAAGATTGCCATCGGGTGGGAAGTGGTCCGGCAGAAGCGATGCAGCGACGGGCTGCAATGGCTCTTGAACCGTGCCGGCCAGCGAAAGTTTGCCCCTCTCGTGGCCGCAGTGCGCGACGACAATTTGGATGCTTCCGATAGACTGGCGATATTCACCTGGCTAATTAGTGAGGCTGGACTGAGGCACATTGATCCTCATGACCGTATGGACGTTCGAACCAGGCTCACCTTCGATTTCGCAATGGTATCGTGGCAGGAAGGATTGGGCGACGACGGTATCGCTGCAGTCGACGCGCTGCCAATCGAACAGCGCGAGAGGTTTCTCGCGGGTGATCAGAACGCACAGGCTGTCCGAGCCGACGGGCTAACATTCGATCTGTTCGCCACGAACGCTGAGAGCTTTCGCATCAACTATGTCGCGGCGTTACTGAAAGCTGGGCGCATCGAAGAAGCACGCCGGGTCTTCACCAAGGTCGAGTCGCTTGCGCCGGCACAGAAATACCTCACCTGCCATCCTGGGCAGGCACAAATGAGCCATGGCGATCCCTGTGGCGACCCCAATGAGAATTTCACGGGCGCTCTGTTGCTGGATGCGTTTCTCGGAAGCGCCAACGACAAGTTGGGCAGCATCGCCCAGACATTCTTCTCCGATGAACGGCTCGTCCCAACGGGCGTGCTTTGGACCGGACTGAGTTGTCGTGCCTTCGATCCGCGTTTCCCGCAGGTGTGCCGGATGATGCGGAAGATGTACCCCGCTAATCCGCCCGACGAAGAAGCGACGCCGCAGGGATTAGGGGCAACCGCCGCCGCGCGTGACATTCCCGGATTTGCGGCAACGCGAGAGCAGTTTCGCAAGAAGATTATCGCCGTTCGACGGCAGTACGCGCCGGAGCCGGAGAAAACCGATGCGGACGCCTGCGCCTTTTTCACTCCGAACTTCATCAACGGCAAGCCATTCTCCTGGCCTCCGGGACAACCCGGTAGGCCACTGTCCTATCGCGACCCTCGGTCCGGCATCTCCTTCTACGTCGAAAGCGACGGGCGGCATTTAGCAGCCTTGAGCCCGGACGGGGTGCTGCTGTGGACGCGCAATCCGTTCGAGGACAGCAAGCTCTGCCCCTATCGCAATGCGCGCCCCATCATTGTCGCGTTCGAGCCGTGGACCCCAGCGGGCGACCCTGAGTTGGAAAGGATTTTCAAACGGAAAGCCCGTGGCATCGGCATCCGCTTCGATTCTTCGCAATTCGGGGTCGTAGACATCGACACAGGTGATTTCGTCTTCTTGGGACAGAATTGATCGGTGGCCCATATGAGCGGGGATATGGCGTCTTATGGACCATGTGCGCTGCCCGCAACAAAGGCGTGCCAACTAAGCCAATTCCGCGATTGGAAAGCGTAATAATCCGTGTACGGAGTATATGGAATCGCCAGCGCGAGCGCGATAGCGAGAAGCAAAAACGTTGCATCCGCTCAATCGTGAATGACGCGCTCGGGGTGACTGCGAATTAGTGGGACTGCACGCCCTCACTGAGGCACTGCCGGTAACTGTTCGCGGCTCTGCGCTGCTGGGTTTCGCGGTCGAAGCCATTCTCCTTGGCGTCGGTCGCACTCGCATTGGCAACCTGCTGGCACCAGCTGTCGGCCCGGGGTTCTTGCGCCATGGGCGCCGGCGCCGCGGTCGCTTGGGGCGCGACGGGAGCGGGGCCTTGGCTAACGGCAGGAGCGGGTTGGCTCACGACCGGGGCGGGTTGGCTAGCGACCGGTGCGGGGGCAGGCTCTGAGACTGGAACGTCTCCCGGTTGCATGGGCTGTGCAGAATCATCTCCAAGCCCGACAGTGGACTTAATGCCGTCCCAGCTGGGAAGGGCACAACCGGTAAGCAGAAGGCCGGCAAATACCGCACCGATAACACGAATGTTCATCTTGTCCCCGTTTCGAAACATCGCCCGACCCTAGCACTACTTTCCGCCTTTGTGACCAGGGCATTAT
>Ga0265340_10001160_pt1 | contig 15082 bp, 16 predicted proteins | sample 4CB225metaG_FD_202082 | JGI IMG/M metagenome (GOLD analysis project Ga0265340, IMG submission 202082) | Rhizosphere microbial communities from Carex aquatilis grown in University of Washington, Seatle, WA, United States - 4-CB2-25 metaG | ecosystem: Host-associated > Plants > Roots >...
TGGCGCAACGTCGATCCGAACACCAACAATCTGACGCGTGTTGGCATCGATCCTTCGGGCGGTTGGAATACCGATGTGCATGGCTTTGGCGCGTGCCACCCAACCGATTGCGATTGGGGTCATGCCAATGGCCATTACGAACATAATTTCGGCTGGGGCAACGATCGCATCAAGGCGACGTTCAATTCTGGATTCTCAATTACCAGACTGGAATTGCGTCCCGCGCCAGGTGATCGGCTGCACTACAATATGCATGTGAAATTCACCGATCACTCTGGCCGTTCTCCGTATGACATCGATGGCATCCTGTTCCGCGAAGGTGGCGGTGGGTACGGCCCAGGTGGGCCGGGTGGCGGTGGCTATGGTCCCGGTGGGCCGGGCGGCGGTGGTTACGGACCCGGCGGCGGTGGCGGATATGGCCCAGGCGGCGGCGGTCCCGGTGGTGGAGGAGGTTACGGCCCAGGCGGTCCGGGCGGTGGACCTGGCGGCGGCGGATATGGTCCGCCTCCTGGGCCTTCGCTCGGTGCTGAGGACTGCATCAGCTTCGATCCAAGTCAGGTAACTGCATCGTACACCGGCGGCGACTGGAAGGTCGTTCAGGGTTCGATGTGGATGCTCGATTACGGTTCGAATTCGTCCGCAGCAAATCACGCGGCGGATGTGATCCATCACTATCACTTCACGCAGCAATGCTTCGTGAAGCGGCCCAATGCGTCGATGATGTATTGGAAGAGCGGCAACATCGTGCGCACGGGCGACATGCCCGGCGAGGATTGTATCGGTTTGAACCCGAACAACGCCTCGGTCAGCCATGTCGGCGGCGCGTGGAAGGTGGTCGATGGCTCGAACTGGCTGCTCGACTACGGCAGCGATCACGGCGCGGCCGATCAGGCGCTCGCGGTAATTCAGACCTATCACTTGAACCGTCAGTGCTTCGTGCAGCGGCCAAATGCGCCAATGCAGTACTGGTTGGCACAGTAAGTTGAAATTCCATTGTTGAAGATAGCGGCCCGGAGAAATCCGGGCCGCTGTCTTATTTGGACGCACGCAAAGCGAGCGCGAAGGGAATGAGCGCTGCGAGTTCGGCGATCACCGCGGCCGCGACCAGCGCGTGCAGCGAAACATCATAGAGCGCACCCATTAGCGCGCTGCCGGCAAACCACGCGATGCCGAAGATCGCTGAGAATGTTCCAAAGGCGCGAGCGCGAATGGATTCCGGGACGAGCAACGCCACGCCTGCAGTCAGCACAGAGTTCTGCGCGCCGAGAGCGACGCCCCATAGCGCTGCACCAGCGATCGCCAGATCGTGTCCACCCAGAAACGCGAGCGGCGTTGCGGCAGCAGCGCATAAAATCGCCGGGGGAAGAATCTTGAAACCGTAACGATCGAACAAAAGTCCGAACACGAGTGCGCCGAGGCCGGATGTTCCCATCGCCACCGAATAGAGAATCGGAATCGTCGTCGCGGAAACGATATGGCTTTGCGCGAAGTGAAACGCGATCAGCGAATAATCCGCAAAACCGAAAGCGACGAGCCCTGAGCTTGCCGCATAGAGCCAGAAACTCAGCGTCAGCGTTGCCGTCGCCGCGCCTTGTTCCGGAGGCTTTACGTGTCCCGCGAATGGCCAGCGCGACGCGACCGTTCCCACCGTGAGCAGCGTGAGCACTGCGGGAACACCGAGCCATAGAAACGCTTCGCGGTAATTTCCATGACGCGCCAACACCAGCGCGACGATGAGGGGACCGATCAGTGCGCCGGTTTGGTCGAGCGCTTCCTGCAAACCGAAAGCCCAGCCTTGCCCGATATGTTCACCCGCGCGGCTCATCATGAAATTGGCGGTGGGATTGCGGATCGCTTTTCCGGTGCGCTCCAGGATGATGATCAGCGCCGCCATCATCCAGTTGCCGCTCAGACCGAGCAGCGGGATCACCGCCATTTGCAAGACGTAACCGGCGAATGTGATCGGCCAATAGGCTCGCGTGCGCTGCGCGACGCGGCCCGACACCAGGCGAAGCAGGTACCCGAACAATTCGCCGGCCCCGGCGATGACGCCGACGGCCGTTCCGCTCGCGCCAAGAAAAGCGAGGAACGGGCCTGTCGAGGAGCGCATGCCTTCATAGGCCATGTCGGCGAACAGGCTGACGATGCCGAACGCCACGATGAAGGCGAGACCGGAGCGTTTGTCGAAGGTAGTTGCCGTCAAAGCATTACGTCCTGTTTGTCATCACCCGCTTTATGCGGGCCATGACAACGAAGTTTTACGTTCTTAAAACGCCACCCGTCGCTTTCGTCACCGCCGCGACGATCTTTTGCGCAATGGTTTCGATCTCGGCATCGGTCAACGTTTTATCTTTCGGCTGCAGGCGCACGGATATAGCAAGCGATTTCTTGCCTTCCGGTACACCGTTGCCTTCATAGACGTCGAAGATGTCGACGCGCTCGATGAGCTCGCGCTCACCCCCCCTCGCGGCCTTGATGATGGCATCCGCCGTTACAAGGGCGTCGACGACGAATGCAAAGTCGCGCTCCACCGGCTGGAAGGGCGACGGGCTGAACGGCGCGCGTGCTTTCGATTTCGTCTTGGGTTCCGGAATCGCATCCATGAACACTTCGAACGCGCTCACCGGGCCTCTGAGATCGAACGCAGCCAGGATTTTCGGATGCAATTCGCCGAAATAGGCGAGCACTTTTGGGCCAAGCGCGAGCGTTCCAGACCGGCCCGGATGATACCACGCGGCCGCGCCTTGTTTGATCGGCGCCGTCATCGGGCCGTTCATCGCCGCTTCGAGAGCGGCCAGCATATCGGCCTTTGCATCGAACGCGTCTGCGGCGTGGGCGGATTTCGTCCAGCTGCGCGCACCAGCGCCACAACGAATTCCAGCGGCGACGGTTTTCTGCGCTTCCGGCATTCCGCTTTCAAATTGCGCGCCCAGCTCGAACAGCATCACATCCAAAAATCCGCGCGCGGCGTTGCGCTGCGCCGCCGCGAGCAGCGACGGCAATACGCTCGGCCGCATCGCGTCCAGATCGGCGGCGATCGGATTCTGCAATTGGCGCGCATCGTCGCCACCGCCGAACAACGCGGCACGGGCGCGGGGAATGAAGGAGAAATTGACCGTCTCGTTGAAGCCGCGCGCGGCGAGCGTGCGTTTGACGATACGCGAGCGGCGCTGTGACGCAGTCAGGATCGAATGCGCGATCACATTCGGGCGCGACATCGGCAACGACGGCACCTTGTCGAGCCCGTGAATGCGCACGACTTCTTCGACCAGATCGGCTTCGCCGACGATGTCACCGCGCCAGGACGGCGGAATGACGCTCATCGGATCGCGGCCTTCGACCGTAAAGCCGAGCGCGCCCAGAATGCGGACGATCTCATTTTGCGAAACATCGATACCGGCGAGCTTCTTCACGGCAGCTGGCGTGAAATCGATATTGCGCATCCAGTTGGGCGCTTTGCCCGCGACGACAACTTCGCTGGGTTCGCCACCGCAGAATTCCAGTATCAACTTGGTGGCGAGTTCGAGTCCCGGTAGCACGAATTCCGGATCGACGCCGCGCTCGAAACGATAGCGCGCATCCGACACGATTCCGAGAATGCGTCCTGCGCGCGCGACGCGCACCGGATCGAACAACGCGGATTCGATGAAAACATCGGTCGTCGCATCGGTGCAGGACGAGTCTTCGCCGCCCATGACACCGGCAATACCCCGCGCCGCTTCATCGTCGGCGATCACAACCATTTCGGAATCGAGCGTGTAAGTCTTGCCATCGAGCGCAACGAGCAGCTCGCCGTCTTTGGCGAAGCGCGCGCGCAGATTGCCCTTTAGCTTCGCAGCATCGAACACGTGCAGCGGACGGCCGCGATCCAGCGAAATGAAATTCGTCACGTCGACGAGCGCCGAGATTGGGCGCAATCCGACGGCCTTCAGCCAGTCTTGCAGCCATTTGGGCGACGGTCCGTTCTTCACGCCGCGCACGAGACGGCCAGCGAACATCGGTGCGGCGTTTTCTGTGCCTTGCGGAAAATCGAGCGCGGTGTGGATCGGCGACGGAAATTTTCCTGGTACCGGCGACAGGTCGCCTTCGCGCAAGCGTCCTAGTCCGGCGGCGGCAAGATCGCGCGCGAGACCGTAGACGCTTGTCGCATCACCACGATTGGGCGTGATCGAAACGTCGATCACCGGATCGTTGAGGCCGAGCGCCTTCGCCGCCGGTTCGCCCACGATTGCATCGGCAGGCAATTCGATGATGCCGTCATGCTCGTCGCCCAGCAGCAATTCGCGGATCGAACACAACATGCCGCGCGATTCGACACCGCGGATGGTGCCGATTTTGAGCTCCGCGCTGGTCGCGGGAATGATCGTGCCCGGCTTCGCAAACACCGCTTTCATGCCGGTGTGCGCGTTCGGCGCACCGCAAACGACTTGGACGGGCTCACCTTCGCCGGTATCGACCATGCAAAGCTTCAGCTTGTCGGCGTTTGGATGTTTCTCTGCCGACACAACATAAGCGACGATGAAATCCCTCAGTCGCGCACCCGCATCTTCAACCGATTCTACTTCGAGACCGATAGAGGTGAGCTTGTCGGCGATCTCTTGCGCGTTGGCATTCGTCTCTAGCGGGTTCTTGAGCCAGGAGAGTGTGAATTTCATCGGCTCAACCCTCCATCGAGAGTCGGCACGTCGAGTGCAGCGAAGCCATAATGCTTCAGCCAGCGCACATCGGATTCGAAGAACGGCCGGATATCGGGAATGCCGTATTTCAGCATGGCAAGACGATCGAGGCCGCCGCCGAATGCGAAACCCTGATATTTGTTCGGATCGATGCCGCACATTTCGAGCACGCGTGGATTGACCATACCGCTGCCCGCAAGCTCAAGCCAATCATTGCCGGTGCCGAACGTGATCTTGCCCGGAACGGAGCGGTCGCAGCGCAAATCCCATTCCACGCTTGGCTCGGTGAAGGGGAAGTAGGATGGCCGTGCGCGTAACTCCACGCTCTCCACTTCGAAGAACGCCTTGTAGAATTCTTCCAACACCCATTTCAGATTCGCGAGGCTGGACGTTTCGTCGATCACCAGCCCTTCGTATTGATGGAACATCGGCGCGTGGGTTGCGTCTGATTCAAAGCGATAAGTCCGGCCCGGCGAGATGATACGAATCGGCGGCTTCTGCGACAGCATCGTGCGCACCTGCACCGGCGAAGTGTGCGTTCGCAGAACATGAGAAGATCCGTCTTTCTGCTTCGCCATGTAGAACGTATCGTGCATCTGCCGCGCGGGATGGTCCGTCGGGATGTTCAGTTTGGTGAAGTTGTAATCTTCATATTCGACGTCAGGACCTTCGGCGATGGTAAAGCCCAGATCGCCGAAGATGGCGGTCAGTTCGTCCAACACCTGCGTGATGGGATGGATCGTGCCTTGCGGCTCCGGTCGCGGCGGAAGCGTCACATCGATGCGCTCGCCGGCGAGACGCGCGTTCAACGCCGCATCGCTGAGCGCGGATTTTTTCGCGGCGATCGCGTTCGTCACGCTGTCGCGCAGAGTGTTGAAGAGCGGACCGTTGGTCTTGCGTTCGTCGGGCGACATGCCGCCGAGCGTTTTCAGCAACTCGCTGATCGTGCCTTTTTTGCCCAAAGCCGAAACGCGTATGGCTTCGAGCGCTGCCTCGTCGGAAGCAGACTCGATTGCCGCGCGCGTGTCGCGTTCCAGTTTTTGAATGTCGCTCATGAAAACCCCGTATCGGAAATGCTTGGATCACGGCCTTGGCGGAAAACCAAGGCTGCTGCTCCGATGGGATTTAAGCGAACTTACTTGCTGGCCTGATCCACCAGAGCCTTGAAGGCCGCGGGCTCGTGAATGGCGAGGTCCGAGAGCACCTTGCGGTCGATCTCGATGCCGGCCTTCAGAAGCCCGCTGATAAATCGGCTGTAGGTCAGCCCATATTCGCGGCAACCGGCGTTGATGCGCTGGATCCAGAGCGCGCGAAAATTGCGCTTCTTCAGCTTGCGGCCGATATAGCTGTACTGCAGCGACTTATCGACGGCAGCATTGGCCGTGGTGATGTTGTTCTTGCGGCGGCCGTAGAAACCCTTCGCGGCCTTGAAGACCTTCTTGCGGCGGGCATGGCTCGGTACGGCGCGTGGAGCACGTGACATGGTTCAGCTCTCCTAGCAGTCGTAGGGCATCCAGCGGCGGATGCGCTGGGTTTCGGATGTGGAAAGTACCGAAGTGCCCTTGAGCTCGCGCAAGGAACGCTTGGATTTGCGGATCAGGCGGTGGCGATGGTTCGCCTGGCCGGTCTTGATCTTGCCGTTCGCAGTGAATTTGAACCGCTTCTTAGCGGAAGACTTCGTCTTCAGTTTGGGCATTTCGGTCTCCCTGCGCATTTGAGCGCATAGCCATTTCGGGTCGCCACGGCATGCCCTTACGCCGGGCGGCCCCGAAGGAGGGCGCGTCATATACGGGAAATTGGGCTGCGCGCAAGGCACAGGTCAGCAAAAAGGCGCTATTCGCCGTCCTTCTTTGACTCCGAGTCGCGTTTGGTTTGATTGGGCGATGCCCCTGTGACACCAAAATCGCCAGATTTGCTGCCGGTTTCCGCGAAAGCAAATCCTTCCGCATGCAGGCCGCGCTTGAGCAGTTCGCGTATCGCAGCGCCCGGCTGGGCGTGCGCTTGTCGAACCGCCAGTTGTCCACGGCCGCAAGCTCTTCTTCCATCAGCATGATCTGAAGGCGCTCGCCCCGCGTCAAATCCTTCATTTCCCGCCTCGATTCGCCTCTGATTGAATGAGTAAGTTACTCAAAATACCCAGTTCCCGCTCTCGACCATCAATATGCTCTGGAAGCGCTTTTAGCTCCCTGTGCCGAATGCCGTAAAAACATCAGTATAGCATATAACTATTTGATTTCATTTATATATCCTTTTCTTGGTCCTCGCGAATCGTCTAGACTCTATCCTTGGGGGGCAAAGTCCCGCTGCAAAAGGAACTGCGGGGATGAAGCCCATGTCACCCATCCAATGGTCAGCAGTCCGCCCCCACAGCAGACGTCCATCGATCTCGCCGCGTTTCTGATCGAACGCTGCCAAAATCTTTCTGGCCTGTTTCCGGGACGCATGAATTTCGTTCAGCGCTTTGAGAGCAATTTTAAGAGTGCCGCCTGCGACGGCGCATGATGTCGGCGAGATCTTGAACGTATCGGTCGAAAATACCGTGCGCCACGCCCATCCGGCCGGGTTGAGTGCGCTCGTTGCACTCGATTGCCGCCGGCTTTCGGATGACCATATCTCGGTCGATGTCAGCGACGACGGCGTTGGGCCGCCGGAACACTTCGACGCGGCAAGCGCTTCGGGAAGAGGCTTTGTCTATATGCGCGAGCAGGCGCAACTTCTCGGCGGCAAACTTGCCATCCAAACCGGTCCGCTGAGCATGAGTGTTCGTTTGACTCTTCCGGCGCAAGTCCAAGAAGCCCGACCGCAAACTCGAAACTCTCAGTGGGGATAAAGTCCGATTTCCTCGGACGTCCTACTCGGCCGCGCCATTCTTGTTGAGCGGTCATATGCGGGATAGCATCGCGGCGTTCTCGGGAGCGCTCAATGTTTGAAGAATTCAAGAAGTTTGCGATGCGCGGCAACGTCATCGACCTTGCCGTGGGCGTCGTCATCGGCGCAGCGTTTACCGGCATTGTCAATTCGCTGGTGAAGGACGTGATCATGCCGCCGATCGGTTGGGCGATGGGCGGTCTCGATCTCTCAAACTTCTTTGCTACGCTGAAGGGCCCTGTTCTGCCCACGCTTGCGGACGCTCAAAAAGCCGGCGCTGTGACGATCAACTACGGCCTTTTCATCAACACGATCATCAATTTCCTTGTCGTTGCGATCGCGCTGTTCCTTCTGATCCGCAGTATCAATCGCCTTCAAACACAGAAGCCCGCCGATCCCGCCGCGGCGCCGCCACCACTGGACGATGTTGTGCTGCTGCGTGAGATTCGCGATTTGTTGAAAGCGCGCTCATGATAGTTCGTCGCGCAACTCTAATTGTGGGCGCCGTCTTTCTCGCAACGTCCGCGGTTGCGGATGACGCCAACCCGGCAGCGATGGCGAAGGCCGCGACGGGCTTCTACACAGCCTACCGGACTTTCAATCCTTCCGACGGTATTCCTGATGCGAAGGGTCGCGCAAAATACGAGCCGTTCATCTCTCCCGATCTCGATGCGTTGTTGAAAGCCGGAGACGCTGCGGAAACGAAATTCGCGGCCGAGAACAAGGATTCACCGCCGATGGTCGAGGGCGATCTTTTCACTTCAAATTTCGAAGGCGCAACGGCGTTCAAGATCGGCGCCTGCACCGGTGACGGAAAGACTGGGAAATGCGCCGTGATGCTCACTTACGATCCCGGCAAGACAAACAATCCGAAGGACAAGCCTTTCAGCTGGACAGATTCCGCTTATCTGGTGAACACGCTGCAAGGCTGGCGGGTGGACGATATCGGCTATGGCGGAACCTGGGATTTCGGCAACAAGGGCCGGATGAAGGGCACGCTGAAAGTCGTCGTTCACGACGCCGGGAATTGATGGCACCGTAACAATTCGGGCGTATCGCGCGAATAAGCGGCATCCCGAAATTGGAGGTTCAAATGACAGGACAAAAAAACTATTCCGTCAGCAAGTCCGACGACGAGTGGAAGTCCACTCTGGACAATGACGCTTATCGCGTCCTGCGCAAACATGGCACGGAGCCCGCCGGCGCGAGCCCGCTTAACCGCGAGAAGCGCGAAGGCATGTATCACTGTGCGGGTTGCGGCGAGCCGCTTTATGAGTCGGACACAAAATACGAGAGCGGCTCCGGTTGGCCGAGTTTCTACGCTCCGCGTGAAGGCGCGGTCGGAACATCGACCGATCACGGCATGGGTATGGCACGCACCGAAGTGCATTGTGCCAAATGCGGCGGCCATCTTGGCCACGTTTTTCCGGACGGGCCCAAGCCGACAGGCGTGCGTTACTGCATGAATGGTGCCGCGCTGAAGTTCGAACCGAAGAAATAATGCTGGCGACTGTAAAGCCATCCGGAAGCAAGAGCGAGATCTATGCCGATCTCGCTCTTCAGGCGCGCGGCATTTTCGAGGGTGAGCGCGATTGGCTGGCGAACGCGGCCAATCTGTCCGCAATCATCTTCAATGGCTTGGACGATCTGAATTGGGCAGGTTTCTATTTCTTGCGTGACGGAGAACTCGTGCTTGGACCGTTTCAGGGCAAGCCGGCTTGTGTGCGCATCGCTCTTGGTAGAGGCGTCTGTGGAACAGCGGCAGAGCAGCGCAAGACTATCGTCGTCGAGGACGTCGAAAAATTTCCCGGGCATATCGCTTGCGACGCCGCTTCGCGGTCTGAAATCGTCGTGCCTTTGATTTCGAATGGAAAGCTGGTTGGTGTTCTGGACGTTGACGCGCCAATAGGTTCGCGTTTCGACGAAGAGGATCGCATCGGCATAGAAAAACTAACGGCCCTCTGGGTCGCCGCGAGCGACATCATGCTTTAAGAAACAAAGCCCCGTCCGCCAAAGCGAACGGGGCTTTTTCAAGTGCGAAAACTGACTACCATTCGGCGTGGTCGATGCCTGCTTGGACTTCGTCGATCGCCTGATTGGTCAAGCGGAGCGCCTCGACGCGATGACCGCCCTTGTTGCGTTCAGATTCCTGAAGCTGGTCTCGCGCAGCGCGCAAATCGTCCAGCGCCGCCTGCATATGCGGCTGATCGGCAAGTGCTTGCCCGACGAAAATTCCCGACGTCAACGTTGCCGCGAAAGCAGCCGCTACGATCCCACCCTTGTAAATCGTCTTCATGGAAGTTCCTCTAGAGTTTTCCACTATCGCGGCCGGAATGACCGCGCTGAAACTTTAACCGGAATTTTAGCCATGTCGGCGACATGACCGATTATTCATGTGCGTGGGAGCGGGTTTCTGCTTCAGCCCGGCGAAGCTCATTTCCCTCCGACCCGTCGAGCGCCCGTTCGGCTTGCTTCCCAAGCTCGGAAATCTGCGATTTGTTGCGCTGCACGAAATTCGTCTGGTTCTCGCGGAATTCGCGCGCGGCGGTGTAGTTGCCTTCGCCGAGCACTTCTTTGCTGCGTGGCGAAAAAGATTTCCGGGCGGCGCCAGTCCGTTTCCCCTCGCATTTTTTGGCAGGTTTGCTCGCTGTAGCTCCGCGTGACGATTTCTTTGCTGATTTGCTCTGACGTTTGGCGCTAGCACGCTTGGCACTTGTGCGTTTGGTCGATGCTTTGCGCGGTGTGCCGCGCTTCTTGGCACGTTTCGCGCTTTTGGATTTCGTAGCCATGAATTCTCTCCTTCGAATGGAACCTGCTCCGCCCAGTTTCGCAACGGCGAAACAGCGCAATCGTTCCGGCGAAATGTCAGGAGACCGCATTCGCTTGCTTGCGATTGCGCGACGACGCCAGATAGACGCCGACAAACATCACAAGTCCGACGATTATCAGTACGCCGCCGAGCCATAACGATCCATGTACATTCTCATCGCTCACGATGATGGACGCGCCAAGCGGGCCGAGCGCACCTGCCAGTACTTGAGCGCTGGCGCTTTGCATGGCCGCACGACGCGAAGGGTCAGCTTCAATCGTCAGCGGCACAAGGAACGGCCCGTAGAGGACCGTGACCAATCCGCCCCACATATTCGCGGCAATGAAAAGCCATGCCGGTGGATGGAATGCCATTGTTGCCCACACCAGAATGAGACCTACCGCGCTGAAGGTGAAGACCGTCATATAATGGATGCGGCCGGCGAGTGCCGTCGCGATACTGCCGCCCGCGACCTGCGCAGCGAGTGAAAGCCAAAGAGTTGTGCGCGCGACACCGGCACTTAGCCCGGCCTGATGCGCGAGGGGTTGCAGATAGACTGCAACGGCGGCGGCTGGTGCGCTGTAGACGAGTGTAGCCGCAAGTGCGGCCCAGCCGAGAGGCGGCGGCGCACCATCAATGCTTTGGCCGGGTTGCAGGTGTGCATAGCGCTTCGGCAAATGGGTTGCCGCCACGGTTCCCAGGAGTGCGGCAATTGCAAGCGTCACAAATCCACCAGCCGCTCCGAAATGCGGGATCACATAGATAGCGAACAGGAATGCGAGCGCGAGTTGTCCCGAGACAAGTGCAGTGAAAAACACACCGGCCCAACGCTCGGGCACTTCGCTGCGCGCGATCATGCCGACCGTAATCCAGATCATGATTCCTTCCGGAATACCGGCGAGGGCGCGCACCGCGACTAGCGCCATATTGTCGAGCGGGATAGATGCAATGTTGATGACCGCAAACGCGACTGTCGCGCAGATTCCCTTGAGCGGGAGACGCTCGGTCTGAAGGAAAATCCCCGACAGCGCCGCCGAGATTCCCATCATCAGGCCTTCGGATGTCGCGCAACGCCCGATATGGGCCTCCGTCAATCGGCCAGCATCGGCAAGCGCCCCAAAGATGGCTGGCATCACACCCGCCATCAGAAGCGCGATGACACCCATCGATATGATGCAGGCTGTCTGCAGAGGGGAGATGATAGGGCCAACCGCTTCATGCACGACGAGATCGCGCGCGCGTTCATGTTGAATGTCGGTGGGGGACGTCATCGCGGCATCTTCACAACGAAACGGGCGGCTCTGCAAATGCAGAACCGCCCGTTGTGATCGATATGTACTGGCTACTGTGTGTTTTGCGTCGAGCGAATGAATGCCGCTACGTTATCGTGTAGCTGGTGCAGCGAATCTTCGTGCGCGTACACCATATGGCCCGACTCATAATAGCGATATTGGATGTTGTCCTGCAGTTTCGCCGGGATCGGAAGGTGATGCATTTCATACCAGCCTTCATAGTAAGGCGTGGCGAGATCATAATAGCCGCCGTTCACCAAAATCTTCAGGTTGGGATTGTATTTCATCGCGTCCGCGATGTCGGGCATCACGTTCGGCGCGGCAGGCGAGGCGAAGCCTTGTCCGGGCTGCGCGTGCTTGAAGTCCCACCACTTGAAGACATCGATTTCCGGATTGTAGATCTTGCCCTGACCGTAATTCAGCTCGCTGCGCACATAGTTGTTGAACGCAGAAACATAGGCCGAGCTGATGGAAGCTGATTGCGGATCGTAGTCGGACTCTTTGCTAAGGGGATCGATAGACGGCCCAGAGAACCGCGTGTCGAGACGGCCGGTGGTCATTCCCGCATCGTCCTGAAGATTCTTCTCGAACTCGCCACCTTCGATCCTGAGATCGGCTTTCAGGATGTATGCAACCGAAAGTCCTGTAACCTGGTGCAGCTTCTGTGCGATGGCCATGCGGCGTGCGGGCGGAAGTCCCGAACCGGCTTGCAGGGCCAACGCGTAGTCCGTCGTAGCAAAACGCTCGACGGACTGCACGAACGGCACGAGCTGCGCCGGACGCTGGCCCGGCAGCTTGTTATGATACCAGGCCGTTGCTGCATACGTTGGGAGCGCAAGCTCATACGGCGTATCCATACCCGGATTACCTTCCGCGCCATCGTCGCTGAGGTCGAAGTTCAGGATCTTCGACAACAGGATGACGCCGTTGAAATCCGTGTCGTAATTCGTCTCCAGATCGTTGACGACCACGGACGCACGCGGCGTGCCATAGCTTTCGCCGAAAAGATATTTCGGCGAATTCCAGCGGCCATACTTCGACAGGAATTCGTGGATAAACGCCGAGAAGGCATGCGCGTCCACATCGACACCGTAGAATGACTTTTCTTTGTCTTTGCCGGCAATGCGGCTGAAGCCTGTGCCGGGCGCATCGATGAAGACAAGATCGCTGACGTCGAGCAGGCTGTAAGCGTTGTCGATCAACTTATAGGGTGCCGCTGGCGTGTGCGTGTCGTCCAATGTCACGACGCGCTTGGGACCGAACGCGCCCATATGCAGCCACACCGTTGATGAGCCTGGGCCGCCGTTGAAGAGAAACGTGATCGGACGATCTTCAGCCTTGGAGTCGCGCTTGGCGTAATAGACAAAAAACATCGATGCTTCGGCCGACGTGCTGTCTTCTTTCGCGTCAGGGTTCTTGTCGCCGCCTGATTGCGCGGCGTCATTCCATTCCTTCGGATGTACGACGAGGGTGCCTGCTGTGGCCGTGTAAGCGACGTGACTGCCGCCGGCGGTCACTGCGCCTTCGGTAACGGACTCTTCCGCTTTGAAGAACTTGCCGCTGTAAAGATCTGCATTCTTATCCGGCTTGCTCGGTGGTGCGTCAGCCGCCAATGCAATGGCGACCGTCGCTGCAAACGCCGCCGTGGCAAGAAGGACATGTGTGCGATTCATGGAAAATCCCCCATACCTTGACATTGCGAAGCTGTATATCTTGAGAGCGCCAACTAGCGCTTTCGAGGGGTGACATTAGTCGAAGGTCTCTCTTGCAACAATAACAATGCCGTGTGCCGCAGTGCCAACCGATGCAGCGCGTAGTTATGAGATGGGCTCAATTTCTTTGACAGCCTCGGCAGCGAGGTGGCGTGTTGGCTTACCATTCTCATTGCGCGGAATTGCACCAGAAACATAGATCCGCTTGGGGACCCGCGAAGGGCCAAATTTTGTGGAAATGGCGTTGCGAATATCTTCGGCTATCTCCTTGGCGTTTCTGTCTGTTTCGTGTGAGAGCACGACCGCGAGTTCTTCGATCATGCTCGCTCCCGATTGTAAAAAACAAATGCCATCTACGACGCCCGGAACCGCCTGAACGGTCATGTCGATCGCTTCGGCGCTTATTTTGGTGCCGCCGATGCTGATTTGATCGTTGACGCGACCGATCACATGCAGATCTCCAGACTGAGAGAGATAGCCGGTATCGCCTGGGTAGAACCAGCCATTGCGAAACGTCTTTCTGCTCGTTTCCGGGTCGCCGATGTAACCCGTTGCTTGCCCGGGCGCGCGCAAACGAACGATGCCGACTTCGCCACGCGGAAGCTGTGCGTCGTTTTCATCAACGATTTCAAGCGAGACGGATTCCCCGGGAGGTCCGGCCGATCCATCCGTGATTGCCGCGGGCGTCACGGTTTTCGAACATGCAACACCTGCTTCGCTCGAACTGTAGACATTCCTTACAGCATCGAAGCGCTTGAACAGTGCTTCATAGAGCTTCGGGCTTGAAATGCCTCCGGCGACTGCCATGCTGTGAATCTTCGACTTGCTGTTTGCAAAGCGCCTGCAAAGCGTATCGAAGTGTGCTGGCGAGCCGGTCAAATAGTTCGCCCCAGCAGCAACAAGAAAATCGAAATCGTTTCCGAAGATCACCGTTCCGCCACGCACGAGAATGCGAAGAGTCGCAAAAAGGCTGATGACGGAAAGCGACATCGAAAGGCAGCCGCCAACGATCCGCTCATTTGGCGGCACATCGAACGGGTATTCCAAACGCTGAGATGCGCCGCGAGCGGTAATAGGAATGAACTTTGAGCTCCCGGTCGTCCCAGACGATTGCGCGATCATCCACACATCATCTGGCGAGGCGAAGCCGGCAAAACGAAACTGTGTTTCGTTCCTGGGGAGTTCCGCCCATTGCGACTCCAATTGAAGCGCTATGGCGTTTGGCGGCGGAACGACGCGATCAGCATGCACGACATGGGTGATATGAAGCTGCGCTTCCGCTATCGCCGCTTTCGACGCGTGAACCCAACCGGAACCTACCATCGCACACGCCAACGATAGCGCCACGTTCGCCAGCGGGTTTCGTGCATCTATCGCGACAAGCGAAGATCGAGTGACGCCATGATGACGAAGGCGCAACGCATAGGCCAACGTCAGCAGACGGAACCGTTCGTAAGTAAGTTCATGCTTGCCGGACTTCAGCGCTGTGCCGGCCGGATTGGCTTGCGCAACAGAGAAAATCTGCTGCACGAGATTGGTATTGACGTCCAACATCAACTACCGGATGCCGATATTCCCAGGCACTCTTATCGCAATATCTGCCGCTATCCAACGCAACGATCTACTGGCAATTGAGAATGTGCTGGTGCACCCGACAGGATTCGAACCTGTGACCTCTGCCTTCGGAGGGCAGCACTCTATCCAGCTGAGCTACGGGTGCGTTGA
>Ga0265340_10001164_pt1 | contig 15061 bp, 14 predicted proteins | sample 4CB225metaG_FD_202082 | JGI IMG/M metagenome (GOLD analysis project Ga0265340, IMG submission 202082) | Rhizosphere microbial communities from Carex aquatilis grown in University of Washington, Seatle, WA, United States - 4-CB2-25 metaG | ecosystem: Host-associated > Plants > Roots >...
GATCTTTGTGTCGGTTTACCGCAGCTACCGGCGGGTGCGGGCCGGCGGCGTGTACGTTGAGGAGGATCTCGACCTTCTGCTCAACAACCGCGGCTTCCTGGCGCGCATCTTCCGGCCCCTGTTCCGGCTGGTGACCAGGAGCTGGCACATGTTCCCGCTGGGCTTCCTGTTCGGTCTCGGGTTCGACACGGCGACCGAGGTGGCAATGTTCGGGGTATCCGCAGCCCAGGCGGCCAAAGGCATTCCGTTCGAGGCGATCCTCGTTTTCCCGGTGCTGTTCGCGGCGGGCATGTCGCTGGTCGATACCACCGACGGCGTGATGATGCTCGGCGCCTACGACTGGGCGTTCGTCAAGCCGATGCGCAAGCTCTACTACAACATGACGATCACGCTGGTGTCGGTCGCAGTCGCGCTGGTCATCGGCGGCATCGAGGCGCTCGGCCTGATCTCCGACAAGCTCGGGCTCGCCGGCGGTTTCTGGGACGGCGTCGGCGCCCTCAACGACAATTTCAACAACCTCGGCTTCGTCATTATCGGTCTGTTCTTCGCCGCGTGGGCAATCTCCTTCGCCATTTACAAGGCGAAGGGGCTCGATCGTGTCGAGGTCGTCACCGCGACGCGATAGTGAGAGACGATCGCGGCAGGTCGACACGTTGGCGCCCGGCATTCATTGCCGGGCGCTTCACTCAGGGGAACGCGCCGTGGGGCGGGCGAATCCGCTGGCGCGCGTCGGCGGGAGCTTTGGCGATAGCGCCGGCTTCGATGCCCTGGATGGCCACCTGCATTGCATCGGCGGTCGAACGCGCATTGGCGTAGGCGGCGTCCAGTTTCGCCGGGTCGAAAGGCTCGGTGCGCATGGCCTCGAAAACGGCACGGCGAGCGTCGCGCAAGGCGTCGAACTTCTCGCGCAGGCCGCCCTGGTTGTCGCGCGCTTCCTCCATGATCTCGTGCTGGATTTCCGGCGGATAGGGGCGGGCGATCATGGCCACGACGTGCCCGAAATCATCGCCCGGCGGGGGGCCGCGAAGGCGGCCGAGCACGACGCCGGCGACGAGCACATTGAGGGCGAGCGAGACCAGGAGCGCTGCCGCGAGTACCCATGCGAGCGGGCCGCGAATGATCACAACAGGTCTCCGAGCGCCCCGGTCGATTGCGACGAACCGCTGTCGCCGAAGATCAGGCTGGCGACGGCGTCCTCGCCCTGGGCTGAAGTCGTGGTCGGAAGCGCCACGCCGATGGCATAGCCGGTGACCAGGAACATCATCATGGCCGCACCCGCCCAGGCGACAAAGCGGCGGGTCGGCTTCACGACCGCCTCGTGGCCTCCACGGTGCGCAAGGTTCGCCATGATACCGCCGACGAAGGCGGCATCGAGCACCAGCGGTTCAACCGCCACGGCGAGTGCGCGGTCCAGACGCGCCGCGACGCGACCGAGGTCGGCGGCGGTGCGATTTTCCGCAATCAGCGCTTCGGCGCCGGCGCGGATGTCGGCCGGCCAGTGGCCAAGATTGCCGCCGTAGCGGTCAAGTCCCCTGGTGAATTCGTCGATGGTCATCGCCCCTCACTTTCCGCGGGTAGTTCCATTTCTGCAAGACGGGTTCTGAGCGTCCTGCGGGCCCGCACCAGAAGCTGTTCGACGGCGCCGACCGAAAGACCAAGCACCGCGCCGATTTCCGCATTGGTCTGCTGGCCATTTGCCGCCAGCAGAATTGCCGCGCGCTGGCGCGCCGGCAGGTCTTTCAAGAGGACCGCGACGCGGCCGAGATCATCCTTTTCTGCCAGAGTCGATTCGGCATCCCGGGCTGGATCGGCGACGTCGACGGCAAATTCCAGTCCGAAAAAGCGCCTCAGCTTCTTGCGGCGCTCGCCGTCGATGCCGCGATTCATCGCGATCCGCGTCAGGTAGGCGGAAAGCGGCGGGCCGCCCGGCTGCCACTTCCGCGCCGTCTTCCAGAAGCTGACGAAGGTATCCTGGACGATGTCGTCGGCTTCCGCCGCACCGCCGGAGAAACGCATCGCCAGCGCCCGCAGCCGCCCCCCATGGCGGCGGACGATCTCGCTGAACGCGCGGTTGTCGCCCCCGGCAACGCGCAGTGTCAGCGCTTCATCCGTTTCGTCTGCGATGCTCGATGCTGCCACGAGTGGTTCGCCGGTCGCCGTCCGCAGTATGCCGGCGGTTGCCGGGCGAGCCATCATCGGGAACATTGCGGCCGGGGCAAGCACTTTGCTCATCCGTTGCCTGCTCCGGCCATCGTGTCGTCCGCCTTCGGGTTATGCCCGCGCCGCGCTTACTGCTGCGGGGCCGGGGCCGGCGCCGGCAGCTGCGGGGCGCCGTTCTGGAACTCGTCCGGCGTGATCACGCCGTCGCCGTTCTTGTCGAGGCTGGCGAAGTTCGAAGGATCGCCGGCCGGCGGGGGAGCCTGGTTGTCGCCGAGTTCGGCCGGCGGCTGACCCTGATCCGGGCCGTTCTGCAGCTGGCCCTGACGCCAGTCGGGGCGCCAGTCAGGACGCTGGTGATGCCCGTCCATGCCGAAGCGGCCGAAGTGCGGGCCGGGGCCCGGGCCATGGCCCATGAAGCGACCCATCTCCCCACCGGGACGGCCGCCACCCATGAACGGGAGCGCCTTGTCGAGCTCGTCCTGCGTGATCTTGCCGTCGCCGTTCGTGTCGAGCGCGGCGAAGACGGCCTTGGCGAACGCATTGAACTCGTCCTGATCGATCGCGCCGTCGCCGTTACGGTCGAGGAGGTTGAAGAGAATCTTTTCGCGCAGCGGTGCCGGCGGCTGGCCGGGCATGGCGGGCCCGGCAGTGCCCGGGGCGGTGGTGGCCGGGGCGGGTATATTGGCGGCCGTGGTCGCCTGGTCGGCGAACACCGGCACGATCGCGGTAGAACCAGCGAGCGCGGCCGCGAGAATAAGGACTTTGGGGGACATTGGCGGGTTTCCTTTGGGCAACTTTTGTGGGGGCTTGGGGGCTCAGAGCGCCGGCCCATCGGCGTCCTGTATCGTCATCACGCGGGAGGGTGGCATCCCCTACGCCGCGCTCCGCGTGACAGAGGTCCCTGCGGGCGCTATTCGAGAGGCGTCAGTGCACCGATCCAAGGCCCCGCATGCCGAATCCGCAGACCGACGCGCCACTGTGGCGTCCCGATCCCGCCCGCATCGCGGGTCTTCCACTCACCGCTTTCACGGCCGAGGCGGAGCGGCGCACGGGCCGGAAGTTTCCCGACTATGCTGCGCTGCACATGTGGTCGGTCGAGGATCCCGGCGCGTTCTGGGAACTGGTCTGGGATTTCGCCGGCGTGATCGGCGACAAGGGACCCGGCCCCTACCTCGTCGATGACGGTATGCCGGGCGCGCGCTTCTTCCCGGAGGCGCGTCTGAACTTCGCCGAGAACCTGCTCAGGCGAAACGACGACGGCGAGGCCATCGTCTTCCGCGGCGAGGACGGGGCCACCCGCCGCCTGACGTGGGCCGAACTTCAGGCGCTGGTCTCGCGCGTGCAGCAGATGCTGGCGAACGCCGGGGTCGGCGTCGGCGATCGCGTGGCGGCCTACCTGCCCAACATCCCCGAGGCCATCGCCGCGCTGATCGCCACCGCGTCGCTCGGTGCGATCTGGTCGTCGGCGTCTCCGGATTTCGGCGTCGACGGCGTGGTCGACCGGTTCGGGCAGATTGCGCCGACCGTCTTCATCGCGACCGACGGTTATCGCTACGCCGGCAAGGAGATCGATCTTGCCGACAAGGTGCGGGCAATCGTGCCGCGTCTGGGTGGCAGCGTCCGCCGCATCGTCGTCGTGCCGGTGATTGGCCGCGCCGGGGAACTGGTGGCGAGCCTCCCCGAGGCGCTCACGCTCGACAACGCGCTCTCGCCCTACGCGGCGCGGCCGGTGACTTACGTGCGGCTGCCGTTCAACCAGCCGCTGCTCATCCTGTTCTCGTCGGGCACGACCGGTGTGCCGAAGTGCATCGTGCATTCGGCCGGCGGCGCGCTGCTGCAGCTCATCAAGGAGCATCGCCTGCACTCGGCGATCGGCGAGGGCGACCGCGTCTTCTACTTCACGACGCTGGGCTGGATGATGTGGAACTGGCTCGGCGTTGCGCTGGCGTCCGGCGCGACGCTGATGCTGTTCGACGGCTCGCCGTTCCATCCCGGGCCCGAGGTGCTGTTCGACTATGCCGAGAAAGAGCGCTTCACGTTCTTCGGGACGTCGGCAAAATTCATCGACGCGGTGAAGAAGGCCGACTACCGGCCGGCGGATCGCCACGATCTTTCGGCGCTGCGGACGATATCCTCGACCGGTTCGCCGCTGGCACCCGAGAGCTTCGATTTCGTCTACGACGCGATCAAGCGCGACGTGCACCTGGCGTCGATCTCGGGCGGCACCGACATCGTGTCCTGCTTCGTACTCGGCGTGCCCAGCCTGCCGGTGTGGCGCGGCGAGATCCAGGGTGCCGGCCTCGGCATGGCGATGGGTGTCTACGATGGCGATGGCAAGCCGATGCGGCTCGGGAAGGGGGAGCTCGTGTGCACGCGCGCGTTCCCGTCGATGCCGGTGGGCTTCTGGAACGATCCCGACGGCGCGCGCTATCGCGCGGCCTACTTCGAACGCTTCCCCGGCATCTGGTGCCACGGCGATTTTGCCGAATGGACCGAGCACGGCGGCATTGTCATTCACGGCCGCTCCGATGCCACGCTGAACCCTGGCGGCGTGCGCATCGGCACCGGCGAAATCTACCGGCAGGTCGAGCAGGTGCCCGAGGTGATCGAGGCGCTTGCCGTCGGACAGGACTTCGACGGCGATGTCCGCGTCGTCCTGTTCGTGCGCCTGCGTGAAGGAGCGAGCCTCGACGAGCCGCTGCTGAAGCGCATCAAGACGCAGATCAGGACCGGCGCCAGTCCGCGCCACGTGCCGGCGAAGGTGGTGGCGGTGGCGGACATTCCACGCACCAAGTCGGGCAAGATCGTCGAGCTCGCCGTGCGCGAGGTCGTGCACGGCCGGCCGGTGAAAAACATCGAGGCGCTGGCTAATCCCGCGGCGCTTGACCTATTCCGAGACCTGCCGGAGCTGCGCGAGTAGTCGCGCCCTTAACCTCCCCCTCGAGGGGAGGGTTGGGTCGCGGTATTCAACTCGCGAGCACGCGGGTCGTCGGAAAGGTAATCCTGATCAGCGTGCCCTGGCTCGGCGCGCTGTCGATCGCGAAGGCCGCGCGGTTGGCCTCGATCAGCGCCTTGGTCAGCGGCAGGCCGAGGCCGGTCCCCTGGTCACGGTTGTCGCGCGCGCCGGCGACCTGACGGAACGGCTTCATCGCGGTTTCGATGTCCTTCTCGTTCATGCCGATGCCGGTGTCGCGCACCTTCACGACCACTTCGCCGTTCGCCTCCAGTGTGGAAGAGACGATCACCTGACCGCCAGGACGGGTGAACTTGACCGCGTTGGAAAGCAGGTTGAGCAGAATCTGGCGCAGCGAGCGCGGATCGGCGACCACGCTCGGCACATCGGCGGCAAGCGCCGTCCGGATGATGATGCGCTCGCGGTTCGCCTGCGGCTGCATCAGCGCGACGCACTCCTGGATGGCGGGGTTGACCGGGACCGCCTCGAAGGCGAGGTCGACCTTGCCCGCCTCGATCTTGGAGAGATCGAGCAGGTCGTTGATCAGGCTCATCAGGTGCCCGCCGGAGACGTGAATGTCGCGGAGATATTCGCGGTAGCGCTCGTTGCCGATCGGGCCGAAACGCTCGCTCGCCATGACTTCGGAGAAGCCGATGATCGCGTTCAGGGGCGTGCGGATCTCGTGGCTGATCTTGGCAAGGAAGTCGGACTTCTGGGTGTTGGCGGTCTCGGCGGCCCGGCGCGCGGCGACCAGTTCCTCCTCGACGTTCTTCCAGTGGGTGATGTCGCGGAGCACTGCGCAGAATTTTTCCGACGTGCCGATGCGGCCCATCGTCATGAACAGCGGGATCAGCCCGCCGGACGGCGTGCGGCCAATAACCTCGCGGCCGTCGTTGAGCACGCTCGCTACCCCGTTGGCGACCAGCCCGTCGAGGTAGTCGAGCGCCGCCTTCTGGCTCTCGTCGGCGAGCAGGTCGGTAAAGTAACGCTCGAAATACTGGCTGGCATCGACACCGAAGAGCGCCTCGGCGGCGCGGTTCATGCTCTCCATCTTGCCGCGGCGGTCGATCACGATGACGCCGTCGGTGGCGGTGTCGAGGATCGCCTCCAGTTCGTCGGCGCGCGCCTCGCTGTCAGCCAGCGCGGCGACCAGCGACTGGTCGCGATCGACCGCAGCCAGCGCGAGCATGAGCGCGGTCGCGCCGGCAAACGGGACGGCGTGCAGCCACGCCTTCACCGGGATCGTCGTGCCGTCGGCGCGGGCGGCGATGACGTTGCCCTCGGCGGCGCCCGCCGCCGCTCCCTCGCTGCCGGGGAAGACCGCGTCGGCGCCGCCCGCCGCGACGAAGGCTCCCGGCGAGTCGTATCCGAGGAGGTCGAGCAACGTGCGATTGGCAAACAGCGTGCGCCCGTCGCGAAAGACAACGATGCCAACCGGCAGACGGTCGATCAGGCGGGCGTCGAGGTTCTCTCCCTGCGGCGCGGTCCTGGTCTGGTCCGCTGTCTCGCGCGGTGCCGGCCCCGGCGCCAGAGCGGCGAGGTCAGCGATGCCGCGACTGCCCAGCGCCTCGGCGATGCGGCGGAAGGCGTCGCGCTCGTTGCCGGAAAGCTGCTCAGATGGCGGGCGCGCGATATCGGCGCTCGGCAGGCGCACCACATTGGACGGCGGCTGGGCCGGTCGCTGCGGTTCGGGCGGCGGCGATGCGGTGGCGGCTTCGGCGGCAGGTGCCGGTTCTGCTGTGAGCGGCGGTGTGGCCGATGGCGGCTGGTCGTGGGCGCGTGGGGCTGGCTCATGCGCGCCGGTCGAGGCCGGCGCTTCGCCAACCCCGGCCGCCGGTCTCACATCTTCGGTTAGCGCGGCCGCTAGCGCGTCCGCCTCAGGCTTGGACACCAGCGGGGCGGCGTCGACGCTGATCGCCGCCGGTACTTCAGGCGGCGTGGTGAGGCTGAGCGACGCGACATGCGGCAGCTTCCGATATGGTCGAATGAGCCCGAAGCCGTGCCAGCCGCCGGTGTGAGCGTCGGGCATGGCGGTGAGCTCGACCTCCACCCCGCCGCTCGTCGCTGCGGGCCACGGCAGTCGTGCCGAGAAGCCCGCGCCAGTCGCCAGCGCTCGGGTAATGGTGTCGCCCTCGGCGCCGAACGCATCGGCCAGTTCGGTCCAGTAGTGCCCGGCGAGCGCACCGTTCTCCGCGCCGACTCTGCTGCCGAGCTCGGTCCCGACCGACACGAAACAGCCTTGCCGGTCGAGCGTGAAGGTGAAACGGGGAGCCGCGATCTCGGCGGGCGGGCTCGTGAGGATGTCAGGGATGACAGGCACGGCGGGCGCCGTCTGCGGCGCGGGGGGCTCGGTGGGCGCAGCTGTCGGGGACGCTGCCGGCGCCGGCATTTCGGGCGCGGGCTCGTGATCTGCCGAAGCCTCGGACGTCGCAGCGACGAGCACCAGGCTCTGCGCATCGGCCGAGAACACGACGGCATCGACGTCGATGCGCTGCCCGCGCTGCCGCCACCTGTCGCTGACGTACCCCGTTGCAGAGGCGCGCGCGGCTTCGGCCAGATCGCGCGCCTCGCCGGCATCGAGCAGTCGTCCGTCGTTGTCGCCCGTCGCCAGTACGCGCCCGTCGGCATCAAGGATGGCGACCTCGCTGTCATGCGAAGCCATGACGGAGGCGAGGCGTTCGGCACGTGCGCGCAGCGACTGCGACGGCGATCCAGCCATGGCGACGGCAAGCACCGCGCGCTCGTCGCCGCGTAGGTTCAATCGCTGGCAGGCGGCGGTGAGGGTGATGCTGTTAACGCCGCCGCCGAAGCGCAGCACCTCGAGACGCGGATGATCGGTGGGCAGAACTCTGGAAAGGCGGGCGAGTTGTGCCTTCAGCGGATTGAGATCGGTGAAGCGGCGGGCGAAGAGGTCGGCAAGATTTTCGGCATCCAGAGCCGAGGTCGCGGCGGCGTTCGCGAAGAGCACGCGCGAACCATCCGACGCGAACACGAACGCCGGCCGCGGATCGAGCAGCGTCGCGCCGACCGCCGGCAATGCAGCCAGCCCAAAAAAGGAAGACCTGCTCCCGTCCATCCGCTCGCCTGTCTGACGCAACCCCTGGCGGCGGCCCCCGCAGAGTTCTGTTACAGCCGAAATCCGAAGCGGTCCACGCTTGCTGCCGGGGGCCGCGGACAATCTCCGCCGTTGCGGTTAATCGTCCACGAGGTTGGCCCCGCGCCTTCGAACTCCTATAAGTGAGGGCGGGCGAGGGGACATAAGCCAAGCGTACACGGAGGAAAGCACGCATGCAGCCGACACGCTTCGAAATCCCCGAACAAATGCGTCAGATGGCGGAACAGACCGTCGGACAGGCGAAGAAGGCCGTCGAGCAGCTGTTCGACGCCACCCAAAAGGCCGTCGCCAGCGCCGAGGGGTCGACCAGAACGACCGGTGATGCCGTCGCCGACCTGTCGCGGCAGTCGCTGGCCTTCATCGAGGAGAACATCTCGGCGTCGTTCGAACTCGCGCAGCGACTGACGCAGGCGCGCACGGTCGAGGAAATGGCGGCCCTGCAGCAGGAATTCCTGCGCCGACAGATGGCGGCCGCCAGCGAACAGGGCAAGGCGCTGGGCACCATGGCCGGCCGCGCTGCCAGCGACATGACCAGAGGGACGGTCAAGAAGTAGGCAGAATTTCCGGCAATTATGGTGCGGTGCAAAATTCTTGTTGCATTGCACCATACGCTGGATTATCTAGGGGCCATCGGGTGGATGTGCCGGGCTTGGGTCACGGTGTGACTTGGCTGGCGGCGCGCGATCCCAAGGAGAAGTCACTCTCGATCCGAGGATTGCCTGTATCATGACCACGACCAACAGTGCCAAGAAGGGGCCGAAGTTCGCCAGCGCGCCGTTCGAAGCGTTCAGCTTCCCGACGACCAGCTTCGAAGTTCCGGCCGCCGTTCGCGACTTTGCCGAGAAGTCGGTTTCCCAAGTTCGCGATGCTTATGACAAGATGAAGGGCGCCGCTGATGAAGCGAGTGCGCTCGTCGGCGAGACCTTTGAAACTGCCCGCGAAGGTACTTTCGCGATGGGCGTCAAGGCGGTTGATGCCGCCAAGACCAACAGCGACGCCTCGTTTGCGTTCGCGCGCGATCTGTTCGGCGCCAAGACGGTTTCCGACGTGATCGAGCTGCAGAGCGCCTTTGCCCGCAGCCAGTTCGACGCCTTCACCTCGCAGTTCAAGGAATTCCAGTCGATGGCCGAAAAGCTGGTCACGGCGACGACCAAGCCGGTCAGCTCCAAGGTCGAGAAGACCGTCAAGGAATTCAAGGTCGTCGGCTAACGCCGCAACCAGCAGAAAATAGAACGGCCCGGAACATTCCGGGCCGTTTTCATTTGGACTGCCGACAGGCTTGAACGTTTCAGGCTTTGCTCATAGGTTCCGGCCGCGAAAAGCGTGCAGCTGTAGCTCAGTTGGTAGAGCGGCGGATTGTGGATCCGTAGGTCGTTGGTTCAAGCCCAACCAGCTGTACCAGTTCAGCCCATCGCCAGCATGGCGTCAGCGGCCATGCCAGCTCCGCGGCGGGCGATGGCGTGGATGTCGCCGCGCTTGACACCGATGTCGGTGAGTTCGCGGTCGGAAAGACGCGTCAGCGCGTCGTGGATCTGGCGATACTTTAACCAGGGGTGGGGATTCTTGCAGGGGTCAGCGGGCATGGTGATTGCCTCTCCGTGTCAGCCTCGGCCGCGATATAAGCGAACTTGGCAGCCGCCGTCAGAGAGCCTATTGCATTGCAGCGCTGCGATTGCTGCAACGCAGCATGTTCAAAGCTGAACGGTATTCTGTCCACCAATGTGTGCCTTGTGGCCCCGATTCGCTGCCTTAGAACAGTTCCTTTGTGCGGCTGGGCAATTGTGGAAGGCAGTGGCTGTAGTTAGTGTCGCAGTACCGGATCGCGACTCAGGGCGCGGTCCAATGGTCGCTGGTCGGAAGGTGCGGAATGGAGAATGTCATGCGCCTCAGTAAGGTCGGCTACTACTCCGAATACGTCGTCTATCCCGTCCTCTCGGCAGGCCTGCTTGCAACGGCGGCCTGGCGTTATCCCGGCCGTGCCGGCATCCTGGCGGCGACGTTCATCGGCGGCGTGGCGCTGTGGACGCTGGTCGAGTATCTGCTGCACCGCTTCATCCTCCACCACGTTCCCTACATCAAGGAGATGCACGACGCGCATCACCACGATCAGGCTGCGCTGATCGGGACGCCGGTTTGGCTCAGCCTCCTGATATTCGTGGCGTTCGTGTTCGCGCCGCTGTGGCTGCTCACCGATCCGGTGATCACGGCGGGCGTCAGCGCCGGCATGGTGATTGGCTATTTTCTGTACGGCGCGGCGCATCACATCATCCATCATTGGGACGTGAAGGCGGGCGGGTTGGGCTATAAGCTCAAGCATCGCCACGGGCTGCACCACCACTACTCCGAGAACGGAAACTTCGGCGTCACGACCGGTTTCTGGGACGTCGTTTTCGGCACCGACATCCAGCGGCGCCTGCGGGCCGAGAAGGCGCAAGCCAAGCGCGGCTAGCTCCCGCCGGTTTTCGCCGGCGGGCCGTCGACCGGCGGCAGCTGTTTCAGGTAGGCGACGATCGCTTTCAGATCCGCTTCCGGAAGGTGAGCGAGGTTCTGCTGAACGTCGCTCATCGCGCCGGTGAAGTCGCTGCCGAGTTCGAGTTCGTCGAGAAGATCGCCGGCCGACCTGTCGCCGATGCCATTTTTCCCCGGCGTCAGGTTGGCGGCGCGGCCGCGGCCACCGTCCGGGCTCGGCGCCCCACCCAGATGATGGCTCCAGTCGAGACCGCCCAGTCCAAAAAGCAGTCGCGGCGTGTGGCACTCGTTGCAGTGCCCCGGTCCTTCGACAAGGTACGCGCCGCGGTTCACGTCCGGCGATCTGGCGGGGTCGGGGGCGAACGTCCTGCCGTCGAGGAAAAGCACCTTCCAGAGTCCGATGCCGCGCCGGATGTTGAGCGGGAAGGGGAGTTCGTTCTCCCGGTTCTGGTGTCTGACCGCCGGCAAGGTGTCGAGGAACGCCTTGAGGTCGGCCAGGTCGGCCACCGGCATGCGCTGATACGAGGTGTACGGAAACGCCGGGTAGAGGTGGGTTCCGTCCGGTGCCAGCCCGCGCTTCATGGCGTTGACGAAGTCGAGCAGTGACCAGCGGCCGATGCCGGTCTCCGGGTCAGGCGAAATGTTGGGCGGATAGAATGTGCCGAATGGCGTCTTCAGCGGGATTCCGCCGGACAGAACCGGTTTGCCGGAGGACGCGGCGTCGGGCGCGGCATGGCACGACACGCATCCCCCCGCCCAGAACAGCCGCTCGCCGTTCGCCACATCGGGAGCATGTTGGGGGAGGGACGTGGCGGTGAGCGGCGCAGGGGCGCTCAATATCCATAGAGCGCCGCAGACGACGACCGCGGCCGCTCCGAGCCCTCTCAGCCAGTGGCCCAGGCGCATCGCATTCTCCGAGTTTGCTCCGTGTGGGGCACACGCCCCTAGCGGCTAACACCCGAGGTGCGGAGTTTCGTCAGCATCTTCTGGAAATTCTCGCTGAGACGCTGTTCGATCTCGGGGCGCTTTTCGATCTTCGCGATCAGCATGCCGGCCGCTTCGATGGTCGAAAGTCCTTCGCGCCGGGGCTCCCGGCGCAAGGTACCGTAGAGCGAGGGCCGCTTCGGGTTCAATGCGACGCGGTGTGCCTTCAGCACCCAGGGGTTTCTCCACCAGAGCGCCTTGGCCTGACTCCATGTGCCGTCAAACACGACAATTCCTTCAAGATGGGCCAGGCCGGAATCCCGGTCGTCCACCGGCTTGCCCTTGCGGTCGAGCATCATCACCTCGCGGCCCGACGGGAAATCCTTCGGACGCAGGGCGCCCAGATAGAGCACGGCCCAGCGCTTGGGGTCGGCCTGCCGACCGAGCGCCTTCGAAAGGCTTGGCCACGACAGTCCAATCCGGTGCGTGGCTCGCTTCAGGCTGACGACCGCCAGCCGCGCCGTGCCGAGCGCCTTATCCTGTTCCTGCGGATGCTGCAGCACGAGAAGTTCGACGCGGTTTTCGACCGGCACGATCTCATTGCAGACCGACAGGGACATCGGCTTGCCGCAGAGCGGGCAGATTTCCTCCGCGGCCAGCGGATCGCTGGCGGGGAGCGCTGTTTTGGTCGTTGGGTTCACGCGGCGCACTTCTCCACGGGGATCGGGGTGAACCCATACACTTTCACGTGAGCGCACGGGAGATCGTTAAAGATTTAGCGAAAATTGACCAATTGCAGGATCGTCGGCGAATCGGCGTGTCCCATGATTGCGCTTTCTTAATATCTGCGGGGCCACCCTCGTGTTGAGTCGGCGCTGACATCGTGGAGGAGTCTGCCGTGGTAGCATTCGACGCCCTGTCGAGGGACGCTTCGGCATCCAGCGAGACGCGAAGCGACGCTACAGCGCCGGCGTGGGCGTGGCTGCGCCTTGGCCTCGCCGGGAAGATCGTTCTGCTCAAACTTTCGTTTGCGCTGATTATCGCGGCTGCAGTCGCCGTCTTCGTCTCCGGCACCACGATTCATTTTCTGGTTCAGGGACAACAGGAAGACCTGAACGCGACGGTAAGGATCGCGAAGACCCGTGTGTCGGCTCAATTCGATGCCGCAGGGCGCGATACGCTCTTCCTGCTCCAGGCGCCGGCGATGCAAGGCTTCGTTCGCGCCGCGTCCGAAGGTGCATTCGATCCGGTGGACGGTTCTTCGCTGACTTTGACCCGCACACGCGCCGGCGAACTCTTCGCCGCGCTGCTTAGCGCGCGGCCGACCTACGCGGCGATCCACTTCATCGACCGCAACGGGTACGACGCGATTGAAGCCGAGCGCGGGAGCGACGGCACAATCGCCGCGCTGCCGCCGAGCGACCTGACCGTGCAGAAGCAGCAGCCCTATTTTGCCGGGGCGGTGGACCTGGCGCCGGGGACTGTTTACGTCGCCGGCGTTGACCGCGCGGGCGGGCAGGACCAGTCGCGTCCGCTGGTCGCGCGGCTATCGATCGGAGCCTTCGATGCCGCCCACAAGCTGATCGGCGTCATCGTCCTCAGCATCGACGCCAACAAGCTGTTCAAGGCGGCTGCCGATGTGGTCGGGTCGGGCGCCCTTACGTTCGTGGCCGACGAACACGGCGACTATCTTGTCCGCCCGAACGCCGCGACGGCCTCGGCGCTCGATCTGGGCAAGCCGTCGCGCATCCAGGACGACTATCCGGGGCTCGCGGGGTTGGTGAATGGCGGGGAGGATTCCTACTCTCTGGCGAAGCGCAGCGGATCAAGGGCGACCCTGTTCAGCGCCGGCGCGGTCCCATTCAATGCCCTTCGTCCCTCGCGTCGCCTGATCGTCGCGGCCGAGAAGGCGATTTCGGTTTCTTACTGGGAGATGTTCTCGAACGCCTGGCCGATCGCCGGATTATCGGCGCTCGTTCTGCTTCTGAGCGGTGCGACGGCGCTGGTGCTTCTTCGGCTCCTGGTGGTGCCGCTGCAGCGCATCCGCGCGGTCGCGGTCGCCGTCGCCGACGGCCGGCAGGGACTGGCATCCGACGCTCTCAGCCAACGCAACGACGAGATCGGCGATCTTGCCAAGTCGATCAACTTCATGTCGCGGGCGATCAGCGAGCGGGAGGGCCGGCTGACCGCGCAGGCTGCGGAGCTGAGGCGCTCCAATCAGGATCTGGCACAGTTCGCCTATGTCGCCTCGCACGACCTCCAGGAGCCGCTGCGCATGGTGAGCAGCTACCTCGAGCTGCTCAGCCGGCGCTACAAGGGCAAGCTCGACCAGGAGGCCGACGAGTTCATTGGCTTTGCGGTTGATGGCGCAACGCGCATGAAGCGCCTGATCAACGATCTGCTTGGCTATTCGCGGGCCGGGAATACGCCGCTGAAGTGGCAGCGCGTCGACGTGGCCAAGGCGCTCGGCGCCGTGCGCGCTTCGTTGGCCCCGCGCCTCGACGAAACCGGCGGCAGCATCGACGTCGGGCCGATGCCGACGGTGACCGGCGACGCGTCGCAGCTCGAGCGCGTGTTCCAGAACCTGATCGACAACGCGCTGAAGTACAACGCGTCCGGCAAACCCCGGATCCGTGTCAGCGCCGCCAGCACGGAGGCCGGCTGGAAGTTTGCCGTTGCCGACAACGGCATCGGCATCGACGTGCGCTTCAAGGATCAGATTTTCGAAATCTTCAAGCGTCTGCACGGGCGTGACCAGTATTCCGGCACTGGCATCGGGCTGGCTGTCACCAAGCTGGTCGTCGAGCGCCACGGCGGCCAGATCTGGGTTGAACCCGGTACCGAGGGCGGCTCGGTATTCTATTTCACCATACCCGAGGCGAGGACGGACGGATGAGCGAAGCGGTCGAGATTCTCCTGGTCGAAGACAATCCCGCCGACGTTCGTTTGACGGTGGAGGGGCTGCGCGAGGCGCGGATCGCCAACAATCTGAGTTCGGTGATGGACGGAGACAGCGCCGTCGAGTTTCTGCAGCGGAAGGGGCGCTATGCCAGTGCGCCGCGTCCGGACCTCATTCTGCTTGACCTTAACCTGCCCGGTGTGGATGGGCGATCGGTCCTCAAATTCATCAAGGAGGATCCCAGCCTCAAGGTGATCCCGGTGGTCATCATCACCTCGTCGGATGCCGAGTCCGACATCATCAGGTCCTACGAGTCCCACGCCAATTGCTTCATCTCGAAGCCGATCGACTTCCAGGGGTTCTGCAACGTCATTCGATCGCTTGAGAACTTTTGGTTTACTGTTGTGCGCCTACCTTAGCGTGTGGAAGCGTCCTGGGCCTCCAATCCCTGATTGCGCGAAGCGATAGATGAACGACGACACCGGGCACCAGCTCGCAGTTCTGTTGGTCGAGGATAACCTCGGCGATCGTCGACTTGCCG
>Ga0265340_10001165_pt1 | contig 15059 bp, 14 predicted proteins | sample 4CB225metaG_FD_202082 | JGI IMG/M metagenome (GOLD analysis project Ga0265340, IMG submission 202082) | Rhizosphere microbial communities from Carex aquatilis grown in University of Washington, Seatle, WA, United States - 4-CB2-25 metaG | ecosystem: Host-associated > Plants > Roots >...
TGAACGTTCGATGAAATTGAATCAACTGTTAACAATCTGCGGGGTCGCCGCTGCTCTGATGTTGAGCGCCGGCACTGTCTCCGCGCAAAATGACAACGGTGGAAACGGCGGTGGCGGTGGCGGCGGTTTCGGCGGCGGCCGCAACCGCGGGAATTTTGACCCGGCCCAAATGCAGCAGCGCATGCTGGATCGTTTCCGTCAGGACCTTAACTTCACCAACGACACCGATTGGAACGCGGTTCAGCCGCTCGTCCAAAAAGTGATGGACGCACGCATGGCTGTGGGATTCGGCGGCGGGCGGTTCGGACGCGGCGGGCGCGGTGGTCAGGGCGGTCCGGGAGGCGGGCCCGGCGGATTAGGCCAGCCCAATCCGGAAAGGGACGCGTTGCAACAGGCCATTGATGACAATGCACCTGCCGGCCAGATAAAGGAACTGCTGGCAAAATATGAGGCTTCACAAAAAGCCAAGCAAGCCGCACTGGTCGCGGCGCAGGCCGACCTCCGCAAAGTGCTCACGGTTCCACAGGAAGCCGAGGCGACTTTGACGGGATGGCTCGACTGATCCGATTCACAAAAGAGAAGCTGACGTTTCCGTTATGACTGAAGCCGTAGTCCATGGTTCCCCGTTGAAGCAGTTGCTTGAGCGCATGGTTGCGATCAAGCAATTGTCCGCGACTGACGCGGCCGTTTTGGCCGGCGCCAAGCCTCCCGTGCAAAACGAGGAGGAGGTTCTCCGCTGGCTCGCCAAGGAATACGGCGTCGCCTACACGACGCTGGACGACGTGGAGCCGGACCGTCAGCTTCTCTCTCTTTTCCCCGCACGCATCCTCCTGAAGGAGGAATTGCTTCCTCTCAAACGTCTCAATGGCACGGTCGAAGTCGCCACCAGCCGGCTCTTCGCCACGCAGGGACTCGATGCGCTCAAGACCATGACCGGCTTGAATCTCAAGCCCGTCCTCGCCTCCAGCGAAGCGATCCAGCGCGAAATCAAAAAGCGCCTCGGCGTCGGCGCGGACACCATCGGCACCCTCGACGAGGAAAAAGGTTTTCAGGTCGTTGACGAAAACGCCGAGGACACCAACCTCGACGAAGCCGCCGAAGACGAGGCGTCCATCATCCGTTTCGTCAACCAGGTTTTGAAGGACGCCATCGAACTGCGCGCGTCGGACATCCATCTCGAACCGTTCGAGGATGAATTCCGCATCCGCTACCGCATTGACGGCGAGTTGCAGGAGGTTTCCGTGCCCGCGCAGTTGAAACGTTTCCAGCCGGCCATCGTTTCGCGCGTCAAAATCTTGAGCCATCTCAACATCGCCGAAAAACGCCTGCCGCAGGACGGCCGCATCAAGATTCGTCTCGATGACGCCGAGGTGGACATCCGCGTTTCGGTGATACCGATGCTGCACGGCGAGGCGGTCGTGATGCGTCTGCTCCGGCAAAATTCCACGCTGCGCGGTCTCGGCGAGATCGGCATGAACACGCGCGAACTGGAACATTTTCAGCACGTCCTCGGTTTGCCGCACGGAATCATTCTGGTCACCGGCCCGACCGGCAGCGGCAAAACCTCCACGCTCTACACCGCGTTGAACGAGATCAACGATGCCGTCCGCAAAATCATCACGGTGGAAGACCCGGTGGAATACCAGCTCAAGGGCGTGAACCAGATTCAGGTCAACGAAAAGTCCGGCCTCACGTTCGCGCGGGGGCTGCGCTCGATTTTGCGCCATGACCCGGACGTGATTCTCATCGGCGAAATCCGCGACGCCGAGACCGCGCAGATCGCGGTGCAGGCCTCGCTCACCGGCCACCTGGTTTTTTCCACGCTGCACACGAACGATGCGCCGGGCGCGCTGACCCGCCTCGTGGACATGGGCGTCGAGCCCTATCTCGTGGCGTCGTCGCTCGAAGCCGTGCTCGCCCAACGGCTTGTCCGCGTGCTCTGTCCGCACTGCAAACAGGCGGACACTTCCGCGACGGCGCAGGCGTTCAAGGCCAGGCTCGGCATTGCGGCCGACAAAACGATTTACAAATCCGTCGGCTGCCGCGAGTGCCGCAACACCGGATTCTTTGGCCGGCACGCCATTTTTGAATGGATGGACACCGATGAAGAAATCCGCCGGCTGATTTTGGAAAGCGCCTCGACCGACCAGATTCGCGCCGCCGCGCGCAAGGCCGGAATGCGCACGCTGGCCGAGGACGGCTGGCGTCTGGTGGCCTCCGGCGTCACAACCGTCGAGGAGGTTTTGAGCGTGACGACGGCGAAAGAAGTCGAAAGCGCGACCAAAAATCAAACCGGTGAATCCACCGCCGGCATTGCCGTGGCGCGTTAAAAATTTCCATGCCCACGTTTTCATACAAAGGTTTGCGCGCCGACGGCAAGGTTGCCGAGGGACAGCTCGATGCTCCCGGCCGGCCCGACGCGTTGCGGCAGATGGAGGCGCTGGGCCTGCGTCCGGTGAACCTCGCGGAAAAGGCTGCCGCGAAAAACGGCTCGGTTTCAAAAAATGGCGCCGGCCTGCCCGCCGGACTGGAAGGCCTGGGAAAAATTTCCTTCAAATTCGAGTCCCACAAGGTTTCGGCGAAGGAACTGGAGAATTTCACCCGGCTGCTTTCGAGTTTGCTCGCGGCCGGCGTGCCGTTGAGCCGCGCGCTGGTGATTCTGCACAAGGAAGCCTCGTCGCCGGCGTCACAGGCCAAGTGGAAGGAAATCCACGACCTGGTCGTGGACGGCATGTCGCTGGCCGACGCGATGGCGAAATCGCCGGAAACCTTTCCGCGCGTTTACGTGGCGATGGTCGAGGCGGGCGAAGCGGGTGGATTTCTCGACGTGGTGCTGGCGCAGATCGCGGAATTTCAGGCGCGCGAGAAGGACCTGAAATCGAAGGTCGTCACCGCGATGATTTATCCGTGCATCCTGTTCTGCCTCGCCCTGATCGTGCTGACCGTGCTGCTGATTTTTTTCATTCCGAAGTTCCAAAAGGTTTTTGTGAGCCTCCACGGGTCGCTGCCGTTGATTACGCAAATCATCATCGGCGCCAGCCATCTGGTGCGCTCCTACGGATTGTTCGTCGCGGTCGGCATCGTGGCCGCCGGATTTCTGGTGCGCACCTGGTTCGCGTCTGAAAAGGGCAAGCGCGTCTGGGAGGGAACCATTTTGAAAACGCCGCTGGTTGGCCCGCTCATCGCGCAATTTGCCATGGCGCGTTTCTGCCGGATGCTGGGCACCTTGATTGGCGCCGGCGTGCCGCTCGTGCATGGCCTGAATGTTTCGCGCCGCTCCATTGGCAACCAGATTCTGGTGGACGCCGTCGGCCAGTCCATCGAACGCGTGCAACAGGGTGGCCGGCTCGGCCAGAGTCTCGCGGATTGCAAACAGCTTTTTTCCGGCTCGACGCTGGAAATGATTTCCGTCGCGGAGGAAAGCGGCAAGCTCGACGGCGAACTGGTGCGCATTGCCGTCGTCACCGAAGCGGACCTGGACCGCAACCTGAAGACCGCCGTGGCGTTCGCCGAGCCGGTGATGCTCTTTTTAATCGCCGCGTTCATCGGCACGATTTTCATCGGCATGTTGCTGCCGGTGCTCTCCATGAGCGAATACATCAAATAAAATCAACCACCTGACAAATCATGAAAATCCAACTCCGAACTCCGAACTCCGAACTCCGAACCCGCCGCCACGCGTTCACGCTCGTTGAATTGATGCTGGTCGTCACCATCATCGGCATCCTCGCGGCCCTGGTGATTCCCAAAATCGCGGGCAAGGGCGAGGAAGCGCGCGAAAAGGCGGCTTACTCCGATATTCACGGAGGCATAAAATCCGCGCTTGATTCTTACGAAGTGGACAACGGTTTTTATCCCAAGAGCCTGCAGGATTTGCTCCAGCAGCCGAGCAACGCCAAGAACTGGCACGGGCCATATTTTGATCCGCCGGTGCTTCCGAAGGACCCGTGGGGCAATCCTTACGTCTATTATTACCCCGGCAAACACAACCCCACCGGATACGACCTGTTGTCGATCGGCCCCGACCAAAAGGAAGGCACCGATGATGACATTGTCAGCTGGTCAAACTAAATCGGGCACCACCGATGAACGCGCGCGTTGAACAATTTGGACTGCGATGGCAGGGCGAAGCGGCGGCACCGCTTTTCGCCCGTTTGCGCCTCGTCCGAGCGCGGCGTGGCTCCCGCATTGGCGGGATTCCCGCCGCACTCCAAAATCGCGCCTTCACGCTCATCGAATTGATTCTCGTTCTGGCGTTGCTGGTCGTCATCACGTCGCTCGCCGCGCCGGCGATGGCAAATTTCATCCGCGGGCGCGCGCTGGATTCCGAGGCGCGCCGGCTGGTCGCGCTGATGCACGCCGGCCAGAGCCGCGCGGTTTCCGAAGGCATGCCGATGGTGGTCTGGGTGGACGCAAAACAGGGCGCCTACGGTCTCTCGGCGGAGACGACCGCCCAGGCCGGCGACCCGAAGGCGGAAAATTTAACGGTGGATTCAACGCTGCAAATTGCGGTGCTGACCAGCGGCCTGGGCACGCCGACGACGTTCAACAATTTGCCGGCCATCCGGTTTTTGGCGGACGGCACGGTGGACGAAAACAGTCCGCAGACGTTGCAGTTGACGGATTCCGCCGGCGTTTCGCGCTGGCTGGCCGAATCACGCAACCACACGGGTTATGAAATTCGCGACAGCAAACCATAAGAGTTTTGCGGCACATTGTTTCCGGGAGCGCCGGCTTCCAGCCGGCGAGTTGCAGTTTTGTGGCTTGCGAAACACGCCGGCTGGAAGCCGGCGCTCCCAGGCATTCACGCTGGCGGAGGTGCTGGCGGCGATGCTGTTCCTCGCCATCGTCATCCCGACGGCGGTGGAGGCGCTGCACGTTTCCAGCCTCGCGGGCGAGGTCGCGGCGCGCAAGGGCGCAGCGGCGCGCATCGCCGACCGGGTTCTGAACGAGAGCCTCGTCATGACCAACTGGAACAATGGCGTGCAAAACGGAACGGTGTCGGAAGGCGCGCTGGATTTCCGCTGGACACTGTCCAGCCAGCCCTGGCCGCAGGATGCGATGCAACTGCTGACGGTGCAGGTGACGTTCCTGGCGCAGGCCAAGGATTATTCGGTGAAGCTGAGTACGCTGGCCAATTTGCAAAACCAGCCCGCGCCCGCAACGATGGGTTCGCGATAATGAAAATTAAAATGAACTCCCTGCACGCGTTCACGCTGATAGAGATGGTTCTCGCCATCGGCGTCGCGGCCATTGTTTTGGTGGCCGTCAACACCGTCCTGTTCGCCGCGCTGCGCCTGCGCGAGGCGACGAGCGACGTCGTGGACGCGGCGGCGCCGGTGGATCAGACGGTGACGTTTTTGCGCCGCGATCTGGAATGCGTGGTGACGCCGACCAACGGGACGAGCAAGGTGTTGTCCGGCGATTTCAGGGTGGGGAACGTGAACAGCCCCGGCGTGCCCGAACCGGTGGCGATTGAGATGTTCACCGCGACCGGCGCGTTGGGTGTCAATGCGCCGTGGGCCGACATCCAGCGTGTCACCTACGAGTTGAAGCAGCCAACCGACCGCTCCGCGACCGGCAAGGATTTGGTCCGCAGCGTCACGCGAAATCTGTTGACCCTGACCACGCCGGAAGTGGAGGACCAGCTCATGATGAGCGGCGTGGCGAGCATCAAGTTCGCCTGCTTCGACGGCTCGCAATGGCAGGACGACTGGGACACCACCGGCGTCACCTCGATGAACACGAACCTGCCGGTCGCGGTCCGCGTGGATATTCAAATGTCAGGCAATGGCAGTGCGACGGCGGAGCCGATCGAAATGGTCGTGCCGATTGATTCGCAGTCGCGCACCAATGTGGTCCTGAGCACGACCACCGGGAATTGAAATGAAACTGCGCCACTCCCAATTCCAGATGAATGAGCGACGCGAAGACGCATCAGTGCTCATCATCGTGCTATGGATTGCCATCGGCCTGGTGAGCATCGCGCTGTATTTTGCCAACACGATGACGTATGAGTTGCGCGCGTCGGACAACCGCGTCAACGGCCTCGCGTCGGACCAGGCCATCGAGGGCGCGGCGCGCTACGTCAGCTACGTGCTCCAGAATTTCGCGACCAACGGCGCGGTGCCGGCCACCAACCAGTTTGCCTGCGCGGCCGTGCCGGTGGGCGACGCGCATTTCTGGCTCATCGGCCGCGATCCGTCGGCCCAAAACCCCACCGAACCGGCCTTTGGCCTGATTGACGAGGGCTCGAAGTTGAATTTGAACACGGTCAACACCAACGTGCTGTCGTATCTGCCGGACATGACAATGGATTTTGCCAACGCCATCATGGATTGGCGCGGCACCAACGGCATCGTTTCGCTGGATTACGCGTCGCTCGGTTATCTGCCGAAGTACGCGCCGTTTGAGACCGTGGACGAGTTGCGGCTGGTTTATGGTGCGACGGTGGACCTGCTGGCCGGCGACGATCTCAACCGCAACGGCGTGCTCGACGCGAACGAAAAGAGTTCGAGCGGCACCGGTGAAATGAATTGCGGCCTGTTGGGATACACGACGGTCTATACCCGCGAACCGAATTTCCACTCCGACGGCTCGTCGCTGACCAACGTGAACACGGCGTCCCAGCAAAAGATTCAGGCGTTGCTTCAGGCTGACGGCGTCGGCAACGCCGCCAACTTGGCCACCTCGATTCACAACCAATTTCAAAGTTCCGGCACCACGGGCCGGGTCATCCCGTGCAACGGCATTCTGGACCTGGCCCTCTACTGCCGGAATTTCGGCATGAGCGAGGCGGATTTCTCGAAGATTTATTACGACGTCACCACCAGCACCAATACTTATCTTCGCGGCCGCGTGAACGTCAACACCGCCGGCGCCGACGTGCTGACGGCGCTGTTCATGGGTTTGAACGTGGACGAGCAGACGGCGTCGGGCGCGGCGCAAACGCTCATCACCTACCGCCAGCAAAACCCGGCCAACCTCGGCTCCATCGGGTGGCTGATTGACGCGCTGGGCAACAACAGCCCGGTGATCACGGCGTTGCGGCGCGGTGATTACGTCACCACGCGGAGCTTTCAATTCACCGCCGACATCGCGGCCGTCGGGCCGTTCGGTCGCGGCTACCGTCGGGTAAAATTCATTTTCGACACCAGCGACGGCTCGCCGCTTATTCTTTATCGCCAGGACCTCAGCCGGCTCGGCTGGGCGCTCGGCGAAAAGGTCCGTAAAACCTGGGTCGCAAACGCAACGCAATGAACAACGTGCTGAAAATAAACTTTCGAAGAAGCAAACGGCTGACCAGCGTGCTGGGACTGGCATTGGACGGCAGCCGGCTGGAGGGCGTGGTGCTTCGCCGCACCAACGGCGCGCTGCAACTCCACCAGACCGTCTCGGTGGCGCTCTCGCTCGATCCCTTGACGGCGGCGCCGGAACTCGTGGGACGCGAGATTCGCAATCATCTCGACGCGGCCGGCGTGCGCGAACGCCATTGCGTGGTGGGCGTGCCGCTGAAGTGGGTGCTCACGGCGCACACCGAACTGCCGGCGTTGCCGGAGGCGGACGCCGCGAGCCTGCTGCAACTGGAAGCGGAGCGCGGTTTTCCCTGCGACGTGGCAACGCTGTTGCTGGCGAATTCGCGCTGCCCGCTGTCCGCCGGCAAACAGCACGTGACGCTGGCGGGCATTCCCAACGCCCAGCTGGCGGCGCTGGAGCAGGTTTTGGCGGCGGCCAAATTAAAGCCGGCCAGCTTTGCACTGGGACTGGCGGCCTTGCAGCCGCCGGCCGGGGAACATTCCAACGGCGTGCTCGCGCTGGCCATCGGCGAAAGCCAGGTGTCGCTGCAAATCACCTGCGGCGGCGGGGTGGCCGCCTTGCGCGGGCTGGAAGGCGCCATCGAAGACGAAGCCGGGCGGCGCAAGCTCCAGGCCGGCCTGGTCGCGCGCGAAACGCGCATCACGCTCGGCCAGCTGCCCGCCGAGCTGCGAGACGCGGTCAAGCGCATCCGCATTTTCGGCCCGCGCGAACTCGCGCAGCAGCTCGCGGACGAAATGGAACTGCGGTTCGAGCCGATGGGGTTGAGCATTGAAATCGCCGCGGCTTACTCGCCGGGCGAATTTGGCGTCCAGCTTCCGCCGGAAGCTTCCGTTTCACCGGCCTTCAGCCTGGCGGCGCGTTTGCTGGCGGGACAGGCGCCCGTGTTTGAATTTTTGCCGCCGAAACCGACGCTGATCGAACAGTTTGCCGCGAAATATTCTTCCGGCCGCCTGCGGACGATCGGCGCGATAACCGCCGGAATCGTGGCGATTGTCGGCGGATTGTTTCTGTTCCAGGAAATTGAACTCATCGTGCTGCGCTCGCGTTGGTCGGCCATGTCGGCCAGGGTCGCGGACCTCCAGGTGGTGCAGAATCACATCCAGCAATACCGCCCGTGGTACGACGACACGTTCAGCGACCTGGCAATTTTGCGGCAGCTGACCCTGGCATTTCCCGAAGACGGCGCCGTGACGGCCAAAACCATCGAAATTCAAAACGACAACACCGTGAGCTGCTCCGGCAACGCGCAAAACAACGCGGCGCTGCTGGCGACGCTCGCCAAGCTGCGCGCAACGGACGGCGTGAGCGGTTTAAAGGTGGACCTGATCCACGGCAAATCACCGATGCAATTCACATTTGAATTCCAATACGGAAACGGAGGCGCCAGTGAAAATTGAAAATCGCCAGCAGTTTTTGGTGGCGCTGGCCATCGGGGCGGCGGCACTGCTCATCGGCGTCAATTTCATCGGCGCGCCGCTGTTAAATTTATGGTCGGCGCGCTCGGCGCAGATCAAGCAATTGGGCGAGAAGGTCAGGGAAGGAAGGATTTTGATCCAGCGCGAGGCGGGCATCCGCAGCCGCTGGAACGGGATGGCCGCAAACGCGCTGCCGGCCAATCCATCGCTCGCCGACCAGCAGGTGCTCAAGTTGTTCGACAGCTGGTCGCGTGAGACCGGGGCCGATATCAGCAGCATCATGCCGCAGTGGAAGAACGACTCGACGAATTACATGACGCTCAATTATCGCGTCGAGGCGTCGGGCAGCCTCGGCACCTTGAGCCAGTTTCTTTACGACATCGAGAAAGGCCCGGCGGCGCTGAAGCTCGACTCGGTCGAGTTGAGTGCGCACGACAACACCGGCCAGCAACTCACGCTCGGCCTGCAAATCAGCGGGCTGGCCCTTTTGGAACCAACGAAATAATGAAACCGACGCAACCTAAAAAATGGCTGGCACTGGCGCTCACGCTGGCGACCGGCGCTTTCGCGGGCGCGCAAACAAACGGCGTGCCCGGCCCGACGGCGTATCCGGCCTTCAGCCGGTTCATCTCGGAGCGGAACATTTTCGATCCGGGCCGTTATTCGCACAATTATGCGCAACCCTACCGGCCGAAGGTGTTGCGCTCGGCGCCAACGTTCACGCTGGTCGGCACGATGAGCTACGAAAAGGGGATGTTCGCGTTTTTTGACGGGAATAATTCCGATCTGCGGAAGGTGCTTTATCCATCGGACACCAACAGCATCGCCGGCTATACCGCGGCCGAAATCACGCTCACCGGCGTCACCCTGCAAACCGCCGACAAAAAACAAACGGTGCAGATGAAGATTGGCGAAATGATGCGGCAGGAGGGAAACGAATGGCAACCGGCCGGGCGGGGTGAATTGCCCGCGGGCACGGCGGAAAGTGCCGCTCCCGCGGTTGAAGGTTCCAGCCCCGACGCCGGCGCCGCGCCCGCTTCCGCCAGCGCCCCGAACGACATTTTGAAAAAACTCATGCAACAAAGAGAACAACAATTAAAATGAAAACCTCAATCCCCATCATTCTCACGGCAGTTTGCGTTTCCGGACTGCTGTTCTCGGCAGCCGCGCAACCGGCGCCCGGTGGAACCGCCGACCAGAACGGCGCCGCCGCCACCCCGGACATGAACAACACCAATGCGCCGGATGCGGGCGCCGCGCCATCGGACGCGGCCCAGGGTCAGGCCGCGCCGGACCAGGGCGCCATGAACGCGCCGGCCGCCGCCCCGGCGGGAGACCAGCCCATCACGTCAACGGTCATTTTGCCGAAAGGAAAGGCGCCGGAAGCCCTGCCGTCGGCCTTCACGCCGCCCGCGCGGGCGGCGACGGGCATGAGTCCAAACGATTTGAATTTGAATTTCAACAACGCGCCGCTGGACATGGTGCTGAATTATTTGAGCGACGCGGCGGGCTTCATTATTGTGCTGGACACGCGCGTCAACGGCGCTGTGACAGTCGTCGGCAAGCACCTGACCCAGGATGAGGCGGTGAATCTGCTCAACGCCCAGTTGAACAAAAACGGCTATGCCGCCATCCGCGACGGACGGACGCTGACGATTGTGGACAAAAACGACGCGAAGACGCGCAACATCCCGGTCAAAATCGGCAACAATCCCGATTCCATCCCGAATAACGATGAGATTGCGACATGGATCATTCCCATCCGGTTTGTCGAGGCGCGGCAATTGGTCTCGGATTTGTCCTTGTTCGTCTCGTCGCAGGCGACGATTGTCGCCAACGAGGCCGGCAACTCGATCGTGGTTACCGACACGCAGGCCAATATCCGGCATCTGGCCGAAATCATCAAGGCGGTGGACGAGAGCGCCGAGGCCGAGACGGAAATCCGCGTGTTTCGTCTGAAATATGCCAGCCCGACGGATGTGGCCAGCGAGTTGAGCAGCGTTTTCCCCGGCGCCAATTCCTCCGGCAACCAGTCGCCAATCCAGTTTGGCGGCCGTGGCGGCGGTCGCGGCGGCGGTGGTGGTGGTGGCGGCGGTGGCGGCGGCGGCGGTGGCGGTGGCCGCTTTGGTGGTCTTGCGGCCCTGCTTGGCGGCGGAACGGCTGCGAGTAGCAGCCAGCAACGCATCCAAAAGGCGACGCAAGTCACGGCAGTGGCCGATTCCCGTATCCAGGCGGTCATCGTGACCGCGCCGAAGGATTTGATGGAAGAAATCGCGGGCATGATGGCGGATTTGGACGTGCCTTCGGACCGCGACCAGGACGTTTATGTTTTCCAGATGAAAAACGGCGATCCGCAGCAGGCGGTGCAGGTGCTGCAAAACATGTTCCAAAGCAGCAGCACGTCACGCAGCAGCACCAGTTCGTCGCAGAACAGCGCGCTCCAGCAACGCGCTCAGAACAGCACGACCACCATGGGTACGACCACCACCACCAGCGGAATTGGCGGCACCGGTAACGGCGGCGGTGGCGGTGGTGGCGGCGGACGGGCCGGGGGATTCTAAAACATGAATTTTTTTGATGAAAAGGCAAACTATGAAAACAAACTGTTTCAATAAATATCTCGGCGGCGTTCTGGTTTTTCTTTTGTGCGCCGCGTTTAATCTCCATGCGCAATTCCGCCCGGGCGGTGGCGGTGGCGGTGGCGGTGGCGGTGGGTTCGGCGGCTTTGGCGGGTTCGGCGGCTTTGGCGGTGGCGCCAACCGCGGCGCCACGACCAGCGCCAGCGGTCAATACAACAATAACGGCTCCGTGGGCAGCGCGGTCATTTCCGTGGACCCGGTGACGCACAACATCATGGTCATCGCCGACAAGGAGACCAGCGAGCAAATTGCCAGGGTTATCGCCAGTCTCGACGCGCCGGAACCGCAGGTGCTCATCAAGGTCGTCTTCCTTGAAGTGGATGACAGCAAGGCGTCCGACATTGGAGTTCAAGGTTCCTACACTGGCTTCAGCAAGAACTATTCGCAAATCCTCGGCTATGTGACCAATTATACAGTTCAGAACATTACAACTACGACAAGTAGTGGAACCACTACGGTTCCCACCGTTGTTCCCAGTAGCATTACCCCAGTCGGCCAGACCTTGAACGTGAACAACAACTTTGGCCTGCCCCAGACCCTGACGGGAGCGACCGGGAATGGCGGTCTCTATCAATTGATGGGCAATGATTTCAATGCGACTCTTCAGGCCATCGCCACCGCCGGCAAGGCGCAGGTGCTGTCGCGCCCGTCCATTCTCGCGCGCGACGGCCAGATGGCGGAGATTGTCGTGGGCCAAAGCGTCTATCTGCCCAGCAGCGTGAGTTTGACCTCGGTCGGCAACAGCGTCACCACCGTTCCAACCATCAACGGAACCTATCAGAACGTCGGCATCCAGCTGGACGTCACGCCATTCATCGGGGCGAACAATCTGGTGCAAATGATCCTCGAGCCGCAAATCACTTCCATTGACACCTCGACGCCCGGCCAGGTCATCCAGGGCGGCAGCATCATTTCGTCCGCCGTCTATGCGCCCAATCTCAACAAGCGTTCCGCCAACACCGTGGTCGTGACGCCCGACGGGCAGCCCGTCGTCATCGGCGGTCTCATTTCCAATGACAAGTCCTCCAGCGACAGCAAAATCCCGATTTTCGGCGACATTCCGGTTCTTGGCCAGCTGTTCCGATTCAGCGCCAAGTCGAACCAGAAGACCGAGCTGCTGATGTTCATCACACCGCACATCATCCAGTTGCCGTCACAGCTCGCCGCGCTGTCCGTGAGGGAGACCGGCCAGGCGCCGCTCCTCACCAACTCGATTTCGGAGCAGGAACTGGATCGTTTTCTGGAACGCGTGCCGGTGAAGAAAAAATAGCGGGATGAAGTTGAATTTTCCGCCAATCGGCGCATAACTAAACACGCAGATGCAACCCCGACGAAACAGCACCTTGATATACGGCCTGCTGCTCGCGGTCTGGGCGCTCGTCGTCGCGTGGCAGGTTGATGAGCACGTCCGCGTCCGCGAGGCCGCCAGGACCGATTTACGGAACCGCTCCCAGGAAATCGCCAACGACGTGAGCGCGATGATCCGCGCCGCCCGTTTTCGCGGCGCGGTCGTGCAGGACCGCCTCGAACCGGTGCTCAATCTCCTGGTCAACGGCCGCACGAACGCGCTTGTCAAATCCAGCGAGTTGATTTCGATCACGTTGCTGAACACCAATGGCGACCCGGTCGTTTCCGTTGGCGACACCAATTTGTTCTCCCGTGACATTCTCGCCGGGAGCGAGCTCTGGTCGGAAGGCCACGTTTCCTTTGTCCTGCCCGTCGAGGGCGCAAGCGTGTCCGAGGGCATGACCAACAATTCCACCTTCGTCCTGCCCTCGTTCCGGGACATGAACAACGGCCCGCGCGGCGGCGAAAGAAATTTCCAGCACCCTGAACCGCCGCCGGATGAACCGCCACCCTCGAACAGTTTTGAAAATGCGTCCACCAACGGCGCGCCAACAAATTTCACCGGCGGTGGAATTGGCGGTCCTCCGCGCGAAGGCGAGGAACCGCCGCCGGACAACGGCGGCGGACGGCACGGTTCGCCGCGTGGACGCCCGCCGTGGATGCGCTGGATGTCCGAGGCTGATTTCAAGGCGCTCGTCGCCACGCACGAATTGCACGGCCTGGTGCTCACGCTTTCCACCCAATCATTGCGGACAGCCACCCGCCATGACCTCTGGCTGCGTTTCATCATCATCTTTTTCGCAGGCATTTCCGCCATAGGTTCGGGGCTGGCGTGGCGCAACGTCTCCAAAACGTCGGAACTGCAAATCCGCCTGGTCCGCGCCAGTGAAATGAATTCACACCTCAAGGAAATGAACCTCGCCGCCGCCGGCCTCGCCCACGAGACCCGCAATCCGCTCAACATCATCCGCGGCATGGCCCAGATGATTTCAAAACAAACGGGCACGCCGCCGGAGATCCGCGAAAAATCCAGCGCCATTGTGGATCAAACCGACAGGGTCACCGCTCAGTTGAATGAGTTCATCAATTACTCGCGTCCGCGCGAAGTCCGCCGCTCGAAGATTGCGCTCAATTCCGCCGTGAACGAGGTCGTGCGCACCCTGACCCACGACATTGAGGAAAAGAAACTGCGCGTTGAGACCGGCGGCGAACCGATTGCCATCGAGGCCGACGACCAGCTGTTGCGCCAGGTGTTGTTCAACCTGTTGCTCAACGCGATCCAGGCGGTGGACGTGGGCGGACAGATTCAAATTTCGGCGCGGCGCGCCGGCGCCACCGGGGCGTCGCTCGAAATCCGCGACGACGGCCCCGGCGTGCCGCCCGGGAGCCGCCAGGAAATCTTCAAGCCGTATTTCACCACCAACGAAAAGGGCACCGGCCTGGGTCTGGCCGTCGTCCAGCAAATCGTCCTCGCGCATGGTTGGGAAATCGAATGTCTGGCGAATGAGCCCAGGGGCGCGGTTTTCCGCATCACCCACTTGAAACCCGCCGTTTGAGAAAAATCCCAGGGGGATTCCCGGCCGGGATGGAATGATTTGGACAGACCGCCAAACAGCCGCCTCGCCACCTGCCGTTGCCTCCGGTCAACTCACTTCCTTCTCCAGTCGGTTGACTTCTTTCTTGATCAAATCCATCGTCCGGTGTTTGGCCAGATAAACCTGGTCAACTGAAATGCCAAAGGTGGCGGCCACCTTTTCGGGGGTCCATTCCTTGTTCACATACAGGTCGAAGATTTGATATTTTTGCGGATCCAGCCGGCGTTTGACCTTGGCCACGGCGGCATCATAAAGGTTCTTTTCCCATTCCGCGTTCCACAGCGCGTCCAAATCCTGGCCCATCGGATCCACCACCTTGTCCACCGTGCGGGTGCCGGTGGCGGTGTCTTCGGAGGATGAATGGCCGGCCACAAACGGCCCGCGCTTGCGGAGCTGGTCGGTGATGCGCCACCGGGTCATGTTCAGGAGCCAGGTTTTGAAAGAGCCAATCGCCGGGTCATATTTGAAGGCGGGCATGTGTTTGGCGACCGAGATCATGGTTTCCTGGACGACATCCTGCGCCTCGGCCGCCGTCAGGCCGCTCTTGAGGGCGGTCCCATGGATGAGCTTCCAGTACGTGTCAAAAAAATCCTGCCAACTGGATTGATCCTGCCAGTCCTTGAGGCGTTGAATCAGAGTTGCGCGTGTTGGAATCAATTCATCCATGGGCCGTCACATCAAACCAGTAATGCGGCCTGGTTTCCCTTTTGGCAATAAAATACACGGTCATTCCGAAAAAGATTGAA
>Ga0265340_10001166_pt1 | contig 15059 bp, 10 predicted proteins | sample 4CB225metaG_FD_202082 | JGI IMG/M metagenome (GOLD analysis project Ga0265340, IMG submission 202082) | Rhizosphere microbial communities from Carex aquatilis grown in University of Washington, Seatle, WA, United States - 4-CB2-25 metaG | ecosystem: Host-associated > Plants > Roots >...
ACCAGCGATTCGTTCTCAGAAGTGTGCGCTGTGCCTCCTGACTCGGCTACTGCCGTGAATATTCCAATCGGTTCTGGTGTGACTGCCGTTCAAGCGATCATTCACAAGGTTCAACAGCAGACCCCGGCGGGGGGCACTCCAACGGCAGAAGCTTTGGCGCGCGCCTATGATTACTATTATTCCGGTGATGGGAAGAACCTGCCGGGCACGAGATGGGTCATTCTGGCCACTGATGGCGGTCCAAACTGCAATCAAACTCTGACCTGCCCGGCGAGCTCATGTACATACAACATGGACGGTTCATGTCCATCTGGCAATTGCTGCGAAGACACCTCCGGCGCCAACAGATTCGGGTACATCTGCCTCGATGATAAGGCGACAGAGACCGCAATCGACAACCTTGCCAAGTTGGGCGTCAAGACCTTCGTGGTGGGCATTCCGGGTTCGGAAGCCTACGCGACCTACCTCGACCAGTTCGCAACTGAAGGCAAGGTGCCCAACAACGGCGCCAATGGCGAGTTGTATTATCCAGTGTCCGCTGCAACGGCCCTGGACGACTTGACCAAGGCATTCGAGTCCATAACCACCAAGCTAGTGACCACCTGTGACATCCCGCTGTCTGCTACGCCCCAAGTGGGTGCAAGCGAGATCAACGTAGCCGTTGACTGCAACCTCGTTGAAGCAGTGCCAGGTGGTGTTGCCCCTGCCGCTGATGCGTCAACCGCTGACGGGTTCTACATCGACTTCACTCAGGATCCCGCACATCTCAAGTTCGTCGGTACGTCGTGCGCCAAAGTCGAGGCGGGTGCCCACCAAGTGGACATTATTGCCGGGTGTCAAACCATTAACTGATCCTCGAACGACGGGGCTGAACTGCGGCTCGGCTGGCCCCACTTGCTCTCCCAATCATCTGCACGATACTTGCCCAGGGTTCGCTTTTCCGACTTCGAGGTCCCATGATGAAACTTCACACAAGAGATTCGTTCATTGCTACCGCAGCAACTCTCACCATGATCTTGGCGGCGTGTTCGGGAAAGAAATCGGACGACGACACCAGTGGTAGCCCAGCTGGCCTAGGTGGTGCGAGTGGATCGCAGGGTGGTTCCGTCAGCAATGCCACGGGCGGCAGGGCAGTCGTAGACACGACCGTTACCGCAGCCACGGGTGGCTCAAGCGTGCTTGCGAACCTACCCAAAGCGTGCCCGGGTTTTCCGGTTTCAGATTCCACGTCGGACGACGGAGGCGTGTGTCGGGGGGTTGGAGAAGAACTCGAGCCATCCAATTTCGATATGATGATCGCAATGGATCGCACGATGTCCATGACTTATTGTCCTGACGGCACTCGCAACACGTGCGGCGTAATCAACAACAACCCGGCCGAGCCATCGCGTTGGGATATCCTCCAACAGGGCCTCGATCAGTTCCTTACCGATATTGCCACCAACATGCCCACTGCGGAACAGCCCCGCATGGGTTTGCGGTTCTTTGGCTACGGGGGCGATGCGACCGTCGATCCGCGTGAGTGCGACCCTAAAACTTATGCTGTTGCTCAAGTGGCCATCACTGATTTCGCGACCGCTGCTACTGCTATCAGGGCTGATATGGCGACCATGGGAGTTAACCTGGGCGGGCAGACGCCTTGGCAGCCGGCACTGCAGGGCGTGCTGCAGTACGCGCAGGGCTGGCAGAAGGACCATCCGGAGCGGATCACCGTAGTGCTTTTCGTGACAGATGGTTTCCCCACCGAGTGCAACACGGGCATGAACGCCATTCAAACGACGGTCGGTGAATTCTATTGGGGAGTTCAGGGAGACTACAACACAGTCGGAATGCCAGGCATTCGTACGTTCGTTCTTGGTGTGGGCAGCGACTTTGACTCGACCAATCGATACAACCTCGACTCAGTCGCGTTTGCAGGAGGTACCAATCAAGCGACCATCGCCGGTGATACGGCAGGCGTCGCCGACTTTGCTACTACACTCGAGAACATCTCGGACTCCAAAGTTGACTGTGATTTTGGACTGCCGCCGGCGCCCACCGGGTCAATCCTGGATATCAGTAAAGTTCAGGTGATTTACGAGCCTTTCATAGGGCCTCCACAAGAGATTCCAGCGGCCACCTCAGCCGGAAATTGCGGTTCGGGTAACGGTGGCTGGTACTACGACGACCCAGTGAATCCCACGAAGGTAACATTGTGCCCCTGCAGCTGTGCCAACCTTGGTGCGGGTCGCATCAACGTGAAGTTCGGCTGCAGACCGAAGCCAGTGGTTGGGTAGAGTCGCATCGTTATGTGGCGCGCGTTGTTGTAGCGTCCGCGCGCCACCTAATTGATCGTAACGATCGACTGACAGCCGCCAATAATATGAAGCTCAGCATTCGGGTTCTGCCGGATCGTTGCGCAGGCCTTTGGGCAAAGCACAACGCTGCTGGTTGAGTCCAAGTACCAGCCATCTCCGGTGCAGTTAGCGTCGGTGCGGGCAACTAATAACTCCTGGTTCTGCGCGTCATTGGCTTCGTAGACAACGTTCACAGCGTTTGGATCCATCGTATCGCCCGCCGCAAGAGTGGGCAGTGCAAAACTACATGACAAAACCAGACCCACGATGGTCTGCAAGGCACGTTCGAGGCTGGCGGTAAAATCCGGTACTTGGCTCATGTCGTAGTGGCAGAAATTCGGCAACCCAGTGTCGCTACAATCGCTAGTGATTGGTGTATGGCCAGCGCTCGCAGCATGCGAGAGCCAGTATCGAACGTCAGCGCCAGAACCAACGTCGCGCTCACTGCCGGGAGCACCAATCACGAACGTGCGCACACCGTGTTCGGACCACGCTTCCGAAATGAGTTCGATGATGGGTTGATAGTCGACTGCCGTCGATTCATCGCCCTGTCCCCGGCATCCACCAGAGATCGTTGGTTGTCCGTCGGTCAATAGAATCATGTACGTCTGTACCCCCGACTGCGATGTAGTCGTTGGAACTACGCTATTGCTCAATGCAAGCCTAATGGCGTCTTCCGTGGGGGTACCACCTTGGGGTATTACGGCCGTGAAACGTTCGGCAATCAGCAGCCGCTGCGCGGAACCTGTCTTACCAAGTGCGCCAATAGGTATCGAGGCGGAAACATTCACACAGCTCGACGCATCCAGCGATTCCGTGGTGTCGTTTTGCGACGTGGCCCGGTTGGGAAAGAACAACACGCCTAATTGAGTAGACTGAGGTAAGTGGTCGACCACGTCTTGCAACGCCGACCGCGCAACATCCCACTTCGAGAGCGATCCGGTGTTAGCAGCGGCAGCACCCATCGAACTGCTGACGTCGACGATCAACTCAAGTGCAGTTCCAGTGTTCTGCCCCTCGCCGGACCAAGCAGAACAACTGGAATCCATCAATCGAGTGCGAAGCTCGGGTGTCAGAGGCGTCATGGATGCAGTCACCTCAGTGACCGCAACACCCGCGTCCACAGAAGCGTCGCGTCCATCCACGTAATGGCTGTTCCCGTTGTCGCTGGCTGTGCTGTCGACGCGCGTCGAGACGCAGCCGACCATGGGCAGAACGGCAAGCGTCAGCGCAACTAAATCGAATCGCGTCCAAAAACCACCCACTACGACGTCTCCTCAAACGCAGCCCTGCCCACCGAACTCAAGCGTTGTCCGTGGTCAAAAGCGCTGCTCTCCCCGGTTAGGCAATGACGATGATGGTGTCGCAGCCGCCACGAATGTCGATGACTGCCCCGGCGTCCTGCTGAACCGTTGCGCAAGTCATTGGGCACAATTGGATGGTCTTGCCGCTTGCATCTGCTGGGTCAAAGTACCAACCGTTGTCTTCCGGACAGCTTACATCGCTAGCCTTTCCGACCAACTTGACGTTGCCCGATAATGCATCGCCCCCATTAACTTGGTAGACGACGTTCACTTTGTCGAAGTCGACCGTTTGATTCGCCCCCAATGCCGAGGAATTGATCGTGTACTTGCAGTCCAGGATCTGACCCGTGATGTTCGTGAGTGCTGCACTGAAGCCAGTGGCAAAGTCTGCCGACGCACTCATGTCGAAGTGACAGTAGTTTGGACCATTATTCGTGCAATCAGGAGTGGCTTTGGTGCCGCCCAGTTGCGCGGCCTGGGAGAGCCACGGCCGCTGGTCAGCGCCAGTACTCGAATTGCTCTCGCTACCCGGTGAACCGATAACGAATGTCTTGATGAACTCGGTGTTGTAATAGGCCTGGATGTTATCCAGCACCGGCTGCCCGTCTACCGGATGCTTCTCTTCACCGGTACCCATGCACCCAAGCTGAATCGTCGGTTGCCCATCCGTGATCAGTACGGCGTACTTGTTACCAGGCATGTCCGGATTGTTGCCGTAATTGTTTTCGACTGCGTAGACGTAAGCATCGGCCATGGGTGTTCCGCCCACGGGCGCCGCGGCGTCAAGCGCAGCCGCAAGTGCAGCGCGATGGTTTGACCCAACGACACCCATCTTGTCCAAGGGCACCATAGCAGCAGTATTTACACAGGCGCTCGGGCCACCTGGTTCCGTGTAGGGCTGGGTGTCATTGTTTGGTATTGTCGGCATGTTTGGCCAAAGCAACATGCCTGTTGTGGTCAAGCTCGGAAGTGCATTGAGCGCATCTTCCAGCGCAGAGCGAGTGATTACCCACTTGGAACGTCCGTCGGTGGTGTTCTTTGATACGTCAGTCATCGAACCGCTGGTGTCGACGATGAACTCGATGTTCGCCGGCGTCATCTCACCTTCTGCCGTCCAACCCGTGCAAGCGGCTGTTTGTATCGCGGTCCATTGATCCGGGGTGAGGGTCTCCATGTTCTTGTTACTTGGGGAGGTGCTCGCACCAGAACTGCCACCTGCGTTTATGTCTGGAGCACCCCCAGTACCCGGGGCGCCCCCGGTGACTTGGAAGCCCGCAGCACCGCCCGTTCCAGCTACCGAGTTGTCGTCGTCACCGGTGTTCTTCGATGAGCAACTGAAAGCTAGCATTGCCAAAAACGCAACTGACGAGCAGTACCTGAACATCTCGATGTCTCCCTTCCAACCGTTCGCCTAACCCCACGCCGAGTTAGGACCCTAAGCATTACCAGCCATCCAGACGCAGCCGACGCGACTCATATATTGACTATTTTTGTTTCAAACGACAAGCAACAGGCCGCGCAAAGTCGCTCAAGCTGAGAGCGGCGCGATTTCCGCCGGTGGGTTCATGTGGGGACGAGCAGATTGAAGTCGGACTCGACCATTTCACCCGCAGCGCGTTGAACGCCGTTGCAGGTGCGCCAAGTATATACTGCGGGTAAACTTAGGTGACCCGAAGTTACTCAAGAAAGATACTTAGAATCACCGCGGAGCAAAGCGCCTGCCCAAAACCGAGGGTACAGTGCCGCATGCCGCTACTGGGCCCCTGGGCGCCCTATTCAACGACTTTTTTCAGATCCCGACTAGGCGCGAGCGAATGCGCGAACGCAACCGGTTTCTAGAGTGCTTGCAGTTGAGTCCAATCCAGGGGGCCATGTGGCTTGTCATCGAGCAATTTCCGCAGCGCGACTACAAATGCATGCTGCGCACCTGTCTTGTCCAACTCTTCGAGCAATGGAGCGAGCCCGGGTCGATCACCGAGGCTCGCAGCGACCATGGTCTGCTCTTTCAGGCGTAGCGCAACCAAATGCAGGGTGGATTTGTCCGGGGGCACTGACCCTTTACAGACTTCAATCACGCGGTCGACGGAAACTCGTGTGGACGCCATCTTCGAGTACCTGTCCGAACGCCCCAGCGTTTGTGAGTGAAATTCCGACCAGAGTCCCCATGCGGAAAGATGCTCTCGCACGCGCACATCCCAGTTGGGACTGAGCTCCACGAAGAGCGGACGAACATCAGCAAGCTGACTGAGCACATATTCAGAAGGTCGCCCTTTGAGAACCCAGTCGCGGATAAGGGGCGCAAAGGCGGATTCCGATTCGAGCAGACGGTTGAGCCCCTTGCGTTGTCCGAGCTGCTGTGGCGTTACGACCAGCACATCGGGCCGCATCCCGTGCGCAAGCCGTTCGGCCCAAACCCGGTACGCATATTCTGGCGATTGCAGCAGTAACACGCTGTTGCGAGGCAGCGTCCAAATCGCTTCCTGGGTGAAAACGTCATTGCCGTACCAGAACGCAGACGTAGCCTCGATATCTGCCTCGTCTGCGTGCACGGCGATCAGCAAGAAGTAAGCAATTGGAATTACGAATACGGCCCCACCCAGGTGGGTCACGCGACTGCGGAGCAAAAGAAGCGCAAGTGTCTGTGCCGTGATCGTTGCCAGCACCACGACTGCGGCAAACGCCATCACGCGTAGCGCGGCCACTGGCGATTCCCGTACGCCGACCGGGGGCTCACCGAAGCCACTTGCCACCACCAACACGCCGAACCAGCCAAACGCTCGAGCTCGCAGCGGTGGTTTTGCTGCACACCAGAGCGCGCCGAGCAGTGCAGCGCACGCGAGCGACAGTCCTGAGTCATTCCACCAGTGGACCCCGCCCCACGTCATAGCCAGCGGGCTGTTCCCGCTGTATCCCAACGAGGTGATGAGCGAAGGCAATTCCGGAATCAAGCGATGCGGTCGTTGCATGCGAAGCAATGGAGCGCTGCACGCCGCTGCGGCGATGAGCGCGCCGAACAAAGTCATGCGCGCTTCGACTCGGCCTCCGCGACCTCGAGTCAGGGCCCTTTCCACGCCGATCACGAACAAAGCAATGAAAGCTGCCCAGTACTGCTCGAAGAACGCCATGACCAATAGTGCGCCCAACGCGATCTGCACACGCTTGCTCGTAGCCGGCTCGCTTGGCAAAACTGCGCGCTCGTACAGTGCGATGGCTCCGAGCCCAAGCGCGACCGCTACACTGGCACCCCCGGCGCTCGTTGCAGCGCGCTGCATCGGAGTGCTCAACGACAGGAGCATGCTGCCCAACATCGAAAGCCACACCGTTAGCCGCGGCGTGTGCGCGTTGCTCGCCAGCAGGCGATGCAGCAAATGGAAAAACACGAGGCAAGCCATGCCGGCTCCCACGTTTGCCACCAATGCTGCGCGAAACACGAGGTTTCCCAGCGGTACGAGCCGGGTAAACTGCGCCAAGACAGCGGACAGCACCCCCTGGCCGCCCAGAGGCCACAGGCCTAGCGTGCGAATCAGACCCAGGTCATCGTGCCATTGGCTCACCACGCTCGTGTGTTGGGCTGACACAACGAGAGTTGTGGTGACTGCGAGCCAACACGCAAGCCATGGCCAAGGCAGTGCCCACCGTGATTCGGCCTGGGGGTTGTCGCTCACGTCCGAGAAGTGCCACAAAAAAGAGCAGATTCCCAGAAGCCATCGCACAAACTGGAGCCACCAGCGATTCCCGGGTCGCCACTGTCGCGCCAATTGGCGCTCGTTGTCTCGGGTTCGGCTCTGACGCCGTAGGCTGGTGGGTGCGGATTCGCTATGATGCACTGGATGTCCCGCTCGGCTTCGATTACCAATTTTCCTTGGGGAAACCTCGAGCATGTTCCTCGGGTTGCCGCGCGCAACTGGGGCCGGTTGCAACGAAGCCTGTCGGCTAGCTCAGCTGCGCTGGTTGCGCCTTTGGCTCGAGCGCTCGGCAATTGGCTCGAAGTGCCGGTACGCTTCGAGTGGGACTCATTGCACGTGGCGCGCGACGAGCCGACGCAAGCTTCTGCTTGCTTGAACTTGCGAGTTGACCCAGGTCCAATCGAGCTCGCGCTACGCATCGATTCGCGCTTGGTGACGCGGCTGGTTGCATTTGCACTCAAGCATGAGGGTACGCTTTATGACCCGCGCCAACCACCCAACGACGCATTGCTTGGTGCTGTTGCTGCGATCATCGTGAAGTTGATTGAAGATGCGCAGCTCGGTCTTGCAGTGCAATTCATCGACGCGTCGCTGGAGATCCCCGATGCAGCACGTGCCCACATCGAGGCACGCGTGTACATCGACGCCACGGCATACCGACTTGGAATCGGCGTTGCGATGAGCCCCTTGCTCTGCCACTCGACTTCGATGCGCGCTGCAGACTGCGCCGACCTTGGCCAAATGCCGCTGGGTTTGCCACTGGTCGTTGGTACTTCGCTCGTGACCCGAGACGTTCTCGCTGAACTTGCTCCGGGAACGGCCTTTTTGTCGGGCTCAGGTCTGTGGGTCGATGTTGCGGGCGCGGGCCGCGGCGTGCTGACAGCTCCCATGAGCGAACGTGGCATTGCGGTCGATCTCGAGCCGCAGGGCAGAATCGTGCTACGTGACGTGAACGCAACGTTGGACCACGACAAGTCAGCCTCCGTTGAGGCAACGCCTCCTGAAGTCGCGAGCATCGGTCAAGCCCTATGCGACGCGCCTGTGGTTCTGCGCATTGAGCTCGGCGCGGTGTCCCTGCCGGCGCGGCAATGGGCCGAGCTACGCATCGGCGATATAATCGAGACTGGAAAACCGCTTGGAACGGAAGTCACGCTCCGCGTCGCGGGTCAGGCGTTAGCGCGGGGCGAGCTGCTCGATATCGATGGCGAACTCGGCGTGCGCATCACCAAACTCCTGTCCGAAGAAACGTGATTCTTCGGCTCAAACAACGCATTAACACGTCCCATGAAACGCACCACTTGCTCACCAATCCTAGTTGCAGCGGAAAGCCTTGGACTACTTCTTTTCTGTTTTTGTCCCGCGTGCAAACAAGCTGCTTCGACTGACACGGCTACGCCCCAAGTTACTGCCAGTCCGTCAGTGACCGCGCCGGCCAGCGCCTCGGCGCTGCCATCAGCGTCAGCGCCCCAATCCGGTTCGGCGTGTGCGGGCAAGTACCAAGGCGAATACGCGGTTTCTAACGTCAAATCAGCCCTTTCTCATAAGGAGGGTGCACCCGAACAATGGGAAACGGACGACGGAAAGACGCTAGCCGGCAAAGGCACGCTAACGCTGCAGGTGGACTCGAGTAACGTCGTGTCCGGCAATGCAGAGGGCGCGCTCGGTCAACAGACGCTGCGCGGCTACTGCGACGAGACCACACTGCGGGTGCGACTCGACTCGGCGGGTGACGAGCTGAGCAAGATACAAAATGCTTATCTTGTTGCAGATCTTTCAGGTAGCCAAGCGGCGGGCACGCTGGTTGCAGCGACCGGCGATAGCTTGCTGCGTCGAGCGGGTTCGGTCACTGTGCGACGAGTACAATAGGTCCTGTAATGAATGGCATTGGCGAGCGGCTCATCGAAGTCAAGAACCGAATTACTGCGGCAGCTGTCCGCGCCGATCGAGATCCGAAGACGATTCGTTTGGTTGCCGTTTCGAAACGCCAGCCCGCCGAGGCGATTCGCGTCGCATATCAGCTCGGGCAACGTGACTTTGGCGAAAACTACGTGCAGGAACTCGAGCGCAAGGCAGAGCAACTCGCTGACTTGCCCGCCCTGCGCCTGCACCTGATTGGTCATTTGCAACGCAACAAGGTCAAGACCGTGGTGCCACTGGCTTCGGTGATCCACACGGTGGATTCCATCGAACTGGCGACGGAGATCGCGAAGCGCGCGGCTCAACGCGAGGTGCCCGAACCAAAGCAGTTTCAGACCGAGGGCTTTTCAGCCTCAGGAAGCCTGCCGCTATTGGTCGAAGTCAACGTGGGCGGTGAGCAACAGAAGAGCGGCTGCGAGCCCGGTGCGTTGCCGGCGCTGCTCGACGCGATCGATGCGTTGGAACATGTTCAATTGATTGGTTTGATGACAGTTCCGCCCTTCACGGATGAAGCGGAGCAATCGCAGCCGTACTTCGCGCAATTGGTGGCACTCAGAGCGGCCAATGGCGGTGCCCGACGCTTGCCCGAACTCAGTATGGGCATGACCCTCGATCTTGAATACGCGATCCAGGCTGGAGCTACCATCGTGCGGGTAGGAACTGCCATTTTTGGTGAACGGACGGCACGCGAGGGTTCGGGTTGACTCGACGCACCGTGCACACCGACAGCAACCCCACGTTGCTCGAAGGGGCAGCGCGCCGAAATCAAACCGGACTGCCACGAAGCCCGTTAGCAGACCGCTTGCGACCAGCGCATCTCGAGCAAGTCGTGGGGCAGTCGCACTTGCTCAGCCTGGGTCAACCCCTAGCAGAAGCCATCGTCCATGATCGCCTCTCGTCTATGATTCTTTGGGGCCCGCCGGGCACGGGAAAGACCACGCTCGCCCGTCTGCTTGCACATAAGGCGCGGACTGATTTCGTGCCCTTTAGTGCAGTGCTTGGCGGTGTGCCTGAGTTGCGGGAGCTGATCGCCGCAGCGCAGGAGCGTCGCAGTTATCAGGGTCGAGGAACCGTACTGTTCGTTGATGAGATCCACCGCTTCAACAAGGCGCAGCAAGATGCCTTTTTGCCACACGTGGAAGCGGGTACGATAACTCTGGTCGGGGCTACCACAGAAAACCCGTCATTTGCCGTGAACGCTGCGGTACTGTCGCGGTGCCGAGTCTTTCACCTCGAGGCCCTGAGTGAAGCCGATATTATCCAGCTGTTACGCCGCGCGCTTGCGGATCGTGAAGCCGGGCTCGGTGAACGGGACCTGGTCACCTCTGACGAAGTACTGCAGGCAATTGCCGAATACGCCCGGGGTGACGCGCGCCGCGCTTTGAGCCTGCTCGAGAGCGCAACCGAGCTCATCGGCAGCGACGCGCGCACGCTGGACCTTGCCACGGTCAGTCGCGCTACCGACGAACGAACGCTGCTCTTCGACAAAAAAGGTGACATGCACTACGACGTAGTAAGTGCATTCATCAAGTCGTTGCGCGGCAGTGACCCCGATGCCGCCCTCTACTGGATGCTGCGGCTGCTCGAAGCGGGCGACGACCCGCTCTTCGTGCTGCGCCGCATGGTCACATTTGCTGGCGAAGACATTGGCCTCGCCGATCCGCGAGCACTAACTGTTGCGGTGGATGCCGACTTTGCATTCCGCCGACTCGGGATGCCCGAGGGCATGTATCCACTGGCAAACGCGTGCGTTTACTTGGCGTGCGCGCCCAAATCGAACGCCGTCACCAATGCCTGGCACGCGGCTCAACAGGCCGTTCGTGACCACGGGGCGCTGCCGGTTCCTAAGAAGCTCAGAAATGGCGTTACCCGCCTAATGCAGGCGGAAGGTTACGGGCAAGGCTATCGCTACCCGCACGACTACCCGGGTCACTATGTGTCCGGCGAACAGTATCTCCCCGACGCTCTCGCTGGAGAACGGTACTATGAACCGACCGACCAAGGTGTTGAGCGCCAAGTGCTCGAGCGCCTGCAGCGACTCAGAGCGTCATCGCCTGACAAAAAAGACTCTTGAGCCAGGTCTTGCTGAAAATCAAATCCAAGAACGGTTGCGCCAAGCTCGTCTGTTGGCAGAAGATCACCCTGAATGGTCGGCGGCCAGCGAAAAAACCGCACGAGAGCCAACAACATCGCTTGCAATTGCCTCTCCGCCAGCACGAGCCCCGGTTACAGGGGTTGCAAGCGCTTCTCGCGCGCGACGAGGTCCGGTTACAGGGGTTGCAAGCGCTTCTCGCGCGCGACGAGGTCCGGTTACAAGGCTTGCAAGCGCTTCTCGCGCGCGACGAGGCCTTGTTACACAGCTTGTAATTGGCTCTCGCGCGCCAAAATGGTCAAAAACGCTCGATGCTGTTGGCTTTCGTGCGGCTTTTCAGAGCCCAGAACAGTGCACGGTTCCTTTTTCACGTACGTTGATTGGGCAATCAACCGAGTTATCCCCTTTGCAGCGAAGCCAAAGCCTTTGTCTGCTCGGCCCAGTTGACTCTGTTGGCCCGCTACGCGCCGCCGTTCTACCCGACCGAAATTAGAGAGCATGAGCCGCAAGAATCACGGACCTAAGTTCGATGGGCGGGCGTTGCCGCCTGCCATCACGGTTCATTCAGCTGCAAGGACACTCAGGTGCGGCAGATTCCTGTATGCCTGCGCGTGGTCGAGGCCATAACCGACGACGAATTCGTCGTCGATTGTGAAGCCCAAATAGTCGATATTTACTTGTACTTCAGTGCGCGACGGCTTGTGCAATAGCGCGCAGATCTTGAGCGAATTCGGACCGCGCGTGTGCAGTTGGCGCAAGAGATAGTCAATCGTCAAACCGGTGTCAACGATGTCCTCGACCAAGATAATGTCTTCGCCTGCAATGGGTGCGGTCACGTCTTGTGTAATCTGAACCACGCCGGTGGACCGCGTGCCAGAACCATAGCTTGCGACCCCCAGAAACTCCACGCGCAGCGGCAAGTCGATACAACGAATCAAATCAGCCGCAAACACGAAGCTGCCCTTGAGCACGGTCAAGATCACCAACGAGCGCCCCGCATAATCGCGGGTGATCTGAGCACCGAGCTCGCGTACGCGGGTTGCGATGGCTTCGGCGCTGTGGAGAACGCGAACCGGGGGTGGAATCGATCTGGGCATGCGTAATGACTCAGTAAAACGGTAGCCGGCATTCGTCAACAAGGAGAGCGTATCCGAGGTGCGATAGTGACAGAAGGCGAGCTGAGCAATCGCTCTTGCGTCAGCTGCCTGTGCGCCGATTGCCAAACTCCGCCGGCAATTCGACCTTGGCTCGTGCCGTGCGCACGGTCACCGCGCTGCCGTCGGTTTCCCATTGGACTGAACCAAGTTGGTCCGTGCGCAGCACCACGGCGCCATTCTCACGCAAACGAAACTCGGTTGCCGGCACCGGGTGACCGAATCGGTTGCGGGAGCCTGCAGAGATTACAGCCCACTTGGGGTGCACGCGCTGAAGCCATTCCTGTGATGTGGAGCTGCGGCTGCCGTGGTGGCCCACTTTGAGGAAATCCGCCGCAAGGTCGCTGCCGTAGCGCGCCACCAGTTCATGTTCAGCTTTATGCTCGGCGTCACCAGCAAGAATTGCCACGCGCTGGCCCATTTGAAGCCGGATAACGATCGAGGCGTTGTTCGTGTTACTCGCGTGAGAGGCGTTCGGGCACGGTCCGAGCACGCGTAGCGCTGCTGCGCCAAAGGTGCGGTGCATGTTGCAGAGTTGAGCGATGCCCAAGATGGGAATCCTTCGCTGCTCGAGGCTTGCGCGGAGGTCAGGAAGCGTACCTTCTTGCATCCACACCTCACCCACGTCGATTGCAGGCAATAACGTTAGTAGCCCGCCAAAATGATCCGGATGCGGATGGGTGACCACCACAACGTCAATCCTCTTGCGTCGTCGAGCGCGCAGCAGCGGTTGTAGTACCGTGACCCCGGGATCTGCACCGCCCGTGATGCTTCCTCCACCGTCGACAAGCATGCAATGACCGTCGGGAAAGTCGACCAATATCGAGTCTCCTTGCCCAACGTCGTTGACCGTAATGCGCAGCTTGTCGTGCGGGTTACCGAGTGCGCGCGCCGCAAACTCGACCAAACTAAACGCCAGTATGCCAACCAACGCCAGCGCCCACCTGACGCGGCGAGCGTTGCAGCGTGCGGAGGTCAAGGCACCGAACGTCAGCAAGCAAAACTGCGCGCCGCAGAGGTAGGGCACATTTATGCGTGCCCACTGGATTGCCGCTGTGACTTGGGCAATCTTGGCTACCAGTAGAAGCGCTCCGGACGCGCAGAGCGCCAGGCCACGTTCAATCCAAGGGAGTGGGCCCATGACTGCATGCAATAGACAGAGGGGAAGACTTGCCGTTTCACCGAGTGGCCCCGCAATGAGGTTCGCAAAAATACCGGCCAATGTTACGTCTGGAGACATCAGACTCAACACGGGCACGCACGGCAGTAGGGCGCTGACGGTAGTGCATGCAGCCAAAGTCACAGCGCGCAACGGCCGCGTTGGGACTGAGCCTGCAATAGGTGCCAGAACACGGCCAATGGTGATGAGTCCGAGGGTTGCAGCTGCAGACAATAGAAATGAAAGATCGAAAGCCGCCCAAGGATCGATGACCGCGCCGACGATGAGGCTTAGTGCCAGAGCCTGCACGGCGTTGACTCTTCGAGCCAGCAGGCGCCCGGTGTACAGCGCCGCCAACATCCATGCAGCGCGCCAGGCCGAGCCGCTTCCACCGGCCAGATCAGCATAGAACAGGGCAGAAAACGCACCCAAAGGCGCTACGAGTTGGTCCACGAGACAACGACGTGAGAGCACGGTGATTCTTACGAGCAATGCCCGCAGTGCAGTCACCCAAGCGACAATGGCAAACACCAAGTGCGTGCCACTAACGGCAAGCAAATGAGACAAGCCACTGCGACGAAAGGCAAGGTCATCCTCGGGATCGAGATCATTCTCACCGAGTACCAATGCGCGCCCGAGGGCTTCGGCTCTCGTTGAGTAGGTTGCTACAATCCGTTCCCTGATGTGATTGCGCGACCGATCGATCCACGACCGAAGCGTGCGACCCGGCACCTTTATCTCGAGCATGGACGCAGCCCCGCTTGCCACGACGCCACTGGACACTGCCCGTGGCAATGGGCTCAATAAGCCGACGTTCTGAAGCAGCGAAACTGGCGCAAGTTCTGCGGTAAACTCTACTTGATCGCCGCGCGCCAAGGGCGGAGTTTGAGAGACAAGTCGCAGCCGAATGCGCTGCTCAGGCGCCGGCACGTCGCAATCGAGTTGGTCCGAGTCTACAATGGTGACCGTGCTCGTGCGGTGTACCGTGGGCGAGGCGACCACGGTTGCAATACCCGTACACGTGGTGCGGGCCCCGTGAACAGCAATCCACGCCTGACGTTGGGTCAGGTAGTCATTGGTTTGGTGTTCGACGCGCCACGCCGAGAGCAGACCGAGTAACAATGCCAAGAGTCGTGCGGGTGCCGCTGTGACCCCTAACAAAAGCACCCACCCAGCTACTGCCACGCACGTGGTGAGCAGCGGGGAGAGGTACAGCCCGCCGCTATACGCAATGCTGACGGCAACGAGCAACAGTTGACCAGAACGCACGCCGGGGGCGCTCTGCAGGTTCTAGGCCGCGACCGTCAGTGCCAGCAAATGCGCCATTTTGCCGCACTCCCGTGCGTCAACAACTGGGTTTGCCATCGGCGATCGCCACCCGGGGGGGTGGCGATCGGTTTCATTCCCAGAT